>OKRS01000003.1_pt1 | contig 180370 bp, 159 predicted proteins | sample 1601191 | NCBI WGS metagenome assembly OKRS01 (sample SAMEA3541509, study PRJEB24748) | human gut metagenome | biome: human gut; feature: human-associated habitat; material: faeces | place: China | collected 2012
TTGGCACCGTGCCGCCGGAGCTGGTGGGTAGTTTTAATCTGATTTTCTACAGCAGTGCGGAAGATGCGGTGTTTAAGGCGTTGGGGGTAGAGTGAGTATGTTTGAAAATGGTTTGACATGGGTAAAGGCGGATTTTCATCTCCATACCCATAAAGATAAAGAGTTTAAGTATTCTGGTGAAGAAAACAGTTTTGTTAAGGAGTATATAACCCAGCTAAAATCAGAGAGTGTCTCTGTTGGAGTGATTACTAATCACAATAAATTTGACGAAGGTGAATATAAAGCCTTGAAGAAAAGCGGGCGAAAAGAAGGTATTCTGATTTTGCCAGGTGTTGAATTGTCTGTAAAGGAAGCTAATGGGATACATACTCTTATTGTATTCAATCCGGATGAATGGATTGTTAATGGGGAAAACTTTATTGCTCACTTTCTGATAGAGGCATTTGCTGGAATATCAAATGCTGAAAATAGAAATACAAGATGTAAATTTGATTTGCGAGATGTCATCGAGGCTTTAGATTCTTATGGAAAAGACTATTTCATTGTATTTGCTCATGTTGATCAAGGTAGCGGATTGATGCAGGAATGCTCAGGAGGCTTGTTGGAGTCTTTATCTCAGATAAATAAATTCAAGAGCAGAGTCTTAGCCCTTCAAAAAGTACGAAAGCCAGAAACAATGAGTACTTTCCAAAGATGCTTGGGGTATTCTTGCGCTCAGGTGGAAGGGTCTGACCCTAAATCAATATCCAATGTCGGACATTGCGATAGAGCTACATATCTGAAGATTGGAGACCTATCATACGATTCAGTGAAATTTGCATTGACCGATTTTCAAAATCGGGTTTCGGGATTCATGCCGCAACTTAAGCATGGGGTTATTGAATCAATTTTTTTTACAGGCGGAAAGTTAGATGGAGAAACAATCTATGTATCTCCAGCATTAAACACACTCATAGGAATCCGTGGAAGCGGAAAATCATCAATCTTAGAAGTATTACGTTATGCATTTAACATCCAACCGGAAAGCGATAAAGAGTATAAAGAAGGGCTGGTCAAGTCGGTACTTGGTTCTGGCGGACAGATAACAGTCAGGGTTTGCGACAAATTCGGAAAAAAATATGAAATTCGACGTATTTATGGGGAACGGCCTAATGTCCTTGACGAAAACGGAAACGATCTCGGAATTTCTATAGACCAAATATTGAAAAATATTCTATATTTCGGACAAAAGGATCTATCGCAGAGTTCTTCATATGAGTTGCAGTTGTTAGATCATTTAGTGGGAAATAAAATCGGAAACTTTAGTCAGAAACTGGAAGGTTTTCATGCTGAAATTGAGGATGCAATCAAACAACTGTTAGATGTAGAAGCAATTCCAACTGAAATTGAAGATCTTAACACGCAGAAAAGCAATTATGAGCATCATCTTCGGATCTTTGAGGAACGAGGTGTGGCAGACAAATTAAAAAAGCAGACGGGATACGGCCTCGATAGACAGAAAATAAACGATGTAAAAAGTGATATTAGCCGCGATATTACAGCTATTAAAACTATGATTGCTGGAATAGTCACAAGAAATGATGCATTGAATGGATATACAAGTGAATATAATGCAGAGTTAATTGAAGAAGCAATATCTGTGCTTGGGTCAATTAGCACACAGATCGATAGTATAAAGAGTTCACTGGTTAAGCTTGAAAGTTTACGAGATGATTTAGCATCCATACTAACAAAACTTGATGACAAAATGGAACTGCTTAAAGGTGAATTTGCGGAGATTAAGCGTCAAATTGGTGATACAGAACTAGATGTAGACGCTTATCCACAGCTAAAGGCCAATCTGGAGTCGGTCAAAACAAAAATAGAGGATTTATTTAAGAAAATAGGTTCGCAAGAAACCATAAAAAATAATCTTCGCGCTTCCATGCGTAAGAGAAATGAACTGTTAGCATGTGAATTTAGTGCTTATGAATCCGAAGTAAAGGCAATAAACGAAAGTCAACCGGAGCTGTCCGTAGAGCTAACATTCAAGGGAGACAAAGACGCTTTTAGAGAGTTGCTTAAGAATGCGTTTAGAGGTTCTAATCTGAAAGATGCTAAGCGACAGATGCTTTCAGAGAACTTTACGGATTTCCTGGCACTGGTTGACGATATTATTTTGGATGATGGAAAAAAGTGCAAAGCAATTCTTTCGGAAAACGAGTTTGGAAAAGTGAAGGAAAAAATTTTATCGCAATATGGTGAACTAATCCGTAAACTCACCCCCAATAAGGTTGAGATCAAATATCACGGGAAATTGCTTAAGCAACATTCGCTGGGACAACGCGCATCTGCACTTGTGCTGTTTATTCTTACGAAAAGCGAAAACGATGTCATCATTATTGATCAGCCAGAAGACGATTTGGATAATAAAGTGATTTATGATGAGGTAATCAAGGCCATTCGAGACAAAAAAACGGACATTCAATTTTTGTTTGCAACGCACAACGCTAATATTCCGGTACTAGGAGATGCCGAAAAAATAGTGGCGGCTGAATACAGCGAAGGTAAGATACTACCTATACAAGGAAATATAGATAGTCCAGCAACGCACAAGTTGATAGTTGATATCATGGAGGGTGGCCAAGAAGCTTTTGAGCGCAGACAAATGATCTACACAGCATGGAACTAATGATGTCACGTTCTGTAAGAGCGTATTGTGAATCTATTGATGAGCTGGAGGCGTTTTTTCTCAATAAGGTCTTGGATGTAAACGCGATTGTAGGGAGAATTTGAGATACAAGTGAGCTGTTATAAGAGATGACACGACAAGAATTATTTACATGGATACGTCAGCAGTACGGAACAGAGCCGGAATACCCCTGGCATGACTGGAATGCTGTGCTGCGGCACAATGACAATAATAAATGGTATGGTGTAGTTCTGGAAGTATCTGCTGATAAGTTGGGATTGCCGGAGGCAGACATCATTGATGTCCTTAATGTGAAAAGTGATCCGCTGCTGATCGGCTCTCTTCGCGGGCAGGACGGCTATTTTCCGGCCTATCACATGAACAAGGAAAAATGGCTCAGTATTCAGCTCGGCAAACCGGAGCTGGATGATGCCATCAAAGACCTGCTATCTTTGAGCCATGAGCTGACAGCACCGAAAAAGCGTAACCCAAAATCATCAGCAAAAAATCCGGGAGATTCCGCAAATGGCAAAGGAAAAGAAAATGACGAAGGCTGAGCGAAAGGAAGCACGCCTCCGAAAAGGTAAGTGGTGGCTGCTCACCTATACCGGCTCACCGAAAAAGATGAACAAACATTACCGGGAACGCTTTCATGTGGATGCTGTGACGGCTGCTAAAGATTTGCAGGAGCTGGGGGTCAATTATACACAGGAACAACTCGACCAGATTAAACGGGCTGAAGAACAGCGGCTCCAGCAGCGGAGAATGGAGCGGGAAGCGAAAGAACGGGAACGGCTGGCAGAGCTGTATAAGGACTGCGATGGTCGTTTTGCCCTTATCGCTGGATATACAGATGGCGGCGCACCGTATGGTGTGATGTGGGAAGAAGTCGGCATTGAACCGGGGCTTCCGTTCGAGGAAAAAGTTAAGCTCTATTACATGCAGATGTTAGGCTGATAATTGTGCAGACGGCATCTGCACAATTTGCAACAAAAAAGAGGAGCCGGTTAAGGCTCCTCGAAGATACGTTATTTCAAAAAATTGCTCTTATGTTCCAGCGCGTGCAGATTATAACCAAGTGTTGCCAGGTGTGCGACCTTCAGCGCAACCAGATTGATGTCAGTGGACATCGCGCTGGCGATCTGCTCGGCTGTGTATCCATACTCATAGATGTAACGAAGGACTTCATCGCTGTCCATCAGAATCTCTGCTGCTACGATGTTCGCTTCATATTCCGGTTTGGATTTCATATCGTAGAGCATGAACTCATGAATCGGGGTGGTTTTCGCCATATTCCGGTGAAGCTGATCATGCCCTAATTCATGTGCGCACACGATGCGCAGCATATTTTCATCCAGACTGTTATTCAGGAAAATAAAGCGATTTCGCTTAATCACCCGGTACATTCCCTTCAGGGAACCGAAATTTTCGCAAAGCATGACATTGATACCAAGCTGCCTTGCAATTTCAAAAGGGTCTCTGGAACCGCAGCGTTTTACCAGTTTCTCACCGACCCGTGAAAGCTGTTCCGCATTCATCATACCACCTCCAGTTTACAGTATAGCGAAAAGTGTGTACGATAAATATCACTGATCGGATTTTTTACGCCTCGTTTTCGGGGCGTATTTTTTATTGTTCTCTTTGGCAATCCAGTAGGCATCGGTCAGAGCTTTATAAGCTCCTTCGATGGCATCTTCGCTTAATTCGCCGCCAGCGAACATACCGGTCACTTCGCTGACCAGTTCTTCAATATCTTTCGCTGCTTTTGCGCCGCCTTTTTCATGAGCTTCTACGACATAGGTGCCGCTGCTTCCCAGCAGGTACTCGGTAGTAGTATTCAGCGCATCCGCAATTTTCTGGATCGTAACCATATTGGATGGTTTGCGGCTGCCAAGCTCATAATTCTGAATTGTGCGGGCGGTTACACCGGCCTTCTCTGCAAGTTCTACCTGAGTTAAATTGGCTTCTGTTCTTTTTTCTTTCAACCTTTCTTTGAAGACCATAGAAATACCTCTTTCTTTTTTGATAACGAACACGAACACTTTTTCATAAAAACCTATTGACACGAAAAACTGTGCTTGCTATAATGACGATGAAAACACGAAATACAATTCGTGTAATTATAGTATCACAAGAAATGCTGTGTGTCAATGCGTTCGTGAAAAGTTGTTCGTGCTTTCACGAACGGAGAGGAGGAATACAGGATGCAAAGAGTGATTCTTCACTGTGATATGAACAATTTCTATGCCTCTGTCGAGTGTATGCTGAATCCGGAACTGAAGAACAAGCCGGTGGCAGTGTGTGGTTCTGTGGAGGAACGGCATGGTATCGTACTTGCGAAGAACTACGCAGCAAAGGCGTTTGGCGTTTCCACGGGAGAGGCAATCTGGCAAGCAAAGCAGAAGTGCCAGGATCTTGTGATCGTGGAGCCGCACTATGAGCAATATATGAAGTTTTCAAAGCTGGCTCGTGGGATATACGGTCGCTATACCGATCAGATCGAGCCGTATGGGATGGACGAATGCTGGCTGGATGTGACCGGAAGCGGCTGCATGGGAACCGGATTTGAAATCGCAGATGAGATTCGCAGAACGGTTAAGTTTGAATTGGGACTTACGATTTCCGCAGGAGTGAGCTTCAATAAGATTTTTGCCAAGCTTGGGTCGGATATGAAAAAGCCGGATGCGATTACCTGCATCGAAGCAGATTCGTTCCAGGAGAAGATTTGGTGTCTTCCCGCCTCTGACTTGCTTGGAGTCGGCAGAGCGACCGAGAAGGTTCTGTCCGGTTATGGGATTCATACCATTGGAGAGCTTGCTGCAACATCGGATGATTTCTTGAAGTGCCGCCTTGGAAAGAATGGACTGGCGATTAAGAAATATGCCAATGGGCTGGATGATTCGCCGGTTATGCGTTCCGATTATGTCTCTCCGGTAAAGAGCATCGGGCACGGGATAACGACCATGCAGGATTTGGAGAATAACGCCGAAGTCGGGTGTGTCATGCTGGAGCTGGTGCAGGAGATTGGAACCAAGCTGCGAACACATAAGAAGAAAGCGGGCGGAATTGCGATTTCCATCCGTAACAACGAGCTTTTCACGAAAGAGTGGCAGTGTCGGATTGGAATTCCGACACAAAGCCCCACCTATCTGGCTAAAACCGCATTTGCGCTGTTTGCAAAGAATTATCAGTGGGAACACCCGATTCGTTCGGTGACAGTTCGGGCAATCAACCTGTTTGAAGAGGATTGTCCGATACAATACGACCTATTCACTGATGTGAAATCACTGGATCGCCAGGAACGGCTGGACGCAGCGATTGAGCAGATTCGATTCCGATTCGGGAAAGATGCGATTAAAAATGGGGTACTTTTTCAGAAAAGCAAGATGCCGACAGAGCGAAAAGTGGATTTGGTTATGCCGACAGGAATGATTGGTTAATACAGCACCGGTAGAATCTGGTGAGTTCTTTGCTAAAAGAAGTCAACACATTCGCCGGTTTACAGAGGAGGAGCGTAGAATATGTCGGAACAGAAATGTAGAAAAGTATATGTACCTGTGAATTTGGATGTGGATGCGGAGGGAAATATCCGTCCGCGTCTGATTCGGTGGATTGACGGACGGGTGTATGAGATCGACCGATTGAAGCATAAGTGCCGGGCTGCTTCCACAAAGGTAGGTGGCTGCGGAATCCGTTATACGGTCATGATCGGTGGACATGAGAGTTTCCTGTACAACGAAGATGAAAAATGGTTCGTTGAAGCAAAGGAGCCGTGCCTATGATCCTTTCGCAGAAAAACATAGAAGAAATCGCTGTTGCAGTGATAAGAGATTTTCAAAAGTCCTTTTTCGGCAGCGAAGCAGATGATCCGGCAAGATTCGCGCTTCCGACACCCATTGACCAGTTTGCATCCGATTATCTGAACCTGAAGGTGTCATTTCAAAAGTTGTCCTCGGACGGAAGTATCTATGGTCTGACCGCGTATGTGGATACAGAATATCAGATAGAGGTTGATGGAAGTCAGAGGAGCATCTTCCTGAAAACCAATGATGTGGTTCTGGACAAGAGTTTCATTGAACCAGCGAATATTCGGAAACTCTGCGGAAAACGCAGATTTACGCTGGCACATGAGTGCGCTCACCAGATACTGTTTCAGCTGGATTCCGATGACCGAAAGATAGCCTGCCATAAGAGACCGGAAGTGCGAGGAAATGGCTCTCGCGTCTTGAGAACGCAGGAAGATTGGAACGAATGGCAGGCCAATACGCTGGGAGCTGCCATTCTGATGCCCCAGTCAGAAGTGGATCGGGCGATGTGGTTCATCAACAGCGGAAAGCCTCTGACCTGTTATGGATGGCGTTTTTACGACAGTGACCAGGTGAAGATAAATACTTTCTGTGGTGTCTTTGGTGTTTCGAGATCAGCAGCAGCTATCCGCTTGGAACAACTTGGCTATCTGAACCGGAAAAAGGATTATGAATATCGTGATCCATTGGAGGTGTGGCCATGAGCAGGAATATCAGAGTATCGGAACCATCTGCGGAAATGCAGATTAAAATCATCCGGGCAAAGGATGCGATTGCTTCGCAAAAGCCCAGGATTGTCAGGTGCCCTTATTGCCGACACAATTCAATCATCGTCTTTGAGGATACCAGAGGACATGTGCAGACCAAATGTAAGGCCTGCGGACGCGAGACCGTCTTCAATGTTTTGGAGATGAGAAGATTACGGAGATTGCAGCTCTACTATTCGTCTTTGAATGGTTGAGATGACAATAAATAACCCTATTAACACAATTTTATAAGTCATAGCTGTGCTGTGGAGCCGCTGACAGGCGAAGTCTTCCGAATGCCGCATGAGACAGAATTATGGGATACCCATGTTCTGTTTTATCGGCACAGGATTTTTTCTTCACCGTCATGCGGCTCCTTTTTTGACCTTCCGTCGGTCCGGTTCTGTACCGGCTGTGCGGAAGGAGAAACGTATGTATTACGATCAGCATGTATGTGGAGCAAGAATTCAGGAGCTGCGCAAATCAAAAGGGTATACGCAGGAGGCTCTGGCTGAGGCGATTGATATTGATGCAAAACGCATTTCAAAAATTGAGCGCGGAGTAATATCGGCATCTTATAACGACATGATTCTGTTTTCGGAATTCTTTGGAATAACGCTGGATTATCTGATTATTGGCAAGAGACAGGATGTGGATGCGTTGAAAAAGAGAGTGCAGGATGCCATTACGCAGCTTCAGGAAGCACTGATGTGAACTCGCAAAATTAGGTGGGCAAAGTCGCAGTTTCCGGCGTGTTATGTAAAACCGCATTCTTTTATACTTACTTTACAGCTAAGGCAACAAGGCTGATGAACTATGAAAATAGAATACTCATTCTCCAAGTACATTACTGACAGAACGAGCCTTCGACTGCACGCCATGATGCCCAACAGGGGCGAAGCAGAATCGCAGCAGCAAATGTCGGATTGCAACCGACGGTGGTGTAAAAGCCTGTCAGGGACAATGATACTTCCGTAATTCGCGGTCCGGCCATAAAGAAGGCGGGATGGTTAAATTCCAATGGAGCAGTGAAGCACACTGCCGCTTGTGAGAAATCCCCGATCTCTGGGGTACCAAGAAAAAGTACAGAGAAACCATATTTTAAGAAAAGCTGTCAGAATAAAGCAGTTGTATTATTTTCTGTCAGCTTTTATCCATAGATGATTATGGGATTGGAGGCAACCAGATGAAAGAAAACTGGGTTTACCGGCGAGGAGATATTTACCTTGCCAATCTTGGTGTTCCGATAGGATCAAAGCAGGGCGGTGTTCGTCCGGTAGTGGTTCTTCAGAACGATGTCGGCAACTTTTATTCGCCGACGATTACGGTTGCTCCTCTGACAACGAAGATTCAAAAGAAAAGAAGCCAGCCAACACATTATTTCCTTCGGAAGGCAAAAGGGCTGGCAAGATCTTCGATGGTATTGGCGGAGCAGCTTGATACATGTGATAAGACCTGTGTGATTCGGTATCTCGGCAAGGTAAGTAAGGGACAGATGCGCGGAATTGATGAAGCTGTGAAAGTGCAGCTTGGATATTATATTCCGGAACAGGCGGAGAAAAAAAGACAAGGCAAATGCCGAAAGGAAGTGAATTTTGATGGTGGATAAATTGATTAAGCGTAAAGAAGCCGCTGAGATGGTGGGGATTAGCCTGGACACCTTGGATCATGCAAGAATGGAAGGGCTGATCACTTACGTTCAGTATGTTGAGAATGGCTGTGTTTATTTTACTGAAGTTGGACTTCAGGAGTATATTGCAAGGTCTACACATCGTGCAAGGCCGAAGGATAACAATCCGACTTTCCGAAAGAAGAGAACAGCCAGGAGCGAAATTCGACATCGTTGAGTATTGGCAGGTTATTCGCAATAATGAATATATCAGCTAAAAGTTTGGAGGTGTCGAAGATGGCAAGAAAAAGATATGCGATTCCTCAGTACGGAACCGTCATCATGGCGGGTAAGGAATATTACCGGACTCGAATTGAGGATGCTGATGGAAAGCGGGTGGCGTTGTATGGCAGAACCCGTGAAGAATTATATGATAAGGTGCTCGAAGCGAGAGAGCAGATTGAGGATAATACATTTCGCAGATCATCCCCCACAGTAAAGGAGTATTGCGAAAAGTGGCTGTTGTTACAATCCGCACAGGTAAGAGCCACTACGTTGACGGATTACACATCGAAAGTAAACCGGCATATTATAAAGCCTCTGGGTCATATGAATATAGCAGATGTTACAGCGGATGATATTCGTCTGGCACTGGTTCCGGTATCCAAAAAATCAGCGTCTGTGTACAAATCGGTCAATATACTTTATAAGAGCATTTTTGCGGCGGCAAAGGAAAGCAAAGTGATTCAGGACAATCCTACAATTTATTTGTCTGGAAAGAACGGGGGCGTTCCTCAAAAAGAGAAAAACCCTTTGACTGATGATCAGGTGGAGAGATTGCTGGATGCGATAAGAGGATTACCACCGTATGTATTTGTGATGCTTGGTTTGTATGCGGGGCTTCGGCGAGAAGAAATTCTTGCATTACAGTGGGATTCAGTTTTTCTGGATGAAGCAGCACCGTATTTGACAGTGTGCAGAGCTTGGCATACAGAGCACAATCGACCGGTAATAATGTCTGAACTGAAAACAAAGGCTGCTCATCGAGATGTACCGCTTCCTGATTGCCTGGCGAAATGCCTGAGAGAAGCAAAGGAGAATTCCACATCAGACTATGTTGTTGCGAACAGCGAGGGCGAACCGCTTTCATATACGCAGTTTAAGAGGCTCTGGCAGTATATAGTGACCAGAACTGTAAAGGAACGGAGCTACTACCGTTATGAGAATGGAAAACGATTGAAGCATACGGTGAAACCGGTGCTGGGCGAAAGAGCTGCGCATAATGGAAAGGTGGTTTATAGCTTAGACTTTGAAGTGACACCACATTTGCTGCGGCGTACTTATATTACAAATCTTATTCACGCATCGGTTGATCCTAAAACAGTTCAATATCTTGCCGGTCATGAGAACAGCAAGATAACGATGGACATTTATGCAAAGGCAAAGTATAACCGACCGGATGAACTGGCGGGTATATTAGAGGATACCTTTACACTGTGGGATGCAGAATAGGCCAGACAGTTTCATGAATGAGATCAAAAAGAGTAGGGATAATCCCTGCTCTTTTTACATATAGCCGACATCCTTGAGAACCGGAGCAGCATTCTGGATAATTAAAGAGCAAAGATCAATTTGGATATATCAAGAAAATGGAGGAAGCAATAATGGCAAGAAAAAAAGTAGTGCCGGAATATGGAACAATTATGAAGAGGGGCGTTCAATATTACAGAGCACGAATGCAGGATGCGGATGGAAAATGGATTTCGCTATATGCACAGACTCCTGAAGAGCTGTACGATAAATCCATTGAGATGAAGCGCAGTATTGAGGATGAAATATTCCGGAAGAATAATCCGACAGTAGCTGAGTATTGCGAAAAATGGTTGAAGATGCGCTCGGCGAGTGTGCGAGAAAACACATTGAGTGGATATGAGCGCACGATAAGAAAATACATTATTGGAGCTATTGGAGATATGTATATGGACGAAGTGACGACCGATGACCTTCGCTTGCTGCTGGTGCCAATCTCCAAGCAATCAGCTTCCCTGTACAGCAAAATGAATATGCTGATCAAATGTGTTTTCTATTCAGCAGAAGAAAGCAAAATCATCAGTTATAATCCGGCTGCGTCGCTTTCCGCAAAAGGCGGAACACCAAAGCAGGAAAAGAAGGCATTAACGGATGAGCAGGTGAAAATTCTTCTGGATACAATCAGGGGATTACCACCGTATGTCTTCGTAATGATTGGGTTGTACGCAGGGTTGCGGCGGGAAGAAATTCTTGCACTGCGATGGGATTGTGTTTTCCTGGATGGAGCCACTCCATATATTTCGGTACGGCGAGCATGGCGTTCTGTGAATAATCGTCCGGTAATTTCAACAGAATTAAAAACACCAGCAGCTAAAAGGGACATTCCTATTCCGGGCAAGCTGGTGGAATGTTTGAAAGAGGCAAAAGAAAAGTCAAAATCGGAATATGTGATCTCTGACAGGAATGGTAACGCTCTGGCTGAATCCCAGTTCGTGAGGGTGTGGAAGTACATAGCAGTTCGTTCTACGGAAGAACGCTGCTATTACACCTATGTGAATGGGCAGAAGATTAAGCATGTGGTAAAGCCGAAGCTTGGTGAGCATCAGCCGAACAATCCGAAGTTGGTATATACGATGGATTTTCAAGTGACACCGCATCAATTGCGTCACACTTATATCACGAACCTGATTTATGCTTCGGTTGATCCTAAAACCGTACAGTATCTTGCCGGACACGAAAACAGCAAGGTGACTATGGACATTTACGCCAAAGTCAAGTATAATAAACCTGCCCAATTACATGGGGTGATCAACAGAGCAATCGACACATCAAAAAAGATTAGGGTTAAAATCCGACAAAAGCCTACAAAATCGTGGGTTTAAGAACTGGTGGACGAAGAGCAAAAAGCTTGAAAAACCGCGTAAATTCAAGCAAAATCGAGCTTCGGTTTCGTGAATAATGGTTTTACTCTTCAAAGCAGCGATGCAGCTCAAATGACAGATAGGGGTATAATATTTAGTGAATTAGTAGCTGGATGTAATTTTTCATTTAAGTCTAAAGATGGAAGATATATCTTGAAGTTATATTATGAAAAAGAAGTTCCTAGAGTAAATTATAATGTTTCTGACGAGAAAAGAGCCGAAAGAAATGCGCAAAAAAATACGAATAAGTATTCTCAGCCATTGTACACTAAAAAGGCTAATAATACTCCTGACTGTATAATAGATTGCTACGAATGTGATGAACTAGAACAAGAAAAATTTTATTTAGGGTCATTAATTGTTGATTTCAAGTATAGAAAACGTAGTTCTTTATGGAATGACAATCAAGAGTATGTATACAAGGATTTTAGAAATACGGGGTATGAGTACGATAGTTGTGCTAATCAGTTTAAAGCATACAAAGATATGAGAACAATTTTCTTCGGTGATTGCGATGGATTAGGAGATAATATTTCCGATCGTTTTATAAAACCAGTACATGAAGTATGGGCTTTATATCCTAACGTTGAGAATCCAAAGAGTGTGGAATTTAAATCTGGTTATGGTATTAGATTTGTTCCTAGTATTCCCGGAAACGAAGATGTTCTTCAGAAACAATTAAAGAATTTTCTCGAATGGCTGATGCCGGGATTAACATGATGGAGGTAGTCCTTGATTCTGAAAGCAATTTATCATCCTGAAATTCATTTGAAGAGTATGCATGAAGTTGTGCAATCTGTTGATGCATATAAAATAAGTATAGATGGAGCAGAGTTTCAATTTGCTGTATCTGCAACTGATGAATTTTATCCAAGTAGCTTTGGCAGCTATAGACTTTTATGGAAGCTTAGAGAAAATGCTTATGACTATGAATACTGTTTATACTGCCTTCTAAGAGAGTTGTATAACATAGAAAAGGAATGGTCGCTAGAGTTGCAAGATATTATGCAGCCTTTGTTATGCTATGAGCAATCAAAGGTTGAAGATAGGGAATGCTTTAAGCGTATGGCTATGGTATTACGATTTCTTAAACAAAAAGGCTTTGTTCAAGAAATGGAGCTTGAAACAGATTTTAAAAGCAAAGAATGGAAGCAAGTAATTGGAGAGAGACGGATAGGGTTATGCTTGATTGATATGGATGCTTTAAATGCTGCAGTTAATAGAAAATCACAAGCATGGTCTTTGAAGGATGAGATTTTATTGCTTCTTAATACTCAAGAGATTAAACTTGATGGCAAATATTATATTCTTACTAATGAGCACTGTGAACCATATCTTTCTTTTGCTGGTGGAAAGTTGGGAGGCCATTTAAAGTTGCATATTTATGGCGGGTTGGATTGTCCATCTGCTTTAAGGCATTTAGCCAAAGGACATTATAAAAAGAATCGCATATTTTTTGCTAATGAAGAAAAGGCAGTTGCAGCTGGTTTTAGACCGTGTGCAGTATGTATGCAAAAGAAATACATTGAATGGAAAAATGTTAATCTAGAAGTGTGATTTCCGATATTAGGCAAGTATAAACACATCAACTTCTACCGTAACAGCCTTTACTATTATGCTATAATAATATGTAGAAAAACCAACGTGAGGAGCGATTATCATGAAATACGTTGCCTGTTACGGCGATTCTCTGGTGCAGGGCTTTCCCTTCGGCCCACGCTATTCCTGGACCGCTCAGGTGGAAAAGCTGACGCAGATTAAAATGCTTAACTACGGCGTCTGCGGTGACTGCTGCGATGATATCATCTACCGCATGCGCCAGTACGCGCTGCCGGAATATGTGCATCACGTTATCTTCCTCGGCGGGGCCAACGACATTCTGCAGGGACGCCGCATTGAGGATATCAGCCGCGATTACAAGCGTGTGCTGGAGTGGTGCGAGGAAAAGCAGTACAGCCTGTGCGTAGTGCTGCCGTTCATCAGTACGGAGCAGGCGCTCAACCGTCAGCTGCTGAACCTGCGGCAGGAGGCAGAGCATATCTGCGGCGGCAAGGCCTTCCTGCTCGATTTGCAGCCTGCCATCGGCATGGACGCCGGGGCACGCTTCAAGGCCTACGTTGACGGCATTCATCCTAAGTCCCAGACGTATGAGGCGATGGGAAGCTATGCAGCGCCGCTGATCTGGAAGTGGCTGAAGAACGAAAAAGAGGCTTAGAAAAATTTTTAAAGGTGACAAGTAAAAATACTTGACAAGCATCGCTTTATGCTTTATACTTACATAGTCGACTAAATTTCGAGAGGGATAAATATGTCAGCAGAAGAAATTTTTGCGCAGCGTATGCGCTTAGGCAGGCTCTTTGATATTTACGGCGGTCTTCTGACAGCTAAGCAGAAGCAATGCCTGGGACTGTATTTCTATGACGACTTGTCTCTGAGTGAGATTTCGGAGGAGCTGGGCGTTTCGCGTCAGGCTGTCCACGACCTGCTCAAGCGTGTTGAGCAGCTGCTAGAACGTTATGAAGCATCACTGAAGGTGCTAAGCCGCGAGGAGGAGCTGCATGCTAAGCTGCAGCAGGCAATTGATTTGTTGGAAACTCCGGATGAGGCAAAAAAAGACGAGGCCGTGCAAATGCTGAAAGAGCTTTGCAGTGAAGGTAGGTAGATAGAATGGCATTTGAAAGTTTATCTGAAAGATTACAAAATGCATTAAAGATGTTCCGCGGCAACGGCAAGCTGACTGAGGAAGATTTAAAGGCTCCTATGCGCGAAGTGCGTATGGCGCTTTTAGAGGCCGACGTTAACTTCAAGGTTGTTAAGGACTTTGTAGCCAAGGTTAAAGAGCGCGCTGTTGGTGAAGCGATCGGCGAAGGCCTGAATCCGCATCAGCAGATTATCAAGATTGTTAACGAAGAGCTGATTGAGCTTTTGGGCGGTACCCAAAGCAAGCTCACTGTTGCTCCCAAACCGCCGACAGTTATCATGCTGGTTGGTCTGCAGGGCGCAGGTAAAACCACTACCGCCGGTAAGCTGGCCAACTACCTGAAGCGCAAGCACAAAAAACCGTTGCTGGTTGCAGGCGACGTTTACCGTCCTGCTGCTATTACTCAGCTACAGGTTTTGGGCGAGCAGCTGAATGTGCCGGTATTTACTTTGGGCGACAAGGTTTCTCCTGTAGAAATTGCCCAAAAGGCCATGGAAAAAGCACATAGCCTGGCATGCGATACGGTAATCATCGATACCGCAGGCCGCTTACATATAAATGAAGAGCTGATGGAGGAGCTGCGCAACATTAAAGGCGCTGTTCATCCTCAGGAAATTCTGCTGGTTGTAGATGCTATGACCGGTCAGGATGCAGTAACCGTTGCCGAGAGCTTTGACAAGGAATTGGGCATTGACGGCCTGATTGTTACCAAGCTTGATGGTGATGCCCGCGGTGGTGCGGTGCTTTCCGTAAAGGCTGTTACCGGCAAGCCGGTTAAGCTGATCGGTTTGGGCGAAAAGCTGGATGCTTTGGAGCCCTTCCATCCGGATCGTATGGCTTCCCGTATTCTGGGCATGGGCGATATCCTGACTCTGGTAGAAAAAATTCAGTCTACAACAGACCTCGCTAAGGCTCTGGAGATGGAGAAAAAGCTGCGTAAGGACGAATTTACCTTAGAGCAGTTCCTGGACCAGATGCAGCAGGTTAAAAAGCTGGGTTCTCTGGAAACCATCTTAGGCTTAATCCCCGGCATGGGCGGCATCAGCCAGAAGCTGAAGGAAGCTAATGTGGACGAAAAGGAATTCGACCGCATCGAAGCAATCATCCGCTCCATGACCAAGAAGGAAAGACAAAAACCCGAAATCATCAACGGCAGCCGTCGTAAACGTATCGCTGCAGGCTGCGGCATGCGTGTACAGGATGTCAATAAGCTTCTGAAGAACTTCGAAGAAAGCAAGAAGATGATGAAGCGTATGCAGGGTATGGCAAAGTTTGCTTCCAAAGGCGGCTTCAAGCTGCCGTTTGGCAGATAATAAAGAAAGTTCCATGTTGTGAGATATTAATTTAAGGAGGTGAAAATCAACATGGCAGTTAAAATCCGTTTAAAACGTATGGGCGCTAAAAAAGCTCCTTTCTATCGTATTGTTGTTGCAGACGCTCGTTCTCCTCGTGATGGTCGTTTCATCGAATCTATCGGTTACTACGATTCCACCGTTCAACCGGCTAGCGTAAAAATCGATGCTGAGAAAGCTATCGACTGGATGAACAAAGGCGCTCAGCCGACTGATACCGTTAAAAACCTGTTCAGCAAGGATGGTATCATGAAAAAATTTGCTGAAGCTAAAGCAGCAAAATAATTTGAGGGGGCGTGATCTACATGAAGGAATTGGTAGAAGTTATGGCCAAATCTCTTGTAAATGATCCCTCTGCAGTAGTAGTGGAGGAGGAGACAACCGGTACAACAACGGTGCTTCGCCTCCATGTTGCTTCTGAAGATATGGGTAAGGTTATTGGAAAACAGGGCCGTATCGCAAAAGCTATCAGAACTGTTATGAAAGCAGTAGCAACCCGTGAGAATGTGAAAGTCATTGTCGAAATTATTTGATTGAGGATGGTATATCGCTATGGATAAAATGATCGTTAGGGTTCCCGTCGCTGTTAAAGCAAAAGTTACTGAAGATTTAAAGTTGAAAATTGTTGGAGATCTCCAAAATACCATAAAGAATATGGAGCTTGATCTGGAGCAATTCGAGTTCCAGGCTAAAAAAGCATTGCATCAGGCTGCCAGCGATTTGAGCGTGCTTCCGGCTTTGCGCGAACAAATTGACATCGAAAGAAATAAGCGTACTGCTGCCAAACAAGAAGCAGAGGCTAAGCTGAAAAGAGCGGAAGCTCTGGAGCTGGGCGCTGAAATTGGTCATGGTACCCTGGAGCGTACTGTAGAAATTACCGTAGGCACCAATATCGATACCCTGATGGGCGCAGAAATCCTTACCGAAGACGGTAAGATTATCGCTTTCCGCGAATAATCCATGGAAAACCAAATAGTTATTGGCAAAATTGTCGCTCCGCACGGTGTGCGGGGCGATATTCGTATATTGCCGTTAACCGATAAGCCGGAACAATTTTTAGACCTGGATTATCTGCTGCTGCCGGACGGTCGCAAGCTGACCGTGAAAGCAGCACGCTTTCATAAAAGAATGGTGCTGGTGACTACTGCCGAAATCAAAAGCATGAACGAGTCCGAGCTGCTGCGCGGTATGGAGGTAAGCATTAACGCTGAGGACCTGCCGGAGCTGGAGGAAGGACGCTTTTACGTTGCCGACCTCATCGGCCTGCCTGTTTATGACGAGCAGGGCGAGCAAATCGGTACCTTTAAGGACGCACTGAGCACAGGCAGCAACGATGTTTATGTTATCGCTGTCCCCGGTCAGAAGGATTACCTGCTGCCGGCACTGAAGAAATATGTCAAGGAAATCAATCTGGCAGAAAAGCGCATTGTCGTGGAGCTGCCTGAGTGGGTTGAGGCAGAATGAAGTTTTTATTTGTAACCTTATTTCCCGAACAGATTGAGCAGGCTGCAAGCCACAGTATTCTGCAGCGCGCTGCCTCCAAGGGCCTGATTGAGGTGAGCTGCATCAATCCGCGCGATTTTACGCATGACGTGCATCGCACGGTGGATGATTCTCCCTTCGGCGGCGGTGCAGGCATGGTGCTGAAGCCCGAGCCTATGGTGGCTGCTATCCGCAAGGCGAAGGAGCAGCTGCCTAATGCCCGCGTTATTGCCATGTGTCCGGGAGGACGCACGCTGAAGCAGAGCATCGTCGAGGAATATGCCCACAGCGGCCAGGATTTCATCTTCGTCTGCGGTCATTACGAGGGCTTTGACGAGCGCATCTTCTATTGGGTTGATGAAAAGCTGTCTATCGGCGATTATGTGCTCACCGGCGGCGAAATGCCTGCCATTATTGTGATGGATGCAATTTCCCGCTTTATTCCTGGCGTACTGGGTAAGATTGAAAGTGCGGAGGAGGATTCCTTCAGCACCGGTCTTCTGGAATACCCGCAGTACACCCGTCCGGTGAACTTTGAGGGCATGGAGGTGCCTGAGGTGCTGCGCAGCGGCAACCATGCGCTGATTAACAGCTGGCGCCTGAAGCAGTCGCTCAAAGCAACGCTTGCTCTGCGTCCCGACCTTTTGAGTGCGGAGCAGAAGGAGCTTTTGACAGGCCGCTGGCCCTATAAAATGAAAAAATCGGAGCGCCGCTTCTATGAGGAGCTGCGTGCCGAAATCGCTGCCGAGCAGGAAAAACGCGCAAGCGCCGAGGTGAAGGAGGATGAGGCGAATGGCTGATTTATATGTTGGCCTGGTCCATTATCCTATCTACAACAAGCGCATGAACGTTATCGCCGGCGCGGTGACTAACTTTGATATCCACGATATATCGCGTACCTGCCGCACTTATAACGTGCAGGGCTATTACATCATCCATCCGCTGGAGGTCCAGAAGCAGATTATCGACAAGATACTTTCCTACTGGCAGGAGGGCTATGGCAAGGTGTATAACCCCGACCGTGCTGACGCGCTGAGCCGTGTGCTGTGGCAGCCTGATATCGCAAGTGCGGTGCAGACGATAGCAGAGCGCACAGGCAAGCAGCCTTACGTTGTCACTACGGATGCACGCATTTATCCCAACACCGTTTCCTACAGCTTTATGCGCAAGCAGCTGCAGGAGGGTGACAGACCGGTGCTGCTTTTGTTCGGCACAGGCTTTGGCATCGAGGCGGAAACTATGGCCAAATTTGACTATATTCTGGAGCCTGTTTACGGCCCCTGCGACTATAATCATCTTTGCGTGCGCAGTGCCGCAGCCATTATTCTGGACAGGCTTGCAGGCGAGGCCTGGTGGGAAAAAAATTAAAGAAAAATGCAAGAAATTATACACTTTTCTCTTGCATAAATTGTTTGTCTATGATACAATTTACGTTGTGTAATACGGACGGTCCGCTGTGGAGTTCGCACATGAACGTCTATGATTTAGGAGGAAACTATGAACATTATTGAAGTACTGGAACAAGAACAACTTCGTTCCGACATCCCTGAGTTTAAAGCAGGCGACACCGTTAAAGTTTATTGCAAAATCGTCGAGGGTACCCGCGAGCGCGTTCAGCTGTTTGAAGGCGTTGTAATTTCTCGCAGTGGCTCTGGCGTTCGTGAAAACTTCACCGTTCGTCGTATTTCTTACGGCGTTGGCGTAGAAAGAACTTTCCCGGTTCACAGCCCGCGTATTGAGAAAATCGTTGTAGCACGCGTTGGTATCGTTCGCCGTGCTAAACTGTATTATCTGCGCAAACTGACTGGTAAAGCTGCTCGTATCAGAGAAAAACGCTAATCAATCTTTGTTTATAGTAAAAGGGACTGTAGTAGTACGGTCCCTTTTATTACGTTATGAAGCATTTATGCTTTAAAATAAAGCAAATTTACAATTATGTCATAACTGAAGCTGCAATCTATGCTACAATATATCTATATTATTGTAGTTAAAAATCCGGCCTGTGCCGGCGATAGAGAGGAGGCTCATTAGTTGAGCAAGAAAAGTGAAACCTCCTGGCAGGATTCTGCCAGTGATTGGCTTGTTTCGATTATCATTGCGGTAGCACTCGCATTCTGCATCCGCACCTTTTTGGTAGAGCCTTATATGGTAGAAGGCTCCTCTATGTATCCTACTTTGGTAAACCATGAGCGTCTTGTTGTTGATAAGCTGAGCTACTTTGTTACCGACCCGAAAAAGGGCGAAATCGTAGTCTTCCGCTTCCCTAAGGATCAGACCCGTGACTTTATCAAGCGTGTTATCGCAGTTGGCGGTGACACTGTGGAGATGCAGCAGGGCAAGGTATTCGTCAACGGCAAGCAGCTGAACGAAACCTATATCTACCACAATGACCCGAAGGGCAAAAATATTTCCGATTACCGCAAGGTAGTTGTTCCCAAGGATACCATCTTTGTATTGGGTGATAACCGTAATAACTCTGAGGACAGCCGTTTTGCCGATGTTGGCTTTGTGCCGCTGAAGCTTGTTAAGGGACGCGCGCTGGTTGCCTTCTGGCCGCTGGACAAGATGCGCGTTTTGAAGGCTGATACGGGTATGGGCGAATGATGCTGGAGGATTTTAAGATTCAGTGGTTCCCCGGCCATATGACCAAGGCGAAGCGCATGATGGAAAGCCAGATTAAGCTGGTTGACGTAGTGGTGGAGATGCTGGACGCACGTATTCCGCGCTCCAGTACCAACCCCATGCTGCAGGATATCCTTGGCAGCAAGCCGAAGGTTATCGCACTGAACAAGATTGATATGGCAGACAAGGCCCAGACTGACCTGTGGCTGGAAAAAATCAAGCACAGCGGTCTGCCTGTGTGCAAGATTGACTGCGCTACCGGTAATGGCGTTAAGCAGCTTATCAGTGCAGTTCAGCTGGCTGCCAAGCCGGTGATTGATAAATGGCTGAAGAAGGGCGTGCGTAACCGTCCCGTCCGCGTTATGATTGTAGGTATTCCGAACGTCGGCAAGTCTACCTTGATTAACCGCCTCGTAGGCAAGAACAAGGTAATGGCTGCCGATAAGCCGGGTGTAACACGCGGACAGCAGTGGGTAACGATTGCCAAGGGTTTAGAGCTTTTGGATACGCCTGGTGTACTGTGGCCTAAGTTTGAGGACCCGTCGGTGGGCTTTGCGCTTGCTGTTACCGGTGCCATCAAGGAGGATGTATTCGACAGGGAGCAGGCCGTAGAGCTGCTGCTTGATCTGTTGATACGCAAATATCCTCAGGATTTGCAAACTAAATATGCAGTAAGCCTCGAGCAGGGTGATGATGTCAACGCCGTTATGGCGAAGATTGCCGTTGCCAGAGGTTGTCTGAAGTCTGGTGGACTGCTGGACCTTGATAAGGTTATTCAGCTTGTACTCAGAGACTTCCGAGCAGGACGTTTAGGGCGGTTTACAATCGACGAGCCTTGATTTGTCGTGCCATAAAAACCGCCGTAGGGCGGTTTTTCTTTATGCAGAAATAAATGTTAAGGGGGATACAGAAGATGAATATTAGCGAAATCAAGGGCCTGCTGGCAGGCGCACCGACGGCGGAGCAGCTGGCGACATTAGCAGCAGACGAGCGCAAGGGAGTACAGAAACTTTTGGCAGCATACAACAAGCGTCTGGAGAAGGCGGCGGCGGAGAAGGAGCGCTTCACAGCGATGCTGAAATTGGAACGCGAGCTCTATGCCGAAGGCTGCGAGCTGATTGCCGGCGTAGATGAGGCAGGCCGCGGACCTTTGGCAGGACCGCTGGTTATCGCTGCCGTTATTCTGCCCAAGGATGTGTTTATCAGCGGGCTGAACGATTCCAAGCAGCTTTCCGCTGCTAAGCGCGATATGCTGTATAACGAGGTTATGGCCAAGGCGCTGGATATCGAGGTAAACATCGTCAGCGTCAGCAATATTGATGAGCTGAATATCTATGCCGCTACGCAGCAGGGCATGGCGCAGGTGCTGGAAAACCTGCACTGCCGTCCGCAGGCAGCGCTGATTGACGCTATGCCGGTGAAGGTTCCCGGTATGAAAATTGAATCCGTGGTGCACGGTGATGCGCTGAGCGCTTCTATTGCCGCAGCTTCGATTATTGCGAAGGTTACCCGTGACCGCATCATGGAGCGCCTTGATCTTGTTTATCCTGCTTACGGCTTTGTGCATAACAAGGGCTATGGCAGCGGCGCGCATATGCAGGCTGTGAGCGAGCAGGGAGCCACACGCTGGCACCGCCGCAGCTTTGAGCCTGTGAAGAGCATGCAGCTGCCGCCGGTGGCTGCTGAGGAAAATATCCTCTATGCTCCGCAGACTGATAACTATGAGTACCCCGTCGAGGAGTAGTCTTGGGAAATACGGCGAAGATTTTGCCTGCCGCTATCTGCAAAATATGGGTTATAAAATATTGACCCGCAACTTTCGCTGTCACCGTTATGGTGAGATTGATATTATTGTTGAAAAAAGTGGCTGTATCAGCTTCATAGAGGTCAAGACGCGTGCTTCTACCCGGTTCGGCAGACCGATAGAGGCCGTGACACCGGCAAAGCAAAGAAAAATTCATCGCTGCGCTGAATATTATCTCCAATGCAGAGGTCTGCTGGAGCAGCCGCCGGTGCTTTCCTTTGATGTAGTAGAAATTATCATTGAAAGCACTGCGGCTATCAGCATCAGGCATTGGCCGCACTGCTTTTAAAAGAAAAGGAGTGTTGATAATGTTTGCACAGATTCTTGGCGAAACAACTTGTGGTATTGATGGTGTACAGATTTTGGTGGAGGTGGACGTGAGCAACGGCCTGCCCAGCTTTGATCTGGTGGGACTGCCGGCAATGGCCGTGCGTGAGTCCAAGGAGCGTGTAAAGGCGGCGCTGCGTAATTCCGATTATCCCTTCCCGATGACGCGGATTACAGTTAATCTGGCACCCGCAGATTTGCGCAAGGAGGGCAGCGGCCTTGATCTGCCTATTGCCGTAGGCCTCATGACCTGCGGCAGAATTCTGGAGCCAGAAAAGCTGGAAAGCAAGGTTTTCATCGGCGAGCTGTCGCTGGACGGCAGAATCCGCAAGGTTTCCGGCGTGCTTTCCATGATTATGGATGCCAAGAAGTGCGGTGCGCAGGAGGTGTATATTCCGCAGGCCAACGCTGCCGAGGGCAAGCTCATTCATGGCATTGATGTGTATACGGTGGCAACCTTGAAGGAGCTGGTGGAGCACCTGAAGGGGAAGAACACGCTGACGCCGCTGCCGAAGGAAAATATTCTGCAGAATAATAATAAGATTTATCATGTGGATTTTGCCGATGTCAAAGGACAGCTTGTGGCGCGCAGAGCGTTGGAGATTGCTGCCGCCGGCGGTCACAGTATCCTGATGGTGGGTTCTCCGGGCTGTGGGAAGACGATGCTGGCACGCCGCCTGGTGACGATTCTGCCGCCGATGACGGAGGCTGAGGCGCTGGAGGTCACCAAGATTTACAGCATTGTGGGACTTTTGCCGCAGGCAGACAGCGTCATGCTGGAGCGTCCGTTCCGCAGTCCGCATCACAGCATCAGCGGCAGCGCGCTTCTGGGCGGCGGCAGTACACCGCGCCCGGGAGAGGTGACGCTAGCGCACAACGGCGTACTGTTTTTGGACGAGCTGCCGGAGTTTGAACGTGCTACGCTGGAGATGCTGCGTCAGCCGCTGGAGGATGGCGAGGTGAGCATTTCGCGCGTCAGGGCGGCCATGACCTTCCCAAGCAAGTTTATTTTATGCGCAGCTCAAAACCCATGCCCCTGCGGTTTCCTTGGCGACAGCGTGCACCGCTGTTCATGTAAACAATCGGAAATTGACAGCTACAAGCGCAAAATTTCCGGTCCGCTGATGGACAGAATTGATATGCAGATAAACCTGAGCAGGGTGGAATTCAGCGAGCTGAAAACGAAGGAAAAGGGCGAATCCTCCGCTGCTATCCGCGAACGCGTAGTGAAGGCGCGACTGCTGCAGCAGGAGCGCTTGGAGGCCTTGGGGATGCACTGCAATGCGCAGATGGGACGGAGCGAGGTTGTTAAATATTGCCAGCTGGACGCGGCGGCGCAGAATGTTATGGAGCGCTACTTTAATATGCTCAACCTCAGCGCCCGCAGCCATGACCGTATCCTGAAGGTGGCACGCACGATTGCCGACCTTGCGGGCAGTGAAAGCATTGAGGCGGTACATCTGGCGGAGGCCATTCAGCTGCGCACCAGCGTGCGTCCGTAGGGAGCAGAGAAGTCTTGCGTAGCTGCAAGATATGCTTTTCTTGGCAAATATGCTATAATTTAAGAAGAAATATTTGAAGCAAGGAGATGGAATGATGCGTAAGACCTTTAATACGACAGCTGTTTGCATACCCGGCGAGCATTATATGGTTGATATCAGTGGACGACTGCAAAAGATTAAAGAAATGATTGCTGCAAAAAAGTATTTCACCATCAACAGAGCACGCCAGTATGGTAAGACAACAACGCTGCAGGCACTTTTCGGCTATCTGCAAAGTGAATATTACACCGTCTTGCTGGACTTTCAAACCTTTGATGCTTCTAAATTTAAGGACGGCAATATATTTTCTATTGCTTTCGCAGGCTCTTTTTTACATGCGCTGAAGCGTAACCGCCTGTCGGAAAATACAGCCTTGGAAAAGGCCTGTGCGGATTTGAAAAATGCAGCTGTAATCAGTAACAGTATTTTCAGTCTGAAGGAGCTTTTTGAATGCCTGAGAGATATCTGTGCAGCGAGCGATAAACCGATTGTTTTAATGATTGATGAGGTGGACAGTGCTTCCAATAATCAGGTGTTTTTAGATTTTTTGGCACAGCTCAGGGCGCAATATATCGAACGTGCCTGGCAGCCTGCGTTTCAATCTGTTATCCTTGCCGGAGTATATGACATCAAAAATCTTAAACAAAAGCTGCGTGCCGATGAAGAGCATAAATATAACAGTCCTTGGAACATAGCGGCGGATTTTACGATAGACATGAGCTTTTCACAAGCAGAGATTGCTGCTATGCTTAATGAATATGTCAGGGATTACGGACTTGCTTTTGATACCGGGACCTTTGCAGCCTGGATTTATGACTATACAGAAGGCTATCCGTTTTTGGTTTCCCGATTGTGCCAGCTGCTCGATGAAAAGGTTTGCTTAATGCCGGAATATGCTTCTAAAAAAGCAGCCTGGACGAAGGATGGCTTTAATGCGGCAGTACGCCTGCTTTTGCAGGAGAAAAACACCCTGTTCGAATCCTTGATAGGGAAGCTGCACGCCTATCCGAAGCTGAACCGGATGCTGAAGGCAGTGCTTTTCTCCGGCAATATGTATCCTTACAGCACCGATGAAGCAGCTATTGATATGGCTACGATGTTTGGCTTTATAAAAAATAAAAACGGGTATGTAGCGATTGCCAACAGAATTTTTGAAACCAGACTCTATAATTATTATCTGGCGGAGGATGAGCTGCAGAAGAATGAGCTTTACAAAGCATCTCTTCAGGATAAGAATCAGTTTATAACTAATGGCAGACTGGATATGGAGCTGGTGCTCCAAAAATTCATTGTGCATTTTAATGATATTTTCGGTTCGTGTGATGAGCGCTTTCTGGAGGAGGAGGGAAGAAAGTACTTTTTGCTGTACTTGCGTCCTATAATCAACGGAACCGGCAACTATTATGTCGAAGCGCGTACAAGGGATTTATGCAGAACAGATGTGATAGTTGATTATAATGGTGAGCAGTATATTATCGAAATGAAAATTTGGCGCGGAAACGAATATAATAATCGCGGAGAAAGCCAGTTAGCTGCTTATCTGGATGCTTATCATACCAAGGTTGGCTATCTGCTGAGCTTTAGCTTCAACAAAAATAAGCAGGCAGGAGTGCAGCGGATCAATGTAGGGGATAAGGTAATTATTGAGGCAGTAGTTTAAGTTTGCTCTATTAACGCTTTGCGTATTACTGACGGTAGTACGCAGAGCGTTTTTTGTTATGGTTTTATAGAATTTTCTATTGCGTTTTATGGAAGAGTTTTGTTAGATGGAGATGAAGAAGTAACGTTATTTAAGAATATAAAATAAACTTGTAGATAGAAGAAGTTTTTACTGTTATTTCATGGTATAATAAAATTAATAATCCTGCAAAGAATTGTTGTGATAGATTATTCTTTGTGCAAGTGAGAAGAGGCGAAACGTAATATGAGCAATAAAATCAAAGGTAACGAATACACTTTATCAAAAATATTTAGCTCAGATTTTGAATATCATATTCCTGGATACCAGCGACCATATGCTTGGACAGCTGTTGAAACAGGAATTCTTTTTGATGATTTATATGATTTTTTTCAAAAAGAGTCTGTTGATGATTATTTTCTTGGGAGTATAGTGCTGATAAAGGACGAAGATAAACCTTATGCTGAGGTTATTGATGGACAACAGCGCTTGACTACTTTATCAATTTTATTTTCTGCTATGGGCAATGCTTTTGTTACAGAAAAATATAAAAATCTCTGTAAAAAGTATTTGCAAGAGGAGGGTAATGAATTAGAAGAAATACCTGCTCAGCCACGTATTTTCTTGAGAGAATGGGATCAGGATTTTTTCAATAAGTATATTCAAAATGTGCAGCTAAAAGACCTGATGAGCAAAGATCCCATGACATTGAAAACAGAATCTCAACGTCATATACTTATTAATTGTAAGGTGTTAAGTGATAAAATTGCTGATGCTTTTTCAGAGGATGAAGAACTCTTAAAGTTTTGCAAATTCTTATTAAATCGTTGTTTTTTAGTGGCTGTTTCAACATCAAATCAAGAATCTGCATTCAGAGTTTTTTCTGTAATGAATAGTAGAGGCCTAGATCTTTTGCCGACTGATATTATTAAATCTAAAACTATAGGTAGGCTTCCTATAGATAAGCAAGAGGCGTACACTGATAAATGGGAAAAAATGGAAAATAGTATCGGTAGGGATGGATTTAATGAAGTATTTACTCATACTCGTACAATATTTTCTAAAGAGAGACCGAGAACTAATTTACTTAAAGAGTTTGAAGAATATGTAATGAGTACAACAGAACCAAGAGTTTTAATTGACTCATATTTAATTCCATATACAACAGCCTATGAGCAATTAAAGAATTGTACATTTTCGTCTACAAAGAATGCTGATGAAATTAATGATTTCTTATATTGGTTAAACAAAACTAATAACTATGATTGGATGCCGCCTGCAATAAAGTTTTTAGCAGACCATATTGATGATTCTGATTACATCCTCTGGTTTATTCGTAAATTGGAGCGTCTTGCATCATACTTACTGGTAACATCGCAAGATGTTAATCATCGTATGGATAGGTATAAATGGATTTTAGTTGAAATGGACGGTAATCCTCATAGCTCGCTTGCTAATCCGTTAAAAAATATTGAACTTACCAAATGGGAAAAGCAGAAATTTGCTGATGCTTTAGCTGGGGAAATTTATCCAATGACTGCTCAGCGTCGCAATTATATAATTCAGCGTCTAGATTCTTTTGTTAGTGATGGTGCAGCATCTTACAATTCTAAAGTATTTACTATAGAACATGTACTTCCGCAACATCCTGCTGAAGATAGTGAATGGATGAAATTATGGCCTGATGAGCAAGAGCGGAAATATTGGCTTAATCGTATAGCAAATTTGGTGCCATTAACTAGAAGACATAATTCGGAAGCTCAAAATTTTGATTTTCCTACGAAGAAGATTAAGTATTTTAAGTCAAAGAGTGGTACTAGTTCTTATACACTTACAACACAGGTTATTGGGATAGATTCTTGGACACCTGAAATTGTTAAGGAACGACAAAAAAACATAGAAAAGGTATTTGCAGATAAATGGGAACTTCATTTGGATGATTATTCGGCTGCAGATAATGATACATATGAGTTAGCAGGAAGAGGAGCAAGTGCTACAGGGTATTTCAGTGAATCCGATGCATTTATTGTTTTAAAAGGGAGTAAAATTTCCCAAAATGAAACAGAAGGTATTCCATTGAATATATCCGAAAAAAGAAAAGAGCTAATTACTAGTGGAGTTATTAGTGATTTTGGCTTTGTAAAAGATTATGAGTTTACCAGCGTGTCAACAGCAGCTGCAGTTATTCTAGGTCGCTCTTCTAATGGAAGAAAAGAATGGACCAAGATTGATGGTCGTACCGTGGCACAAACTGGTCATTAATAGTATAAAATATTTACAGAAATAATAGTAAACCAGTTCACTGACGGTAGTACGCAGAGCGTTTTTTGTTACAAATCTGTAACCTGCTTTACAAAAGTTTCCTAAAATAAAAAAATATGCAAGTTTTTGTACAAAGTCGTTGACGAAAGATATCCGCAGTGGTAAACTAGGCACAACTTCAAAAAACCACAAACCGTTGAGACGGAGATCAAGTCAGCAGATGCGCTTACAGAGAGTTCGGGCAGGTGGAAGCCGGATAGAGATGCAGGCTGATAAATGGACCGTTGAGGGTGCTGTCAAATCGCTTCGGCGAGAGTATTCGGCAACGCAACACCGGCGTTAAAGGTGAGGAGTGTGATGGCACTCTGCGAGAGCGCGTCGCGATAGCGGCGAAACAAGGTGGTACCGCAGGTATAAGTATTTACAGCCTGTCCTTGGAATTGCTTAGAAAAGCTAAGCAGCTTCAGGACAGGCTTTTTTGTATAACAAAACTGTGATAGACCTTCTCGTAGAATGTTAGCGTAAACTATGGGAGGAATTAAAATGATTAAAGAAGCTATTGTAAAAATCGTCGGCAAGGAGGACTTAACCTATAACGAAGCATATGACGTAATCAACGAGATTATGAGCGGTGAAACAAGTGCAACGCAGAATGCGGCCTTTCTGGCAGCGCTTTCTACCAAGAGCACTACGGCGGAAACTACCGATGAAATCGCCGGCTGCGCCGCTGCAATGCGTGACCACGCACTGAAATGCGAAACAGGCATGGACATCTTTGAAATCGTCGGTACCGGCGGTGACGGCTCCAACAGCTTCAATATTTCCACAACCTCCGCTCTGGTTGCTGCGGCAGGCGGCATGAAGGTTGCTAAGCACGGCAACCGCGCTGCTTCCTCCAAATGCGGCACCGCGGATTGCCTGGAGGCGTTGGGCGTGAACATTCAGCAGGACCCGGAAAAATGCGTGGAGCTGTTAAAGGAAGTCGGCATGTGCTTCTTCTTCGCACAGAAATATCACACCTCGATGAAATATGTAGGACCTATCCGCAAGGAGCTGGGCATCCGCACCGTATTCAACATTCTCGGACCTTTGACGAACCCCGGCAGCCCGAAGATGCAGCTCTTGGGTGTGTATGACGAGTATCTGGTTCAGCCGTTGGCGCAGGTACTGATGAATTTGGGAGTTAAGCGTGGTATGGTGGTTTACGGTCAGGACAGACTTGATGAGATTTCGCTGAGCGCACCTACTACCGTTTGCGAGTTCAAGGACGGCTGGATTAAAAATTATGTTATCAAGCCTGAGGACTTCGGTATGGAGCGCTGCACCAAGGCTGATCTGGTTGGCGGTCTGCCGGAGGAAAACGCTAAGATTACGCGTGACATTCTGGCAGGAGCGCAGGGACCGAAACGCAATGCAGTTTTGCTGAATGCCGGCGCCAGCCTGTACATTGGCGGCAAGGCCGAGAGCTTTGCGGATGGCGTGAAGCTGGCGGCAGAGCTGATTGACAGCGGCAAGGCGCTGCGGACATTGGAAAAGCTGATTGAGCTGAGCAATAAATAAGCTGATTAAAGAGGTTAGATTATGATTTTAGATGAGATTGCGGAATATACCAAGGAGCGTGTGCGGGCGCTCAAAGCGCACAAAAGTCTTTACGCGGTGCGTGACGAGGCAGAGGGCAGACCGCAGGGCAAGGATTTCAGGGCAGCGCTTGCTGCCCCCGGCCTGAGTGTAATCGCCGAGCTGAAGAAGGCATCCCCCTCGAAGGGCATCATTGCTCCCGATTTTACGGACATCTACCTGCGCAAGGCTGCAGAGTACGAGGCAGGCGGCGCAGCTGCCATCTCCTGCCTGACGGAGCCGAAGTTCTTTAAGGGCAGCGATGCTTACCTGCAGGCGGTGCGCCAAAGAGTGGAGCTGCCGCTTCTGCGGAAGGATTTTACGCTGGACGAGTACCAGATTTACGAGGCCAAATGCATCGGTGCCGACGCTGTTTTGCTTATCTGCAGCCTGCTGAGTGCAGCGCAGCTGGGCGAATACCTGGCGCAGGTGCAGGAGCTGGGGCTGAGCGCATTGGTGGAGGCGCACACCGCAGGCGAGGTGCAGATGGCACTGGCGGCAGGAGCGGAAATCATCGGCGTGAACAACCGCAATCTCAAGGATTTCAGCGTGAACCCGCTAAACAGCCTGCGCCTGAGGGATGCGATTCCCGCAAGCAAGCTTTTCGTAGCGGAAAGCGGCATTCAATGCGCAGCTGATACGCAGGCGCTGAAGCAGGCAGGCGTGCAGGCGGTGCTGGTGGGCGAAGCATTGATGCACAGTGCAAATGCGGCGGCGATGCTGAAGGAGATGCGTGATGCGTAAGGTAAAGGTTAAAATCTGCGGCCTGAAGCGTGCGCAGGATATAGAGTGCGTCAACAGGCTGCTGCCCGATTATATAGGCTTCGTTTTTGCCAAGACCAAACGCGAGGTGACGGAGCAGCAGGCAGCACAGCTGAAGGCAATGCTTAACCCGCAGATTAAGGCAGTCGGCGTTTTCGTCAACGCCGAGATAGATAAGATTGTACGCTTGACCAAAAGCAGGACGATAGACATTATCCAGCTGCACGGTGACGAGGATGCGGCCTATTGCGAAAGGCTGCGGCTGCAGACGGAACTGCCGATTATCAAAGCAGTCCGCGTGAAGGACGCAGGCTCCTTTGAAAATCTGCAAGCCTATCCCTGCGATTACCTGCTTTTTGATACCTATACCAAGGGGCAGTACGGCGGCACCGGTAAGCGTTTTGATTTATCGCTGGTGGCAGATGAAAAAATCAATAAGCCATATCTTATAGCAGGCGGTCTTGAGGCGGCGAATGTTGCAGATGTATTGAAAAACAGTAACGCCTTTGCCGTAGATGTAAGCGGTGGCGTAGAAACAGAAGGGTTGAAGGACCCGGAAAAAATTGCCGCATTTATAGCGGAGGTAAGGGGAGATAACGATGACAAAAGGTAGATATGGTATTCACGGCGGTCAATATATGCCGGAAACTTTGATGAACGCAGTGCTGGAATTAGAGGCTGCATATGAAAAATTTAAAAACGATCCCGAATTCAAGGCTGAGCTGGCGCGCCTGTACCGCGAATATGCCAACAGACCGTCCCTGCTGTATTACGCAGAGAAGATGACCAAGGATTTGGGTGGCTGCAAGATTTATCTGAAGCGCGAGGATTTGAACCACACCGGCGCCCATAAAATCAACAACGTTCTGGGACAGATTCTGCTGGCGCAGAAGATGGGCAAAAAGCGTGTTATTGCCGAAACAGGCGCAGGTCAGCACGGCGTTGCGACTGCTACCGCAGCGGCGCTGATGAACATGGAATGCGTTGTTTACATGGGCAAGGAGGACTGCGAGCGTCAGGCGCTCAACGTGTTCCGCATGGAGCTTCTGGGTGCGAAGGTTGTGCCCGTAAGCAGCGGTACCGGTACCCTGAAGGACGCAGTAAACGAAGCACTGCGCGTATGGACCGAACGCGTTGAGGATACCTACTATGTTCTGGGCAGCGTTATGGGCCCGCACCCGTATCCGGAAATCGTGCGCGACTTCCAGAAGATTATAGGCGAGGAAATCAAAGCGCAGATGCTGGAAAAGGAAGGACGCCTGCCTGATGTGCTGGTGGCTTGCGTGGGCGGCGGCTCCAATGCTATGGGTATGTTCTATGACTTCATCGAGGACAAGGACGTGCGCTTAATTGGCGTAGAGGCTGCAGGCCTGGGCGTAGATAATCCCAAGAACGCCGCAACCATGGCAAACGGGAAGCTGGGCATCTTCCATGGCATGAAGAGCTACTTCCTGCAGGATGAATACGGCCAGATTGCTCCGGTTTATTCCATCTCCGCCGGTCTTGATTACCCCGGCATCGGCCCCGAGCATGCTTATCTGCACGACATCGGCCGTGCGGAATACGTTCCTGCTACCGATAAGGAGGCAGTGGACGCCTTCAACTATCTTTCCAAAACAGAAGGCATTATCCCCGCAATCGAAAGTGCGCATGCCGTAGCCTACGCTATGAAGCTGGCACCGACTCTGCCGAAGGACAAGATTATGGTTATAAATATTTCCGGCCGCGGTGATAAGGACGTTGCCGCAATCGCACGTTATATGGGAGTTGATTTACATGAATAGAATACAAAAGGCATTTGACGAAAAGAAAAAGGTATTTATCGGCTTTGTGACCGCTGGCGATCCCAATCTTGCTACAACCAAGGAGCTGGTGAGAGCCATGATTAAGGGCGGTGCAGGCTTAATTGAGTTCGGCATTCCCTTCTCCGACCCCGTGGCTGAGGGCGAGGTTATCCAAAAAGCGGATATGCGTGCGTTGGCTGCAGGCACTACTACCGATAAAATTTTTGACCTCGTAGCGGAGCTTCGCGAGGAAACACAGGTACCGCTGGTATTTTTGACCTATGCTAATCCGATTTATGCCTACGGTGCGGAAAAATTCTTCACCCGCTGCGAAGAAACAGGTGTAGACGGCGTCATCGTACCGGATATCCCGTACGAGGAGCGCGAGGAGATGCGTCCGTTCAGCGAACCGCATAACGTTGCTCTGGTGCCGCTGATTGCTCCTACCTCCAAGGATCGCATCCAGAAAATCGCCGCTATTGCCCAAGGCTATGTATATGTAGTTTCTTCCTTAGGCGTTACCGGCGTGCGCAGCAACATCACTACCGATATCGACGGCATTGTGGCAGAGGTGCGCAAGGCTACCGATATTCCGGTGGCTGTAGGCTTCGGTATCGCTGCTCCCGAGCAGGCGTACAAGATGGCCAAGGCCAGTGACGGCGCTATTGTGGGCAGTGCGATTGAAAAAATCGTGGCTCAATACGGCGAGGCTTCTCCCGAGCATGTTTACGAATACGTCAAGAGTATGTCCGAAGCGGTTGCCAAGGCAGCTGCGGAGGCTTAATTACAAAGGTTTGGGCACAAAAAAACTCCGTTCCTTACTGCACAGGCAGCAGGGAGCGGAGTTTTTCGGTTTAAATTATTGCAGCGGCATGGGCTCAGTACCACCGTTTACTGCGTCCGGCTGTTCAAAAATGAAGGCAGGGGACGGATAGTAGAATTTGCAGTGCTGGAAGTTGATAACCTCGGTGGAGAAGCGTTTCAGTAGAGCATAGGAAGCACGCTCTTCGAAATCAATCAGGTTGTCCTTGTTGATGTCAGCGTCTTTAACGATTACTAGCAGATAAGCCGGTACTTCCGGTGCATCCTCAGGCACCTGGCTGCGGTCGAGAGGGATGTTCGGAATAATTTCCAGATCACCGATAGGCTGTTGGTTTTCATTGTACAGCATAGCATGATAAACATTTTCGTACAGGGTACGAGCGAGTCTTAAAGAATAAGCTCCGGAACTCATATTATTCACTCCTTAAAAAGATGTTTTTGATGACTCTCGCTTTATCAGAAAAAGCAATAAACATAACGCTATTATTGTAACATAGATTACGGAAATAAGCAAAATGAATCTATAATGAAATGATTCCACAGCGATTTATGCAGAAAAGCTGTATTAATAATCACAAAATAGCAAGAATTTTTCATAGAATCTGCATTTTTATGCTGAAAGTATTTTGTATACATGACGTTTTTATGAATTTTTCAGCAGGATTTTACACAATGTTGACGAATAAGAAGAATAACAATATGTTGCTGCGTGAATTTTATTATCTTAGCACATATGTATATTAAAGGAGGGGAACTCTTATGAAAAAACTCTTGGCTTTTTTACTTGGTATCATGGTTATGGCTACTATGATTGCCGGCTGCGGCGGTGGAGATAAGAAAGATGATAAAAAACCTGCTGCACAAAAATTCATTAACATTGCTACCGGCGGTACCTCCGGTACCTACTTCCCGTTAGGCGGTGCTCTGGCTGATATCTTGAATAAAAATATTCCGGGTACCAATGCTTCCGCACAATCTACCGGCGCTTCCGTAGCAAACGTAAACCTGCTCAGCCAAGGTAAGGTTGAAATTGCTTTTATTCAAAATGATATTGCTTACTATGCTGCCAACGGCACTGAAATGTTCAAGGGCAAACAGGTTGCCGGCCTGCAAGGTCTTGCAACTCTGTATCCGGAAACCGTACAGATTGTTACCCTGAAAAAATCCGGTATCAAATCTGTTGCTGATTTCAAAGGCAAACGCATCGCTGTAGGTGCTGCAGGCTCCGGTACCGAAGCTAACGCTCGCCAGATTATGGAAGCATATGGCATTAAATATGATGATATTAAGGTTCAATACCTCTCCTTCGGTGAAGCTGCAAGTGCTCTGAAGGACGGCAACGTTGATGCTGCCTTCGTAACCGCAGGCCATCCGACCGCTGCTATTCAGGATATCGCAACTCAGAACGACGTTGTGCTGGTTCCGGTTGATGCTGACAAGGCTGACTCTCTGATCAAAAAATATCCGTTCTACACCAAGCTGGTTATCAAAGCCGGTACTTATCCGAAGCAGGATGCTGACGTTTCCGCAGTAGCAGTAAAATGCATGCTGGCAGTAACCGACAAAATGGATGCAGACACCGCTTATGCAATCGCTAAAGCTCTGTACGGCAACCTTGACCGTATGAAATCCGCTCACTCCGCAGCAAATGCTATCAGCAAAGATACTGCTAAAGACGGCATGTCCATTAAGCTGAACCCAGGTGCTGAAAAATTCTTTAACGAAAAATAAGGATTTTAAATGATGCCGAACTTCAAAGACCGGAAACCGGCGTTTGCCGGTGGCCGGTCTTTTTTCCCAGTAAAGAATTTAGTAATTATTGTAAGCGTTGTTTTAATGCTTTTGTGGTGGTATAGTACGCGCCTGGTGGTGGCGATTATACCTGAGGGAGCTTCGGGAGCTGTTACTTTTGCCACAGCGGCAGGTGATGAATGGTACATCAGCCTGACGCATTCGGTGGAAAAAACTGCCTGGAATGATTATTTCAGGGTTAACGGCGCAAATAACATGACCATGACGCACACCCGCTTTTCCTCGCTGGGCTGGGGCTATCCGTATTCCGCTGCCGACGGCAAGCTGACGCAGACTGCCGACGGCAAGTTTGATATGGAGATGAACCGTCCCTATAAGGAGGTTGCCCTGCGTATATCCGAGCAGGCAATGCCGCACATTGTCCACGGCGGCGACAGCTACGATCTGATTGCTCTGTACGGGCAGGGGACTGCGGTAACGGTGAAGGCCATGTATCGATATCAGTACTGGCTGGAACGGTACTTTTAGGTTTTATTATATTAAATGAGAGGAGCTGATACCCATGTCTGAAAAAGAAAAGAAAGTAAGAGAGCTTTCAGCAGAAGAGGTATTGCAAAAATTTGACAAGGAATCAGACAAGCGTGAGCTTACAGGTGTGTGGGGTAAAATTATTTCCGCAATCTGTATTCTGTTTGCACTTTTCCAATTATATACAGCCACCTTCGGTGTGCTGGATGCGCATCTGCAGCGTGCTATTCACTTAGCCTTCGGCTTTTTATTGATTTTCCTGCTGTATCCCAGCAGACATTCCTGGTCCCGCAGCAAGATGCATCCCTTTGATGCCTTCCTGGCACTGCTCAGCGCAGGCACTGCCATGTATCTGGTTGTCAACTATCAGGAGCTGGTGCTGCGTGCCGGCATGAACACGGAAACCGACTTCATCGTCGGCCTTATCGGTACGATTATGGTATTTGAAGCAGCGCGCCGCGTAGTAGGCTGGCCGATGATTATCGTTGCCTTCTGCTTCATGCTGTATGCCTTCTTAGGCCCTTACGTTCCCGGTATTCTGGCGCATCGCGGCGTTGGCGTGCAGGAAATGTTTGACCATCTGTTCTTCACTACCGAGGGTATTTTCGGTACGCCTATGGGTGTATCTTCTACATTTATTTATCTGTTCATCCTCTTTGGTGCATATCTGGAAACCACCGGCCTGGGCAAATTCTTCATTGATATTGCCAACGCAATCGCAGGCTGGGCAGCAGGCGGACCGGCGAAGGTTGCCGTACTGTCCTCCGGCCTCATGGGTACTGTTTCCGGCAGCTCCGTTGGTAACGTTGCCGGCACCGGTGCTTTCACCATCCCGATGATGAAAAAGCTTGGCTATCGTCCGGCTTTTGCGGGCGCTGTTGAGGCCGCTGCTTCTACCGGCGGTCAGCTGATGCCTCCTGTTATGGGCGCTGCTGCCTTCCTGATGGCAGAATTTGTAGGCGTTCCATACTTTGATGTTGTTAAGGCTGCCGTTATCCCGGCAATGTTGTACTACATCGGCGTATGGCTGGGCGTTCACTACGAAGCTAAAAAGTTCGGCCTGAAGGGTACTCCGCGTGACCAGCTGCCGAAGTTCAAGGAACTGTTCATGGAAAAAGGCCATCTGGCTATTCCGTTAATCGTTATCGTTTACCTGCTCGTAAGCGGTTATACTCCGATGCGTGCTGCTTTGGCAGCCATCGTGCTGACCATCGTTTGCGCCTGCCTGCGTAAATCCACCCGCATCGGCTTCAAGCAAATCGTCCAAGGCCTTATTGACGGCTCCAAGGGTGTGCTTGGCGTGCTGATTGCCTGTGCTACCGCAGGTATCATCATCGGCGTTGTTACCAAAACCGGCGTTGGCCTGAAGATTGCAACTGCTCTGCTGGATTTGGCAGGCGGTAATCTGCTGCCGGCAATGTTCTTTACCATGATCACTTCTCTGATTCTTGGCATGGGCGTGCCGACAACTGCTAACTATGTAATTACCTCTACTATTGCAGCGCCTGCTCTGGTGCAGATGAATGTACCGGTGCTGGCAGCGCACATGTTCGCGTTCTACTTCGGTATCGTTGCCGACGTTACACCTCCTGTTGCCTTGGCTGCTTATGCCGGCGCAGGTATTGCCGGTGCTAACCCGATGCGTACCGGCGTTATCGCTGCTAAGCTGGCGATTGCTGCGTTCATCGTACCGTACATCTTCGTACTGGCACCTGAGCTGCTGATGATTAACGCAACTCCGTTTACCATCTGCTACAGTGCCTTCACCGCGATTGTTGGTATGTGGGGTGCTTCCATGGCGATGATAGGCTTCTGCAACAATCTGCTGAACATTCCGCAGCGTATTCTGTTCCTCGTTGGCGGTATCTGCATGATTATTCCTGGCGTATTTACCGACGGTATCGGTGTTGCGCTCGTTGCTGTTGCCTATGTATGGCAGCGCATGAACAAGGTTAAGGGTGCGATTCAGCAAGACGGAGAAGACCTGTAAGCCGAAAATTTCATAGCAAGTTTCATAGTCCTGCGTGCATTTAAGATGCTGCGCAGGACTTTTTTATTTATTAACATTGTTTATTCTCCTTTTTATGTTTTCTGAGATAATCCTAAGGCTTTTCAACTTTTTACCGCGACTATAAGGCTTGGCGGCGGTGTTTAGCTTTTGCCTCAAATTTAAATAACTTAATACTTAACGCAAACGAAAAGACCTGAGGTCCGCAAGAATCCGGACTTCAGGTCCTTTTTTTGTATAAAACCGCAAGTTTCAAGAGAGCCTATCTTGGGGCATTCTTCGAATCAAACTTGGTCAGCTTTTAAGGCTTCAACCTGCTCAATAGGCAGAGAAGTAAGCTCAGCAATATCTTCGAGAGAATAGCAGCCTTTTGCAAGCATACGTTTAGCAGTAGCAATGTTGGCATTGGCAATACCCATAGCTTCACCTTCAACAAGTCCTATTTCCTTGCCTTCAGCAATGCCTTCACGTCTTTCGTCTAATAAACGTGCTTCCATAAGCATAAATTCTCGCCTCACTTTCGTATCTAATTTGAGATAGCTGATTTCATCGTCAATCTGCTTGGTGAAATCAGTAGTTACAATGTGGTTGTTTACATAATCATAAAAGCTCTTGATGTCTTTAGAAATATTGCCATGCGTACCTTTGGTGTTCAAAATCATGGTGGTCGCTTCATCCGGAAGCTCCAACTCCCGATTCTCCAGACAACACTTTTTAAAGGTATAAACGTAATTATCCTGTTCAAAGAAGTCAAAAACGCAGATAAAAATAATAAATGTCGGTGGCAGCAGGTCATAAGGCTGTCCCTTTTGCAGCAAATCAATATCAAGCAGCGCCTGATAATAACGGGAGCGCTTGGGCAGGACGTAGGTGTCCGTATCGGGATTCTTCTTGTTTTTTACCTGCATCTCCAAATTATAGTGCGTGTTTTTATCGTCCGCTACAATGATATCAAGGCGGATGCCACGACTGGTGTACTCAGGCTCAAGCGTCTTTTCTGCCTCCAGGTACTTGATGTCGGCAATTTCTATCTGCAGTAATTCTTCCAACAGGTGGATGCAGATGCGCTTGCGCGACATAACCTTCTTGAAGATGAAATCGCTTTGGATAGTCAGGTTTGCGAATTTTGTTGCCAGGTCTTGCATGGTTTTTCTCCTTTCATTTTAACACATGTGAATAAAAAAATACATAAGCAGTTATCAAAGCGCCTGAAAAACAAAAAAGAGCAGTACACTGACGATAAAAATCGTCAGTTCGTACTACTCTTAGAATGTACCAGATAAAAATAAATGGCCTTGCTTAAGCTTCTGCAGAAAATGCATCTGCAGGATATACTGCTTATTTAATTGTCCGCAGGTAAATGGGCCGGATGCGTAAGCTTACTTGCGGTTTTGAAGAACTTAGTTTAAGTGTACTTGAAATATGGGAGAATGTCAAGGGTGCAGGGGGGGACCTTGCCCGCAGCCCTTTTTTGCATGCACTTTACCTCTGCTAAAAAATCATCCGTTTGGCAACAAACTTTTCACAAAAAATATGTATCACTATTTGTCAATAGCCCATATTTAGTGTATAATAAAGTAGAGAGTATGTGTGCGGACACAGTATCAAATTCAATTTCTACATTTGTACGGAAGAATGTAAAATAAAAAATGGAGGTGTATTTTTTTTGGGTAAATTTCAACATAAGGTCCAGATTATCCCGCTGGGTGGTTTGGGCGAAATTGGTAAAAATATGACGGTATTCCGTTACGGGGACGACATGATCCTGATTGATGCAGGCCTGATGTTCCCTGAAGACGATATGCTCGGCATTGACTTGGTTATTCCCGATATTACATATTTGGTTGAGAATAAAGATAAAATTAAGGGTATCTTTCTGACACATGGTCACGAGGACCATATCGGTGCGTTGCCCTATGTTATGAAACAAATTGATTGTCCCGTTTATGGTACCGCACTTACTCTGGGTATTTTGCAAGGTCGCTTGAAGGAAAACGGTGTAGGCAACGAAAACCTGCACGTAGTAAAACCCGGTGACAAGATTAACGCCGGTGCCTTTAAGCTTGATTTCATCCGCGTAAACCACAGCATTCCCGACGCTGTTGCTATCGCGATTACTACTCCTATCGGTGTTATTATTCACACCGGTGACTTTAAAATCGACCACACTCCTGTCGACGGACAGGTTATGGAGTTCAATAAATTTGCCGAATACGGCGACCGCGGTGTACTCTGCCTGCTGGCAGACAGCACCAACGCCGAGCGCCCGGGCTTTACTCCGAGCGAAAAAATGGTAGGCCAGACCTTTGACGAGGAGTTCCGCTATGCTAAGCACCGTATTATCGTAGCAACCTTCTCTTCTAACGTACATCGTATCCAGCAGGTTGTTGATACTGCTGTGAAGTACGACCGTAAGGTAGCAGTTATCGGCCGCAGCATGGTAAATGTTGTAAATATCGCCAAGGAGCTTGGTTACTTAAAGGTTCCCGAGGGCGTTTTGATTGATATTGATGAAACTCATAACTATACGCCGGAAAAGGTTGTTATTATCACCACCGGCAGTCAGGGCGAGCCGATGAGCGCGCTCACCCGTATGGCTATGAATGACCATAAAAAGGTTGATATTATGCCCGGTGATACAGTAATTATTTCTGCTACACCGATTCCGGGCAACGAAAAGCTTGTTTCCCGTACTATCGACCATCTGTACAAGCTGGGTGCGGACGTTATTTATGAAAAGAGCAACGGCGTCCACGTTTCCGGCCACGCCAGCCAGGAGGAAATCAAGATGATGCACAATCTGGTGCGTCCGCGTTTCTTCATGCCTGTGCATGGTGAATACCGTCACCTGGTTAAGCATGCTAACCTGGCAAAATCCCTGGGCATGCCGGCGGACCACATTGTTATCGGTGAAAACGGCAGCGTTATCGAGCTGACCAAGAGCAGCATTACCATTAACGGCAAGGTGCCTGCAGGCAAGGTGCTGGTTGACGGCCTTGGTGTCGGCGACGTAGGCAATATAGTACTGCGCGACCGCCGTCAGCTCTCTCAGGACGGTATCATGATTGTTGTTGTAACCATTGACAAGGAATCCTGCCATGTGGTTTCCGGTCCGGATATCGTTTCCCGCGGCTTTGTTTATGTACGCGAGGCCGAGGACCTGATGGATGAAGCACGCGATAAGGTGCAGGCTGCCCTGGACCGCTGCGAGGAAAACAATGTTTCCGAATGGTCGGCAATCAAGTCTACCGTGCGTGATTCCCTTGGACGCTTCCTGTTCGAAAGAACCCGTCGCCGTCCGATGATTCTGCCGATTATCATGGAGATTTGATAGTTTTCAGTGACTAGTGATTAGTGATTAGTTTTTGGTGAGCGGTTGTCAGCAGTCAGCTGATAAAGGATGACTGCCGGCAGCTGCGATTTTAGGAGTTGTCTTATCTTGCGCAAGGAAAGAAGAAGGAAGCAACAGAATAGAAGCTACTCGCGCCCTGTCGGCGTTGTCTGCCTGCTTATGGGTCTGCTGTTTGCAGCCGCTCTTCTTATGACGGCTGAGGACGGTTTAATGCATTATGCTTATCTGGTGGAGCAGCATCTGCTGGGTAAGGGTATCTTTTTGCTGCCTTTGGCTTTCTTTGCTGCGTCCTTTGCTTTGCTTAAAGGACAATTTGGTGTTTTTAACAAGAGAACATTAATTTTTACTTTGGTGACGCTGTGCCTTACAGGCACAGCTCATCATGTTTTTGTGCCTGTTGGCTCTGAGCTGGAGCCTTCGCTGATAGCGGATGGCGGCGGTTTAGTCGGCGGCCTTTTGCTGAAGCTGCTGCGTTCCTTTGCCGGTGATGTGACGGTTTATGTTATTTTGGTGCTGGGCTGGCTGTGGCTGCTTGGCCTGGTGCTGCCGCTGCGCAAATGGTGGGAGCTGTGGCAGGATTACCTGACCTCCGATGAGATTACGCTGGTGCGCCCCGACGACAAGGTGAGGGAGGAGCGTGTGCATCCGGAGCCTGCGGTAAGAACCGTGTTCAAGCGCAAGAGTGCCGCGATTCAACAGCATGCCGCTCCCGCGGATAATGTTATCAGCAACTATACCAGCCCTGAATTTGATGCCTTCAACGAGGGCGTGCAGAAGAAAAGTGCTTTCAGAAGTATTTTGGGCTTTACGAAAAACAAGAGCGTTTACGAAAAATCTCCTTTAAAAGAGGAAATAGAGCGTGACCCGGTGCAGCTGCCCGAATGGGAGCAGTCCAAACCCGAGGTCATTGTAAGACCGATTATCAATTATGACAATGATTACGAGCCGGACAGCCGCTTCCTGGATGATGCCGAGCCGCCTGCGGCCGAACCTGAGCCTGAGCCGGAGCGTCCTGCTTCCGTAATCCGCAATACCTATCGCGAGGAGCAGGCGGCAGCGTTTGCAGCGCCTGACAAGGCAGAGCCGCAGCTTGAGCCTGAACCGGAGAAGCCGGCCGTAACGATTTTTGACAGCGCAGATAAAATTGCCGCAGCGGCGCCTGCTCCGCAGACGGCTGCAGCATATGAGCCTGAAGCGCAGGCCGCGAGCAGCTATCAGCTGCCCCCGCTGGAGCTTCTCGATACGCCGAAGGCCAGTGACCCGTCCACCTATCAGAAGGACATCATGGACCAATGTGCGGTGCTGGAGCAGACTTTGGCAGACTTCAAGGTGCGCGCCAGAGTTGTTGCCGTAACGCGCGGACCGTCGGTTACCAGCTTTGAGCTGGAGCCTGCGGCAGGCGTCAAGGTAAGCTCGGTGGTGAACCTTGCGGATGATATTGCCCTGCGTCTGGCTGCGCCCGGTGTGCGTATCGAGGCGCCGATTCCCGGCAAATCCGCCATCGGCATCGAAGCGCCGAACACGAAGAACGATCCCGTGTGCTTCCGTGAGGTTGTGGAGGCAGGCAGTGTGCGTAATGCCAAGGAGCATCTGTGCATCGGTCTGGGCAAGGATATCAGCGGTGATATTATTTCCGCCGACCTTGCGAAAATGCCGCACCTTCTGGTAGCAGGCTCCACCGGCTCCGGTAAATCGGTGTGCATCAATACGATTATCGCCGGTCTTTTGTACCGTGCTACCCCGGACGAGGTTAAACTGATTCTTGTCGACCCTAAGGTCGTAGAATTGTCTAATTACAACGGTATTCCGCATCTGCTGACACCTGTTGTCACCGAGCCGAAAAAGGCAGCCAGCGCGCTGCACTGGGCGGTAGCAGAAATGGAGCGCCGTTATAAGGCGTTTGCCGACAGCCGTGTGCGTGACATCAAAACCTATAACGCACAGGCCGCCGAAAAGATGCCCTATATCGTAATCATCATCGACGAGTTATCCGACCTGATGATGGTAGCCAAGGTTGATGTGGAGGATGCTATCCTGCGTCTGGCACAGAAGGCCCGCGCTGCCGGTATCCATCTGATTCTGGCAACCCAGCGCCCGTCCGTAGATGTTATTACAGGCATCGTCAAGGCGAATATTCCTTCACGTATTGCTTTCGCCGTATCCTCGCAGACAGATTCGCGCACCATTATTGATATGGGCGGTGCCGAAAAGCTGCTGGGCAAGGGCGATATGCTCTTTTACCCCATGGGCTACAACAAGCCTGTGCGTGTGCAGGGTGCCTTCGTCAGCGATGATGAGCTGAATAAAATAGTAGATTTCATTATCAAGCAGTCCATTCCTGTAAATTACAGCGAAGAAGTAACAGAGCAGGAGCTGGAATGTGATAATAAAGGCCATAATGCCGAGGATGCAGGCTCCAATGCGCCTGCAGAGGATGAGCTTTTTGAGGATGCCCTGAGCCTTGTGCTGGATATGGGGCAGGCATCAAGCTCCATGCTGCAGCGACGCTTCCGCATAGGCTATACGCGTGCGGCGCGTCTGGTAGATACTATGGAGGAGCTGGGCATTGTCGGTCAATCCGTAGGCAGCAAGCCACGAGAGGTTATAATGTCGCGTAAGGAAGCAGAGGAACGCTTCCTGCGCCGTGAATAAGCGGAGGTGCAGGCGAAATGGATGATAAGGAAAAGACTGTCGGCGCAATTTTGAAAGAAGCAAGACTGGCCAAGGGTATTTCCCTGGCTGATGCCGAAAAGGCTACCAGTATCCGCAGCCGTTATCTGCAGGCTGTAGAAAATGACGAATATGACAAGACTCCAGGCGAGGTTTTCCTGAAGGGAATAATCCGTAACTACGGTAATTATCTGGGACTGAACGGTCCGGAGCTTGTTAATGAATATAAAGCAAGTGCTGCCGGTATGGCGGCAGAGGCTGTACGCAGCCAGGGTATCCGCAAGGTGGAAAAGGTCCGTCTCAATATACAGCTGAAGGATAAGCGTGATATCGGCAGCGGTACAGGCCGCTTTGAAATGCCGGGCTTGCCGAAGCTGCCAATGAAGCAGTGTCTGGCAGGCTTAGCAGCGGTAGCGGTGCTCACGGCAGGCTATTTTGCTATTCCCGCTACGATTAACTATTTTAAAAATATGCCTAAGGATGAGGCTAAGCAGACTGAGCAGGTTAAGCCCGAAGCTAAAGCACCTGCAGTGCTGGACAAGGTTACCGTTGACCTGGAGGCCGAGGGTGACTGCTGGCTGGAGGCAAGTGCCGACGGCAAGGAGCTTTTTGCCGGCATTCTGCATGCTAAGGAAAGCAAGCATTTTGAGGCTAAGGATAAGCTGATTATCAAATACGGCAACATCGGCGTTGTACGCATCAAGGTGAACGGCGAGGCTGTTGACCTGAAGGGCGAGCATGGCGTGGCCGTCAAGACCTATCTGCGCAACGCTCCCGCACAGCCTGCAGCCGCAGCTAAGGCAGAGGAGGCTGCACCGAAGTCCGAGCCTGAAACCAAGGCTGCACCTGCTGCCGCAGTAGAGGAAGCAGCACCGCAGCCGGCTGCAGCCGCACCTGCGCCGAAGGCAGAAGGACCGAAGCCGCAGGCTGAGGTTAAGCCGGCTGAGCCGCAGCAGCCACAGGCTGCCGGCGAAGCGAAGGCCGATAAGAAGAAATAATAATTTGTTCAGGAGTTTTTCATGAAACAGTTTTTACCGATTTCCGCTCAGGAAATTGCCGAGCGTGGCTGGGAGCAGCTTGACTTTCTGTTTATCAGCGGCGATGCCTATGTAGACCACCCCTCCTTCGGTCCGGCAGTAATCTGCCGTGTGCTGGAGGCGCAGGGCTACAAGGTAGCTATGCTGTGCCAGCCGCGTTGGGATAAAGCAGAATATATGGCAGAGCTGGGCAAGCCGCGACTGGGCGTGCTTATTTCCGGCGGCAACCTTGACTCCATGCTGTGCCGTTATACGGCAGCCAAAAATGAGCGTGCTGTCGACAAATATACCGCAGGCGGTGCGGTGGGACAGCGTCCCGACCATGCTACGGCCGTTTATGCGCAGCTCGTCAAGCAGCTATGGCCCGATATGCCTGTAATTATCGGCGGTATTGAAGCCAGCCTGCGCCGTTTTGTGCATTTCGACTACTGGGAAAACAAGCTGCTGCCTTCTATTCTGGAGTCTAGCGGTGCGGACCTTTTGGTTTACGGCATGGGCGAAAAGCAGATTATGGAAATTGCCGACTATCTGGCAGGCGGTGCCAGCGCTGAGGATTTGCATTATATCCGCGGTACGGCGTATCTGTCTGACAGTTTGCCCGATGATGAATATGTGGAGCTTCCGGGCTGGAAGGCTATCAAGGACGACCGCAAGGAATTTGCCAGAGCCTTTAAGCTGCAGAGCAAGGAGCAGGACCCGTTTTATGGCAAAATCGTAGTCCAAAAGGGACAGAAGAAATATATCGTACAGAATCCGAACATCTTCCCGCTGACGATGGAGGAGATGGACGCTATCTACGATTTGCCGTATATGCGTCAGTGGCACCCGAGCTACGACGCCAAGGGCGGGGTAGCAGCGCTGGAGGAGGTTCAGTTCAGCCTTGTCAGCAGCAGAGGCTGCTTCGGCAGCTGTTCCTTCTGCGCTATTCATGCGCATCAGGGACGTATCATTCAGGCGCGCAGCCATGAATCTATTCTGCGTGAAGCAAAGCTGCTGATAAAGCTTCCCGGCTTCAAGGGTTATATCCATGACGTCGGCGGCCCTACGGCCAACTTCCGCCATCCTTCCTGTGCCAAGCAGCTGAAATACGGCGTGTGCAAGGACAGGCAGTGCCTGTTTCCCAAGCCGTGCCCCAATATTGATGCCGACCACAGCGATTATATAGCTCTGCTGCGCAAGCTGCGTGCTTTACCGGGAGTCAAGAAGGTGTTTATCCGCAGCGGTATCCGTTATGATTATCTGCTGGCGGATAAAAAGCAGGAATTTCTGGACGAGCTGTGCCGTTATCACATCAGCGGTCTGCTGAAGGTAGCGCCCGAGCATATCGCGCCGCAGGTTCTGGCGCGTATGGGCAAGCCCGGCAAGGAAGTTTATCTGAAGTTTATGCGCATGTTTACGCAAAAAAATAAAGAAATCGGCCTGCCGCAATATCTGGTGCCGTACTTTATTTCCAGCCATCCGGGCTGCACGCTGAACAATGCCATTGAGCTGGCAGAGTTTTTGCGTGACATCAAGCACAATCCGGAGCAGGTGCAGGACTTTATTCCTACTCCCGGCAGTGCGGCGACGGCGATGTATTATTCCGGCATCGACCCGGAAAGCGGCGAAACCGTATTTGTGGCCCGCAATCCGCATGATAAGGCAATGCAGCGTGCGCTGATGCAGTACCGTACTCCGCGTAACCGCAAGCTGGTGCTGGAGGCGCTGCAGAAGGCAGGACGCATGGACCTCGTGGGCAGCGGACATAAATGCCTGCTGTATACGGAGCAGGAACAGCGCGGCGGAGTGCGTGGCGCGAAGCGTGATGCTTCTCGCGGCCCGAAACGTAATGCAACGGGCAGTGGAGCGCGTAATGCAACGCGCAGTACCGCTTCAGGCAGTGCCGGTGGAAAAAGGCGTGAGGATAAGCGCCGCAGATAGTAACGGAGGGATGAGATGATCCGTTGTATCTTTTTAGTGCTGATATTGGCCGGAATACTGACGGGAGGCTGCGGTGAGCAGCCTGCTCCTGTACAGAACGCAGGGGCAAAAACCGTTATCCTGTATTCCGAGCTTGATAATAAATTTACTGAAAATCTGGTGGATGCCTTCAACAAGGAGCAGAAGGCTAAGCTGCAGCTGAAGGCTATTTACGAGCTGAAGCCCGGCGGGGAGCTGCCGGACGTTGTGCTGGCCGAGCAGCGCACGCTTGCCGGCCTGAAGCGTCAGGGAAGGCTGAAGCCTGTGGCCTTTGCCGATGGCGACAGACTGCCGAAGAAGTTCCGTGATGCGGATTTAAGCTGGTACGGCGTTTTCTATGATCCGATAGTTTTTCTGGTCAACCAGCAGTACGCCCGTACTGTCGGCCAGGCAAATATCTGCAGCTGGCAGGATTTGGCAGGGAAAGAACAGCTGCGCATTGCTCTGGAAAATTTATCCGACAGCAACAGCACGCAAAACTTTCTGGCAGGTCTGGCAGACCGCTTCGGCGAGGATGAATCGCTGGAGTATTTAGGCAATATCAACCGCTTTATCGGGCAATATTCCAAGTTTCCCTTTACACCTGTGCGCATGGCGGCGGTAGGTGATGCGGATGTGGCTATTACCAGACAAAGCTACGTGTTTAAATATCTGGAAAATAAATTTCCCGCTTATGTTGTCTATCCCAAGGAAGGCACGCCGGTCAATCTTTTCTGCGTAGGCCTGTTTAAGAATACTACAGATGATTTGCAGGGACTGAAGGTTATGGAATGGCTTTTGACAAGCGAGCAGGTGCAGGCGATAGCACAGGAAAATGCTACAGGCTATCTTTTCCTGTTCCCGCGCGGCTTTGATGAGGCTGCCGCCGATGGCGATAAAATCTGGCTCAACAGCAGTTATCTGGAGCCTGTTAAGCAGGATGGCCTGACAAATAAGTGGCTGAGTAAGGTTAGATTCAGTAAATAGTTGTTAGTGGCTGGTGATTAGTCATCAGTGAATAGTGAATTAGATTATAATGATTTATGCTCTTGCTTGCTGTCCCGACGGCTTGGGTGAGGGCAGCAGGTTTTGGAGGTAAAGAATGAAAATAGGTATGGTCAGCCTCGGCTGTCCCAAAAATCTGGTAGATTCTGAAGTTATGCTGGGTATTATCAAGGATAAGCAGCTGGAGATTACCAATGATCCCGCAGATGCCGAACTGATTATTGTTAATACCTGCGGTTTTATCGAAAGTGCGAAGGAGGAATCCATCAGCACAATTTTACAAATGGCGCAATATAAGGAGGAGGGCAGCTGCAAATATCTGATTATGACAGGCTGCCTCGGCCAGCGTTATGCAGACGAGCTTTTCGAAAGCATGCCGGAGGTTGACGCTATCGTCGGCACTGACAGCTTTACCGATATCGGCTGGGTTATCGACCAGGTGCTGGCAGGCAAGCGCGTAAAGCATCTGCAGAAGCTGGAAAGCAAAAATGTACAGACTCCGCCCAGAATGCTGACTACGCCTGATTACATGGCGTATCTGAAAATTGCCGAGGGCTGCGACAACTGCTGCTCCTACTGCATTATTCCGCAGCTGCGCGGTCCCTACACCAGCCGTCCTTATGATGAGGTTATGGCAGAGGCAAGAAGCCTTGCTGCTCACGGCGTCAAGGAGCTGATTGTTGTGGCGCAGGATACCACCCGCTACGGCGAGGACCTTACCGGCAAGCTGCTTTTGCCGCAGCTGCTGCGTGATCTCAACGAGCTGGAGGGAATCGAGTGGATCCGCGTTATGTACCTGTATCCCAACAACTTTACGGACGATTTGATTGCAGCCTTCGCCGAATGCGACAAGGTGTGCAAGTACATTGATATTCCTCTGCAGCATGCCAGCGACAGACTGCTGGAAAGCATGAACCGTTACGATACACGTGCGCAGGTAGAAGAACTTCTGGCCAAGCTGCGTGAGCGTATTCCGGGAATTACTATCCGCACTACCTTTATCGTGGGCTTTCCCGGTGAAACCGACGAGGATTTTGCGGAGCTGATGGACTTTGTCGAAAAGCAGCGCTTTGAAAACGCAGGCGTGTTCCAGTATTCCCAGGAGGAGGGCACTGTGGCCGGCGCTATGGAAAACCAGATTGAGCCTGAGGTTAAGGAAAACCGCTATCATGAGCTGATGGCGCTGCAGGCAGGTATTTCCGAAGAAATCCATCAGGAGCGCGAGGATGAGGAGCTGGACGTTATCGTCGAAGGCTTTGATGAAGAAAACCCCGCTCTTGCGGTAGGACGTTCCTATCACGAGGCACCCGATATCGACGGCAACATCTTTATCGAAAATGCCGCCGAGCTGGAGGTAGGCCAGATGGTAAGAGTGCGTATTCTGCAAGGCTTTACCTATGAAATGGTGGCAGAGCTGGTTTAAGAGCGTTGCTGTAATAGTCAAAATAACCGGTGAGAGGGTGACAGCAGGATGAAGGTTGAAATCATTACTACCGGGACGGAGCTGCTGCTGGGTGAAATTTTGAACACCAATGTGCAGTATTTATCCCGCAAGCTGAATAATATAGGCTTTGATGTTTTATATCAAACTACGGTCGGAGATAATCCGGAGCGTATGCGCGCAGTGCTGGAACAGGCCATGCAGCGCGCCGATATCATCATTACCAGCGGCGGTCTGGGGCCGACGCGCGGTGATATTACCAAGGAGATGGTGATGGAGGTATGTCATACCGAAGGCTATCTCGATTTGGATACGTGGGGACGCATAGATGCATATTTTGCCAAGAAGGGACTTTGCCCTTCGCAAAATAACGAAAAGCAGGCGTATGTTCCTATCGGGGCCGAGGTACTGCAGAACGATGTGGGTACCGCTCCCGGACTGTGGCTGGAATATAAGGACAAAATCTTCATTATGCTGCCCGGACCTCCGAGCGAGCTGACGGATGTGTGCGAAAAGCAGCTGCTGCCGCGAATGCTGCAGCGCTTCAGCGAGCACGGCATTATCATGTCGCGCACTCTGCATCTGCGCGGTATCGGCGAATCCATGGTAGCATCCAAGCTCGACGAGCTGATTATGGCGCAGACGAATCCTACGATTGCGCTTTATGCCCGCTACGGTGAAATTCTCATCAGGCTTACGGCGAAGGCTGCCAATGACAAGAAGGCAGCCGTAATGCTCGACGCTATGGAAGCCAGGGTGCGCAAGAGCGTTGATAATTATATATACGGTGTGGATGATGCCACTCTGGCGGCCTGCTTAGGGCAGGAGCTGCTGAAGCAGGGCAAAACTATTGCCTTTGCGGAATCCTGCAGCGGCGGTCTTGCCAGCAGCTTGGTTACAGATGTGCCGGGCAGCAGCGAGTATCTGCTGGGAAGCATCGTCAGCTATACTAACATGGCCAAGCAGAAGCTGCTCAATGTACAGGCAGATACGCTGGCCAAATACGGTGCTGTCAGCCGCGAAACTGCCTGCGAAATGGCGCTGGGCGTGCGCAAGCAGCTGGGCAGCGATTACGGTGTGAGCATTACGGGCAACGCCGGACCGGGAGCCAGTGAGGGCAAGCCGGTAGGCCTTGTATATATTGCCGTTGCTACCGACAACGTGGTATATTGTCAGGAGCACCGTTTTATGTCTACAAGAACAGAAAATAAGCTGAGAATAGCTCAGACAGCTATTTCCATGGCTATTGATAAATTATTAGAAGAAAAAAACAATATGGAGGATAAACATTAATGACCATTCAAAAAGAGATGTTCGGCAGCTTAGAGCTGGACAAAAAAATTGTAACCGCCCTGACTGACATGGGCTTTGAAGAGCCTTCTCCGATTCAGGCCGCTACTATTCCCCTGGTGCTCGAGGGTAACGACGTTATCGGCCAGGCACAGACCGGTACCGGCAAAACCGCTGCCTTCGGTATTCCTCTGGTGCAGGCAATTACCGACTTCAAGCATATTCAGGCGCTGATTATGACTCCGACCCGTGAGCTGGCTATTCAGGTTGCGGAAGAAGTAGGTAAAATCGGCCGTACCCGCCGCGTGCGTGCACTGCCTGTTTACGGCGGCCAGCCGATTGAACGCCAGATCCGTGCGCTGCGCAACAATGTGCAGATTGTTATCGGTACTCCGGGCCGTCTGATTGACCATATCAACCGCGGTACTATCCGTCTGGACCATATCAAATTCCTCGTACTGGACGAGGCTGACGAAATGCTGGATATGGGCTTTGTTGATGATATCGAAGAAATTATGCGCAGCCTGCCGGTTGAACGTCAGACTCTGCTGTTCTCCGCAACTATGCCCCGTCCGATTCTGAGCCTGACCAAGAAGTACATGAAGGCGCCGAAGAATGTAACCATTTCCAAGGAAGAGCTGACTGTACCTCTGATTGAGCAATACTATTTCGAAACCAAGGATAAGATTGAAGGCCTGTGCCGTCTGCTGGACGCAGAAATCGACGGCAAGCTGATTATCTTCTGCCGCACCAAAAAGGGTGTTGATGACCTGTCTATCGCACTTTCCAGCCGCGGCTACATGGCTGAGGGCCTGCATGGTGACCTGAGCCAGAACCAGCGTGACCGCGTAATGAAGAAATTCCGCGAGGGCGCTGTTGATGTACTGATTGCTACCGACGTTGCTGCCCGTGGTATCGACGTTGACAACATTACCCACGTTATCAACTTTGATATTCCGCAGGATCCGGAAAGCTACGTTCACCGCATCGGCCGTACCGGTCGTGCAGGCAACACCGGCGTAGCTATGACCTTCATCACTCCGCGTGAGTTCCGTCAGTTGAAGCTGATTGAACGCACCGTCAAGACTAAAATCCAACGCCGTCAGCTGCCGACCGCTGCTAACGTTATCGAGCGTCAGCGCGACCAGATTATCAGCAAGATGCAGACTGTGCTGGAGCTGAACGCTTACCATGACTATATGCCGATTGCCGAAAGCCTGCTGGATGATTACAGTGCGGAAGAGGTTGCTGCCGCAGCTCTGAAGCTGATGCAGGAGGGCATTAAGGCTCTGGAGGCTCCGCAGGAGGATATCCTGTCCAAGGATCTGCGCAATACCGGCGGCCGTCCCGGCATGGTGCGCCTGTTCATCAACATCGGCCGCAGCCAGAAGATTATGGTTAAAGATATTGTCAGCACCATTGCTATCGAAGCAGACATTCCGGCGCGTGATATCGGCCTGATTAATATCTATGATAAGTTCACCTTTGTTGAAGTACCGGAGGATGTAGCCGAAAAGGTTATCGGTGCGATGAACAAGAACTTTATCAAGGGTTATAAGGTTAATATTGAGCCTGCTAAGGCAAGAAGATAATAAAAAGCCTCTCCTAGGGGAGAGGTGCCGAGCTTGTCGAGGCGGAGAGGGGTTCTGCCTAAAGCAACGTTTCTGTCAGGCCCCTCTCAGTCGCCCTGACGGGCGCCAGCTCCCCCCGAGGGGAGCCTTTCGATAAGCAAATTGCTAAGTTAACCCCCAATTGGAGGTGAATACCCATGGCGAATGAAATTTACGGCAACCTGAAGGGTATCCGTAATTCCGTTATTGAAGAATTAAAAACTTTTTATGATATCCGTCTGGAGGGCGGTCAGCTGCTGACTAGCGAGCTGGCTTTGCGTATGGCGGATGTTACTGATTTTATTAACCGCGAGGTGAGCGTTTACGTTGCGCGCAACGGTCAGGTGCTTGCCGTATCGGTGGGCAATGATCAGAGTGTGGAGCTGCCTCCGGTTGAGGGCAGACGCGGTGCCAGCCGTTTGAGCGGTGTGCGCTGCGTGCATACTCATCCCAACGGCAATCCGCTGCTCAGTGGTGTGGATATTTCCGCGCTGAAGAATAACCGTTTTGATGCGATGATTGCTGTCGGCGTTACTTCGCCGGATATCAGCCAGTCGCAGATGAGCTTCGGCATGATTACCGGTATTGACGATAACGAGCAATATCAGGTGGAATGCTACGGACCGCTGACGCTGCAGGAGGCGGAGGGAGTGTTCTTCCCGAATCTGGCGGCGATGGTGGAGCGCATCCTTGACAAGCAGACGGGCAGTGCAAGCCTGGCGCAGGGAACAGAGCGGGCGATTATCGTGGGCATGGAATATGGTGCCCCCAACAGCAGCGGCTGGACGGCCGAAGATTCCTTGGAGGAGCTGAAGCAGCTGGCAGATACTGCCGGTGCGGAGGTTGTGGCACGCTTCCTGCAGAAGCGCCCCAAGCCGGACCCGGCGTTCTTTATCGGCCGCGGCAAGGTGCAGGAGCTGGCACTTTATGTGCAGCAGGAGAACGTAGACCTGTGCATTTTTGACGATGAGCTTTCGCCGGCACAGCAGCGTAATATTGAGCAGTCAATGGGTGTGCGTGTGCTTGACCGCACGGCGCTTATCCTTGATATTTTCGCCCAACGTGCGCATACTAATGAAGGTAAGCTGCAGGTTGAGCTGGCGCAGCTGCAATATACGCTGCCGCGTATTATGGGCAAGGGCCTGGCGCTGTCACGTCTTGGCGGTGGCATCGGTACCCGCGGTCCCGGCGAAACTAAGCTGGAAGTTGACCGCCGTCGCATCCGTGACCGCATTGCCTATATTAAGGAATGCATCGGCAAGGTTAAGAGTGTGCGCACTCTGCACCGAGCAGGACGCGCGAAGGCAAGTGTGCCTACGGTAAGCCTTGTGGGTTACACCAACGCCGGCAAATCAACACTTTTAAATACGCTGACTAATTCGGATATCTACGCGCAGGACCAGCTTTTCGCAACGCTGGACCCGACTACGCGCCAATTAGACCTGCCGAATAAGCAGCAGGCTATTTTGACAGATACCGTCGGCTTTATCCAACGTCTGCCGCATCAGCTGGTTGCGGCCTTCCAGTCTACGCTGGAGGAGGTTGTGCAGTCTGACGTGCTGCTGCATGTTATTGATGTCAGCCATGAGCTGTATAAGGAGCAGGCTGCTGCCGTTTATCAGGTTCTGGATGAGCTGGGTGCCAAGGATAAGACGATTATCACGGTTTATAATAAAATTGATAAGCTGCCACCGGATTCCGGTCTGGCAGAGCGTTTGAGCAAGGAAGAAAACAGCATCTGCATTTCCGCTAAGGCACGTTATAATCTTGACGGCCTGCTGGCGCTGATTGCAGAAAACCTGAAGCTGAAGGCGGTAGAGGAGAGCTTCCTCGTGCCTTACAGCGATTCCGCTGCGGTAGGACGCTTGCATGATGCAGGTACGGTGCTGGAGCAGGAATATCTGGCGGAGGGCACACTGCTGAAGGTGCGTCTGGACGCGGAGCAGGTGCAGCAGTTTGCCAAGTATCTTGCTGCAGATGCCAAGGCTTAGGATGAATTGGCGTAATGCCAAAAAATATATAAATATCAGGTGAGAATTTTGGTTGATTACAATGCATTAGAGCAGGCAGCCTTAGCTGAGGTTGCTAAACATACCGCAGAGCTGGAAGCAGCAGCTTTGTACAATACTGAAAAGGTTATTGCGGCTTTCCGTAATAATATGGTTTCCGACTACTACTTGAAGCCTACTACAGGCTACGGCTACAGTGATGTGGGCCGTGATACTCTGGATCTGATTTACGCAGAGCTGTTCAAAACCGAGGCTGCATTGGTGCGTTCTCAGTTCGTCAGCGGTACTCATGCGCTGGCAGTTGCTCTGCTGGGCAACCTGCGCGCAGGCGATGAGCTGATTGCCGTAACCGGTGCTCCTTATGACACTATGCAGACTATTATCGGCTCTCCGGTTAAAACTCCCGGCTCTTTGGTTGACTTGGGCGTAACCTATAAGGAAATCCCCATGACCGGCGATCATGTTGACCTGGAGGCTGTAAAAAATGCTGTTACCTCCAAGACTACGATGATTCACATTCAACGCTCCTGCGGCTACAGCAGCGAACGTAAGACTATTGATGTTGCGGAAATCGGCCGTATCTGCAGTGCTGCGAAGGAAGCTAACCCGAATGTTATCTGCTTTGTTGATAACTGCTACGGCGAGTTTATCGAAAAGCAGGAGCCTACCGAGGTTGGCGCTGATTTGATGGCAGGCTCTCTGATTAAAAACCTTGGCGGCGGCCTGGCTCCGACCGGCGGTTATATTGTCGGCCGTGCCGATTTGGTTGAGAACGCTTCCTACCGTCTGACCGCTCCCGGTCTGGGCGGCGAGATGGGTGCAACCTTGGGTGACACTGCTCGCGAGTTCTATCAGGGACTTTTCCTGGCTCCGCATATCGTAGTGCAGGCTGTTAAGACTGCTATTTTTGCGGCTGCTGTTTTCAAAGGCCTTGGCTATGCTGTTAAGCCGCTGCCGGAGGAACGCCGCAGTGATATTATTCAGGCTATTACCTTGGAGAGCAAGCAGCGTTTGTGCGATTTCTGTGTTGCTATTCAGGGCAATTCTCCTGTTGATGCGCACGTTGAGCCGGTTCCAAGTCCGCTGCCGGGTTATCAGGATGAGATTATTATGGCTGCGGGTACCTTTGTACAGGGCGCTTCTATTGAGCTGAGTGCCGATGGTCCGTGCCGTGAGCCGTTTAATGTTTTCTTTCAGGGCGGTTTGACTTTTGAGCATGGTCGTCTGGCGATTATGGCAGCGGCTAAGCGTGTTGGGCCTAAAGAGGCGTAAATAAGTTAAAGATTCGTAATTAAATCTCATTCCGTTCAAAAGAATTGCGGGCGCTCGTTTCGTGTGGAACCAAGACGAAGTGCCGAAAAACTCGCGCTAAGCTAAAAAATTATACAATATTAGCTTGCATAGCGCTCAGACAGTTTCGGCCCTTCGGTGGTTCCAAACACTTACTCGCTGCAATTATTATTTCTCTGCATGAGAATTTAATTACTCAATGTAGTTTGCTCTTAGCTTTGCAATAAGATTTAGGTTACTCAATGTAGTTTGCTCTTAGCTTTGCAATAAGATTTAGGTTACTCAATTTATGTTGCTCTTACTGATGCAATAAAATTTCAGTTACTCAATTTAGTCTGGCATCGAATTGACGTCAATTTTGATGGCGGAGTTGTTTAAGGATGATTTATATGAATAACATGGCAGTATGTAATTATATAGTGGGCGTGCTGGGCGCGGTTATCGGCGGTCTGATTATGCAGGCTGCGGCAGCTTTTCCGCTGGAGTTTACGGAGAACGGCCCCGGTCCGGGCTTCTGGCCTTTTGCGCTGGGTGCGGTGCTGGGCGCTGTTTCGGTTTTGCTGCTGCTCTATACCTTTATCAATAAAACTGATTTACATGGCGTGAAGGTGCAGCTTTCCTCGACAGGCAACAAGCGCGTTTATTTAATGATGGGTTTTGTCGTTTTGTTCTGCGTGCTCATCAGCATTCTCGGCTTTTATCCGGCAGCGGCACTTTTGATTCCGGCTGTTATGCGTCTTATGGATTATCGCAATTATAAGGTAATCGGCCTGACAACGGTGCTGTGTCTGCTGTTTATTTATCTTGTTTTCGGCATGCTGCTGCATACGCAGATGCCGCAATCTATATTCATGGAGTAGGGGGTCATACTGATGGTTGATATAATGAGCGCATTAAATATGATTTTCGTCCCCATGAATCTGCTGGGACTTTTCTTTGGCGTGCTGGTGGGCATTGCCTTTGGCTGTATGCCGGGCCTGAGTGTTAACATGGGCCTGGCGCTGCTGTTTCCGCTGGCCTTTACGTTCCACGGTATCGGCGGCATTCTGATGCTGCTGGGAATTTACTGTGGTGCGATTTACGGCGGCAGTATTTCGGCAATTCTGCTGAAAACTCCCGGTACGCCTGCTTCCGTAGCGACAACATTGGACGGTTATCCGATGGCGACGAAGCTGGGGCAGCCCGGACGTGCTCTCGGTCTTTCCACTTTGGCCAGCACCTTCGGCGGTATTTTCAGTACCATCTGCCTGATTTTGCTGGCACCGCAGCTGGCGAAGGTTGCACTGCAGTTTTCCAAGCCGGAATATTTTGCTTTGGCTATTTTCGGCCTCAGCATTATCACGAGCGTTTCCTCCGGCAGTGTTATCAAGGGTATTATGGGCGGTCTTATCGGTTTGTTCCTGGCAACAGTCGGCATTGACGGTATGAGCGGCGCAATCCGCTTTACCCTGGATACCAACTATTTTATGGGCGGTGTGTCCTTTATCCCTGTGCTGATTGGCGTATTCGCCTTTGCGCAGGTGTTGAGCAGTATTGAGGATTATTATCACAATGAACGCAAGGAGCAGCATATGATGCTGGACCGTCTGCTGCCTTCGTTTGACGATATCAAGAGAGTGTTCAGCACGCTTTTGCGTTCCTCCTTCATCGGTACCTTCATCGGCTGCGTGCCCGGTACTGGCGGCGATATTGCTTCCTTTGTTTCTTATGATCAGGCAAAACGCTGGTCTAAGCATAGCGACAACTTCGGTAACGGTGAGCCTGAGGGTATTGTAGCCTCCGAGGCAGGCAACAACGCTGTATCTGGCGGTGCCTTCATCCCCGTGCTTACGTTGGGTATACCCGGCGACGGTGCAACGGCAATCATGATGGGTGCGCTGATGGTTCAGGGCCTGCAGCCCGGTCCCTTGCTCTTTGTGGAAAAGGCGCCTGATGTTTATGCCATTTTCATCGGTCTGCTTTTAGCTAACGTGATTATGGGTATCATGGGCTTTTCGTTAATCAGACTTTTTATGAAGGTTGTTAATGTGCCTGTGCATATTCTGCTGCCGATTATCGTGATGATGACCTTCGTCGGCACTTATTCCTACAATAATTCTCTGAACGATGTTTATCTGATGGTGGCAAGCGGTTTTCTGGGTTATTTTATGAACAAGCTGGGCTTTTCCATGTCGGCGATTATCATCGGCATTATCCTCGGCGGTATGGCAGAGCAGAACTTTGTCGGCTCGCTGATTATGAGCGACGGCAGCTTTGCTATTTTCTTCCAGCGTCCGCTGTGCCTGTTCTTCCTGGTGGCAGCTCTTTTATCACTGCTTTCGCCGCTTTTCGGCAAGCTGTTCAAAAGAAGTTAAATTTTACTTGACAAACTCCCTGTGTTTAGCTAAACTAAGCATATAAAGGGAGTAGCTTGCACGCATGGCGTGTTCACTCTGTCGTCAGTACGATTGCTTCGGCAATCCGGCTTTGTGACTAAGTAGCGAGACTTTGTTGTAATTTTATTGCAGCAATGTCTCGCTTTTTTGTTTTTAGGGACGGCTGCAAATCAAGGAGGAAGAAAATGGAAATAGCTTTACAGTTTGTTTTATTGGCCTTAGGCTTCGTGATGCTCGCAAAAGGAGCAGATTGGTTCGTTGAGGGCGCAGCAGGCATTGCCATGCGCTTCGGTATACCTCAGCTGGTAATAGGTCTGACTATCGTAGCGATGGGCACGAGCGCGCCGGAGGCAGCGGTAAGTATCGCGGCGGCGGTTAAGGGTAATGCTGATATTACCATCGGTAATATCGTCGGCAGTAATATTCTTAACATACTTGTTATTTTAGGCCTTGCGGCTTCTATTGTGCCGATTGCGGTAGCGCGTTCTACCGTACGCATCGAAATCCCCTTCATGATCGGTGTTACCGCACTGCTGTTTTATCAGGGACGCGACGGCAGCATTAGTCTGGCGGACGGTGGCGTGCTCATGGTAGCCTTTGCCGCATATATGATGTACCTGTATACCATGGCGATGAAGAGCAATGTCGACAGTGATCTGGAAGAGCCCGGTTTGCCACTGGGACGCTGCCTTTTGGGTGCAGTTGGCGGTCTGGCGCTGATTATTGCCGGCAGTAATGTTACCGTTGGCGCAGCAACCTCTATTGCAACCTATGCAGGACTCAGCGAGCGTTTTATCGGCCTGACGATAGTGGCTTTGGGAACCTCGCTGCCGGAGCTGTTCACCTCTGTAGCGGCGGCACGCCGCGGTAACGCAGATATTGCCATCGGTAATATCGTCGGTAGCAACATCTTTAATATTCTTTTCGTAGTAGGCTTGTCCTCGCTGATTATCGACATTTCCTTTGCGTCTGCCTTCAACTTCGATACCTATGTAGCTTTGGGAGCGGCAGTCCTTTTGCTGCTGTGCGTGCTGCGTACGCAAAGACTGCAGCGCTGGGCAGGTGCGCTGATGCTGGTGTGCTATGCGGCGTATCTGGGGTATATTCTGTAAGCACAGCATTATAATGTAAATAATTTAACATTTACCCTTCGCAAGCAGTAAAAATCTCTTGCCTGCTTGCGGAATTTATGGTAAAATATTTTGGTGTAAAAATAACACACGCAGGAAAATTCATCTGTTGCTACGTTTTGCCGCGTAGAGAAGAATTATAACCCATTCCTGCGGAGGAAAAAACAGGAGGAAACAAAAAATGGCTATTATCTCTATGAAACAATTACTTGAAGCTGGTGTACACTTTGGTCACCAAACCCGTCGTTGGAACCCTAAAATGGCTCCGTACATCTTCACCGAGCGTAACGGTATCTACATCATCGACCTGCAAAAAACCGTAAAAAAGGTTGACGAAGCTTACAACTTCATCCGTGAGGTTGCTGCTGCCGGCGAAAACATTCTGTTCGTTGGTACCAAAAAACAAGCTCAAGAAGCTATGAAAGAAGAAGCTACCCGCTGCAACATGTTCTTCGTTAACGAGCGTTGGCTGGGCGGCATGCTGACCAACTTCAAAACCATCCAAACCCGTATTGCACGTCTGCGCAAACTGGAAGCTATGGAAGCTGACGGCACCTTCGACCTGCTGCCGAAGAAAGAAGTTATCGGCCTGAAACATGAAATGGAAAAACTGACCAAATACTTGGGCGGTATCAAAGACATGAAAAAACTGCCGGGCGCTATGTTCATCGTTGACCCCCGCAAAGAGCACATTGCTGTTCTGGAAGCTCACAAACTGAACATTCCTATCGTTGCAACCGTTGACACCAACTGCGATCCGGACGAAATCGATCATGTAATCCCTGCAAACGACGACGCTATCCGCGCTGTAAAACTGCTGACTGCTAAAATGGCTGACGCTGTTCTGGAAGGCCGTCAAGGTATGCAAACCGAAGAAGCTGCTGCTGAAGAAGCTCCGGCAACCGAAGAAGCTGAATAATCCTAACGTTAATATATTACATTTTGAGGAGGAATAACTGATGGCTCAAATTACTGCTGCATTAGTTAAAGAACTGCGCGAGCGTACTGGCGCTGGCATGATGGACTGCAAAAAAGCACTGACCGCTGTAGAAGGCGATATGGACAAAGCAATCGACTTCCTGCGTGAAAAAGGTCTGGCTGCTGCTGCTAAAAAAGCAGGCCGCATCGCTGCTGAAGGCGTTGTTGGCTCTTTCGTAAGCGCTGACGGCAAGATCGGTGCAATCGTAGAAGTTAACTGCGAAACCGACTTTGTTGCTAAAACCGACGGCTTCAAAGAACTCGTTGAAAAAATTGCTGCTCATATCGTAGCTACCAAACCGGCTGACGTAGAAGCTCTGCTGGCTTCCGAGCTGGACGGCCAAACCGTTGAAGCTCTGGTAACCGCTAGCGTTGCTAAGATCGGCGAAAAGATTTCCGTTCGTCGTTTCGCTCTGTACGAAGCTCCGGAAGGCGTTGTTGCTGCTTACATCCATGGCGGCGGCAAAATCGGCGTTGTTGTTGAATTAAAAGGCGGCAATGCTGAACTGGGTAAAGACGTTGCAATGCATGTTGCTGCTGCTAACCCGAGCTACCTGGAACGCTCTCAAGTACCGGCTGCTGAGCTGGAACACGAGAAAGAAGTTCTGTCCGAGCAAGCTAAAAACGAAGGCAAACCGGAAAAAATCATCGAGAAGATGGTTATGGGCCGTATCAACAAATACTACAAAGAAGTATGCCTGGTTGACCAAGAGTTCGTTAAAGATCCGGACCAAACAGTTGGCAAGCTGGTAAAAGCTGCAGGCGCTGAAGTTCTGGCATTCTCCCGTTTCCAACTGGGCGAAGGCATCGAAAAGAAACAAGAGGACTTTGCTGCAGAGGTTATGTCTCAAATTAAATAATCCGTTTAGTTTGGACTGCAACTGAACATTTAAGGCTATCACAAGTAATTGTGGTAGCCTTTTTTGCATTGCAAAACTTTTGAAAAGTGTAAAATAGTATACATTTTTCCTGCTTGACTATACTTCTGCAAAAGAATATAATAACAAGGTATTTTGTTTTAGCAGTCTAGTAAACTGCTGGGGAGGTTAATGTATAATGAATAAGTTTTTAAAATACGCTCTTGTAGGCGTACTGACAATGTTTGCTATCGTAGCTGCAGGCTGCGGCGGTTCTAAGGATGACGGCAAGGTAGATATGAATAAGCCCGTTATTGTAGGCGTAAACCCCGGTCCTCATGCTATTATTATGGATAACGTAAAGAAGATTGCCGAGAAAAAGGGCCTGAAGATTGAGGTTAAAGAGTTCAGCGATTTCGTAACTCCTAACTCCGCTCTGGCTTCCGGTGAAATCTGGGCTAACTGCTTCCAGCACGAGCCCTTCCTGAAGGCAACTATGAAGAAGGAGCCTTCCTTCAAGCTGGCTAAAGCCTTCAACACCGCTCTGTTCCCGATTAACATCTATTCTAAAAAATTGAAACCCGGCGACACCATTCCCGACGGTGCAAAAATCGGTATTCCTAACGATCCGACCAACGGCGGCCGTGCTATTCTGCTGCTCGCTGCCAACAACCTGATTAAGGTTAAAGACCCGAAGGATGTTACTACCAGCGTTAAGGATATCACCGAAAATCCGCATCATTTCGAAATTATCGAGCTGGAGGCTGCAGCAATTCCCCGCAGTCTGGATGATCTGACCTGCGCAGCTATCAACACTACCTACGCTATCAGCGCCGGCCTGGACCCTGCCAAGGATCCTATCCTGCGTGAAACCAAGGATTCTCTGTATGTAAACATTGTTGCTGTACAGGAAAAGGACCTGAACGATCCGCGTCTGAAGATTTTCCAGGAAGCATATCAATCTAAGGAAAATGCAGAATTCATCGAGAAGAAATTCCCCGGTTCTGTATACTTAGGCTGGGATAACAAATAATGAGCTCATGGTCAACGTGCAAAACTCCTGCGGGAGCTTTGCCGTTGGCCTTTTGTCTATGCAAAGGTGGTAATTTTATGGATATTCAAGCATATATTAATGAAGTATGGCCCAAGCTGCATGCTCTGGCTGAGCCTGCCTTCAAGGAAGTTAGGACGGCAGCCTTTCTGGCAGATTTTTTGCGTAAGCTAGGTTACGACGTAACAGAAAACGTTGGCAATACTACAGCACTTACCGCTGTGCTCGACAGCGGCAAGCCGGGACCTACGGTAGCAGTGCGCACCGATATGGATTGCCTGCTCTTTAAAAACGAGGACGGTTCGCTGGCGCCTATTCACGCCTGCGGTCATGATGCGCATATGACTATCGCTTTGGGCGTAGCCAAGCTGCTGCAAGAGCAGGGCCTCGCCTGCGGCCGCGTGAAGATTCTTTGCCAGCCTGCGGAGGAAATCGGCAGAGGCGCATTGGCAATGCTGGAGGCAGGCGCACTGGATGATGTGCAGTACGCTTTGGGTTATCATGTAATGCCGAAGGATATGGCACGCAGTGGTCAGATTATAGCGCAGATCAATTGGACGGCCTGCACCCTGATGGAAGGCGAAATCCGTGGGTTGGCAGCGCATGGCTCCCAGCCGCATCTGGGCGTGAACGCTATTGATGCCGGTGCCGCTATTGTGAATGCCATCAACGCACTGCACAGCAACCCGCTTTTGGGCGGCAGCATCAAGACTACCCGCTTTATGGGCGGCGCAGGCTCGCTTAACGCTATCTGTGACAAGGTAAGCATCGGCTTTGACCTGCGCAGTACGTCGAACGCCGAGATGTTGGTGCTGCGCCGCAAGGTAGAAGATATCGTCGTGAATACGGCGAAGGTGTATGGCGCGGAGGCGGACTGTCATATTGTCGGCACCTGCCCGGCTGCGGAGGCTGACCCATCACTGTTGGCGCTGACGCAGGAGGTAATTTCTGCAGAGCTGGGAGCGAGAGGACTGATTCCCGCTGCCAATATTACGGTAGGCGAGGACTTCAACTTCTTCAAGCAGGAGCGTCCGCAGCTGAAAACTGCCAGCCTGGGCATTGGCTGCGACCTGGAGCCGCGTCTGCATGACCGTGATATGCACTTTGACCACAGCGCGCTGGCTAATGCCATCAACGTGCTGACAAATCTTACGCAGCGTATTTTATGCGTAAAGCCGTAAGCATATCCTGAAAAATTATAAAGCAAAAGGCTTCTGCAGTAAGGTGTTGCCAAGCTGCGGAAGCCTTAATTTTACGCTGTTTATATTTTTATGCTTCGTCGATAGCTGCGACGATTGCTGCTACAGCCTTGTCTTTGAGGCCGGTTGCTTCGATGCAGGGCTTAAATGTTGCGTCCTTGCAAACTGCAGTCATAGCCTTTTCACTGCTGCCCTTGCCGCTGCTGCCGTAGGTGCAGACAGGGATAACTGTTTTGCCGCTCAGGTCGTTTTCTTCCAGAAAGGTGAGGATGATATTGGGGCAGGTAAACCACCAGATAGGGAACATCACCACAATGGTGTCATAATCCTGCAGGCTCTGCGGCTTTACTTTAATTGCCGGACGGGCGTTCTGCAGATTTTCTATCTTGGCCTGACCTACACAAACAAGGTAGGAAGAGGAATATGTTTTTACCGGCTCGATGGCGAAAAGCTCGGCACCGGTTTGCTTAGCGGTATCATCAGCTAATTTTTTAGTAATGCCTGTGCGTGTAAAATAGGCGATAAGAGTTTTCTTCATAATAGGAACCTCGCTTTCATATAGTAATATTATAACACAATTTTAGACAAAGGCTGAATTTTCTTTACAGTTTTATTGCTACCTTGTATATTTAGCCGATTTCATGTATAATAGAGTTAGTTTTTTCAAATGGAGGGATGGCAATGAAAAAATACTTTCTGCCTATAGGCAAACGACAGGAAGAGGTACTGCTCCCGGAGGAGCACGTTATATATGATATTCACGGCAACGAATCTACCGTCTGCGAGGACGTTGTTGCCGCTACTACCGAAGCAATCCGTAACCCGATCGGCACCAAGCCGCTGCGCGAAATTGTGCATGCAGGCGAAACTGTGGCTATCGTTATCAGTGATATCACTCGTCTGTGCGGTACGTCCGAATTTCTGCCGGTAATTGTTGCCGAGCTGAACAGTGTGGGCGTTAAGGACGAGGACATCACCGTTATTGTTGCTACCGGTACCCACCGCGGTCATACGCATGAAGAGGATATCACCGTATGCGGTGAGGATATGGTGCGCCGTCTGAAAATTGTTCAGCATGACTCCCGCAAGAGCGAGGATATGGTATTGCTTGGCCAAACCTCCTTCGGTAATGATGTTGCTATCAGTAAATATGTTGCCAATGCCGACAGAGTTATTCTGACCGGTGCAGTAACACTGCATCCCTTTGCCGGTTTCGGCGGCGGACGCAAGGCTGTTATGCCGGGCGTAGCAGCGTATGACAGCATTATGAAAAACCATTGCATGACTATGTCCCCGGTAGAAGGCGCAGGCTGCAACAAGGCCTGTGACGCAAGTCTGCTGGAGGGCAATCCCATTCATCAGGATATGTATGAATCCTGCAAGCTGCTGAATCCTGATTTTCTGGTGAACACCGTATTTACTCCGGACGGAGAAATCAGTGAGGTTGTTGCCGGTCACTGGTACGAGGCATGGCAGAAGGGCTGTAAGGATTTGCTGGCTATGGCAGGCGTACACATCAAACAGCTTGCTGATGTGGTAATTGCTTCCGCAGGCGGTTATCCCAAGGATTTGAACCTGTATCAGGCTACCAAGTGCCATATGAACGCACAGTTTGCTGTTAAGCACGGCGGTATCATGATTTTCACTTTGGACTGCCCGGATATTAAGGAGCCTGCTATTTTTACGGACTGCTTCAGCCGTAACGATATGGAGCAGTTTGAAAAGGATATCCGTGCTAATTTCACTATTCCGGCCTTTGTTGCTTTCAAAGCGCGCTGCATTGTCAACGATGTAACTGCCTTTCTGGTAACACGTCCGGAGAACTTCGACTTTGTCCGCAAGACAGGTCATATTCCCTGCACATCCTTGCAGGAGGCATGGAAGCTGGCTCAGGAAAAGCTTGCAGAGCAGGGCAAAAAGGATTACAATATTACTATTATGGGTCATGCGTCAGCTACGCTGCCTATTTTAGATAAGTAAAAATATTAAAGAAAAATTTGGGGGGAACTGAATTATGAAAACAAGAAAAGTTGGTATTATCGGTTTAGGTCACGTTGGCGCACATGTAGGTTACAGCCTGGCTATTCAAGGCATTGCTGCCGAGCTGGTGCTGGTAGACCCGAAAGAATCCAAGCTGGCTGCCGAGGTACAGGACCTGCGCGACGCAATTTTGTATTGCCCGCATGATGTAAAAATCAACGGCGGTACCTATGCTGACTTGGGCGACTGCGACGCTATCGTCAACTGCATCGGCGATATCGACCTGGTTGCCAGCGGTGACCGCTTAGATGAGCTTACCTTTACCGCAGCACAGGTTAAAGGTTATATACACAAGGTTATGGCCAGCGGCTTCAAAGGCTTCATTGTTAACATCACCAATCCTTGCGATGTTATCACCAACATCCTTTATCGCGAAAGCGGTTTGCCGAAAGGCCATGTAATCGGCACCGGTACCGGTCTGGATACCTCCCGTCTGGTATCTGCTTTATCCCTGCAGACCGGCGTTTCTCCGCAATCCATCAGCGCTTACATGATTGGCGAGCACGGTGCTTCCCAAATGGCTGCCTGGTCCTGCGTAAACTTCAACGGCATTCCCTTAAGCTCTCTGGAGAATGAGGACGCAAAATTCGCTTTTGATAAACCGGAGCTGCAAAAACGCGCTATCGGCGGCGGCTGGGTAACCTACAGCGGCAAGCACTGCACTGAATACGGCATCTGCTCTACCGCAGCCCGCATGGTACGCTGCATTTTCAACGACGAGCAACGCATTATGCCTGCTTCCATGCTGCTTGACGGCGAATACGGTGAAAAGGATGTCTTTGTAGGCGTTCCTGTTCTGCTGGGCAAAAACGGTGCAGAGCGTGTGCTGGAGCTGCCTCTGACCGCCGAGGAGCTGGCAAACTTCCATAAATGCTGCGACGATGTACGTAAGAACATCAAAACCGCAGAAGGCATTGCTGCTGCAGAATGTAAATAATTTTTAAAGTATGTCTTGGAAAAGGCAGGCCGACAACGCTGCAAGGCGCTGCTTACGGCCTGCTTTTTTGCTGGTTATGCTACAAAGTTAACAAAAAAAGTGCCTTAACAAAGATAATAGTTGAAAGTTTTGCCAATGAGTGGTAAAATATTTAGGTGATTCATAGCTGTCACTAGTTTTATGGAAAGAGGGTAATATCATGACGCGTATCAATAGAGTTTTGGAGCATATGGCCAAGCTGCAGGTAGACAGTGTCATTATTAAGGATGTTACCACAATCCGTTATCTGACCGGCTTTACAGGAGATTCCAGTCTGCTGTATCTGGACAGACAACAGGGCGTGCTGATTACGGATGGCCGTTATACAGAGCAGGCCAGAAACGAAATGAAGTTCTTCAAGGTGCTGGAGTATACTCCGACAGGTGCGCACAGCATCTGGGCTGCCGCTGCAGATTTGGCAAAGAATGCCCAAGCGCAGGTAGTGGGCTTTGACGGAGCGTATTACAGCTATGATGATTATACTGTGCTGCACGAGCTTTTGGGTGAAACCTATATGCAGAGCATTGATTTCAGCGATATCCGTATGATTAAGGATAAGAAAGAGCTGGATATGCTGCTGAAGGCTGCCAGCATTGCTGACGAAGCCTTTATCCATCTGCTGGAGGATATCAAGCCCGGTTGTACCGAGCGCAGTCTGGCAGGCCGTCTGGAATACTATATGCGTGCCTTGGGAAGCGAAAAGGCTTCCTTTGATACGATTGTAGCCTCCGGCGTACGCAGTGCTTTGCCGCATGGCATGGCATCAGACAAGGTTATCGAGGTCGGTGATTTTATTACCTTTGACTTCGGCGCCGTTTATAAGGGATATCATTCCGATATGACGCGTACACTGGTAGTGGGCCTGGCAAATTCCTGGCAGCAGGAAATTTATACTATAGTTGAAGAAGCACAGCGCAAGGGACTGAAGGCTGCGGAGGCTGGCATGACCGGCAGAGAGCTGGACGCTATCGTGCGTGACAGCATTACCGCCTGCGGTTACGGCGATTATTATGTGCATGGTACAGGTCACGGTGTAGGCCTGGAAATCCACGAAATGCCGATGATCAACAAGCGTGGCGCTACAGTGCTGCAGACAGGCATGATCTTCACTATTGAACCTGGTATATACATTCCCGGTAAAGGCGGGGTACGTATAGAAGATACTGTTGTTTTGACAGAGGATGGGGCGAGAGCCTTGAACGGTGTCAAAAAGCAGCTTATTGAAATTGTCTAATATTTAAATTTATAGGAGGGCTTCCAATGATTTCCACAAACGAATTTAAAACCAACGTAACTGTTACCATCGATGGCGACGCTTGGCAGGTTGTTGAATTCCAACACGTAAAACCTGGTAAGGGTGCTGCTTTCGTACGTGCAAAAATGCGTAACCTGTGCACCGGTGCTGTAGTTGAGCGTACCTTCAACGCAGGCGAGCGTCTGCCGAAGGCTCACATCGACCGTCGCGAAATGCAATATCTGTATGAATCCGACGGCATGTATGTATTCATGGACAATGAAACCTACGAACAAACCGAGCTGAGCAAAGAAACTCTGGGCAGCGCACTGAACTTCCTGAAAGAGAACATGGACGTTAAAATCATGATTTATGACAACCGTGTACTGGGCGTTGACCTGCCGAACACTGTAGAACTGACCGTAGTTGAAACCGAACCCGGCATCAAAGGCGATACCGCTACCGGTGGCAGCAAGAATGCTACCATGGATACCGGCTATGTTGTTAAGGTTCCTCTGTTCATCAACGAGGGCGACGTTCTGGCTATCGATACCAGAACCGGCGACTACATTTCCCGCGCTTAATTTTAATTAAGAATTACGCAACAGCTGCTGCAGGCTTGTTCTGTTACTTACGGTGACGGAACCTGCCTGCGGCAGTTTTTTTGTATATTTGCATGCGTGCATTGTGCACTGAATTTGTTCAAAATTTACAAAAATAACAAGTGTACTTTTCAAGAGAACAGTGGTATAATATTAAAAGAACTTTGTATGAAGAAAGGGGACACTAGTATGTCTGAAAAATCCACATTCTATTTGGTTCGCGAAGAAATTCTTCCCGAAGCAATTAAAAAAACTATAAAGGTTAAAGAAATCCTTAAACGCGGTGAAATCAAAACTATCAACGAAGCAGTTGAAAAAATGGGCCTGAGCCGCAGTGCTTATTACAAATATAAGGATTTCGTTTTCCCGTTCTATGAAGCAAGCAAGGAAAAAATTATTACCTTGTCCTTACTGCTGGAGCACAAATCCGGCGTGCTGTCCAAGGTTCTGAATACTGTTGCCGATGATTCCGGCAGCATCATGACCATCAACCAGGGCATTCCTCTGCAGGGCGTTGCCAACACCACTATTTCTATCGAAACCAAGCATCTGACGATAGATCTGGAGGCATTGTTGGACAAGCTGCGCATGATTGACGGCGTAAAACGTCTGGAAGTTTTAGGTCAGGTATAACCGATTACTGATTGAGGTATTGGAGGGGTACTAAATGAAGGATTTTGTAAATGTTGGTCTGTTGGGCGCCGGCACTGTCGGTGGCGGCGTGCTGAAGGTTTTAGAGAAAAATGCAGAAAAAATAGCCAAAGAGGTAGGCAAGCCGGTAAGAATCACCAAGGTGCTTGACCGCCATGTAGACCGCCTGAAACAGGAATACGGTGATAAATATATTTTTACCGACAACGCCGATGAGGTGCTTGAGGATAAGGATATTGATATTATCGTTGAGCTGCTGGGACGCGAGCATCCTGCTAAGGAATTCATCGCCAGAGCCTTTGCCAACGGCAAGCATGTTGTTACTGCCAACAAGGACGTTCTGGCTAAATACGGCGCAGAGCTGTTCCCGTTGGCGCATGAGCACAACTGCGACTTTATGTTTGAGGCTAGTGTCTGCGGCGGTATTCCTATCATCGGACCGATGAAAACCAGTATGGCAGCCAATCAGATTACCTCTATCATGGGTATCGTGAACGGCACCACTAACTATATGCTGTCCAAGATGGCTAACGAACACCTTGATTATGACGAGGTGCTGAAGGAAGCACAGGCCAAGGGCTATGCAGAGTCCGATCCTACTGCCGATGTCGGCGGTCTGGATGCTGCGCGCAAAATCGTTATTCTGGCATCTATCGCCTTCAATACACGCTTTAATCTGGACGATGTACAGGTTGAAGGCATTGAAAGCATTGAAGCCTGCGATATCAAATATGCAACCGATCTCGGCTACGCAGTAAAGCTTCTGGCAATCGCCAAGAACGATCCGGAAAACGGTGTAAGCCTGCGTGTTAACCCGACGATGATTCCGCTTTCCCATCCGCTGGCAGGCGTAAACGGCGTCTACAACGCAGTTTTTGTCAACGGTGATGCTATTGGTGAGGCAATGTTCCTGGGCCTCGGTGCAGGCCGTCTGCCGACTGCAAGCTCTGTCTGCGGCGATATTATTGATATTGCCCGCAATATGCAGCACAAGTCCACCGGACGCATCAGCTGTACCTGCTTTGAGGAAAAACGCCTCTGCCCGCCTGATAAGATGTCCGCACCGGCATATATCCGTCTGCAGGTAGCAGATAAACCGGGCGCACTGGCAGCCATCGCTGCAGCCTTCGGCGCACAGAACGTAAGCCTGCGCAATGTTGTGCAGACTAACGATGTTCTGAGCAATAAGGCGGAGATTGTTGTAATTACCCACAGTGTTTCGGAGGCTAATCTGCAGATGGCGCTGCAAATTTTGCGCGTACTGCCGGTAGTAGAGGCAATCAGCTGTGTGATTCGTGTAGAAGACAGCCATTTGGCATAAAGAGGCGGCAGCATGAAAAAAGTATTTATTCAGGTTCCCGCAACCTCAGCCAACTGCGGTCCCGGCTTTGATACTCTCGGCCTAGCCTGCAACTTGTATAACGAAGTAAGCTATGAAATAACCGACAGAAAGGGCTTCCAGCTGGAGGTAGAAGGCGAGGGTGCAGATTATCTGAAGCCGTTTGGCCGTAATTTGGCTTTCGCCAGCTTTCTGCGCGTGTGGAACGCCGTAACAGGCGGTGAGCGCATCGGTCTGAAGGTAAAGATGCTCAACCGCATTCCAATGTCCCGCGGTCTGGGCAGTAGCTCCAGCGCCATTGTTGCCGGTCTGTATGCAGCCAACGCTTTGTGTGATGACCATTATACCAAGGATGAGCTTCTCGGTATCGCTACGGAAATCGAAGGCCATCCCGATAATGTGGCACCGGCGCTGTACGGCGGCTTCACCATCAGCTATATGGAGCAGGAGAAGGCACATTCCCTGCGTCTGCTGCCTGCCAAGCCGTTGAAGTTCATCGCCGTTGTTCCCGACAGCAAGCTGCCAACGTCGCTTGCGCGTCAGGCTATTCCCAAGACTGTACCGCACAAGGACGCAGTGTACAATACCTCCAGAGCTTCGCTTTTGGTCGGTGCGCTGCTGAGCGGTAATTATGAGTATCTGGGCATGGCGCTGGAGGATAAGCTGCATCAGCCGTACCGTGCGCATCTGATTCCGGGCTTGCCCGACGTTTTTGCGGCTGCCAAAGAAGCAGGCGCTTATAACGCTATCATCAGCGGTGCAGGCTCTACGGTGATGGCCTATGCTTCGCCGGAGGCAGACTGTAAGCGCATTGCCAAGGCTATGGCAGACGTGTTTGCGGCCAATAATGAGCATGCCTGCTACCATATTCTGGACCTCGATACAGAGGGTGTAAAAAAAGTTTAAAATAATTTATAAAATAGTGTTGACAAAATCCAAATAAACCTGTATAATACTCCTTGTGATTCGGGGCGTGGCTCAGCTTGGTAGAGCGCTTCCTTGGGGTGGAAGAGGTCGTGGGTTCGAATCCCGCCGCTCCGACCAATGTCGGACTTATAGCCTTTACGTTTATCGTAAAGGCTTTTTTCATGTTTAAAAGGAAGTTGGGGCATGCGGGAAAATATTATAATGCTCTCGATAAGAGCTTGGGAAAAACTAATCTTATAAACTTAGAACCGATTTGGGTTCTTTTTATTTGCGTAAATTTACATAAAAGTGTGATTCAGAACACAAAAAATCCCATAAAAATGTGAGTAGTAAGCATTTTATACAATTCGCTCTGCGATACGTCCCCAACAGCCCTCATTTTTAAGAAAAATTATTAGGGAAAAACAAGCTGATATGTTATAATATAGAACGTGTAAATATATTTTGCGCAGCTGTCAGGTGGTAGAGATAAAATTCAACTGCTGCTGACGGCCTATTAATGCAAATCGAACAGTAATTGACAGCAAATAAGCCGAAGACCCCTAGTTTGGGAACACTGCTTCCTGGCACCCGGCAACGACTGCTTACTGTTATAACAGAGCGCCTTGCGTTCAACGTAAGGGCTTTTTCATATTATATTGGGAGGTTTTGACCGATGATTCGTACATTGGAATTCGTCTGCAGCGAGTGCGGCGAACATTTTGTGCCCGGAGAAAAATTGTATTATCGTGATAATTACATGAACAACAGCATTCGCGATACCAAATTTATCTGCCCGGACTGCATTGCCCGCTGGCAGCAGAAATGGCAGATTAAAACAGCCAGCTTTCATGAGGTTGACTATGTGCTGACAGTTGACCTGGAGCTGGAGGACGGCACTGTCTACAACAACATGGACTGCACGCCGATAGATGAAACAGAAACCGTTGTCCTGGGCGAGGACGTGCCGGTGGAGGCACAGCAGGAACTGTACAAAATTTATGCAGCTTGGGATAAAGAGCGCAAGGCGCACATCCTGAAGGACTGCACCTTTAAGGATGAATTTATGCGTACTTCCTTCACCTGCGAAACCTACAGCGGTGAACGCTATGAGAACGTTGCCTTCCGCGTAACCATGCGCGGCGAGCTGCAGACGGAAATCCCTGTTCCCGACTATATCAAAATGCAAATTCTTGATGCCTACAAGCTGTACGAGGAGCAGAACGCCGATTATCCGGCAGTAGACGAGCTGGTTTCCGATGAGGATGAAATTGCCAGGATTACCAAAAATTTAAAGAAATAGGAGAGCATATACATAATGACAGAATTGATGGATAAAATTAAGAAACGCCGTACCTTCGCTATTATTTCTCACCCTGACGCAGGTAAAACTACCCTTACCGAAAAGCTGCTGCTTTACGGCGGAGCTATTCATCTGGCAGGCTCTGTAAAGGCGAGAAAGAGCAATAAGCACGCTGTATCCGACTGGATGGAGATTGAAAAGCAGCGTGGTATTTCCGTTACCTCTTCCGTACTGCAATTTGATTACGACGGCTTCCGCGTAAACATTCTGGATACCCCCGGTCACCAGGACTTCTCCGAGGATACCTACCGTACTTTGATGGCTGCCGACAGCGCTGTCATGCTGATTGACGCTGCTAAGGGCGTAGAGCCGCAGACCAAGAAGCTGTTCTGGGTTTGCCACCGCCGCCGTCTGCCTATCTTTACCTTTATCAACAAACTGGACCGCTACGGCCGTAACCCCTTCGACCTGATGGACGAGCTGGAAAAGGTGCTGAACATCCGCGCATATCCGATTAACTGGCCTATCGGTATCGACGGCCATTACAAGGGCGTGTATAATCGTCTGGAAAACACCATTGAGCTGTTTGAGGACGACACCAGCCATGGTGCCAAAAAGCTGAAATCCACTACCGGTTCTTTAGATGATCCCAAAATCAGAGAGCTGCTGGGTGACGAGCTGTACGAAAACCTGTGCAACGATATTGAGCTGCTGGACATGGCAGGCGATGAGTTTGACATGGAAAAGGTTAACACCGGCGAGCTGACTCCGATGTTCTTCGGCAGTGCTATGACCAACTTCGGCGTACAGAGCTTCTTGGAAAAATTTCTGGAAATGTCTCCCATGCCACAGCCAAGAATGCTGCAGGATGGTACAATATTGTCACCGGAGAACGAAAAATTCTCTGCTTTTGTTTTTAAAATCCAGGCTAATATGAATCCTGCTCACCGTGACAGAATTTCCTTCATGCGTATTTGTTCCGGCGTCTTTGACAAGGGAATGAGCGTTTACCACAAGCAATCCGGTAAGATGGTTAAGCTGGCACAGCCGCAGCAGTTCCTGGCTCAGGAGCGCACAATAGTGGAAAAAGCATATCCAGGTGACATTATCGGCGTTTTTGATCCGGGTATCTTCGGTATCGGTGATTCCCTGAGCGACAGCAGCCTGAAGCTGCAATTTGAAGACTTCCCCGTATTCCCGCCGGAAATTTTTGCCCGCGTACAGCCTAAGGATTCCCTCAAACGCAAGCAGTTTGAAAAGGGTATCATCCAGCTGTCGCAGGAGGGTGCTATTCAGGTATTCCGTCAGGAGGGCGTAGGTCTTGAAAGTTACATCGTCGGCGTAGTCGGCGTACTGCAGCTGGAGGTTCTGGAATACCGTCTGCTCAACGAGTACAGCTCTAAGCTGCTGATGAACCAGCTGCCGTACTCCGTTGCACGTTGGGTATATGCAGAGGATAAGAAGCTGATTGAGAACATTAAAGGCTTGGATAACGGAATGCTTGTTTATGATAAAAAGGACAGACCTGTTATTCTTGTAAATAACGAGTGGTCCCTGAATTGGATTCTGGAACGAAATCCTGGTATTCAGTTCCTGACGGTACCTGCTGATGTGGAGAAAATCTAAAGATAATTACAATTACAAATCAGGAAAAACGCTTTCACTTTTACAGAAAATAGTAGTACTTATTACGCTCGTAGTGTGTATCGCACTGCTGCCGACGTCTTTGTTTACGACACAGAAGGTGGCGCGGGTAATTTATGACCGCGTAAGTATCAATGCCGTAAGCATCAACAACATTCTCTGTAACTCTCCGGAAATAAGGGAGAGCCTGGAGAAGCAGAACAAGAGGCCGGAGGATTCCGTAGACAGCTTTATGGCTGCCTTCGTTAACGATGTTGACCATTCGGATGAAGCGGGCGTAGCGATTTACGACAAGAACCGCCATCTGCGCGTGTTGTATAACCCCGGCAAGCTGCCTGACTTCGAGCATAGTGCGCGTAATCTGGTAGACAAATATGCGGGACGCAACAATATTTCCTATAAGGAAAACTACTCGATTCCCAATAAGGCTATTGGCTTTGTCAAAGATGACAATAAAAAAACCATCGGTTATGTTGTTACCGGTTATTCCGATGAAATCGTCAATAACTCAACAATAGACGCGGTTTTATTCTTGCTGTCTATGACGTTGCTTGGTCTGATTGTCGGCATTTGGGGTGCAATTTATCTGGCGCAGAGAATTAAACGTGTACTTTTCGGCTATGAGCCGGAAGAAATCGCCAGAATGCTGCAGGAGCGCGATGTTATTCTTAACTCTGTACGTGAAGGCATTATCAATATCAACAGCAACGGCTGCATTACGCTTGTCAACTCCGAGGCCCAATTGCTTTTGAAGCAAGCAGGTATTGAAGGAGTTAATGAACTATTTGGAAAATCTGCAAAAGATGTCTTGAAACGTGTGCCGTTGGATGATATTATAAAAGAAGGTAAAACTTTAGTTGATGCCAGTGTCAAGATGGGTAATACTGTCTTTATTATTACTGCAGTACCACTGCTGGATGGTAAGAACATTATCGGTGCCGTAATTACCTTCCGCAAAAAATCTGTAGTAGAAGAGATGGCTAACCAACTGACAGGCTTTAAAAATTATGCTACTGCTTTAAGAGCGCAGACACATGAGTTTATGAACAAAATGCATGTGATTATGGGCCTGATAGATATGAAGGCCTATGACGAGCTGAAGAATTTTACGCAGGAAATTGCCTATAACAGACAATCTGAGGTTTCTTATGTAGTAACCCGCCTGAAAGACATTACATTATCAGGCTTTATCCTCGGTAAAATAAGCCGCAGCCGTGAACTTGATATCGACTTTTCTCTGACAGAGGAAAGCGAGCTGCACAGTGAGCTGGATGTGCCTTCGGTACATGATATTGTACTGATTGCCGGCAATATTATTGAAAACGCCTTTGATGCGTTGAAGAATTTTGACGGTGAACGCATCGTTAATCTCTCGATTCTGGATTTTGACCGCGAAATTGTTATTGTCGTGGAGGATTCCGGACCCGGTATGAGTGACGAGGTACGCGAACATATCTTCCAGCGTGGCTTCAGCAGCAAGTGCGAAAGCGGTCATGGCTTTGGCTTATATCTGGTTAAGCAAAGCATCAATAACCTTAATGGCACCATTACTGTGGAGTCTGCTCCGGGTGAGGGCACTACTTTTACCGTAAGGCTTCCGACCAGGAAAGAGGGGGATTAAGATGATTAACGTATTAGTTGTAGAAGATGACCCGATGGTTGCCCAATTACATGAGCACTATCTTAGCCAGATCAAGGGGTTTCAGCTGTGTGATATTGCCGGTAACGGAGATACTGCACTGAAGCTGCTGCGTCAGAACAAATACGATTTAATCATTCTTGATGTCTTTATGCCTACTATGGATGGTTTACAGCTTTTGGCTAAAATACGCGAGAATGGTTATGATGTAGATGTCATCATCGTTTCGGCAGCAAACGATAAGGATAAAATTAAGCTGGCGCTGCGTTTGGGCGCTGTCGATTATATTATCAAGCCCTTTGAGTTTGAACGCTTTAACCTTGCACTGAACAATTATCTGAAGCGTTATCAGATTGTTGAGGAGCAGGGCATCATTAAGCAGGCTGACCTTGACACTACTATTATGCGTCAGGAAAATCAGGTTGCGGTAACTTTGCCCAAGGGACTTGATAAAAACACCTTAGGCACTGTTTGGGATTGTATCTGTGGTATTGACGGCATGTTTACTACCGAAGAGGTGGCAGGCATGGTAGGAATCTCCCGCGTTTCTATCCGTAAATATCTGGAGTTTTTGAAATCCCTGCATCTGCTGAAGCTGGATCTGCACCGCGGCAGCGTTGGCAGACCGGTCTATAAGTATCTGTGCCTTGACAAGCAGAGCGATGTGCTGAAGGCATATATACAGTAAAGCAATTTAGGTGAACCCTCGGCATTATTTGTCTGAGGGTTCGCTTTTTCTTATACATATTTGAAATAATCGTTAAAGTAGTGTACAATAGTAGTATTATTATGCAGAAAAGAGGGGGCAAAACATATGCAAGACCCGATTAAAATATTAGGCGTGCCTGTACACGCAATGACTATGCAGGAGGCAGTGAAAACGCTTGAAGAAAGAATGCTCGCCAAGGAGCAGACCTTCGTTGTTACCGCGAATGCCGAAATCATCATGATGTGCCAGGAAAATGCAGATTACAAAAAAATTATCTGCGAGGATGCGGAGCTGGTGCTGCCCGACGGCGCCGGTGCCGTGTGGGCAGGCAGACACCTTGGCTACAAGGTGCCGGAGCGTGTAGCAGGCTTTGACCTCTATAACGAGCTGTTGGATTTATCGGCGCACAAGGGCTACAAGGCGTACTTCTTCGGCGGCAGTCCGGGAATTGCCGAAGCTGCGAAGGCGAAGGCCGAGGAGCTTTATCCGGGCGTAAAGGTAGTTGGCTGCCACAATGGTTATTTCAAAGATGAGGATGTGCCGCAGATTATTGCGGACATCAACGCCAGCAGTGCAGATATGCTTTTCGTTGCTTTGGGCGCACCGAAGCAGGAAAAATGGCTGGTAGCACACCGCGCGGAGCTTAATGCAAAAATTCTGATGGGCATTGGCGGCAGCTTTGACGTGCTCGCCGGCAAAATGGAGCGAGCACCGAAATGGATGCAGGATGCTTCTTTGGAATGGGCCTTCCGTCTGTATAAGCAGCCAAGCCGTTTTATGCGTATGATGGCGCTGCCTAAGTTTGTAATCAAGGTAATGGCATCCAAGTTCTGATGTTGACTAAAAAATGCTGTGCTTATCAAAAGTGCTAAGAATTTTACACTTATATAGACAAAAGCAGGTTGGTGTATTATAATAAAGTGATGGAAGTAGCATTCCATCACTTTTTATATCCGCAAAAAAACAGACTGCACAGTCAGTTTTTTGCAGTTTGTTGATGTTAAGCTGAAATCAAAAGAAATATTCGCAGGAAAGCGAGGCTTTATATGTTTATTGTAAAAGATGGTTATATTTATGTTGGTGTTTCTCTGTTGTTGGCTGCAATAGTATATTATTTCTTCGGCGCTGTGTGGGCCGTAATCCCCGTAGTGCTGGCGTTATACTTTGCCTACTTCTTCCGCGATTTTCACCGCGTTACGCCTTATGATCCCAACATCCTGTATTCGCCTGCAGACGGTACGGTAATGGGCGTAGATGAAATTTTTGATGATGAATATCTCAACGAGCCTGCGACTAAGGTAACTATCTTCCTTTCCGTATTCAACGTACACACCAACCGTGCGCCGCTCGACGGTGAAATCAAATATCAGCGCTATACCTGCGGTCAGTTCGTGCCTGCGTATGAGAAAAACGCTTCTTTTGAAAACGAGCGTCATGCTATCGGTATGGATAACGGCCGTATGCGTTTCCTGGTAATCCAGATTGCCGGTCTGCTGGCACGCCGCATCGTTTCCTGGGTAACTGTAGGAACCAACCTAAAACAGGGCGAAACCTACGGTATGATCAAATTCGGCTCCAGCACGGAGCTGGTAGTTCCCAGAAATGTTGAAATCACCGTTAAGAAGGGTGATAAAGTTGTTGGCGGTATTACCGTAGTGGGGAGGGTTAAAGAACAATGAACTGGCGTCGTATGATTCCTAACAGCATCAGCTCTGCGAGCCTTATTTTCGGTGTGCTGTCTATCTTTAAAACTATCGAGGGTGATTTCTTCCTTGCCCCCGTCTTCATTGTAATCGCTGTAATTTTTGACTCTATGGATGGTCGTGCTGCTCGCGCTCTTGGCGTTGGCGGCGGTGACTTCGGCAAGGAGATGGATTCTCTTTGCGATATGTGCTCCTTCGGCGTTGCGCCTGCCATCATGATTTATATGTACGGTCTGCAGGATTTGGGCCTTGCAGGTCAGGTTATCGCCGCACTCTTCGCTGTGGGCGGCTGCCTGCGTCTGGCACGCTTCAACTGCAACACCGGTGTTGTACACGGTTATTTCCAGGGCATGCCTATTCCGGCAGGTGCCTGCTTCTTGGCAACCTATGTTGTTTCCGGTTATCAGTTCGCTCCGGCTGTGCTGGCAGCAGTTACTCTGGTAATTGCCTGCATCATGTACAGCGAGGTTAAATTCCCGGATTTCAAGGGCAAGGGCAATCCTATGTATCGTCTGCCTGTAATTATTGCCGTAATCGTCGGTGCCGTAATGCTGTACGAGCGTCCCGGTGCGTGGCCGTTTGTAGCAATGTTCACTTATACGCTGGCAGGCATTGTAAACCATGTTTACCGTGCTCTTACAGGTAAGAACAAATAATTTGCCGTTAGGGGAGTAAAGGAGATTTTTGATGTATACAGCTTTTGATATAATCATGATACCTTTGCAGCTATTGATTATATTTTTTACGCTCTACTACTTTTTTGTTTCTTGGTTCGGCCTGTTCGGCAAGAAGAAGGAAGTTAAAATATATAATGAAAGCAAAACCTTTGCCTTGATTGCCTGTGCGCATAATGAGGAAAGAGTTATTGCTCAATTGGTAGATAACCTGCGCCGTCTGAATTACAATGACGCTTTATATGATATCTATGTTGTTGCGGATAACTGCTCGGATAAAACCGCCGAGGTTGCACGCAAGGCCGGTGCGCTGGTGCATGAGCGCTTCAGCGAAACCGGTAAGGGCAAAGGCTTTGCTCTCGCGTGGATGTTCGACAGATTGTTCAAGCTGGATAAGAAATATGATGCAGTTTGCGTTTTCGATGCCGATAACCTGGTGCATCCCAACTTCCTGCAGGAGATGAACAGCCGTCTGTGCAACGGCGAATGCATTATTCAAGGCTACATGGATGCCAAAAACCCGACTGATACCTGGGTAAGCGGCGTATTTGCAATTTCCTTCTGGATTGTTAACCATGTATGGAGCCTGGCAAAGTATAACATGGGCCTTTCCTGCTGCCTTGGCGGCACCGGCATGTGCTTTGACACCGAGGTATTGAAGCGTTACGGTTGGCGTGCAACCTGCCTGACCGAGGATATGGAGTTCACCATTCAGGCGATGATGGAAGGTATTCCTACAACCTGGGCGCATGACGCAATCATCTATGACGAAAAGCCGCTGACCTTCAAGCAGACCTGGAACCAGCGTAAGCGTTGGTCGCAGGGCCACTTTGACGTTGCGGACCGCTATCTCATCCCGATGATCAAAAAAGCAATCAAGACACGTAATATCGTCATGCTGGACTGCTCTGTGAACCTCATTCAGCCGTACTTCCTGATGATTTCCACGTTCTTTGTGCTTTGCAGCTATATTTATAACTTCTATCCGTTCTACACCAATATCCTGTATACCATTATTCCGGTAGAGGTTTGGACTCTGGTTGGTATCGGCCAGTATATTTTCCCGGTAGCGGTACTGTGGAAAATCCGCGCTTCCTTCAAGTCCTGGATGTATCTGCTGCTGTATCCGCTGTTTATTTACAGCTGGATTCCTATTACAGCCCTTGGCTGGTGGCACCGCCACGACCATGAGTGGAGCCATACGCTGCACACCCGTGGCATCAGCTTCGACGATGTAATTATTCCCGAGGACGCAGTAAACGACGGTCCTAAGGAAGTAGTCTTTGCGAAAAAGGACGAAAAATAACGTTTATAAGCACTTCTGCGCAAGCGGGAGTGCTTTTTTAGTGCGCAAAGGCAGGTAAACATGATATAATAAATTTATTGTGCTTATACAAACGTTATGAAGATTAGCAAAAAGAGCGGAGAGGATATGAAGATGCAGATTAAGGGAATACTTTTTGATTTTGACGGCACTATTGCCAATACCATAGATTTGATTATTGCCACCTTTGAGCACACCTGCCGGGAGGTGCTGGGCTTTACACCGGAGCGTGAAAAGATTGTGGCTACCTTCGGCCTGCCGTTGCCGGAGGCAATGATTGCGCTTTCCGGTAAGCCGGAGCTGGTGGAGACTATGCGCGACGCTTACAGAGAATATAATAACGCGCATCACGATGATATGATTCGTCCTATCCCCGGCGTGAAGGAAACACTGGAGCAGCTGAAGGCACAGGGCATTAAGCTGGCGGTGGTCACCTCCAAGAAGCCGCCGATGCTGCGCCGTGGGCTTGACTGCCTGCAGCTGACGCAGTATTTTGATGCGACCATTGCTTTGGGCGATACAAAGGAGAGCAAGCCGCATCCCGAGCCGATGCTGGCGGCATGCGCCAAGCTGGGAGTGAAGCCTGAGGAGTGCCTGTGCGTCGGCGACAGTCCCTTCGATTTGCAGAGCGGACGCAGTGCGGGGGCGCAAACCGTTGCCGTGCGCTATACGGCCTTTGGCTGGGAAAAGCTGCTGGAGGAGGGCAGGCCGGATTTTGTGATTGCAAGGCCGCAGGAGCTGCTGGAGATAGTAGAGAAGTAATTAAAGTTTTTGATGCAAATATATTTGTTAAAACTATTTTTATCGAGTATAATGGACTTAAGAAGTTATGTGTTATATACGTTAACAAGAAATTTCTGTCAAGAATATTTTTAAAGCTATTTATATTATAAATTGCTGATTTGAAGGTGAGTTCCTATGCTAGACTTTTTTAACATCGAAAAATACAAAGAAAATAATCGTTTGGAAGCAAAAGCGGCTGCCGTTGGCCTGCCGAAGAGTTTGTGGGCAACTTATTCTGCATTTGCTAATACTAATGGTGGTATAATTTTACTTGGTGTTACAGAAGATGCGCAACATCAGTTGCATGTTGAAGGTGTAAATGATGCTGATGCATTAGTAATAGACTTTTGGAATATCATCAACAATCAAAGCAAAATCAGTATCAATGTCCTTAACGATAAAGATGTTATAGTTCGTGAATTCGACGGTAAAAAGATCATTATTATTAGTGTACCGCGCGCGCAGAGATATGATAAGCCTATATACCTTGATGGTAATTTGTTTTCGTCATACAAACGCAATGGCGAGGGTGATTATCGCTGTACCAAAGAGGTTATTCAGGCAATGCTGCGCGATGCTTCGCCTAAAACACAGGATATGCTTGTGTTAGGAAACATGAATTTAGATGTCTTTGATAAAGATACTATTAAACGTTACCGCATAAGAATGCAGGGGATAAGACCGGGGCATGTTTGGGAAGCACTTGAAGATGTTGATTTTCTCTATCGTATAGGAGCAGTCGGCAGAGATGCTGATGGTAAATTACATCCTACTGCTGCAGGCTTGTTGATGTTCGGGTACGAGTATGAGATTGTAAGAGAATATCCGCATTACTTTTTGGATTATCGCGAAAAGCTGGATGATAATACTCGTTGGAGTGATAGGTTTGTTTCTAGTTCCGGTGATTGGAGCGGTAATATATATGATTTTTATTTCCGTGTATATAACCGCATTGCTCAGTCTGTTAAAGTACCGTTTGCTTTAGACGGGATAAGTCGCATTGATGATACAGAATTGCATAAGGCTTTAAGAGAGGCTTTGGCAAATACCTTAATCAACGCTGATTACTATGGAAATACAGGTGTTGTTATTGAAAGAAACATTACCAGTATAACGATGACTAATGCCGGTACATTCAGAATAGATTTAGATGAAGCAATAAATGGCGGAATTTCCGATCCACGTAATTCCGGCTTAATAAAGATGTTTAGTCTAATAAATATAGGTGAACGTGCTGGCAGTGGTTTACCTATGATCTTTAAAGCTTGGACAGGTACTGATTTTGCTATGCCGGATATTACAGAAAAGGAAAATCCTGACAGGGTATGCTTGATATTACCTGTTGAAAGTTTGGGAGAAGTTGGGCTGACGAGTGCCCAATGTCCTAATAAAAATGCAAATGAAGGCTCTGATGTCCTAATAAATGAGTTGACGAGTGCCGGACGTCCTAATAAAAGTGCAAATGAAGGTTCTGATGTCCTAATAAATGAGTTGACGAGTGCCGGATGTCCTAATAAAAGTGCAAATGAAGGCTCTAAACTAACGATAGATGATTCAACAGACAGTGAGATAGATAAGCAAAAGCAATTATTGAATATATTAGAGAAAAATCCACATATTACACAACATGTTATGGCTTTAGAGTTGAATACTACAGATAGAACCATTAGAAGAATGCTTGCATCATTACAAAAAACTGGTATCGTAAAACGTAAAGGTTCTAAGAAAAATGGTTATTGGCTTATTTTAAAATAACCCACTTCGCACTCTCACACCTGCTGAGAGTGCTTTTTCTTTACTCTTTAAATTATGCCTTATTTATGGTATTATATAATAGAAAAAGTGTGGAGAATCTGCATAGATATTATGCGTAATAACATACTTCAGCAAACAGTTTTCATTCTCACATTTAACTATAAAGGAGGCAAAGCATATGCGTAAAATTGCTATCATTGGCGGAACCGGTATTGATAATCCCGATACCCTGAAGGGATTCGAAAAAAAAATTATAGAAACACCGTTTGGTAAGGCTTTGTGCAACATCGGCACAATGAGCGGTAATCAGGTTGTTTTCGTGAGCCGTCACGGAGTAGATCATTCCGTGCCGCCCCACAAGGTAAACTATCGTGCCAACATCTGGGCGATGAAGAGCCTGGGAACTGAGGAGATTTTTGCTACTACCGCAGTCGGTTCCCTCAACCAGAAGATGAAGGCAGGTCACTTCGTAGTTTGCGACAACGTGCTGGACTTCACCAAGAGCCGCATCAACACCTTCTACGATTCCCCCGAGCGTGGTGTAGCGCACTGCGATTTCACCTATCCGTATTGCCCGACTTTGCGCGAGAAGGTTATCAAATGCCTGGAGAAAACGGATATTACCTTCCATAAGCACGGCGTTTATGTTTGCACCGAAGGCCCGCGCTTTGAAAGTGCTGCCGAAATCAAGATGTTCGCTATGATGGGCGGTGACCTGGTTGGCATGACCAATATGCCTGAGTCTATTCTGGCGCGTGAGGCAGAGATGTGCTACACCAACTGCTCCATCGTTACCAATATGGCAGCCGGTATTTCCCCGACACCGCTTTCCCATAAAGAGGTTTGCGACGCTATGGCACTCAGCATTAAGAATATGGAAAAGCTGATTCTGTCCTTCATCGCTTATGAAGAGCCGACTGAGGCAAAGTGCAACTGCCATCATGCTATGCAGGAGTTTGGCGGCTTTAAGCTGTAAGAGGTTGTTATGGTAGAAACTATGCGTTGGGAGCAGGGGAGCCTGGTGCTGCTGGACCAGACTCTGCTGCCGCAAAAGATAGAATGGATTACCTGCGTGGATTACAAGCGCGTGAAAGTGGCGATTGAACGCTTGGAGGTGCGCGGTGCACCGGCCATCGGCGCTGCCGCTGCCTTCGCTATGGTGCTTGGTGCGCGCGAGGTCGCGGACAAGCCGGACTTTTTGGGTGCGCTGGATGCTGTGCGCGCAGATCTGATTACTGCGCGTCCGACGGCGGTAAACCTGGCGTGGGCGGCAAATCTGCAATACGCTTTGGCTGTGCGCCTGAACGGCGAGGACAAGTCACCTGCGGCGATTATCAAGGCGCTGGAGGAGAAGGCCGAGCAGATTTATGCGGACGATATCACCATGAATAAGCGTATGGGCGAATACGGCGCTGCTGTGCTGCCTGACGCTGCCGTAGTGCTAACGCACTGCAACGCAGGCGCACTGGCAACCTGCGGTTGGGGCACAGCGCTGGGCGTTATCCGCAGTGCCTACGCGCAGGGCAAGCTGAAGATGGTTTATGCCGACGAAACACGTCCGCTGCTGCAGGGTGCGCGCTTAACGGCGTTTGAGCTGTTTGAGGACGGCATCCCGGTTACGCTGATTACCGATAATATGGCAGCGTGGACCATGCGCACGAAGGGTGTGAACGCTGTTGTTGTCGGTGCCGACAGAATTGCGGCCAACGGCGACACGGCGAACAAGATCGGCACCTATGGCGTAGCACTGGCGGCGAAGGCACATGGGATTCCGTTTTATATCGCCGCGCCGACGAGTACCTTTGATTTTTCCATTGCTACAGGTGCGCAGATTCCTATTGAGGAGCGCAAGGCCGACGAGGTACGTCATTTCCGCAGCGAGCAGACTGCGCCTGAGGGCGTAGCAGTGTTTAACCCTGCGTTTGACGTGACACCGGCAGAGCTTATTACCGGCATTATTACCGAGCATGGCGTACTCAAAGCGCCGTATACAGAAAGTATTAAGAAATTGCAGGCTCTTTTACAAGACTAAAGAGCATATATTAAAGGAGGATTTTTAGATTTATGCAAAGCATTATTAAAGACATCAAATTGGCACCGTTAGGTCATCAACGTATCGCGTGGGCAAAGGAATATATGCCTCTGATGAACCATCTGAACGATGAATACAGCAAAACTAAGCCTTTCCAAGGCATCAACATGGTTGTAACCATTCACCTGGAAGCAAAAACCGCTTATCTGGCACTCGTGCTGAAGAACGCAGGCGCTAATGTTGTTGTTACCGGCAGCAACCCGCTTTCCACTCAGGACGAAATTGCCGCAGCACTGGTTGACAGCGGCGTTACCGTTTTCGCAACCCATGGCTGCACCAACGAAGAATATGATACGTATCTGCGCGAGGCTTTAAAGAGCGAACCGCAGCTGATTATTGATGACGGCGGCGATTTGGTTAATATGCTCCACGGCGAACGTCGTGACCTGATTCCTAACCTGATGGGCGGCAGCGAGGAAACCACCACCGGCGTACATCGTCTGAAGGCTCTGGCTGCAGCAGGTCATCTGGCATTCCCGATGATTGCCGTTAATGATGCTTACTGCAAGTATCTGTTTGATAACCGTTACGGTACCGGCCAATCCTCCTGGGATGGCATCATGCGTACCACCAACATGTCCGTAGCAGGCAGAACTGTTGTTGTTGCAGGCTATGGCTGGTGCGGTAAGGGCGTTGCTATGCGTGCCAAAGGCTTGGGCGCTAACGTTATCGTTACCGAGGTTGATCCGATTAAAGGTATTGAAGCAGTATTTGACGGCTTCCGCGTTATGCCGATGCAGGAGGCTGCAAAACACGGCGATATCTTTGTAACCGTAACCGGCTGCAAGGACGTAATCACCAAACCGCATATGGAGGTTATGAAGACCGGCGCTGTTATGTGCAACGCAGGCCACTTCGACGTAGAAATCAACAAACATCATCTGGAGGAGCTTTCCGTAGTTGCTCCGTATGAAGTACGCAAAAATATCATGACCTACACCATGGCTGACGGACGTAAGCTGAACCTGCTGGGCGAAGGCCGTCTGGTTAACCTTGCTTGCGGCGACGGTCACCCGATTGAAATCATGGACCTGTCCTTCGCTATGCAGTTCCTGGCTATGAAATATCTGCTCGACCATAAGGGAGCAATGGAAAACAAACTGTATGTATTGCCGGAAGAGCTGAACACCGAAATCGCTGCTCTGAAGCTGCAGGCTATGGGCGCAGGCATCGACACCCTGAGCGAAGAGCAGAAGGCATATCTGGCTGCCGAATAATCATGGAAACGCAGTTATTTGCTAAAGAAAGTGCATGTGCCGCCATTGTGGAAACAGGCCATGCGCTGATTGAAAAAAAGCTCGTCGCAGGTTCTTGGGGCAACATCAGCTGCCGTATTGACGCGCAGAATATTGCTATCACACCCTCCGGCCACGGTTATGAAACGCTGATGCCTGAGGACGTTGTCATTATCAACCGTGATGGCAAAGTTGTTGAAGGCAAGCACATTCCTTCTTCCGAACTGAAGGTGCACACCGCTATTTACAACGCTTATCTTGAGGCTGGTGCCGTAATCCATACGCACAGCATTTATGCCAGTGCACTTGCGGCTATGCATCAGGGAGTGCCGGCGATTATCGAGGATATCGTGCAGATTATCGGCGGCAGGGTGGAGTGCGCTGAGTACGCTCTTTGCGGTACGCAGGAGCTGGCGGAGAACACCGTGCGTGCGCTGAACGGCAAAAAGGCTGTGCTGCTGGCCAACCATGGCGCTGTGTGCTGGGGCAAGAACCTGGCAGAGGCACTGCTTGCTGCCGAAATTCTGGAAAAGGCGGCGCAGATTGCCGTAATCTGTGCAGGCACCGGCAACAAGGTGTACGAGCTGAGCTGTGAGGACGTGGATGTGATGCATGATTTTTATGAAAAGCATTACTCCAAGCGTCAACAGGGCGAGGAGTAGATAACAATAATATCACTGTCATTTGCCTCCCTAAGCATTAAACAGGGAGGCAGGACTTAATTTATACCAAGGAAGTGAAATCTTTTGGCTAAGCTACTGATTAAGAATATCGAGCTTCTGCATACTCCGAACGGTGAAATGCAGAACATCGCCGTTGAAGATAATAAGATTGTTTATGTAGGCAAGGACGTGCCTGCAGACTTTGCTGCCGACGAAATCGTGGACGGCAAGGGCAAGCTGGCTACTGCCGGCATGGTCAACACCCACGGCCACGTTTCTATGACACTGTTGCGCAGCTATGCGGATGATATGGCGCTTATGGATTGGCTGCAAAACAAAATCTGGCCGATTGAGGACAAGATGGATGCCAATGACATCTACTGGGGCGCAATGCTGGGCATCGTAGAAATGCTGAAGGGCGGTACTACCTGCTTTGCCGATATGTACGCATTCATGGAGGACGTTGCGCGTGCCTGCGCCGAAACCGGTATCCGCGCTAATCTCAGCCGCGGCCTGATCGGCGTAGCGCCGGACAAGGACGTAAAGCTGGCTGAAAACACTGTGCTGGCGAAGAACTGGCAGGGCTACGACAACGGCCGTATCCGCATCACCTACGGTCCGCACGCTCCTTATACCTGCCCAGTAGATTATCTGGAAAAGGTTATTGCCGAGGCTGCTGCCAACAAGGCAGAAATCCAGATGCATCTGTGCGAAACTAAATTTGAGGTTGATACCGTTGTCAAAGAGCATGGCATGACGCCGATTCAGCTGATGGATAAGCTGGGCATGTTTGAGCTTGGTACCATTGCTGCACACTGTGTACACCTGACAGACGAGGATATGGATATCATGGCTGCCAAGCACGTGCGTGTAGCACACAACCCGCAGAGCAACCTGAAGCTGGCAAGTGGTATCGCACCGGTAGCGGCAATGCTGAACAAGGGCATTTGCGTTGGCCTGGGCACGGACGGCGCATCCAGCAACAACAATCTGGATATGCTGGAGGAATGCCGTGCTGCCGCAATGCTGCATAAGGCAACAACCTTTGATCCGCTCGTTGTTCCTGCTAAAAAAGCGTGGGAGATGGCAACCGTTGACGGTGCCAAAACTTTGGGCTTTGCCGATACCGGACTTTTGGAGGCAGGTCAGCAGGCAGATATCGTACTGTGGGATATGCATAAGCCTTACTGGTATCCGCGTCACAATAAGCTGTCCCAGCTGGTTTATGCGGCAAGCAGCACCGACGCCGACACTGTTTTCGTAGCAGGCAAGAAGGTTGTGGAAGCAGGCAAGCTGCTGACCTTTGACGAAGAAAAGATTTACGCGGAAGCTGAGGCTTGCACCAGAAAGCTTTTGAATAAATAGCAATTAGCAGCAAAAGGAGAAAAGCAAGAAAATGGCTAAAATCATTACCAAAGCAAATTTAGCACCTGCTGTTTACGAGTTCGTCGTAGACGCGCCGCTGGTGGCACACAAATGCCATCCGGGACAGTTTGTAATCATCCGCACTGACGAATACAGCGAACGTATTCCTCTGACTATTGCGGATTTTGACCGTGAAAAAGGCTATATCACCTTAATCGTGCAGGCTGTGGGCAACACCACCAAGCACTTGTGCGACACCTTTAACGAGGGTGACGATATTCTCGACGTAGTTGGTCCTTTGGGACATCCTTCCGAGATGGGCAAGTTCGGTACTGTTGTAGTAGTTGGCGGCGGCATCGGCGTTGCGCCTGTTTATCCCATCGCGCGTGCATATCACGAGCTGGGCAATAAGGTTATCTCCATCATCGGTGCACGCGACAAGGATCTGGTAATCTGGCAGGATAAAATGGCTGCTATCAGCGACGAGCTGATTTTGACCACCGATAACGGCAGTGCAGGCCGCAAGGGCTTTGTAACCGACCCGCTGCGTGAAATGCTGGAGGCAGGCGAGAAGCTTGACCTGGTATTGGCCATCGGCCCTGTTATCATGATGAAAAACGTGGCAGCAACCACCAAACCATTCGGTGTTAAAACTACAGCCAGCCTCAACACTATCATGGTAGACGGCACCGGCATGTGCGGCGGCTGCCGCGTAATGGTTGGCGGCGAGAACAAATTTGCCTGTGTAGACGGACCGGAGTTTGATGCTCACGAGGTAGATTTTGCAAACCTGGTAATGCGTCAGCAGATGTACAAGGACCAGGAAGCACTGGAATATAGCTGTGGAGGTCATTGCAAATGCGTGGAGGAATGAGAAATGCTATGCCGGAACAGCCGGCTGATGTGCGTAATAAAAACTTTCAGGAGGTAGCACTCGGCTACACTAAGGAAATGGCAGTAGACGAGGCACAGCGCTGCCTGAACTGCCCCAAACCGCGTTGTGTAGGCAGCTGCCCGGTTAATATTGATATTCCTAAGTTTATCCATGAGGTGGCACAGGAAAACTTTGCCGAGGCTTATAAAATCCTTAAGCAGAAGAGCACCCTGCCTGCTGTCTGCGGCCGTGTCTGCCCGCAGGAAAACCAGTGCGAGGGCAAGTGCGTGCTGGGCATCAAGGGCGAGCCTGTAGCAATCGGCCGCCTGGAGCGCTTTGTTGCCGACTATGCACGTGAGCATGGTCTGGATAACGATGTAGAAGCTCCGGCAGAACGCAAGGGCAAAAAGGTTGCCGTAGTAGGCAGCGGCCCCAGCGGCCTGACCTGCGCCGGTGATTTGGCAAAAATGGGCTATGACGTAACCATGTACGAAGCGCTGCATGCTGCCGGCGGCGTGCTGATGTACGGCATTCCGCAGTTCCGTCTGCCGAAGGAAATCGTACAGCATGAAATCTCCGCATTGAAAAAGCTGGGCGTAAAAATTGTAGTTGACGCTGTAATCGGCCGCACCTTCACCATCAAAGAGCTGATGGAGGAGGAAGGCTTCAGCGCTGTTTACGTTGGTACCGGCGCCGGCCTGCCGCATTTTATGCAGATTGACGGCGAAAACCTTAACGGCGTATATTCCGCCAACGAATTTTTGACGCGTGTAAACCTGATGAAGGCTTACGAATTCCCGAACTACGCGACACCTGTATACGTTGGCAAGAAGGCTGCTATCGTTGGCGCAGGCAACGTAGCAATGGACGCAGCGCGTACCGCGAAGCGCCTTGGCGCGGAGCAGGTATATATCGTTTACCGCCGCAGCGAGGAAGAAATGCCCGCACGTAAGGAAGAAATCGGCCATGCTAAGGAAGAAGGCATTGAGCTGCGTCTGCTGAACAATCCGGTTGCTATTCTGGGCGATGAAAAGGGCTGGGTTAACGGCCTGAAGTGCATCAAGATGGAGCTGGGCGAGGCAGATGCCAGCGGCCGTCGCTCTCCTGTAGCTATCGCAGGCAGCGAATATGTGCTCGACGTTGACATGGTAGTTATGGCTATCGGCCAAGGTCCGAATCCGCTGATTAAACAGACTACCCCTGATTTGGAAGTTAACAAGCGCGGTAACATCGTTGCTGGCGAGGCAGGTGCTACCTCTATTCCGGGCGTATTTGCCGGTGGCGACATCGTAACCGGTGCTGCAACCGTAATCAGCGCTATGGGAGCAGGCAAGAAGGCTGCAGCTGCTATTGACGAGTACCTGAGCAAGTAAGGGGAAAGCCGGCGCTATTGCATAATTCAATATGAGATAAGCGTAAAATCCTATTGCAGATGTTCTGAGTTAGTCTGCAATAGGATTTTTATTTATATACATTGTTGTAGCTTCGAATATAATTTGAACAATTGTAAAAAAATTCTTCCACTCAAATCATACAATCTTGTATCACATTAAATCACTCGAAAATCTGAGCCTTTCATTATAAACAATGAAACACTAAAAAGAATAAAAATGCAGATTCTTTACAACACGATCTCTTTGAAAAATATTTGCTTTTCACGCAATAAAATAATATAATGTAGCTAACTTCACCATAAGAACAAAGGAGTGTAGCAAATGGGATGGTTTAGTTCAAACAAAAATTCTGAAACAGATTATGATTCTATTATTACAACAACCGGCGACTTAAAACAAGAATATTCTATCATGGGAGTCATTTTCTCAGATGGTTCTTTAGGAGACAGTACGCAAGATTGGGAAGTTGAACTCATTAAACTGAAAACCAAGGCTTTAGCAATGAAAGGTCATGCTATAATTTACGTCAAAGCAATTAGCGACGGGAAATATAGTAGATTAATGGGTACAGTAGTACAATTCATTTAATATAAAAGAGGTTGGGACAAAACCCGGCCTCTTTGTTTTTAAATATGCTTAAAATAAAAAACACACCTTTTTAGGTGTATTTTCAAAAATTAAATATTATGTTATAATACATTTTGAGACAACTGGTAGTCGGTTTTTCTACTCCCTAGCGAGTGGGGGTGATGTTATGACTGTTTTCGAAGCGTTATCTCTGATGATTGCTTTCGCAACTCTGGTCGTGCTGATCCTTACGTATCGTAAGTAATTACGGCATGAAAAAAACCGCCTAGCGGTAAGACGGTTTCTTTCTGAATACAAATTTTTGAGGAGAACCGGCTTTCCACAACCAGTTGTCTCTTTATGTTTATTATACGTTTTATCTTGTTTTTTGTCAAACCTGAAGGGTTTGCGGAGGGTTGTTTTGGGAGGGCTGTGGGGTAGTGGAAGCTATTAAATTTTCCAGGAGTGAATAATTTTAAGGTGTTCAACTTCTTTGTAGATGGCTGGATTAATAAGCTTAATCAAAGTACCCTTTGCACCCTTGGATTTGGTTTCGAAAACTTTGCCACTCTGAAGTTTTTTGAGGGCATTGACTGCGACGCTTCGGGTGATGCCAATCTTGTCCGCCATTTGTGATGCTACGATGATTGTCTCGTCCTGGTTGTTGAGTTCATCTAGAATGTGCAGGATGATGCGGTATTCAGAGTAGGAGAGCGTTCCCAAAGCGTTCCTGGCAGATATTTTCTGGTGAATCTTGTTTTCTGCTTGGAGTGTACGTCTAAATTGTTGCTGTAGCTCTATGAGAGCTGTCATGCATTCATTCATTACAAGCTTTTCTTCTCTTAATGTGGTTTCCCTTTCGAGCTGTATTAAGGTAGCTTTTGTGTTATGAAAGTTTTCGTCATGCTCGTTGGCAAAAGTTTTAAATAACTGATTCATGTTGTCTCTGAGGTTCATCGGTTGTTTTTACTCCTTTGTTTTTATTTCTCTTTGCAAATTATTAAGGTTCCAATATGGTTTCGAAATGGATACTGTTAGTATAACATAACGCAAGCAGAATTGCTAGTATTATCTGAAAATTTAATATACTTCTAGGAGGAACTTTTCGGAGCTTTAAGATTTGCCCTGCGTAGAATTATTATGATCCCTTTATTTTTCGAGAAATATAAATTTAAAGATAGCATATCATCGTTTTAATTTACTTTTATATACATCACTGTTATAATCTTCTTAAGAAAGGCACCCAATCAAAGCCTTGCCTAAAGAAAAAAGGGGAAAGTCATGAAGTTTTTTCTAATACTTGTCATTGTTGTTTATATTCTAGCTGTTTTAAGCCATACTAAATCTCCGTTTGCTGATATAGCATATGTCATAACATTTTATGCGATCATGCGTTATACAGGAAAAATCTGTAAAGTGATTTTTTTGATGAGAGAATACAGTGGCCGGATGCGTTGAGTAATATAAAAAAGCTTTATTTTGCTTTAGCCAAAGCAATTGCTATACTTCTTAATGGTGGCACAGCCTATCTGTTATTGCTTTTAATTTATAAGCTGTTTTCGGGTATTAAATATGATATTTTGGACTTTTGGTGCTCGGTATTGCTTTTAGCAGCATATCTTTTGTTTGCATGCTGTTCTACATTTTTTGAATGCTGGTGTTTGCATGATAGATGGGCAGAGCAAAATGATTCTCTGCGTATTACGACATTAATGGATGAAAGAATTAAGGGGAGCAGGAAACCATCTAGTTATGATTGGCTGTTTTTTGATGTAGTTTTAGTATCCGTTCTTTTTGCTTTCATTAATAAGTCATCTAACATTCGTTCATTAGAAGAATGGCTCTTATGTGCTGTAATATGGTTAATCATGTTATCTGAAATCATTTTTCATCTATGGTTGTGGTGCAAGTATAAGGATGTATAGGGAATAATAAAACTCCTGTCATAGGCTGGCGTAAGACAGCTTGTGACAGGAGTTTGTGTTTGTTGGATTCTTAAAATAAATTTACTTCTCTTCTTCCTCAAACTGGAAAATATATTCCACCGGCTTGCCAAACACCTTGGCGATATCCATTGCCAGCTTGAGTGAGGGATTGTATTTCCCGTTTTCCAGGTTGCCGATGGTTTCTCTTCTGACACCGACAAGCTCTGCAAGGTCGCTTTGCTGCATTTTTCTTTCCTTGCGCAGTTCGTGGATTCTAGTTTTTAATACAGGCATTTTGCACCATCCTAACTATTTGCGTTCAAAGTACAGGAAATAATACCCAAAAGATAAAAAGCTGATACCAAGTATAAGCTTTAACATGTTGTCGGTATCAAGGGGAATACGGCAAAAAACTACGATACATTGCAAGATGCTGATTAAAAGAATTATTGTAAATAAAGCACGGAAACCAGCCCGATGAAGGTTATCAAGAGCACGTTCATCATCAATATCAGATTTAAGAAAAAAAGTAAGTAAAAATCCGACAGCGGCTATTAAACTTAATAACGAGCTGCTAATACTTAAAAGTGTGTTGCTGGATTTGCCAAATATTGCCAAAAGAATAATGCTGACTCCATAAAAAATGCTGGCATAGCCATATTTCTGATTGAGTGTTAATCTGAAACTCTTCATTTTCAATGCCTCCAATGTGATATATTTCTAACTTATGCTGAAATAATATCACATAATAAGGAGATAGTCAAGAAAAATGTGAGAAATATGTCACTTGGTGATGCTTGGACTAACATGCAGGATTTTCGTATATTCTGATGAAGTCGCGATTTTACTGTCATAACCACTGCAAAAACTTTTCAAAATAAAAAGTTTCTGCACTTGAGTGCAAAAACTCTCAAAAAAATAAAATTACTGCACTTCAAAGCATGAAGTGCATCATGAAGCAAAAAAACTGAGCATTTATAGGGGGAATATTACCCCAACATCACCTCCACACTTAATTCACAATAGTTTTATATTTTCTTTTAGTAACCTATGCTATAATATGCTTAGAAAGTGTAAATGAGGTGATTATCATGCGTAAAGTTACAGCCTTACTATTAGCTGCCTTAGTGCTTGTAGGCGCCAATACAGCTCTTGCTGATAAAACCATAACCTTAGACAAGGATACCAAGCTGGTGCCGCAGGGCTGGACGGTAGCGGACGATATCAAGTTCAAGAAGAATACTGTTGTAAAGCTCAACGATGACGGTCAGGTAATCGAGGGCGTGCTGGCGAGCGCCACCTATCTGCGTCCTGCCGGATGGAAGAGCCTGGCGAGCAACTATTATTATGTGGAGCGCAGTGCGCCGTTCTTCCCGCCGCGCTTCTTCTACCATCCGTATCGCCCGGGGCTGGTGATTCCTGCAGACGGTCATGTGCGCTACATGGGCAACAAAACCGTGACCTTTGCCAAGGACGGCACTGTGCTCAGCGGTGTGATTGATAATGACGTTATCCTGCAGCTGAGTGATAACGGCTACGGCTTTGTGCGCTTTAAAAATGATAATCTGCTGACCTTTGATGCAGATGGCAGGGTTATAAGCGGTACTCTGGCGGAGGCAACGAAGCTGCGTCCTCGTGGCTGGCAGCACAACCTGCAGGATGAAAGCGCTGGCTTTGTAGAGTTCAAGAGCGGTACAGGCATCACTTTTGATGCGACTGGCCTTGTAACCAACGGTTCGCTGAACAAGAAAACCTTGTGGCATAATGCTGACGGCAGCACGAAGGAGCTGGAGGCCAAGGCACCGGTTGCCTTTACTGCGGACGGAGCTGAGCAGGGCTAAGCTGATAATTACAAAACGTATAATACCGTACAGACTTCTGCAACGTGGGTGCTGAGGTTTGCACGGTATTTTTTTACAGATGAGCTATGCCTAAGGATAAAATAGATTTTTTGACATCAGTGTTTGTAACAGGTGCAGAGTATAGCAGCAAAAGCAATACTGTACAATTATGGAGTAATGAGGTATACTATATGTAGTGCGAAAGCAATATTATTATGAATTGAAAAAATTTTCTTCAAGGAGGAAACAGCATGGAAGAAACAAGACCCTTTGTAAGCTGGGAGTTAGTCCACGATTTTATGGTAGACGTATTTGTTAAATACGGTGTTCCCGAAGAGGATGCCCGCATTTGTACAGACGTTCTGCTGGAAAGCGACAGACGCGGAATCGAAAGCCACGGCTGCAACCGCTTCAAGCCTATCTATCTGGATCGCATTAAAAACGGTACCCTGCTGCCGAAAACTGAAATTGAAATTGTCAAGGATACTCCTTGTACTGTAGTTATGGATGCTCATAACGGTATGGGCATGGTTGCTTCCCATAAGATGATGGAAATGCTGATTGAAAAGGCTTCCAAGTACGGCATGGCCGGCGGCACCATCTTTAATTCTACTCACTACGGCATTGCAGGCTACTGGACTACTATGGCTGAAAAAGCAGGCATGATCGGTATTTCCGGTACCAATGCAAGACCTTCCGTTGCTCCTACCTTTGGCGTTGAGCCGATGATGGGCACCAACCCGCTGACCTTTACAATGCCTACCGATGAGGAGTTCCCGTTCAACTTTGACTGCGCAACCAGCATTATCCAAAACGGTAAGATTGAGTTCTATGCCAGACAGGGCAAGGATACTCCGGCCGGTCTTGTAGTTGCTAAGGACGGCGGCACCATGACCGAATCCGCTACTATTCTGAAGGAAATGCGTGCAGGCAACGTTGCTCTGCTGCCGTTGGGCGGTCTGGGCGAAGAAACCGGCGGCTACAAGGGCTACGGCTTTACTACTATCGTAGAAATCCTGTCTGCTGCACTGGCAGGCGGTCCTTTCATGAAAGCACTGTCCGGTAAGGACGAAAACGGCAACAATGCTATGTATCATCTGGGCCACTTCTTCTTCGTTATTAACCCGGCATTCTTCATGGGCGTTGACACCTTCAAGAAAACTGCCGGCGATATCTGCCGCGGCCTGCGCAATTCCACCAAGGCTCCCGGTCAGGAACGCATTTACACTGCCGGCGAGAAGGAATATATGGCTTGGCTCGACAGAAAAGACAAGGGCGTACCGGTTGGCGAATCCATTCAGAAGGAATTCATTCAGCTTAGAGATGAGCTGGGCCTGACTCAGTACAAATTCCCGTTTGAAAAATAATAAGCTATAACAAAAGCCTGGGCGTTTGCTCAGGCTTTTTGCGTTTGGGGAGATGTTGTTAAAGAGGAATAAGCATATTATTATTTTATTGACAAAGCCGTACGGCTTGATTTATACTTTTAAGTAAGAAAATAGCCGTACGGCTTGATTATTATTATTAGAGTTGGATTATAGCCGTACGGCTTGTTCTTTGAGGCCGATAATAAGCAAATACAGCTTAGGAGGATTTATGAAAATATTAGATGTTATTTCTTTAGGCAGCGCTATAAAAGAGCGTCGCAAAGAGCTTAATTATACTCAAAAATTTTTATCAGAGGTTACCGGACTAAGCAGCAGCTTTATCTCTGATTTAGAGCATGGTAAGGAAACTACGGAAATCGGCAAGGTTCTTTTTTTGATCAATACTTTAGGCTTGAACTTTATTCTGGAAAAGAGAGGATAAGTATATGGTTGATTTGATAGTGGAGATAGAAATTTCTGGGCTAAATTGCGTTGTTGGCAAGATAATCGGAAACGATTATAATGATGCACGTTTTAGCTATACTGTTGATTATTTGCAAATGGAAGGTAGCAGACCGATTTCCTTAAGCTTGCCTTTGCAGACAGAAGCGTTTAGTGTTCATGCTACGAGAAATTTTTTTGAGGGTTTACTTCCCGAAGGATTTATCCGCAAATGTGTTGCTAAAGAAGTTCATGCTGATACAAATGATTATTTGAATATTTTAGCTGTACTCGGCAACGAATGTTTGGGAGCGATTCGGATTGTTGATAATGAAGCAGCTATCCCTGTAACTTCATATAAATTACTGCAGGATGCAGAGATAAAGGCTTTAGCGCAAGAGGGAGCAACGGAATCTGTTCAGCTTATTACAAAATCCCATCTGTCTTTAACAGGAGCTTCCGGAAAAGTTGGTTTATATTATGAACCTGAAAGTAAAAAATGGTTTTTCCCGGAAGGAAATGCACCAAGCACTCATATAGTAAAGCAGAGCCATATAAGATTAAAAAAGATAGTTGCTAATGAGCAGCTGTGTATGTTGACAGCTAAAAATTCAGGTATAGAAATACCGGAAAGCTTTATTGTTAATGTTGGCAGCGATAATAAGGAAGATATTTTATTCGCAACCAGGCGTTATGACAGAAAATTTGATGCGGAATCAGCTGTTTTAAATGGACTAAGAGTACCTTATAGGCTTCATCAGGAAGATTTTGCGCAAGCATTAGGAATTGCTGCCGGTGATAAGTATGAGAAAAATGGAGCTGCTTATTTAAAGCGGTCTATGAATCTTTTGCGTTCTTTTTCGTCAGACCCGATTGCAGACCAATTGAAGCTGTGGGATATTTGTATTTTTGATTATTTAGTGGGAAATACTGACAATCATATAAAGAACTTGTCGCTGCTTTATAGCAAGGATTTAAAATCTATCCGTCTTGCACCTGCTTATGATATTGTCAGTACTATGGTTTATGATAGCAGTACCGAAGATATGGCAATGAGTATCGGCGGGATATATAACATTAACGATATTGACAGAAAAGCATTTGAACGTGAAGCTCTTAATGTTGGCTTAGGCAAGAATATGGCACTTAAGCACTTTGATAAAATGGTAGCAGGATTTTTTGACGCATTAGATAAAGCGAGCCTTACTTTGATGTCTCAGGGTTTTGAATACGTTGATATAATAAAACAGGAAATCTTGCAAAAGGGAGGCATTAAAAGGTACTTGTAGTTTGAACAGAACAGCTATAACAAAAGCCTGGGCGTTTGCTCAGGCTTTTTACGTTTGGCGTTATGTTGTCATTAAAGCATAAAAAAAGCCGTACGGCTTTTTTTTACTGTTACAGTAAATTTATAGTCGTACGGCTTGATTTGCAATATATCGCAGGTTTGGCACCTGCTTTTTTAGTTTTTGTTTTTCAGGAAGATGCAAATCATTCCGCTGATACCCATCAGTAGCGGATAGAAGCAATAGGGAATAATGGCGAAGGGGTTAAGTCCCGTGAGGCTTGCTGCAGCCAGAAGCTGTGCGCCGTAGGGAATAAGTCCCTGGCCCATGGAGCTGAACATATCCAGCAGAGAAGCACTGCGGCGAGGTGTTACGCCGAACTCTTCGCTTATATCCTTGGCAATCGGACCTGCCATGACAATCGCAACAGTGTTGTTTGCGGTGCAGATATCAACAAGCAGAGCGAGAGCAGCAATACCCAGCTCACCGCCTTTGGTGCTGCTGATGCGGCTCTTGATGAAGTTCAGTACGAAATCAATACCGCCGTATTCCTTAATCAGAGTGATGATGCAGGCTACAATGATAGAAATAACGGTGATGTCATACATAGACATAATGCCGTTGCCAACGTGGGTGAACATTTTGGTAGCAGTAAACATGCCTGTTCCGAGGCCTACAAGCATACTGAGCACAGTACCGATAATAAGAATCACGAAAACGTTGACACCGCTTACAGCACCGATTAATACGAACAGATAGGGAAGAACCTTAATCAGACTGTAGTCGAGGTTACCGTTGACCTGATATTCGTTGGTGTTGCCTAAGAAGTAGAACAGACCAAGAGTGATGATTGCTGCCGGCAGGACGATTTTGAAGTTTTCGCGGAACTTGTCGCGCATATCGCAGCCCTGAGTTTTAACAGCAGCAATAGTGGTATCGGAAATAATAGAAAGGTTGTCACCGAACATTGCACCGCAGACTACGGCACCGGCGCAAATAGCCATCGGGAAGCCGGTTTTGTCGCTGATGCCTGCAGCAATCGGAGCAAGTGCGGTAATAGTGCCTACGGAAGTACCCATAGAAATGGAAATGAAGCAGCCTATAGCGAAAAGGCCTGCTACCGCCATGTTGCCCGGCAGAATGGAAAGGCCGAGGTTAACAGTGCTTTCTACACCGCCAGCAGCGCGGACAGCGCCGGAAAAGGCACCTGCGGCAAGGAAGATGAGGCACATGGTGAGAATGTTTTCATCACCTACGCCAGTAGAAGCAAGACGTAGCTTCTGTACAAAGCTGAGATTTTTGTTTTGCAGGAAGGCTATGATTAAAGCAATTAAAAAGCCTACAATCGCAGGCATGCTGTAAAAATCCCCGGTAATCAGGCCTGAGCCTATAAAAAACAGCAAAAAGACTGCGATAGGCAGCAGAGCGATGGCACGCCCCTTGGAATGGTTGTTGGTCATAAACAGAATCTCCTTTTATATAATTTTCAGCTTTTTCTATTATATCAATTAAATTTTTAGTATGCAAGGAAGATTGATGAAGGATTGCTAAAAGAATAACAAAAAACCTCAGCTGCATTGCTACAACTGAGGCGATTGGCAAGCAAGTGCTTATAAATCTTTCGTTTTGAATTCTTCGTAGCCCTCATACATATAGCTTGCATCAATACCCTTCATATAAACCTCGCGGTCATCAATATGCTCGGTCAGGACATTCTTTAAGAGAAACTTGATTTCCAGGTCCTTAATCGGACTGCGCTCCATAGCGGAAAGATAATCTTCCTTATTAACCTTGCTCCAATCAATAACCAGCTGCAGCTCTTTCTTCAAAATAAGATCAAGCCAGATGCGCGTACTGCGACCATTGCCCTCACGGAAAGGGTGGGCGACATTCATTTCAACATATTTTTCGATGATTTCGTTGAAAGTGCTTTGCGGCATACGCTCAATTTGCTTCAACGCATCGAGCAGATACATTGCCGGGACAAAGCGAAAGCCGCCTTTGGCGATGTTTACGGAACGGACCTTGCCTGCAAAATCGTAAATATCCATAAAAAGCTGCTTATGAATCACCTGCAGCGTTCTGAAGGTGCCTGGCTCCAGCTTGTCTAGCATACCGCTTTCGAAAAGCTCTAACGCACGCTTTTTGCTTAAGCGCTCTTCCTGAGTTGCCAGCTCGGCGGAGCTGGTTATGCCTAATTTATTTTCCAAAGTCATAGTATAGATACCTCGTTGGTAATAGTGATGTACTTATTATATCATAAATCAATTTCGGGAAAAACAAAAAGCTCCGAACTCTTAAAAGTTCGAAGCTTTAACTTCTTGGCTCCCCGAGTAGGACTCGAACCTACGACGCCCTGATTAACAGTCAGGTGTTCTACCGGCTGAACTATCGGGGAATTAAGGTTGGTAAGTCAACCAACGAAGATTATTATACTCGCATGGCAATTATTTGTCAACAGTTTTTTTAAAAATTTTATAAGTATTTTGGGAAGGCGATAAATGCGCAGGATTATCAGATGAAATGCTTATATAGAATGAAGACAAGTGATATGAAAGGCGAGGGAAAGATGGTCTTGATGTGTTGCCTAAAAGACACAAACTTCACCGTTACTTAATGCAGAAACTGCAGACAGTAAGAAAAGATAAAATTTTTAGATAAATAGTAGGCGTGTTTAAAGTTTTATGCTATAATATCCTTAATGATATAAACTACATGTGTAAAGGAGTGTTCCCCATGGAAGAAGCTGTATTATACGCTGTGGAAAACAATATTGCGACGATTACTATGAACCGTCCGAAGAGCCTGAACTCAATGAATGACGCGCTGATTGACGGCCTGCATGCTGCCATTACCAGGGCTGCTGCCGACGCTGAGGTGCGTGCTATCGTACTTACCGGCAACGGCAAGGCATTTTGTGCTGGTGGTGATCTGAGCTATCTGAACGGCTTGGAAGGCGTTGCTGCTAAGAAGGACTTTATCGCTAAGGTGGGCGACGTTGCCAAACGCTTGACTACTATTCCTAAACCTGTTATTGCTTATATCAATGGCGTTACTGCCGGTGCCGGCGTTAACCTGATGCTGGCCTGCGACCTGGTGTATGCATCTGCCAAGGCACGCTTTGGCGAGAGCTTTGCCAAGGTTGGCCTGATTCCCGACTGCGGCGGTCTGTATTTCCTGCCGAAGGCTATCGGTGTGCTGAAGGCTAAAGAGCTGATGTTTACCGGTGACCTGATTGACGCTGCGACTGCCAAAGAGCTTGGCATGCTGAACGATGTTTATGAAGACGAAGAGCTGAAGGATAAGGTTTACGCTATGGCTGCACGTCTGGCAGCAAGCGCTCCGCTGTCTATCAGCCTGACGAAAAAATATCTTAACGACCATGACCTGACTCTGGACGAGGTGCTGGCAATCGAAGAAACTACCCAGGCGCTGCTGATGGGTACCGATGACTGCAAGGAAGGCATTGCTGCTTTCTATGAGAAGCGTGCACCGCAATTCACAGGCAAATAAGAAACTAATCAGCAGAAAAAAGTAAATGTTTACGGAACTGTCACATAATTTATACTGATGGTTCCGTTTTCTTTTTGACGTAGGAATACAAGATGTTGTATAATAAATCTATTGATAAATTTTTCTCGGAGGAAAGTATGCTCGATTTCAGTACAATGATTTATCGCATTCCTGCGCTGTTGTTTGCGATTACGATACACGAATATGCCCATGCGCAATGTGCGGACAGCATGGGTGACCCGACTGCGCGTTACATGGGACGCATGACCTTCAACCCGATGGCACATTTGGACCCATTGGGTGCGATTCTGCTGGTGGTAGCCGGCTTCGGTTGGGCTAAGCCCGTAGAAATTAACCCCAGCAATTTCCGCAACCGCCGCGAGGGTATTCTGAAGGTTTCCTTTGCCGGTCCCGCAGCCAATCTGTTTTTGTGCTTTCTCGCAGCATTCTTCATGACGTTTTTAAATCGCTTCGGTCTTTTGAGTGATGGCGTTTACCGCTTTTTGCTGTGGATGCAGTTATATAATGTATGGTTTGCTTTCTTCAACCTGATTCCGGTTCAACCGTTGGACGGCTCCAAGATTCTTTCGGAGCTTCTGCCGCCGTCTATGGCCTGGAAATTTGACAATCTGGTTGGACGCTACGGCTTTTATATTCTGATTGCGTTGGTGTTCACCGGTATTACAGGTGCGATTATCAGACCGCTTGCCGCTGGCTACATGCTGCTGGTAAACGGTATCTTGGGTTTAGTGTTCTAGGCCATGGCTGATTTATCGTTGAAGCTGACTGCGTTCGAAGGTCCGCTGGATTTGCTCCTGCACCTTATCGAGCGTGATAAAGTAGATATTTATGACATTCCCATCGCTGCGGTTACGGAGCAGTATATAAGCTATCTGCGCAGCATGAGCGAATTTGATATGGAGGTTGCCAGTGATTTTCTGGTGATGGCCGCAACGCTGCTGCAGATTAAATCGCGCATGCTGCTGCCCAAGCAATCCGCTGAGGGCGAGGAGGAGGAAGCAGACCCGCGCCAGCAGCTGGTGGAAATGCTGGTGGAATACCGCCGCATTAAGCGTGCCGCTGCTGCTTTGGCGGATATGAAGCAGAGCGCTGACCTGTACTGGCAGCGTGAGCCGATGTTCGGCAATCTGGTGGAGCGTACTGTTGCTCCCTGCACGGTGCAGCAGTTATTGAAGGCTTTGGCAGGCATGACGACTGCGCCCGACGGCAAGCCGGCAGCCTTTATTGAGCCGCAGGCCTACAGCGTGCAGGATAAAATGGCAGATATTCTGCAAAGACTGCAGCGCAGGCCACAGGGCTTTATGCTGAATGAAATTTTTACCGCAGGCAGCCCTGCCGAGAAGGTAGCCTGCTTTTTGGGTGTACTGGAGCTGCTGAAGCTAGGGTTGATTACTATCAGCCAAGCACAGCGCTTTGCACCGATTTATATCTTCGGCAAGCAGGGACAGGAGGAAGCAAACGATGTATCTTGACAAAATGACAGGAGCACTGGAAGCGGTGCTGTTTGCTGCAGGTGAGCCTGTTTCTGTAGCGGAGCTTGCGGACCTTCTGCAGCTTGATAAGCCGCAGGTGTGGGAGCTTGTTTCGGAGCTGAAGCAGTCCTACGAGGCGGAAAGCAGGGGATTGATGCTGCGTGAAACAGCAGGCTGCTTTCAGCTGGTGACCAAGCCTGTTTACTATAATGTACTGCTGGGCTTAGGACGCAAAAAGGAAGTAAAGCTGACGAATGCTTCCTTGGAAACCCTGGCGATTGTCGCTTTTAAGCAGCCGGTGACGCGCGCAGAGATGGAAGCCATCCGCGGCGTGAAGGTTGACGGCGTACTCAATACACTGCTGGACTTAGGTCTGGTGGCAGAGGCAGGACGCAAAAAGGCTTTGGGCAACCCCATTTTATATGCTACGACAGAAAAATTTCTGATGGTGTTCGGACTGAACTCATTGGAGGAGCTGCCGCCGCTGGAAACGAAGCCTGAGGATGAGGCAGAGGCTGCGCAGCAGGTGCTGCAGCTTGATAATACATTAGAAGCAAAGGAAAACTGAGATAGATGGAAGAACGTTTACAAAAAATCCTGGCGGCAGCAGGCGTTGCCTCCCGCCGCGAAGCAGAAAAAATTATTACGGCAGGTCGCGTCCGCGTGAACGGCAAGGTTGTTACCGAGCTGGGCTGCAAGTTTGATGCCGACAAGGTACGCATCAGCGTTGACGGCAAGCCTATTGCGCAGGAAGCCAAGGCTTATTACATGTTCTATAAGCCGAGGGGAGTAGTCACCACTATGTCCGACCCGCAAAACCGCCGCAGCATTGCCGATTTCGTGCAGAACCTGCCGGAGAGAGTTTTCCCGGTAGGACGCCTGGACTTCAATACCGAAGGACTGTTGCTGCTGACGAATGACGGTGCGCTGGCACAGGCGCTGATGCACCCGAGCCATGAAGTCAACAAAACCTACTTTGTTAAGGTTCCGGGCATTGTGCCGCAGGAAAAGCTGGACCAGCTGCGCTTGGGCGTAAAGCTGGAGGACGGCCCGACCGCTCCGGCGATTGTCAACCTGCGTGATTATGACCATGAGCGTGGATTTACGCTTTTTGATATCACCATCCATGAGGGACGTAACCGCCAGATTCGCCGCATGTGCGACGCTATCGGCTTCCCGGTGCGTGATTTGAAGCGCATCAAGCTGGGACCGCTGCAGCTGCAGAATCTGGGACGCGGCAAGTTCCGCAGTCTGAGTGAGCAGGAATTATCTCAGCTCAGAAAGGCGGCTAAGCTATGACGCGAGTTGCGATTGTAGGCGGCGGCGCGGCAGGCCTGTTGGCAGGTATTGCTGCAGCCTGGGGCGGAGCGCAGGTAACGATTTATGAAAAAATGCGTGTGCCGGGCAAGAAAATGCTCATCACAGGCAAGGGACGCTGCAACATTACCAACGCTTGCGAAATCCCCGATTTCATAAAAAATCTGCCCGGAAACGGAAGATTTTTAAATAGTGCTTTACATAGGTTCACAAATGATGATATAGTATTGCTGTTGGAGAGTAACGGACTGCCGACGAAGGTTGAACGCGGCGGCCGTATTTTTCCGGTAAGCGACAAGGCGAAGGATGTAGTTGATACGCTGGTGAGGATTTATACCGAGGCCGGCGGCAAGCTGCAGACCGACACCAAGGTTATTGATATCATGGTCAAGGAAGGCCATGTGTACGGCGTGCGTACGGTCAACGGCGTGTATGAGGCAGACAGAGTTATTCTGGCTGCGGGCGGTGCGTCCTATCCTGGCACAGGCAGCGACGGCGGTGGCGCCAAGCTGGCGAAAAAGCTGGGTCACACGATTGTGCCGCTGAAGCCTTCTCTGATTCCGCTGGAAAGCGATTATCCTTATGTTGATGACCTGCAGGGCTTGTCTTTGCGCAACGTACAGGCAACGCTTTTGGCCGACGGCGTAAAGCTGGGCAGTGAATTCGGCGAGATGCTGTTTACGCATTTCGGCGTTTCCGGTCCCATTGTGCTTTCGCTGAGCAATCTTGCCGCGGACGCTTTGGCTGCGGGCAAGGATGTAGAGCTGGAGGTTGACCTGAAGCCTGCGCTGAGCGAGGAAAAGCTAGATGCGCGCATTCAGCGCGATTTTGTGCAGTACAGCCGTAAGCAGGTGCTCAACGGCATGAAGGATTTGCTGCCGCAGCGACTGATTCCCGTTGTGCTGGATATGTCCTACGTTGATGAAAACAAATTCATCAACCAGGTTTCGCGCGAGGAGCGTCACAGACTGCTGCAGACGCTGAAGCATTTTGTCATCACCATTTCCGCAACACGTCCGATTGCAGAGGCTATCGTTACCGCAGGCGGCGTGAGCGTGAAGGAGATTGACCCCAAGACCATGGAATCCAAGCGCATCAAGGGCTTGTACTTTGCAGGCGAGGTTATGGATATCGACGGTTATACCGGCGGCTATAATCTGCAGGCAGCGTTCAGCAGCGGTCATGCTGCGGGCGAAGCGGCGGCTGCCGAAGAATAATTCATAAATTTGACTTAAATTAGGCTATCCATATACATGTAAAACATGGTATTATATAGATAGCTAATACATTATAAAGTGTGGTTATGTAGAATGAAGAAAATTGTTGTGGCAATTGATGGTCCCGCAGGTGCAGGCAAAAGCACTATTGCGAAGCTGGCTGCCGAAAAATTAGGCTATGCCTATATTGATACCGGTGCCATGTACAGAAGCGTAGCCTGGAAGTTTTTGCAGACAGGCAAACCTTTTGACGAGGACTTTATCAGCGGCTTATCTAAGACTATGCTGATTGACTTCAAGCCGGAGGCAAAAATCAACCGTGTTTTTGTGGACGGTACCGAGGTTACCGATGCTATCCGTACTCCCGAAGTGACGGCGATTGTATCGCGTGTTGCTGCTATCGGAGCAGTGCGTGAGGCAATGGTGGACCAGCAGCGCCGTATGGGCGAGGCAGGCGGTGTCCTGATGGACGGCCGTGATATCGGTACGGTGGTATTCCCGAACGCACAGCTGAAAATTTTTCTTACTGCTTCGGTTGAGGAAAGAGCGCGCCGCCGCTATGCGGAAATGGTGGCCAAAGGTCAGCAGGTTGATCTGCAGCAGCTGCAGGCGGATATTGCCGAGCGCGACAAGCAGGACAGCGAGCGTGCTATCAGTCCGCTGCGTCAGGCAGAGGATGCCTTGCTGCTGGATACATCCGATATGGGCATCAGCGAGGTTACCGAGAGAATTTTACAGCTGGTGCAGGAGCGCGTACAATGATTTATACCTTAGTGAAGAATCTCTTTAAAATTCTTTTTACCATCTTTTTGCGATTGAAGGTAGAAGGAACAGAAAATATTCCCAAGGATGCTCCGCTGGTTATAGCGAGCAACCATCTGAGTCTGCTTGATCCGCCTGTACTTGGTACGGCAGCAACCCGTAAGGTCCATTTTATGGCCAAGGAAGAGCTGTTTGTGCCGGTTCTGGGCACTATCTATAAAATTCTGGGTGCTTTCCCGGTGCGCCGTGGCGGCGCGGACCGTGCTGCAATCAAGCATGGTATTGATATTCTGGAAAGCGGTCAGGTGCTGGCGATTTTCCCTGAGGGAACGCGCAGCAAGACCGGCGAGCTTGGTAAGGCTCAGCCCGGAGCGCTGATGATGGCGAGCAAAGCGAAGGCAACTATCGTGCCGGCCTGCATCATCGGTACCGATTACAAGCGTCATGGCCGTATCTGGCCAAAGGTTACGGTGCGCTTTGGCAAGCCGATGCCTTTTCCTGAGGACGCTGTGGTCAACAAAGAATTTTTGCATGCAATGACTGAAGAGCTGATGCAGCACATTGCAAAGCTGCAGGCAGGTGAAGATGTATAATGGAAATTAAGGTAGCAGAGCACTGTGGTTTTTGCTATGGTGTGAAGCGCGCGGTGGCGTTGGCCCAAAAGGCTGCGAAAGAACGTGTGCAGGGTGCAACACTGGGACCGTTGATACACAATCCTCAGCTGATTGCCGAGCTTGCATCTAATGGCATTGCCTGTAAGGACAGCCTGGAGCAGTTTGCTCCCGGTGAAACGGTTATCTTCCGTTCACATGGCGAGGGGCCTGAAACCTACGCGCAGGCAGAAAAACAAGGGCTGACAATTCTGGACGCAACCTGTCCGAATGTACGCCGGGCACAGCAAAAGGCTGCTCAGGCAGCAGCTGATGGCTATTTTCCTGTAATAGTCGGAGAAAAAAATCATCCGGAAGTAAAAAGTATTTTAAAATGGGCAGGAAAAAACGCTATCTGTGTAGAATGTATAAAAGATATCTCTTATGTACCGCGCCAGGAGCGTTATGGAGTAATCATCCAGACGACTTTTGAGCTGCAGAAATTTAATGATATATTGCAGGCACTGCAGGAGCAGCGCCCGGGAGAATACCGTGTGGAGCGCACCATCTGTCTGGCGACAGCGCAAAGACAGCAGGCCGCTGTAAAGCTGGCTGCAGAGTCGGATGCCGTTATCGTCATCGGCGGACGCAACAGCGCCAACACAAGGCATCTTTTCGAGCTGGTGCAAAAGCATTGCAGGCAAGCATATCATATAGAGACTGCCAGCGAACTGAGCAGCGATATGCTAAGGGGTTGCAATAAAATAGGAATCACGGCAGGAGCATCGACTCCGGACCGTTTAATTAAGGAGGCTATTTTAGTAATGGAAAACATGGATTTTGAAAGCATGCTCAACGAAAGTATGGAGGTAGAGGTATATCCTGGCAAAGTTGTCAACGGTACCGTTATTCAATTGGATAAAGACGGCGTTTATGTATCTTTTGGATATAGACATGATGGTCTGATTCCTTATTCCGAATGGTCCCAGACCGAATCTGCTGAAGAACTGCAAAACTCCATCAAAGTTGGCGACGAAGTAGAAGCTAAGGTTGTTCCTGGCAGCACCAAGAGCGATTTCGTTCGTCTGTCCAAAATCAAAGCAGAGCGCGACGCAGCATGGAAAAATGTTGCTGAGCTGCCCGAAGGCGAAAAACGCCCGGCAACCGTTAAAGTTCTGCGCATCATCAAAAACAAAGCTAAAAACATCGTTGGTCTGGGTGTTGCAGTTGAAGGTGTTGAAGGCTTCATGCCCGCATCTCATGTTGAACTGCGCCGCGTAGAAGACTTCACCGGTTATATCGGCAAAGAGCTGGAAGCTGAAATCATCGAAGTTGACCTGGAGAAAAAACGCATTGTTGTTTCCCGCCGCGATCTGCTGAGAGCTGAAGCTGACGCTAAACGCAAAGCTTACAAGGAAGCTAAAGAAGCTCGCATTGCTGCTGCTAAAGAAGCACGCGCTGCTGCTGAAGAAGCTGCTTACAACTCTGTTGCTGAAGGCGAAGTTTACACCGGTAAGGTTGTAAAAGTTGCTGAATTCGGTCTGTTCGTTGAAATCGGTGAAGGTCTGGTTGGTCTGGTTCACAACACCGAACTGTCTTGGGACCGTAGCGTAAAAGCTGCTGACGTTGCTAAAGAAGGCGACGAAGTAACCGTTCTGGTTAAGAGCATCGACCGCGAAAACAAACGTGTAGCTTTGAGCATCAAAGCTACTCTGGAAGATCCCTGGAAGGTTGAAGCTTCTCAATTCCACATCGGCGACATTCTGGATGTAGAAGTTGTTCGTCTGCTGGCTTTCGGCGCTATCGTTAAACTGAGCGACAAAGTTGAAGGTCTGGTTCACATTTCCGAAATCGCTCCTGAGCGCATCGAAGCTCCGAGCGACGTTCTGGAAGTTGGCCAAGTTGTTAAAGCTGAAATCATTAAAATGGATCTGGACAGCAAAAAAATCGGCCTGAGCATTTCCAAAGTTAAACGCGACGCTGAAAAGAACGAATTCCGTTCCTACATGGGCAGCAAAAAATCTCACCTGAGCCAAAACCTGTCCGAGCAGCTGGAAAGCCTCGAAAAATAATTGGAGAAGGATATGCAACGTGCAAAGCGTAAGCTAGAACATATTCAATATGCACTGGAGCTGGGCGACGGCCCGGCGGCAACGCACCTTGCTGATCTCCGCTTCTTACACAACTGTCTGCCGGAGATTAATCCGGCAGACTTTGTTTTATCTGTAGAAATTTTAGGCAAACGTCTGCGTTTGCCTTTTTTCATTGATGCTATTACCGGCAGTACAGATGCGGTGACGGAGATTAACAGAAAGCTGGCGCAGGTGGCGGCAAAAACTGGTATCGGTATGGCTGTCGGCTCGCAGTTCGGCGCTGTGCGTGACGGCAGCGGTATCGCGAGCTATACTGTGGTGCGCGAGGAGCTTGCCGAAGGTCTTGTTATCGGTAACATCAGTGCTCTTGCTACGCCTGCGCAGGCGCAGGCTGCCGTTGACATGCTGCAGGCTGACGCGCTGGAGGTTCACCTGAACGCTGCGCAGGAGCTGTGGATGGCCGAGGGCGACAAGGATACCTGCGGACTTTTGGCAAACCTGGTGCAGATTCGTGATGCTGTGAGCGTGCCTGTTATCGTTAAGGAAACAGGCTGTGGTATTGCGGCAGAGCAGTACGAGCTTTTGCTGGAGCAGGGCTTTACAGCCTTTGACTGTGCCGGTGCAGGGGGGACGAACTTCCCGGCGATTGAGGCGAAGCGTCAGGGCGTGGAGCTGACGGAGGAGTTTGCTGCCTGGGGCGTGCCTACGTGCTGGAGCTTGCTTGACGCGCAGCAGACACTGCCGCAGAATGCTCTGCTTTTGGCGAGCGGCGGCATCCGCAGTGCAGGTGACGCAGCGCGTGCTTTTGCTCTGGGTGCGGACGCGGTGGGGATTACCGCCCCAATTCTGCGTCTGATCATAGAGCAGGGAGTTGACGCTGCTGTAGATTATGTGCATTCACTGGCGGAAGGACTGCAAAAGTATATGCTGCTTTTGGGCTGCCTGACGCCGAAGGAGTTGCGTGACGTTCCGCTGATTGTGACGGGAGAAACGCGTGACTTTATTGCCAGCCGCGGGTACGAGCTGGCGAATCTGTGCAGATGGCGCAGAGGGTAAAAAAGTAAAAAAATTTATATGAGAACGACTTAAAGTAAGAGTACAACTTTGTGTTGTGCTCTTCTTTTTTTTATGCAGAACAATAAAAAAGACTTGTTTTTAGGCAGAGGTAGACATATAATGTAAATATGTTAAAAAAGAAGCAATATTGTTGTAACTTATGCTAATGCTATTCTTTAGATTTTATGAGTTAGGAGAAACTATATATAATATTGTTAGGACAACGATTTGCTGACTGAGCGTAAAGGAGGCTTTTAGTAAATGTCAAAAATAATTTTTCGGTGGGAGAATTTCTCTGTGAAATTTTTGAATGCAGTGCTGCAGAGCAGTAAAACTCCTGCAAAGTATCATCCGCCAGTAGAGTACGACGAAGCAGCTTTTGTTGCGCCTTACTTGGGCAACTTTTGCAAAATTCCCGATGAACATTTTGTGAGCAAATATCGCGAAGAACTCGAAGAGTATTTTTTGAGCGAACCAGAGCATTTGGGAAATGTGGCAAAAACGTTAGAACGCCAAAATTATGCAGGCATCCGCAGCAAGGACGAAGACGCTTTGCGCAAGCTGAAACAGTGCAAACTTTCTCAGGCAGTTATTATGGCGTATCTTGATGAGATGATACGCACAGGCTCGGAAGGAGAATTTCAGTTAAAAACTTCTTTTTATAAGCCTCGTACCATTCTGCTTGGCGATTCGCATATTCAGAATGTAAAGCTGTATTCTTACCAGCAGGAAGCCACCATTGCGATGCAGGAATATTTTCTTGAGCAAAACGGTCGTAGCTGCATTCTTGTGATGCCGACGGGCAGCGGCAAGACAATGACGAGTATTTATTTTCTTCTGCATGAGCTTTCCTCGCGTGGCTATGAAGTTATCTGGCTGGCGCACCGCCATATGCTCGTCGAACAGGCAGCGAATGTTTTTTATAGACTTGCACCGCTCGTGAAAGATGTGGCAGGTGATGAAATTAAAAGTCTGACAGTGACTTGCGTTTCGGGCGCACATGCCAGCGCACACGCTTTATCCAAAAAAGATGATATCGTCGTGGGCAGCGTGCAGAGTCTAGTGCGTAATCTTGGTTATCTTACAGCTCCGCTCAAGAAGAAAGTTATTATCGTTGTGGACGAAGCGCACCATGCGCTTGCACCTTCGTATAGAAGAATTATTAACGCTGTGCGCCAAAAATGTCCCGAGGCAAAATTGCTTGGCCTTACGGCAACGCCAATCCGTTACACTGACATGGGCACCGTTTCGCTGCTGAAACTGTTTGAGCAGAAAATTATCTATGCCATTCCCTTGAGCAAACTGATTGCTGATGGTACTCTGGCTACGCCGATAAACTTAAAACGTGAAACGAATGTTGAAATTGAAACTTATATTGATAAAGATGAGCTGAAAAAAGTTTTGGCGAAAGGCGATTTGACGGAACAAGCTGTCAACAAGATTGCAAAGATTAACGAACGTAACGAAGTTATTATTAAGGAATATCTTGATAATAAGGAGAAATACGGCAAAACGATAATTTTTGCCTTGAACATTACGCACTGTGATGTTTTGGCAGATATGTTCGTCAAAAAGGGTGTAAAATGTGACCGCGTTTATTCTGGCATGGACGACAGGGTGAAAGACGCAATTATTGAACGTTTCCGCCATAACAACCATAAGGATAAGGATGGCAATGACGACCATATCGACGTATTAATTAACGTCAACATTCTTAGCGAGGGCAGCGATATTCCTGATATTCATACAGTTTTTCTGACACGTCCGACGAACAGTGATGTTTTATTAATGCAGATGATTGGGCGCGGCATGCGTGGCGAGCAATGCGGTGGCACAAAAGAAGTGTACATCGTTGACTTCTGTGATAAGTGGGCAAGCTTTACACGTTGGCTCAATCCTTCGTTCCTGCTGGAAGGCGAAGAGGGCGGAACGCCGGGAGGCACGAAGAAAGAGCCGAAGAAAAAAAGCAAAGTGGAAGAAATTCCTGTGTCCAGCATTATCGACGCGATGCGTGCCATTTCTTACGGCGATTTGGGCTTCAAGGTGCACGCCGCTGTACTGCCTGTGGGTTGGTACAATGTTTATGATAAAAATGACATGCCCGAGAAAGTGCTTGTATTCGCCAACCAGCAGGAAGGCTATGCAGCAATGAAGGCAGATACGCAGGCGCTTATTGCAGCGGAAGAGCAGAACGGCAAACTGCTTTTGCAAAAATATTTCGATGGCTTCGGTGTGATGCCTACGCCGCAGGAATTGGAAGACATTGCGGAATTGACGGCGACGGAAAAAGCTTTCCCGGAGTTTCAATCGTTCGACGAGCGTGACGACATCGACCCGTCAAAATTAGCGATGAAGTATCGCGAAGAAACGTCTTTGGCCAACATCTTCAAAATTCAGCAAGATATTAGTACAATTTATAATGCGCATAAAGCAATCATTGACAGCTTGTATGGCAATGTGGAATCCTATCAGCGACGTATTTTTGACTTCCTTCTGTATCCCACCGGCGTTACTCCGATGGGCTCGAGTATTGAAGAAGCAGAAACAGAGTTTGGCTTGCTTAGCGCAGAGCCTTTCGCTGAACCACTGGAAGTTTTGCTTGATGAAGTTTTGGCAGAGCAAAAAGACAACTTGGGCGACGACTTCAAGCGCCCGATGATTGGCTGGACTAAGAAGGCTTATAAGACATATTTTGCACAATATGTTTACCTTGGCGATAATATCAAAATGAATTGCGGCCTTAATTCTGCCAGCGTGCCGCGTGAAGTACTAAAGTATCTTATTTATCACGAGTGCCTGCATCAGCTGATTCATTCTCACGGACCGAAATTCCGTGAATTGGAACGTAGGTTCCCTAATTTCAACGAACTGGATAATTACTTGGATTATCAGTTCCCAGCATTCGTTAAAGAAGAAAGCAGATAATTTTGGAGAGATATAAATATGGCAAAAGTAGTTTTTTGTAATATAGCATGGATGAAATTTTATAGTGGCATTACTGACAACGACCAGCCGAAGAATGGCGGTGCATTTGTCAAAGAAAATAATGATGCTTGTGAAAGTTTCAATTTCTATCCGTATAACCATTACTGCCTTGGGTATGTGCGTGCACCAGGGCAAAGGCTTAATCTGGCACGCGTAGAGGATGTGCCAGATTATGTAAATAAAATTGATGATGTCACAGTTATCTGGGTAGCGACTAATGAAACAGGACGGAATATCGTCGGCTGGTACGAACACGCCGATATGTATCGTTACTATCAGGAATTTTATGATAGCGTCAATGGGGAGGATAGATATTGGGGCTATAATTTTGTAGCTTCTGAAAAAGACGTTCATCTCATTCCCGAAGAGCTGCGTAATTTCAGGATTCCTTCTGCCTCAAAAGCAGGAGCAGGGCTTGGAATGGGACAATCGAACCTTTGGTATGCGGATTCTGCGATTACGAAAGAAAAATTTGTGCCGAAGGTTTTAGAGTACCTGGAGAAAATACGTCCGCAGACGATACAACAACATTGGCGCACAGAAGAAATTGAACGAATTGCAGACATTCAAGGGAAAAGTTTTGCTGAACTGGACGAATTAGTAGTTAAAGCAGATTCTTTTGATAAGAGAATTGCCATTGATAATTTGATAATTTCCATGAATCCACCTGATATGTTTAAAGCAAGATTTAAGCGTGCTGCTGATTTGGAGTTCTACCTTTTGTATGATGAAGCGATAGAAGAATATCAACGTGCGCTTTCCTGTGCGACAGATGCAGATGAAAAAAGTGATATGTTTATTGACTGCATGTTTAATCTCTTGCGTTTGTTGGATATAGTGAGAAAGTTCTTCTTAGCGTGGGAAGTGGCAAAAAGATGCCTTTCTATTGCTAAAACGATAGAGGATAAATTTATTGCGATTGATACTATGCTACGTATGTCGTATAATGAAGGGAATATAGAGTTAGTAGAGCAGGCACTTGGCTACTACGGTGACTTAAAGACAGATTACGGCATAGATATAATTAGGGATTATAAAAAATGGCTCAAAGAGCAGAAGCAAAATAAGCAATAAAACTTTTAGTAAATATTTTGGCCAATAAAAAACACACAGCGCAAACTTCACAGTTTGTTCGTTGTGTGTTTTGGTTTTATATGATAAAATATTGTGTAAGACAACCGAGCTAGAGGGTGGGGCATTGCCGAAATTCTTCGGAATGGAGGTGATGTCTATGGTATATTTCAGTTTTTAGGATTTAATGTCCTTTGGAATTTTTATCGTAGCATTGCTGACGTTCATTTTTCAGAACCGAAAGTAAAAGCATACGGACATAGAAAAACCGCCCCTATACTTTGACGAGAACAGGGCGGCTTTTCCGTAACCTAAATCGGCAACCCACCTGGTTGGGCGGTTGTCTTATCACTTATAATATAACATAAAGCCATACTTTGTGCAAGTTACGCTTTGTGAACTTTTGCAGGCTGTCGCTAATGTGCGCAGTATTTATTTAAACAGAAAGAGCGTCGCCTCTTTTTTTATATATCAATATTATTTTGGGGGCCACGTCAGTGCGTCCCCTTTTTGCATTCTTTAAGCTAATATGATATAATAATTTGACGACTAATCTTTTCACGGTTGATTATCTGCATTTTTTTAAGGAGTTGTAATGGTAGGACTTATTAGTGGTGTACGCAAGAACAGTTTGGCAGCGGACGCAGGCATCAAGGCCGGCGAAAAGCTGTGCAGCGTGGACGGCGTACAGGTTAAGGATATAATTGAATTGAGCTTCTATACCTCCGATTACGAGGTTGATCTGGAGATAGAGGCCACCGATGGCACACGCCGTCAGGTACATATAGAAAAATATCCGGATGAGGATCTTGGCTTGGAGTTTGATTCCGCAGTTTTTGACAGAGTTGCTACCTGCTACAATAACTGTGTTTTCTGCTTTGTCGACCAGATGATTCCCGGTATGCGTCCGGGTCTGTATGTGCGTGATGACGATTACCGTCTGTCCTTCTTATATGGTAACTTCATTACACTCACCAATATGAAGGATGAAGATTTTGAACGTATTATCCGCACGCATCTGACACCGCTGTATGTTTCGGTACACGCTACCGACCCGCAGGTGCGCTGCCAGATGATGCACAACCGTTTCGCCGGTCAGCTGATGGAGCGCTTGCAGCTTTTGTTCGATGCGGGCATTCAGGTGCATACGCAGATTGTGTGCTGTCCCGGTTATAACGATGGCGAGATTCTTGCCAAGAGCTTCCACGATTTGTACGCGCAGTATCCCAATGTACTGACGATGGCAGTTGTTCCCGTAGGTACTACTAAGCACCGCGAGCACTTAACGCAGCTTGCTACCTTTACGAAGAAGCAGGCCGCAGAGGTTGTGGAGCAGGTGACCGCATGGCAGGAGCGCTGCCGTAAGGAAACAGGCAAGACGTTTATCTACTTGGGTGATGAATTTTATCTGCTGGCGGAAAAGCCCTTTCCTCCTACCGAATGGTATGACGGCTTCCCGCAGCTGGAAAACGGCATCGGCCTTACTGCCAACTTTATGCTGGAGTGGGACGAGGCCTTAGCGCAGATGCAAAGCTTTCATCCTGCAGAGCCTGCGGTGATTCCCGTGGGTGAGGGTGCTTACCGTGTGCTGGAGCCTTTGATGGCGAAGCTGAACAGCCAGTTCGGTTCGGAGCATCGTTTTGTGCCTGTTCCTAACAGCTTTTTCGGCGGCAAGGTGAATGTTACCGGTCTTTTGACGGGCAGCGATATCTTGGCGAACGTTCAGGAGAAGAAAATTATTCTGCCGGATGTGGTTTTGAATAACGATAAGCTGTTTTTGGATGATATGTCGCTGGCGCAGTTCAAGGAGCGTTACCCCGGTAAGGTGGAAATTGCTAAGGGTGCGAAAGAGCTACTGCATTTATTATTGGAAAGATAGGTGAGGCGTATGCTGCAGGTTTATACAGGTACAGGCAAGGGTAAGACTACTGCCGCTTTAGGCGTAGCGCTGCGTGCCTCCGGTTATGGTATGAAGACTCTGATGCTTTCATTTTTGAAGGATGATCCTGAGTACGGCGAGGCGCGGGCTGCAAAGAATCTGCCCTGGTTTACGCTGCGGCAGGTGGGACGCGACGCCTTTGTTAATTTCCATAATCCCGATCCTGTTGATTTGAAGATGTGCCGTGACGGCTGGGAAGAGGCGAAGGAAGCTATCAGCTCGCACGCTGCGGACGTTATTATTCTTGATGAGCTGAATATTGTGCTTGCTACCCAAATGCTGCCGACGCATGAGGTTGTTGATTTTCTGCGTGAGCATAAAAATAACGTTGAGGTTATTACTACTGGTAGAGGTGCACCGGAAGAGCTTATTAAAATTGCTGATCTTGTTACGGATATGAGCGAGGTTAAGCATTACTTCCATAAGGGAATTAGCTCTCGTAACGGCATCGACCATTGAGGTGTGCGTTATAGCACTCCATCTGTGTTACCCCCTTTAGTCGCTGACGCGACAGTCGCCCCAGGGCGCCCTCTCTTGCCCTTCGGGCAATTCACCTTGTCCCCCAAGGGGGAACCAAGAACATACTAATGAAGGCCAATTAAAAGCTATCCTTCTTGCCTGCCCCTTGGGGAAGGTGTCAGTGAGCGTAGCGAACTGACGGAAGGGGGATGCCCCATAAATATACAAAAAATTTTACATTTCTATGATAGACACTTATTAAAAAATTTATTATGATGAAGGAGATTTGATTATGGCTAAACCGATAGTTGCTATAGTTGGACGTCCTAACGTGGGCAAATCTACTCTTTTTAATATTTTTGCCAACAGCAGGATTTCCATTGTTGAGGATACACCGGGCGTTACCCGCGACCGTCTGTATGCTACCGCCGAATGGCTGGACCACGAGTTTATGATGGTTGATACCGGCGGTATCGAAATCATGAATGCCGATGCTATTGCTGTTTCTATCCGTCAGCAGGCACAGATTGCGATTAAGGAGGCGGACGTTATTCTGTTCGTCTGCGATGCGCGTGCAGGCATTACTACTGAGGATGCTGATGTTGCCCGTCTGCTGCGTCAGTCCAAGAAGCCGATTGTTCTGGCTGTTAATAAGGCGGATTCTCCGAAGCAGGAGATGAATACCTTTGAATTCTATAATCTGGGTATCGGTGACCCGATTGCTGTTTCCGCGTCCAACCATTTGGGCCTGGGTGATTTGCTGGATGCCGTTGTTGCCAAGTTCCCGTCCGATAAGATGGCAGGCGACCTGGAGGAGGAGGACGAAATCAAGGTTGCTTTGATTGGCCGTCCTAACGTGGGCAAGTCCTCTATTTTCAACGCACTGGTAGGCGAGGAGCGTTCTATCGTCAGTGATATTGCAGGCACTACCCGTGATGCGATTGATACTCCGGTAGTACGCAACGGTCAGAAGTACCTGTTCATTGATACAGCAGGCATGCGCCGCAAGGCTAAGGTTGACGAACCGATTGAAAAATACAGCGTTATGCGTTCTCTGCGCGCGGTTGACCGCAGTGACGTTGTGCTGATGGTTTTTGATGCCGTTGAGGGTGTTACCGAGCAGGATAAACGTATCGTCGGCTATGCTCATGAGGCAGGCAAGGCTGTTATTCTGGTTGTCAACAAGTGGGATTTGTACGAGAAGGACAATTCCTCCACTCTGCGTTACACCGAAACTCTGCGCAAGGAGCTTGTTTTCCTGCAGTATGCGCCGGTAGTTTTCGTTTCTGCCGTTACCAAGCAGCGTATTCACCGTCTGCCGGAGGTTATCTCCTATGTTGCCGAGCAGAACGCTATGCGTATCGCTACCAGTATTCTCAACCAGGTTATCGAGGACGCTGTGGCTATCAATCCGCCGCCGACCGAGAAAGGTAAGCGCCTTAAGATTCTTTATGTTACACAGGTCAAAATCAAACCGCCAACCTTTGTTATCTTTGTCAACGAACCGGAAATCATGCATTTCTCCTATCAGCGTTATCTGGAGAACAAGCTGCGTGAGGCCTTTGGCTTTGAAGGCACACCGATTCAGATGATTATCCGTGGCAAGAACGAGGATGAATAAATAAAAGTCAGGTGATTTGTTATGTTCAATGAGGTGGGTATATTACATTTTCTGCTGGGCTTTGTGCTCGGTCATGTCTGCGGCTCTGTTCCCAGCGGCTTGTGGCTGGTGCAGGCCTTTCACGGTATTGATATCCGTAATTACGGCAGCAAGAATATCGGCACGACGAACGTTTTCCGTATCGTCGGTCCCAAGACTGCGGTGCTGGTGCTGATTGCCGATGTCTTCAAGGGTATTCTTGCGGTTGGTATTATGAGCTATTTTTTCCACAATCCTCTGCTGGATGTGGTTACGGCTTTGGGCGCGCTTTTGGGACATAATTATTCGCTTTTTCTGGGCTTTAAGGGTGGCAAGGGCGTTGCAACCGCACTGGGCTTGTTGATTTTTATGATGCCTAAGGTTGCGGTGGCAAGCTTCGGTATCTGGCTGGTGTGCGTGCTTTTGACGCGCTATGTATCGCTTGGCTCCATTATGGCTGCCATCTTTACGCCGCCGCTGGCATGGTATCTGGGTTATCCCTCTGCCTATGTGATTTTTTCCGTGGTTGCCGCTTTCTTTGTAGTTTTGCGCCACAAGGAAAATATCCATCGCCTGCTCACAGGCACCGAAAGCAAAATCAAACCGGGCAATGCCAAGGATCTGCAGAAATAAAATATCGCTTCTACGCTGATGTAGGCCAACGCTTACATCAGCTTTTTTCATATATTAAAGCAGGATTTTTCTTCTGCCTAAAGAATATAATAATACTACAAGTATTTTGCATGACTTGCAGTAAGCCAAATGCTGCAGGAGGGAGGAACTAAATTGCGATTAGCAAAGCTTTTATATACAGCTGCCTTTGTTTGCGGACTGCTGCTGCCCTTGGGCGCTTCGGCCGCAGGCATTACCAATTATCCGCCGCTGGTGAACCCGTCGCACTGGACGGAGCAGAACAAGAGCGGTGATACGGTTATTCTGGATGCGAAGGGTGTGGCAGCCTTCAACGCCAAGGTGCGTGCTGCTTCCCGCAGTATGCCTGACCTGGCCAATTATCCTGCGACGATGAGCGGTGATGCGCTCAAAACGAGGATTATGGATTATTCTATTCTTGACGATGACCTGTATCTGCATGGCAACAAGGTGAGCGAAAACTATAAGAATATCCTGCGCAAGCAGAGCAATGTCAGTGCTATTCCCAAAAGCGTGGGCGTGCAATATGCAGTGACGGTGCGCCGTACTGCGGTGCGTGCGCTGCCTACGGGCGAGGGCCTGTATTATTACGCGGGCGACAGGGATTTTGACGCGCTGCAGGAAACTATGCTGGACCCCGGCGAGCCTGTAGCTGTGCTGCACACCAGTGCCAACGGTTATTTTTACTACGTGCAGGCAGTAAATTACAGCGGTTGGGTGAGCAAGTATAATGTAGCTATGACCGATAAGAACACCTGGAGCAGCTTTGTAAAGCCGCAGAAGTTCCTGGTTGTTACCGATGCGGAATATAACCTGAAAACGGACGGCGAGCAGGTACTTTATCAGCAGGGTTCGCGCCTGCCGGTTGACAGTGTGCAGAGCGATACCTATACGGTGCTTGCTCCGGTGCGCACTAAAGCAGGCCTGCTGCAGAAGCAGAAGCTGCTGGTGCCGAAGGCTGCCTCTGCCATGCATTACGGTTATTTGCCTTATACCAGCAATAATCTGCTGAGCTCCGCCTTCAAATTTTACGGCAAGCCTTATGGCTGGGGCGGTTTGAAGAACAGCGTGGACTGCTCGAGCCTGGTATTCAATGCTTACCGCACTGTAGGCATTGTGCTGCCGCGTAACGCCGACCAGCAGGAGCTGACCGCAGGCACGAAGAAAAAGCTGAGCGGCAGTTCGCAGGAACGTGCCGCTGTTATCAGCAGGCTGATGCCGGGTGCAGCACTTTATATGGATGGCCATTGCCTGATGTATATCGGCAATATCAACCAGACACCATACACGATTCATGCGCTGGGCTCTTATTTTTCCAAGGGCCGCCTGATGCGCGAGATGAAGGTGCTGGTGAGCGATTTGTCGTTGCAGCGCTCCAGCGGCAATACGATGCTTAACGAATTGCAGACTGCAATAGAATATAAATAATGATAGGAGAGTTCAGGAAATGTTAAACCAAATTCAATGTACCGCAGCGGAGTTCAACGCTGCAGCCTATAATGACGCGGACAGTATTGTCCTCTTTCTGTGCAAGGAATGTGCGGCGGCTATCGACAAGCTGGAGCTGCCGGAGGCAGCAGCCAAGGCGGCAATTGCGTACACCGCGCAGCACGATGATATTTATGACGCAGGCAGCGTAACCACACTGGTGCTGCCGCAGGGTGAAGGTCTGCTGACACTGCTTTTGGCAGGCTGCGGCGAAGGCAAGGATTGTAAGCCGAACAATTTCCGTAAGGCTGCCGGCGCTGCTGCCCGCGCTTTGCATAAGGCTAAGGCGCAAAAGGCTGTACTGGCTGCGCCTATCCTGCTGAACGCCGAACGCAGCAAAAACCTGCAAGCGCTCGTCGAAGGCCTGTACCTCGGCGCGTACACCTTCAACCGCTTCAAGAGCGAAGCAAAGCAGGCACCGCTGTGCGAGGCTGCCGTGCTGAGCGCTGTGCCGGAGGCAGCGGCAATCATTACCGCTGCGGAAATCTCTGCTGAAGCAGTGTGCTATGCGCGCGATTTAGTGAATAACCCGGGCAACGTGGTAACACCGCAGACCATGGCCGAAGATGCCCTGAAGCTGGGGCAGGAATTGCCGTTGGAAATTACCATTATGGACGAAACCTTGATGGAAGCAAGAGGCATGCATGCACTGCTGGCAGTAGGTCAGGGCAGTCATAACCCTCCGTGCCTCGTTGCCTTGCGCTACAACGGCAACGGTGACGCTCCCTATACAGCCTTCGTAGGCAAGGGCATCACCTTCGACAGCGGCGGTATTTCCATTAAGCCTGATGACAACATGGGCGAGATGAAGGACGATATGACAGGTGCGGGCGCTGTGCTCGGCGCTATGCGTGCCATCGCACGTTTGGGCCTGAAATGCAACGTTATCGGCGTGTTGGCCTGCGCGGAGAATATGCCTGACGGCAAGGCGCAACGCCCCGGCGATATCGTACGTGCAGCCAACGGCAAGACCATCGAGGTTGTTTCCACCGATGCTGAAGGACGCATGGTACTGGCGGACGCAGTCTGGTATGCCTGCCAAATGGGAGCAAAGAAGGTTGTTGATATAGCAACGCTGACCGGTGCGGTAATTATCGCTCTGGGCAACGAAACCAGCGGTATTGTGGCCAATGATGACGAGTTGGTGGAGCAGATTAAGCTGGCAGGACGCATGGCCGGTGAAAACTACTGGCAGCTGCCTTCTTTGCCCGAATGCAAGGAGGCCATCAAGAGCGACGTTGCGGACCTGCTCAACAGCGCAGGACGTGCCGGAGGCTGCATCACCGGCGGTCTGTTCATCGGTGAATTCGTCGACAAGGATATTCCGTGGGCGCATCTGGATATCGGCGGCACCTCCACCGCTACCAAGACGGAGGGCTTCAAGGTTAAGGGCGGTACTGCCTTTGGCACTATGACGCTTATCAAGCTGGCAGGTATGCTGTAATGGCTGCACAGCTTGTTGATTTACATTTGCACAGCACCTTCAGCGACGGACGCTACACGCCTACCATGCTAGTGGACGAGGCCGTGGCTAAAGGCATAGGCGTAATCGCCATCACCGACCATGATTCGTGGAATGGTATGGCAGAGGCGTGCGAGGCGGCGAAACGCTACGGCGGACGCATCCGCGTCCTCACCGGCGTGGAGCTGGGAACGCAGTACGAGGATGATGCCGTGCATATTTTAGGTTATCACGTTTCCATGGACTGTGAAGCGCTGCATAATAAAATGGACGAAATGCGCTATGCGCGCGAGCACCGTTTATATGCCATGCTGGAGAAGCTGGAAAAGTTAGGCTACCATGTGGAGGTAGAGGCCTGCGACCCCAAGAACAGGGCAGTGGGCCGTCCGCATGTGGCCAAGGCACTGGTGGCCAAGGGCTATTTTGCTACCGTGCAGGAGGTTTTCGACGCACTGCTGCACCGCGGCGGACCGGCGTATGTGCCGCAGCCCAAGCTTTCTCCGCAGGAGGCAGTGGCGCTGATTCACGAGGCAGGCGGTATCGCTGTGCTGGCACATCCCTCGGAGCTGGTGGATAAAACTCTGCCCGAGCGATTGCTTGCTGCAGAGCCTTTTGACGGCATCGAGGTGTGGCACCCCAGCGCGGATGCACGGGCGCAGGCCCATTGGCTGGCGCTGGCGAAGGAGCATGGACTGCTGGTGAGCGGCGGCAGTGACTTTCACGGAATCCCTGACCGTTTCCCCACAAAGCTGGGAATCTGGCAGGTGCAATATGATGATGTTAAGGGTGTAATAGAATGGAAGTAGTTGCTTTTGTAGGACCCAGCGGCACAGGCAAGAGCCACCATGCCATCGGTGTGGCCTTTGATAACCGTTGTGACGCTATTATTGACGACGGCCTGCTGATTAAGGGTACCAAAATCCTGGCAGGCACCTCCGCCAAGAACGAAGACAACAGAATACAGGCCGTAAAGCGTGCCATCTTCACTGACGAAGGACACGCGCAGGCGGTGCGTGAGGCGCTGGCGACCAACAACATTCATCGTCTGCTGATTATTGCTACCTCAGACAATATGATCAACAAGATTATAGGCAGGCTGAAGCTGGATAAGCCGGTCAAGACGGTGTATATCAACCAGATTGCCAGCAAGGCCGAAATCAAGAAGGCCCGTCATGCGCGTCTGCAGGAGGGCAAGCATATCGTGCCGGTGCCGACGATTGAGCTGAAGCCTCATTTCACAGGCTATTTTGCCGATTTGCCCTATAATATTTTTTCCAGCCAGCGCAAGCAGGAGAAGGATGCGGACCGTTCTATCGTGCGTCCTTCGTTCAGCTTTTACGGCAAGCTGCTGATTTCCGACAGTGCGCTGGAGGATATCATCAAAATTATCGGGCGCAAGCTGGAGGGCGTGGAGCGCATCACATCGATTAAGGTGCGCCGCCGCAGCGACAACAGCAAGGGCATTGTTATCAGCGTAGAGGTTGTGCTGTATTACGGCGTCAAGCTCTTTGCCGTTACCAAGCAGTTCCAGGCGAAGATTAAGGAAAAAATTGAGTATATGACAGCTATGAAGGTGAATAACGTGAATGTTTCCATCCGCAGCTTGGCTGTGAAGAAGTGAATAGAGCAGCTGTATGCTTTGAATACTTTAGGATGCACAAATCCACCGCAGGGGTCCCTGCGGGGGATTTTGTTTTTTGATACTTTGGGTTAATTCAACTTCTTTCATAACTGAAAGAAATAAACATAGAGCTTGAAGGCTGACCTTAGTGATTAGAGAATTTTCACACTATTCTTGATATTATCGCAATTATCTGATAATATAAGACCGTAAGATTTTGTACGCCTGCCTGGAGTACGGTCGTCGCAGCGTCATTGAGAATGCCTTGTGTATTATTGAAGTAGTACATAGGGCATTTTTTGTTAAGAAGGAAGTTGAAGTAATGCAAACAAAAGAAGCAAGTCAAGAAAGTGAAATCAAGCAGGTCATACGCAGCCTTTGCATGATGAATAACAGGTTTATGAACTTCATGCTTGATGACAACAAGAAAGCAGCGCAGGTTTTCTTGCGCATTATTCTGGGAGATGATAAAATTAAGGTGAGGAATGTCAGGATTCAGAGCTTTATCCGAAATATCTACGGACATTCTTCTCAGCTGGATATTTTAGCGCAGGATAGCAAAGGACGTTATTTTAACGTAGAGGTGCAGAGAAGCGATGAAGGCGCTCCGGCAAGACGTGCCAGATTTTACAGCAGTATCCTTGATACGCATTTTCTGCAGCCAAGTAAGCTCTATGAAGAACTACCGGATACCTATGTAATTTTTATCACAGAAAATGATGTCTTGCGCGACAATTTGCCGTTATATGACATAAGACGAACGATTAAGCAAAGCGCCAAAGATTTTGAAGATGGTTCGCATATTATTTATGTCAACAGTCAGCGCCGTGATAATACAGCGCTGGGCAAGCTCATGCATGACTTATACTGCACAGAGCCTAAAAATTTACATTACCAAGAATTTGCCGAGCGCATGGAATTTTTGAAATACAGTAAGGAGGGCGAAGAAAAAATGACTGACGTAATTGAAGAATATGCTGCAAGAAAGGCAGAAGCAGCAGCGAAGGCAGTTGAAGAATATGCTGCAAGAAAGGCAGAAGCATTAGCGAAAGAAGCTGAGAAAAAAGAGCAGAGAAACAGAATAGAGCTTGCCAAAGGCTTACTGGCTGACGGTATGAGCATCGAATTCACCGTACGTCACTCTAAACTCTCGGAAGCAGAGGTACGTGAGCTTGCCTCCAAGCTGACCGCATAAAAACTTCTTCCATAATATTATAAATATTATAAATTTCATCCGTTCTTCACAGCAGCTTGTGCCTTGCACTTCGCTGCTGTTTTTTTATGCGCCCCGATATGCTATAATATATAGTGTATAATTAGCTTTACTGCAATGAGCGTTACAGCCTCAGCGGAATAAATTCCGCCTCGGCCTGCAGCGCTTCTTCGCAAGCAATAAGGAGTGATAAGCATGGAGATAAAATCTGTCGCACTTTTAGGAGCAGGAGCCGTAGGCTCTTATATAATCTGGGGACTGAGCAAGCTCCCCGATATCAGATTCGGCATTATCGCCGAAGGCAGCCGTGCTGCGCGTTTGCGTGACGAGGGCTGCAGCATCAACAACGTAACCTACCATCCGCAGGTGTGGAGCCCGCAGGAAGCCAAGGGCGTAGATCTGTTGATTGTCGCTTTGAAATACGGCGCTCTGCCCGGCGCACTGGCAAGCATCCGCGAGGCAGTTGGCCCTAATACCACTGTCATGAGCCTGATGAACGGCGTGGACAGTGAGAAAATTATTGCCGGCGCTATCGACAGCAAGCAGATTCTGCCTGCACTGATCAAGATTGCATCGCGCCACGATGGCAACGGTGTGCGCTTCAACCCGGAAAAGACTATCGGTATTGTTTTCGGCGAAGCGCAGGCACCGTTTGAGAGTGAGCGTGTGCTGGCGATTGAAGCGCTTATGCGCAGCGCCGATATCCATATCCGCCATACGGATTGCATTAATGAAGAAATCTGGTGCAAGTTCCGCCTGAACGTCTGCAACAATCTGCCGCAGGCTGTTATTGGGGCAGGTCTTGGCTGCTACCGGGACAGTGAGCATATGCGTGCGATTAAGGAAGGACTGCGCCGTGAACTGGAGGACATCGCCGCCGCCAAGGGCATTGATATGAGCAAATGTCCCGCAAGCTCCGGTCGTGGCAGCGCCGTTCCGCCATCCGTGCGCTATTCTACGCTGCAGGATCTGGACGCAGGCAGACACACTGAGATTGATATGTTCTCCGGTGCTCTGATGGCGATGGGCAAGGAGCTGGGGATTCCCACACCCTACAACGAATATACCTATCATATTATCAAAGCGTTGGAGGAAAAGAACGACGGTCTGTTCGATTACTCCGGCCAAAACAAAGAAAATACATGCGCGCGTTGAGTGCGCATTAAAGGAGGCAGAAAGCAGATGAAGAATTTGCTGACGATTGCCGGCAGTGATTCCAGCGGTGGCGCGGGAATTCAGGCCGATTTAAAGACCTTTGCCGCTCACGGTACCTTCGGTATGAGCGTCATTACCGCCGTTACGGCACAAAACACCTGTGGTGTTACCGCAGTACAAAATATTGACTGTGATATCGTAGAAGCGCAGATTGCTGCCATTTTTGATGATATCCATGTGGACGCAGTAAAAATAGGCATGGTATCGCAGCCGGAGATTATCCGCACGATTGCCGCCTGCCTGCGCCGTTATCAGCCACGCATTATCGTGGTGGACCCGGTAATGATTTCCAAAAGCGGTTATCCGCTGCTGGCACCGGAGGCCTGCGAAACGCTGATTAAGGAGCTGCTGCCGTTGGCTACGCTGGTTACGCCCAACCTGCCGGAAGCAGAGGCAATTACCGGCATGCAGGTTACGGAAAAGGCGCAGATGCGCGCCGTAGCGGAAAAAATTATTACTCTGGGAGCGAAGGCTGTGCTCGTAAAAGGCGGTCATTTGAGCGATACAGCGGATGATTTGCTCTTTGACGGCAGCACGGAAACGTGGTTCCCCGGCAAGCGCATCCCTACGAAAAATACTCATGGCACAGGCTGCACGCTTTCGAGCAGTCTGGCGGCAAATCTGGCCAAGGGGTTGGTGCTGCCTGAGGCAGTACGCACCTCCAAGGCCTACGTTACCGAAGCCATCGAGCATGGCATTGAACTAGGTAGCGGCTGCGGACCGACGCATCATTTTGTTGATTTATACAGAAAGGCTGGTATCTTAGACTAATGGACTTAAAAAATACTTTTGGCGAGCTGGTTGACAAGCTGCGTAAGGCAAGACCTGTCATCCACGAAATTACTAATTACGTTACGGCGGAAAGCTGTGCAGATGCTGCACTGGCAGCAGGTGCTTCTCCTGTAATGGCTGATGAGCCGGAGGAAGTTATCGAAATTACTGCCGGTGCCGACGCACTGGTGCTGAATCTCGGTACGCTGAGCTTCAATAAGCAGATTGCTATGGAGCGTGCGGCGCAGGCGGCCAAAGCCAAGGGCATCCCCGTAGTACTGGACCCCGTGGGCGTAATGGCTTCTACCGTACGTCTGAACTTCGCGCTGAAGCTGCTGAACACAGGCTATATTGACATCGTGCGCGGCAACCACAGCGAATGCCAGGCGCTGCTGCTGGGTGCAACCGGCGGCCGTGGCGTGGACAATATGGAGCAGGGCACCGAAGAGGGCGAAGCACTGCGCACCGCTAAGGATGCTGCTGCCAAATTCGGCTGCGTGTTTGCTGTCACCGGCCCGATAGACAACATCAGCAACGGCAAGCAGGCTGTTGTACTGAACAACGGTCACCCGCTAATGCAGGATATCACCGGCAGCGGCTGCATGACTACTACCTTAGTTGCCTGCTGCGCCGCTATTACCAAGGATATGCTCGTTGCGGCAGCACTGGGCGTAGTAATCATGGGCCAGAGCGCCGAGCTGGCTGCCAACTTCCTCGAGAAGAAGGACGGCCCCGGCATGTTCAAGGTACGCCTGATTGACGCCATTTACCATGTAACTACGAAGTGGAATCTAGTAAATCTTAAGCCGGAGGAAAAGGTGTCCTGATGAAAGCACAGCCTGATTACAGTATTTATCTGGTTACGGACGATGGCTGCCTGCAGGGAAGGACGCTTATTGACTGCGTGCGTGAGGCGCTCGAAGGCGGCGTGACGCTGGTGCAGTACCGTGCCAAGACAGCATCCAGCGCGGAAATGTACGCCGAAGCGCTGCAGCTGAAAGCACTGTGCGACAGCTTTAATGTGCCGCTGATTATCAACGACCGTCTGGATATCGCCATGGCGGTGGGGGCAGCAGGTGTACACCTGGGGCAGGACGACCTTCCCTGCGCTGCGGCGCGCAAGATTCTGGGCGAGGATTATCTCATCGGTGTTTCGGCGCACAATCCGGCGGAGGCTAAAGCGGCGCTGCAAAACGGTGCGGATTACCTTGGCTGCGGCGCTGTCTTCGGCACTGCTACCAAGGCAGACGTGCAAAAGCTTGGTACTGATGGTTTAGCTGCTATCTGCAGGGAGAAGGGACTGCCTGTTGTCGGCATCGGCGGCGTAACTGCGGACAATTACCGCGAGGTGCGCGCGGCAGGCGCTGACGGCGCAGCCATAGTCAGCGGCATACTGGCGCAGTCAGATATCCGCGCTACGGTAAAAGCGATTGCTAAGGTAAGCCAAGAGTTTGCCAAATAATAAGCGTTATAATAAAGGTTCCTGTTCAATAAAATTATGGTCATCTTTTAGTGTGGCCATTTTTGCATTAAAGCTGATTTTCCGAATTATTTTTAGTTAAAACTGAAAAATGTTCACTATTATGCCTATATTTATCGCTATCCATATTGGATAAAACGCCGAAGTGTGTTAAAATAGATACATAAATAGCAAGTATTCACCTCGAAAAAATTACATTGGAGGCCGTGTATATGAGTAACATTAGAAGACTTTTTGTAGAAAAGAAGGATGCCTTTGCTGTCGAAGCACATGGCTTGCTGGCAGACCTGCGCAACAACCTTGGTATGAGCAATCTTACCGGTATGCGTATTGTCAACCGCTATGACGTGATGGGCCTGAGCGATGAAGAATTCGCTATGGCTAAACAGCTTGTGCTGTCCGAGCCGCCTGTCGACAATGTCGTAGAGGAGGAGCTGCCGCTGGCTGCAGGCGAGGCTGCCTTTGCCGTAGAGCTGCTGCCTGGTCAATATGACCAGCGCGAGGATTTTGCCGAACAATGTATCCAGCTGATTACTCAGAAGGAACGCCCGATGGTTGCTGCCGCTAAGGTATATGTGCTGGAAGGCGAGCTGACTGCGGAAGAAGTTGAAAAGATTAAGGCTTACTGCATCAACCCGATTGAAGCACGTGAGGCTGAGCAGGCTAAGCCTGAAACCCTCATCAGCACCTGCGAGGAGCCGGAAAAGGTTAAGGCTGTTACCGGCTTCCTGACCATGTCCAAGAAAGAAGCGGAAGCACTGCGCCAATCCATGGGCCTGGCTATGAGCCTGGAGGACCTGCTGTGGTGCCAGAAATACTTCAACGAAGAACACCGCGAACCGACTATTACTGAAATCCGTGTGCTGGATACCTACTGGTCCGACCACTGCCGTCATACCACCTTCATGACGCAGATTGAAGATGTAGATATCGTTCCCGGCACCTTTACCCAGCCTGTTCAAGAGGCTTATGACAAATACATGGCTGCCCGTGACGAGGTTTACGGTGAAGACACCGAGCGTCCGGTAACCCTAATGGACATTGCCGTAATCGGCATGAAGAAGCTGCGCAAGGAAGGCAAGCTGGCTGACCTTGACCAGTCCGAAGAAATCAATGCATGCTCTATCGTTGTGCCTATCGAAATCGACGGCAAAACCGAAGAGTGGCTGGTAATGTTCAAAAACGAAACCCATAACCATCCGACTGAAATCGAACCGTTCGGCGGCGCTGCAACCTGCCTCGGCGGTGCCATCCGTGATCCGCTGTCCGGCCGATCCTATGTATATCAGGCAATGCGTGTAACCGGCAGTGCCGACCCGCGCACCCCGATCAGCGAAACTCTGCCCGGCAAGCTGCCTCAGCGCAAGATTACCATCGGCGCAGCTGCAGGCTACAGCTCCTACGGCAACCAGATCGGTTTGGCAACCGGCCATGTACAGGAATACTATCATGACAAATTTGTTGCGAAGCGTATGGAAATCGGCGGCGTAATCGGCGCTGCTCCCCGTAGCGCAGTTCGCCGTGAGCGTCCCGCTGCCGGCGATATCGTAGTGCTGCTGGGCGGCAAAACCGGCCGTGACGGCTGCGGCGGTGCAACCGGTTCCTCCAAGGAGCACACCGTTGACTCCCTCATGAGCTGCGGCGCAGAGGTACAGAAGGGCAATCCTCCGACCGAACGCAAAATCCAACGCCTGTTCCGCAACCCTGCCGTAACCGCAATGATCAAACGCTGCAACGACTTCGGTGCAGGTGGTGTATCCGTTGCTATCGGCGAGCTGACCGATGGTCTTGTTATTGATCTCGACAAGGTTCCCAAGAAATACGAAGGCCTGGACGGCACCGAGCTAGCTATCTCCGAATCTCAGGAGCGTATGGCTGTTGTTATCGCTGCCGCTGACCGCGATGCCTTCATCAAATATGCTGACGAAGAAAACCTGGAAGCAACTGTTGTTGCCGACGTTACCGAAGAACCGCGCCTGGTTATGTTCTGGCGTGGCGATAAAATTGTTGACCTGTCCCGCGCTTTCCTCGATACCAACGGCGTTGCACAACACACCAACATCGTAGTAAGCGAAGAAAAAGAGGACAACGTATTCGAGCAGGTTCCTGCTGAAGTAACCTCTGCTGCTGACCTGGAGGCTGCATGGCTGGCTAACCTCGGCCGTCTGAATGTCTGCAGCGAAAAGGGCCTGTCCGAGCGCTTTGACAGCACCATCGGCCGCGGCACCGTAATGATGCCGTTCGGCGGCAAAACCCAGCTCACTCCGAGCGAGGGCATGGTAGGCCGCATTCCTGTGCTGCACGGCAACACCACCGCAGCCAGCGTAATGGCCTGCGGCTATAACCCGAACGTTGCTTGCTGGAGCCCGTTCCACGGCGCTATGTACGCTGTAACCGAATCTGTAGTTCGTGCCGTAGCTCTGGGTGCCGACCCAGCTAAGCTGCGCCTGACTCTGCAGGAGTACTTCCCGAAGCTGCATGATGCCAACAGCTGGGGCCAGCCGTTCAGCGCACTGCTGGGCGCTTTCACCACACTTGATGCTCTGGACCTGCCGGCAATCGGCGGCAAAGACAGCATGAGCGGTACCTTCATGGACAAAACCGTTCCGCCGACACTCGTTTCCTTCGCTGTAGGCGTAATCGACGGCAACAAGGCTGTATCTGCCGACTTCAAGGCAGCAGGCGACAAGGTAATCTTCCTGTCCTGCCCGCGCAATAGTGCCGAAGTATTGGACTTTGCAGCACTGAAGGAAAACCTGACCGCTGTACACAAGGCTATGGAAGCAGGCAAGATCGCTGCTGCTGCCGCTGTCAAAGAGGGTGGCGTAGCTGCACTTGTTACCACCATGAGCCTGGGCAACGAGCTTGGCTTTGAATTCATCAAACCGTTCCACGATACCGACAGCCTCTTTACCCTGCAGCCCGGTGGCATGGTTATCGAGCTGGCAGCAGGCGTTGAACCGGAAGAGCTGTTCGAAAGCCTTGATTACATGCTGCTCGGCCACACTACTGCCGAAGCAGGCATCACCATCAACGACACCAAGATTGACTCTGAGAAAGCCTTTGCCGCATACCGCGAGCCGCTGCTGGGCATCTTCCCGGACGGCACTCCGAAGGCAGAAGAGCCTGCTGACATCGCTATGCCGCTGTACAAGAGCGAGCTGACTTTGACCGCTCCGGTGAATATCGCCAAACCGCGCGTATTCATCCCCGTATTCCCCGGCAACAACTGCGAATACGACAGCGCACGTGCTTTTGAAGCTGCAGGTGCCGAAGCTAACACCTTCATCGTGCGCAACCTTACCGCTGCTGCTATCGAAGAATCCGTAGAAGCAATGGTTAAATATATCAACAACTCCCAGATTGTTATGATCCCCGGTGGCTTCAGCGCTGGTGACGAGCCGGACGGCAGCGGCAAGTTCATCGCTACCATGTTCCGCAACCCGCGCATCAAGGAAGCAATCAGCGACCTGCTCGAAAACCGCGATGGCCTGATGCTGGGTATCTGCAACGGCTTCCAGGCATTGATTAAGCTCGGCCTCGTTCCGTACGGCGATATCCGCGATATGACCAGCGATGCACCGACTCTGACCTTCAACAACATCGGCCGCCATATTTCCCAGATTGTTACCACCAGAGTTGTTTCCAACAAATCTCCGTGGTTCAGCCTGTGCGAGCCCGGCGAAGAGCATGCAGTTGCCGTATCCCACGGCGAAGGCCGCTTCTACGCTCCGGAAAGCACTATCAAAGAGCTGTTCGCTAACGGCCAGGTTGCTACCCAGTATGTAAATGCTCAGGGCGTACCGACCATGAACACTCCGTTCAACCCGAACGGCAGCCTGTATGCTATCGAAGGCATCACCAGCCCCGACGGACGTATCCTCGGCAAGATGGGCCATAGCGAGCGCTTTGCTCCGGGCCTGTTCCGCAACATTGCGGGTGACAAGGATCAGAAGATTTTCCTGTCCGGCGTAAGCTACTTCAAATAAGCTGAGGCTTTATACAGACACAATAAAACGCTCTGCTGACCGCAAGGTTGGCAGAGCGTTTCTGTATATATGTGTATATTTTGGCTATCCTCAAAAACCGTACAAACGCAGGCGTGGCAAGGCTTTGCGCATGTACGGTTTTTGTTATGATGTACGGTTTAAACGATTATGCTATAATATACATATAACAAATGAGTGGAGGCGTATACAATGCTAGGTGCAATTATCGGCGATATTGTCGGTTCACGTTTTGAATGGGATAATTACAAAGCGAAGGATTTTGAGTTTTTTACTAATGACTGCTTTTTTACAGATGACAGCGTAATGTCTTTGGCGTTATGCGAGGCGCTTTTGGAGAGCAAGCCTGATTTCAGTGATTTGCGCGAGCAGGCTGTGGCCAAAATGCGTGATTTTGGTGAGGCATATCCTGATGCCGGTTATGGCAGAACGTTTTCCTGCTGGCTTTATTTTGGCGACCCGCAGCCTTATAACAGCTATGGCAACGGTTCGGCAATGCGCGTGAGCGGTGTTGTCTATGCTGCGAATACTATGGAGCAGGTCAAACAGCTTTCGCTGATGGTGACGGACGTGACGCACAACCATCCGGAAGGCATCAAGGGAGCGGAGGCAACTGCTGTGGCAGCATTTATGGCCAAGCAGGGCGCAACTATGCAAGCTATCAGGGATTATATTGATGCCAACTATTATCCTATGGACTTTACGCTCGATGGCATCCGCGATTCCTACATGTTCAACGAAACCTGTCAGAATACCGTACCGCAGGCATTGATGGCCTTCTTCGAGTCGACAAGCTATGAGGATGCAATCCGTAATGCTATTTCTATCGGCGGCGACAGCGACACACTGGCAGCAATCACCGGTGCGGTAGCAGAATGCTACTACGGCATTCCGCAAAAACTACGGGAGCAGGGCATGAGCTATCTGGACGAAAGACTGCTTGGTGTATTGCGTACATTTGAAGCAAAGTATCCGCCGAAGGTTGCGAAGTTATAAGTACAACACAAAAACCGTACAGCCCCAAAGCCTTATGCAGCAAGGGGTTGTACGGTTTGTACGGTTTTTAGAGAGCGCTCAGCCCTTATAGAAAAAATAGCTGATGAGTGCCACCTGCAGGAAGAAGATGAGCGGTACGCCGAAGATGAATTTCAAATGCTGTGTCTTATGGCGGAAAAGCTGCATGGCGATAAATGCGCCTGCGCTGCCGCCAAGCGCTGCCAAAACCAGCAGCACTATTTCCGGCACACGCCAGCTATGCAGCTTGGCGAAGGCTTTATCCGCACCGTAGACGACAAAGGCGGTGCAGTTGATGAAGATCAGGTAATAATATAAAAAGCTGTGCATGGTTCATACCCTCACTTTCTCCTGTTCAGCTGCTTTACTCCAGCAGCTTGGCGATATCCGGCAGGGGAGCGATGCTGCGCTTTAAAATGCCGTGCATATAGGCAATGGCAATGCCATAGTTGGTCAGGGGGACGTTCTGCGCTGCAGCACGCTCGCTGCGGCTTTGCATTTCGCGTTCGTTGAGCATGCAGCCGCCGCAATGCACTACAAGCTTATATTGTGACAAATCCTCGGGGAATTCCGTGCCGCTGCTGAAGCAGAATTCAGGCTCCGCTTTGGTGAAGCTGCGAATCCAGCCGGGAAGCTTTACTGTGCCGATGTCCTGACATTGGCGGTGGTGTGTGCAGCCCTCGCTGATGAGTATCTTATCGCCATCCTGCACTGTATCGAGCACACGCACTGCCTCTACGGCTGCGCTGAGCGTGCCCTTGTAGCGCGCCATGAGGATGGAGAAAGATGTGAGCGGAACGGTGGGCGGCACAATTTTGCTGACTGCGCCGAAGGCCTGGCTGTCGGTTACGACGAGCTTTGGCGGGAAGGCGAGGCGTGCCAGTGCTTCCGCCAGCTCGCTTTCCTGCACGGTTACGGCGATGCTCTTGTTGTCGAGCACGTTGCGCAGTACCTGCTGCTGCGGCAGGATGAGCCTGCCCTTGGGGGCGGCGCTGTCAATCGGCGTTACGAGCACTACGATGTCGCAGGGCTTGATCAGATCGCCAAGCAGCTGGCGTTCTACCTCACGCGGGCGCAGGGCTGCGATAGCCTCCTTCAGCTCGTTGATGTTACGGTTGGTGATGGCGCTGACAAGGAAGCATTGCTTGGTGAGCTTCATGGCCTCCATAGTGAGCAGTGCCTGGCGCATTTCGTCCAGTAGCTCTACTTTGTTCAGCACAAGGATGGAGGGCAGTTTTTTCGCCTGCAGCTGCTGCCACAGTGCTTTATCCGCCTCGCTGAGGCCAACGCTGGCATCTACAACGAGCAGAGCGATATCGCACTTGTTCAGCACCTGCTGTGCCTTAGCGATGCGCTGTACGCCCAGTTCGCCTTCATCGTCCAAGCCGGGGGTGTCGATAATCATTACGGGGCCGAGGGGCAAAAGCTCCATAGCCTTATATACGGGGTCGGTAGTGGTGCCCTTTTGTTCGCTGACAATGGCAAGCTCCTGATTGGTGATTGCGTTAATCAGGCTGGACTTGCCGGCGTTACGCTTGCCGAAGATACCGATGTGGATACGCTCGGCAGCGGGAGTTGTATTCAATGACATGGTGGGTTCTCCTTTTTATGTAGATGAAAAATATTACAAAGATATTGTATTTCGGAGAGTAAGTATCTCTACGGTCAGCAAAAATTGAGGTTCGCTGTAATGTTTATTCTCTATACAACGCTTAATCTCCTTTACTTTGATACGAAAAATATTATAAAGTGGGTTATATTCGGAGAATTAGTGTCCTTTCGGTCAGCAAAAATTACGGCCACTCATTTCGTGTGGAACCAAGACGAAGCGGCGCAAAACTCGCGCTATGCTGACAAATACTACTATAAAAATCAGGCGTAGCGCTCAGACATTGCGCCCCTTCTGTGATTCCAGACACTCATTCGCTGTAATTTTTATTCCCTTCACGACACTATATTCTCCTGTTTTTACGTTGTAGTTCTAGCTAGATTTTTAAATAACTTTTGGTTCAACATGGTACATGCTTAGCTTGGATAGCAAAAAAGGCTGCAGCACTTTCGCACTGCAACCTCATTGTTGCAAATTATTTCACAAGCTCCATTTTGGGGTTAGGATTGTATTTGCGGCCGGCCTTAGCGCAGTCCTTGCCGTCAACCTTAACGATATCCGCAGTATAGTTGATATTGCCGTCGAAGAAGGAAGAACCTACTGCATAGGTATCAACCGGTACGCCCATTTCCTCAAAGGCTGCTACGCGCTCAGCGTCAAAGCCGCCGGAAGCGATAATCTTAACGTGGTTGAAGCCTTCGGCATCCAGCGCACGGCGAACATTGCAAACCAGCTCCTTGCAAACACCGGTCGGCTTAAAGGTACCAATCTGAGTCCACAGGCTCTTGTCAACCATGCTGCCAGAGGTATCCAGACGCACACCTGCGAGCTTTTTGCCCAGCTTGCGGGCCACAGCCAGAGAAGTGTTTACGCAGTCATTGTCAAAGTCAACCAAAGCGATACGTGCGATAGACGGGTCAACATATTTATCGAATGCTTCGGTAGCAGCAACAGTGTCACCCTTATAGGAAGCAATTAAAGCATGGGGGATAGTGCCCAGGCCCTTGCCGCCTGCTGCCAGCGCATTGGCATCGGTAGAGAAGCCGTGGATGCCGCCAACCAAAGCTGCATAGCCGTCGGATTCCTGAGTGTGGTAAATATCATAGCGTGCAGGGAAGAAAAGCACCGGCTTGCCGTTGGCAGCCTTCACTACGCGGCGAACATTGGTAGCAATGCGGCTCTGGCGTGCCAGAATACCCAGATAGATGGTTTCCAAATGCGCAAAGTCAGCATAATCGCCTTCGATAGTCATAACGGTTTCCCATTCGTCAACCTCTTCGCCGTCACGCAGGGAATGAATTTCGATAGTTTCCGGATGGAAAGCGCATTGACGGATCAGAGCAATGACCTCGTCGGTACCGCAAACAACAACATGGTCACGGGCGAACACCTGCATCAGCACGCGCGGATGATAATTATCACCGTTTAAGATTTCTTCGGAACGCATAAAATATGCATCAGTATAATAACCTTCTTTAATTTTTTCTACAGGAAAGCTAAAGCTTTCAACAGGTCTTCTTGTAGTCATTTGACGAGCCTCCCAAAAATTTCTCACGAATTTTACTCTTTGCGAGAACATTAACTATTGATTGTAATTAAAAATATGATACAATATAAAGGCTATGATAGCAAGCCTTTTTCGCAAAAAAATTCCGATTAGCTATATTTCTGATACAATATAGATGGTGATACATATGCACGAAATACGAAAAAAATATACTGTGCTCCTGCTTTCGGCACCCATAGGCTCCGGACACAGGCTGGCAGCCGAAGCGTTGGAGCAGGCCTTCGCCGACCGTCCGGAGGTTGAGGTCATCCACGGCAACATCTTCGACTTCTTCCCGCAGTTTCTGGGCAAGGCCTTTTTAGGCACCTACCTGTGGATTTTAAAATGCTGCCCCTGGCTTTACAAGCTGGCCTACAGCTGGGGCAACAAGCAGGGCGGCTCCTTATGGCTGCGTGAGCTTTTAAACCGCCTCTTGGCACGCTTAGGCGGCAGCTACCTGCGCAGTGTGCAGCATGACGCGGTAATCGCCACGCACGCTACACCCGCAGGTATTATCGGGTATTACAAAAAGCAGCATCCTGACCTTTGGCTCGGCGCCGTAGTGACCGACTTTACGATTCACCGCTGGTGGGTTTGCGACGGCGTGGATACCTACTTTATCGCCGACGAGTTGCTGCGTGATAAGCTCACTACTACTGCCGACATTCAGGCTACGGGCATTCCCGTGCGCCAGCAGTTTATGATTAAGCACGACAAGCAAAAATGCCGCGAGTTCTTCGGCTGGGACGAAAACGAACGCGTCTGCCTTTTGATGGGCGGGGGCGAGGGCCTGCTGCCGATGTCCGAGATAATCACGGCACTGCAGCGCGCCGCTCTGAAAAACCTGCGCGTTGTTGCTGTCACAGGCCACAACGAGGCGTTGGCGGCACAGCTGCAAGCCAAATACGGCGCAACGGCCGAAATCTACGGCTTCCGTGAGGACGTACCGCAGCTTATGGCAGGTGCGGATATGATTATTACCAAGGCTGGCGGTCTGACCTCTGCCGAGGTGCTGGCGAGCGGACTGGACCTTTTAATCTACAAGCCGCTACCGGGGCAGGAGGAGGGCAACGCCGCCTTCCTGCAGCAGTATTGCGGCGCTCTGGTAGCACGTTCTACCGACGAGCTGGTGCAGCACATCAAAAACAGCACGGTAAGCCCGCGTGAGGCAGCAGCCTGCAGCGAGCATGCCCATCCTTTGGCAGCACAGCAGATTGTCGATTACGTTATGCAAAGACTGCAAAAATAATTTTCGGACTCCTTCGTATGAGGGAGTCCTTTTGCTATATATAGGCCGATTTTTGTGCATTTTCGTGAATAAAATTCCCCGTATTTTGCTGATAATTTCTTCTATTGTATAATTAATTTACTTGACCAATACGAATTTCATCATTATAATGTAAGAAAATCGCATATTATGAAGGCTGTGGCATGAAGTTCCGCTCTGACTGCATAATAATGTATGTATTACAGGAGGAGTGTGACCTTATGGATACCTTATATCTTGCCGCTGTCTGCGCTGTTGTCCCCGGTCTGGGACGCAGCAGAATACCTGATCTGATTAACGCTTTGGGCAGTGCCCGCGCTGTTTTTGAAGCGAGCGCCGCCACGCTCACGGCAACAGGGCTCTGTACGCCGCGAGCAGTGCAAAACTTTATCAGCAACCGTGATGCACGTCTGCCGCAAAGGCTGGATTATTTCTGCCGTCATAACGGCGTGCAGATACTGACCTATACCGACACTGCCTATCCGCAGAGCCTGCAAAACCTGAGCGACAAGCCTTTGGTGCTCTACGTCAAGGGCGAGCTGCCGCAGGCAAATTATGCTTTGGCCATCGTCGGCTCACGTCGCTGCAGCGAATACGGTGTGCGTGCTGCTGCCTGCTTTGCGCAGGCTATGACGCGTGAGGGCATACCAATCATCAGCGGCGGTGCCAAGGGCATTGATACGGCGGCGCACGAGGCCTGCTTGCAGGCCGGAGGTGTGACGGTGGCAGTTCTGGGCTGCGGTCTGGATATTGTCTATCCGTCCGAAAACGCCAAGCTGTTTGCCCGCATTGCCGAACGCGGCGCGCTCGTGTCGGAATACCCGCCGGGAGTACCGCCCATAGCAGCCAACTTTCCTGCGCGCAACCGCATCATCGTCGGTCTGTCACAGGCAGTGCTGGTAGCAGAGGCAGGCAAGCGCAGCGGCGCTGTAATTACGGCCAACATTGCTGCAGATGAGGGACGCGAGGTATATTGCGTACCGGGGAATATTTTTGATGGCAGCAGCATAGGCTGTCACGAGCTTATCCGTACCGGTGCCAAGCTGGTGGATATGCCACAGGATATTTTAGACGATAAAAGAAGCTGGCAGCAGGCGATGAACCGCCGCATAACCCAGCCGAGTATATTTGACTGCGCGCCGCAGGAGCCAAAGCCTGCGCCCGCACCTGTCACAACAGAATTAGGAGCGAAGCTGCTTGCTCTTTTGCAGGCAGGAGCGCTTTCTTTAGAAAAGCTGACGGAGCAGAGCGGAGCCGCTTTTGCTGCCGTGAGCATGGAGTTGCTTGACCTGCAGGCCGCCGGACTGGTGGCTACAGACCAGGCGCAGCGTTACTACCGAAAGTAGGAGGAACATAAATGGCAAAGACTCTGGTTATCGTGGAATCACCTACGAAATCCAAGACTATCGAAAAATTTTTAGGCAAAAACTATACTGTAAAGGCTTCAATGGGACATCTGCGCGACCTGCCGAAAAGCACCCTGGGTGTAACCTTTCTGCCGGACGAAGAGCATGCAAACGAATTTGAACCGAAATATATCAATATCCGCGGCAAGGGAGATTTAATCAAATCCTTGAAGGCTGAAGCCAAAAAAGCCGACAAAGTTTTACTGGCAACTGACCCTGACCGTGAGGGTGAAGCAATCAGCTGGCATCTGGCATTTATTCTGGGCATCGACCCGACATCTGCCTGCCGCATTGAATTTCATGAGATTACCGCTGCCGCTGTCAAGGACGCTATCAAGCATCCGCGCTGCATTGACATGGATATGGTTGATGCACAGCAGGCACGCCGCATTTTAGACCGCATCGTAGGCTATCAGCTCAGCCCGCTGCTCTGGCGTAAAATCCGCAAGGGCCTCAGCGCCGGCCGCGTACAGTCCGTTGCTACCAAAATCGTTGCCGACCGCGACCGTGAAATCGAAGATTTCGTGCCGGTAGAATACTGGACACTCAGCGCCAAGCTGCGTGAAGGCAGCAAGGGACAGCTCTTTGAAGCGGAAGCAGTAAAATACAAAGGCAAAAAGCTGGAGCTGCACAACGAGGCAGAGGCAAGAGCAGCGGAAGAAGTGCTCTCCAAAGCCGATTACATCGTGAGCGACGCAGTAAAAAAAGAACGCAAGCGTCACCCCGTACCGCCGTTTACTACCTCCAGCATGCAGCAGGAGGCCAACAAAAAGCTCAACTTCAGCGCTAAAAAGACCATGATGCTTGCACAGCAGCTTTATGAAGGCGTATCTCTGGGCAAAACCTCCGTCGGCCTTATTACCTATATGAGAACCGACTCTGTGCGTCTGGCAGACGTAGCCGTTGATGAAATCCGCGACTACATCAAGCAAAACTTCGGCAGCGAATTCTGCCCGTCCAAGGCCAACCATTACAGCACCAAAAAGAATGCGCAGGACGCGCATGAGGCGATTCGTCCGACCAGCATTCTGCGTACCCCGGCCGAGATGCAGGAACACCTCACCGGCGACCAGCTGAAGCTGTATACACTCATCTGGAACCGCGTTGTTGCCAGTCAGATGACGGACGCTGTTTATGACGTTACCACCCTGACGATTGATGCTGCTGATTACCAGCTGCGCGCAACAGGCTCCGTACTGAAATTCCCGGGCTTCTTGCAGCTGCACAGCAAATATGACGATAAAGAAAAGGACTCCAAGGTTCCTTATGTTGAACCAGGCAGCAAGCTGCTGCTTTACAAGCTGCTGCCGGCAGAGCAGCACTTCACCGAGCCGCCTGCGCACTTCACCGAAGCAACGCTCATCAAGGAGCTGGAGGAGAAGGGCATCGGCCGCCCCAGCACCTTTGCACCTACCATCGTTACACTGCTCACCCGCGGTTACGTTGTTAAGGATGCCAAAAAGCTGCTCGTTACCGAGCTTGGCATTATGACCGTGGATATGCTCACCGAATATTTCAAGGAACTCATCAACATCGGCTTCACCGCCCAGATGGAGGAAAAGCTGGATGAGGTTGCCGAGAAGAAGCACACCAAGGACGAAGTCCTCAGCGAATTCTACGGTCCCTTCAAAAAGGAGCTGGACCACGCCGGCGTGGCAATTCCTATCGTTGAAATCCCGCTGGAAGTATCCGACGTACCCTGCGACAAATGCAACGACGGCACTATGATGGTTATCCGCGAGGGACGCTTCGGCAAGTTCCTGGCTTGCCCCAACTTCCCCAAATGCCGCAATACCAAGCCTATCCTGCACCCGATTGGCGTCAAATGTCCTAAGTGCGGCGCCGATATCCTCGAACGCAAGAGCAAGACCGGCAAGGTATTCTATGGCTGCGAAAGATATCCCGAGTGCGATTACACCACTTGGGACAAGCCGCTTAACGAAACCTGCCCGGACTGCGGCGCTATGATGGTAGAGCACGTGGAGCGCAACGGCAGCAAGCGCAAGTTCTGCAGCAACCCGGAATGCTCCAAGGCAAGACCGGTATATGCTTCCAAAACAGCTGCAGCAAAGACTACGGAAGCTAAAACAACCGCAACCACAACCACCGCAGCCAAGAAAACTACGGCGGCAAAAAAGACTACCGCTAAGAAAACTGCAACTACCAAAACTGCTGCAAAGAAAACTACCACCGCAAAGAAGGCTACCGCTACTAAAGCAACTACCGCTAAAAAAGCTACTACTGCAAAGAAAACTACTACAACTAAGAAAGGCAGCAAGGAATAAATGACTATCTCTCCTGTACATGTAATCGGTGCGGGTCTGGCAGGCTGCGAAGCCGTTACCCAGCTCACGCGCCACGGTATCCCTGTAATCCTGCACGAAATGCGTCCCGTAAAAAGTGACGAAGCACATAAAACCGCATATTTTGCCGAGCTTGTCTGCAGCAACTCCCTGCGCGCAGGCAACATTGAAAACGCTGTCGGACTGCTGAAGGAAGAAATGCGCCGTTTAGGCTCCCTCATAATGCAAAAGGCTGACGAGCATCAGGTGCCTGCCGGCGGCGCTCTGGCTGTTGACCGCGACGGCTTTGCCGCTGCCGTAACCGAAGCAGTGAAGGCCAATCCGCTCGTTACCGTCATCCACGAAGAGGTGACCGACCTGGAAAGCCTCGAAGGCACTGTTATCGTAGCCAGCGGCCCGCTGACCAGCGACGCGCTTTTCGCCGATATCAAAAAGCTGCTGCAGGCTGATTATCTGCACTTCTTTGATGCCGCAGCACCGATTGTTACCGCCGATTCCCTGGACTATGACAAGGTTTACCGTGCCTCCCGCTACGACAAGGGCGGCGCCGACTACCTCAACTGCCCCTTCTACACGAAGGAGGAATACGTTGCCTTCTGGGAAGCTATCTGCAATGCGGAAAGCGCTCCCGTAAAGGATTTTGAGCATGATGTATTTGAAGCCTGCATGCCTATCGAGGAAATGGCTGCAAGAGGCGAGGACACCATGCGCTTCGGTCCGCTGAAGCCTGTAGGCCTCATTGACCCGCGTAACGGCAAGGAAGCCTACGCAGTAGTGCAGCTGCGCCAGGATAACGCCGCTGCCTCCCTTTATAATCTGGTAGGCTTCCAGACACATCTCAAATGGCCGGAGCAAAGACGTGTTTTCGGCATGATTCCCGGTCTGGAGAACGCAGAGTTCGTCCGTTTCGGCGTAATGCACAAAAACACCTACCTGAATTCGCCGCAGCTGCTGGATAAGCACTTCAACCTGCGCAGCAATAAACGCTTCTACTTTGCCGGACAGATGACAGGCGTAGAAGGCTACGTCGAGTCGGCAGCCTCCGGACTGATGGCCGGTTTAGCTGCTGCAAGAGCGGTATTGAAGCTGCCGGAGGTAGAATTCCCCGACGTAACTGCGCACGGAGCACTGGCCAACTACATCAGCAACCCGGCGATTGAAAACTTCCAGCCAATGAACATCAACTTTGGCCTCATTCCGCCGCTCACTGTACGCATCCGCAAGAAGAGAGAAAAGAACGCTCAGATTGCAGCACGTGCTTTGGAGGCACTGGACGGCTTTCTGCCTGTGCTTAAGACTGAACAGGCGTAATTGTTAGCCTGTTATCTCTGAAATATGCTGAAAAAGCCAAAAATATTTTTAGAGAAAGACAATATGTGTCCTCCTGCTATGGTAAAATTTGCTTATAGCCGGTGGCAAAACGTTTGCTTAAGAGAATGATTGTGCTATAATAAGCTTAAAGAGATTTTCTTACATCAGCCGCTTTGCAAATTTCATGGCAGGGAGGAACTAATAATGACAGATTTACGCATCGCAAAGGATCGTTTGCTCTATATGTATTCGCGCCTGGTAGACGGCAAAATGCTCTACAAGAAGGAGGAAGCCCAACGCTTCGGCTGCTCCTTACGCTCTATTCAGCGCGACATAGAAGACCTGCGGTCCTTTTTACATGAGCAGAACGAAGCATCAGGCCTGGTGCAGGATTTGGTCTACAACCAGAAGCTCGGCGCTTACCAGCTTGTACCGCCCTCACGCAATCTGCTGTCCAACGAGGAGGTTTTCGCCACGCTCAAGATACTGCTGGAGAGCAGGGCGTTCACCAAAAAGGAGCTGTATCCGATTATTGATAAGCTGATTGACTGCTGTATCCCCAAAACGGAGCAGCAGCGTGTGAGCGAGCTTATAGGTAACGAAAAGCTGCTTTATGTAGAACCGCAGCACAAGGATAAGTTTCTGAAGAAGATGTGGGAGCTTAGCGGCGCCGTGCATGAGCATCTGGAGATAATCATTAACTACCGCCGCACCGACGGCGTGCTTGTGCAGCGCAGGCTACAGCCCGTAGGCATCATGTTCTCCGAATTCTACTTTTATCTGGCAGGCTTCATTGTGCCCAAGGAAAAGGAGGAGCTCAAATTCGAGATAGAAAACGATCCCTTCCCGACTATCTACCGCATCGACAGAATCAACAGCTTTAGCATCACCGAAACGCATTTTGCTGTTCCGTATTCCAAACGCTTTGAGGAGGGCGAGTTCCGCAAGCGCATCCAGTTTATGTACGGCGGCCATCTGCAGCGCCTGCGCTTCCTGTTTAAGGGTGGCAGCTACGAGTACATCCTTGACCGCCTGCCTACGGCAAAGGTAGTAGAGGAGAGCGAAAACGGCACACTTATCGAAGCGGAGGTTTTTGGCAAGGGCATTGATATCTGGCTTAAAAGCCAAGGCGAGCTGATTGAGGTTATTTCCAGACAGGAAATACCGGTAAATAAAGTGCAAAATTCATTTTCGCAAAAAATATCTAAAAGTTTCTCAAAAAATTTTTTAGGATAGCCAATCTCTGGCTATCCTATTTTTTATAATAAGATTATGCTAAGACATAACGAAAAAGTAACACTGATTGCCAGCACGTTTTTCAGGAATGCGCCTGCATTTACTTTGGCAAGCAGTATCAAGGCAGGCTTCGCACTTTTTTTTACATGAAGAAATGCCGGAAATACTGTAAGCTATAATCAGCAAGAAGTAGAGGAGTGGATGATATATGTATTGCGAAAAGTATGTAGAAATGGGCAGAAAAATACGTTATTACAGAATCATGCAGGAGCTGGGGCAGGGGATGCTCGCAGAGCAGATAGGCATTACTCCGCAGTATTTGAGCAAAATAGAGCACGGAAGCGCGCGCCCGAGTATGGACCTGGTATTCCGCATCGCCGATAAGCTGCAGGTGAAGGTGTCGCACCTGCTGGAGGCCTGCTGATACTTTAAGCCGGGCATGGATTTTTCCTCCTTTTTGTGGTACAATACCCATGTAATTGCTTCTGCTCGAGGCAATTAACAGCGTGACTGCCCCAGGGCAGCATACATGTAAGGAGGCAATTTAATATGAACGAGCAAAACAGCGTTTTAAACATCATTGGCAAGGTAAGCGGATTGTTATCTAAGTACATCGCCGTCGTGATTTTAATCACCTCTGCGATTGCCTTTACCCATCCGCAGGAATTCATGTGGATTCCGCAGTACACGGCTCTCTTCCTGGGTACGGCAATGTTTGGCATGGGCCTGACCATCAAGCGCGAGGACTTCCAAATCGTCTTTTCCCGACCTAAGGAGGTTATTTCCGGCTGTATTCTGCAATACACCATTATGCCCCTGGCAGCATATCTGTTGGCTGTAGTGATGAATCTTGATACCGATATCGCTTTGGGCGTTATCCTCGTAGGCTGCTGCCCCGGCGGTACTGCCAGCAACGTTATTGCCTACATCGCTAAGGGTGACGTTCCCTTATCCGTTGGCATGACCATCACTTCGACTCTGATTGCACCGTTGGTAACACCTGTGCTGGTGTACCTGCTGGCAGGTTCCTGGGTTGAGGTAAGCTTTATGGCTATGGTACTTTCCGTAGTGAAGATTGTGCTGCTGCCTGTGCTTGCAGGTATCATCTTAAACAGCCTTTTCCACGAAACCATCGTCAAGCTGGGCGGTATTCTGCCGCTGGTTTCCGTTGTAGCGATTGTAACCATTATCGATGGTATCGTTGCTGTCAACGCTGCTAAGCTGATGAGCTGCGGTCTGATCGTAATGCTGGCGGTTGTCCTGCACAACGGCATCGGTATAGCACTGGGCCTTGGCATGGCGCGTCTGATGAAGGTATCCTACGCTAAGGAAACTTCTATTGCTATCGAAGTTGCAATGCAAAACAGCGGTCTGGCGCTTGCTCTGGCGACCGCAAACTTCGCCGCTAATCCGCTGGCCACGCTTCCGGGCGCTATCTTCAGCGTATGGCATAACGTTTCCGGTTCTATTTTCGCCAGCTGCCGCATCAAAGAGGTAGAAGAAAAGCAAAAGCTGGAGCTGAAGGAGCACGCAATAGCAAAATAAGCATAAACACTAAAGGCACTACTGTGAGCGCAGTAGTGCCTTAATTATTTGTATAGCGTAGTGCAGGGGAGCCTACATATTATTTTTTGCTTTTATTATCCAAAACAAAGAGCATTTCCATAGGCTGATCCGGCGCTTCCTTAACCGTTGCGCCTGTGCTGAAGCCCGGCATTTCCGCCTTGGTCAGCTCAATTTTGCCGTATTGGCGCTCGTAATCATCAATAACCCATTTCAAAATCTGTTCGATTTCCTTATTTACTGAACGGCCATTTATCTTTGCCAAATGCTTCATCTTATTCATGATAATAGGATGAATGCGCAGTGTAAAGCGTGCTTCTTCCATCAATACTCCCTCCAGATTCTGACTATTCTACTAATTATTATAGGCAAGAACAGCGCTTTTGGCAAGGAGATAATCTTTTTTAGCAACAACTAACTGTTTTTACAAGAATTTCAGACAATAGCTTTTGAAATATGCTATAATAATTATTATAGTGTAAATTTTTAGGAGGCAACAATGACTTTAGCAATAAATGCCGTATACCACGGCTTTAAGGTTTTACAAGCACAATTTGTAGATGAAATCAGCTCCCAGGCATATATCATGGAGCATATCAAGAGCGGAGCACGCCTTTTGTACCTTGCTAACGATGACGATAACAAGGTTTTTTCTATTTCCTTCAGAACTCCGCCTGCAGATGATACAGGTGTGGCACATATTCTGGAGCATTCCTCTCTCTGCGGCTCCCGCAAATATCCCTTAAAGGAGCCCTTCGTAGACCTCGTCAAGGGTTCTCTGAACACCTTTTTGAACGCTATGACCTTCCCGGATAAGACCATGTATCCCGTTGCCAGCCGCAACGATAAGGACTTCCATAACCTGATGGACGTATATCTGGACGCTGTGTTCTATCCTTCCTTCTACCAAAACAAATACACCCTGCGTCAGGAGGGCTGGCACTATAATCTGGATAGTCTTGACGGTGAGCTGAGCTACAACGGCGTTGTTTATAACGAAATGAAGGGTGTATATTCTTCGCCGGACGCATATCTGGAAAACGAAGCAATGAAGGCTCTGTTCCCTGACAACTGCTACCGCTTTGAATCCGGCGGCTATCCGGACGCTATTCCGCAGCTGACTCAGGAAAAATTCGAGCAGTTCCACAAAACCTATTATAGCCCGGAAAACAGCTATATCTATTTATACGGTGATATGGATATCGACGCTACTCTGGAATATCTCGACAGCGAATATCTGAGCAGCTTCGAGAAAACCGGTACTGTTGATTCCGCCATCGCAGAACAGCAGTCCTTGCCGCGTACTGCGGATATCGAAGCCTTTTATCCGGTTGGGGCAGAGGAGGACTGCACCGCCAAAACATATCATGAGCTTTCTATCGTAACAGGCAAGGCAACCGACCTGCAGACCAGCATGGCTCTGAGCCTGCTGAAAAGCACATTGCTGGACAGCGAATCCTCCGCACTGCGCCGTGCACTGATGGATGCAGGTGTGGGCCAGATTATCAACGGCAGCTATACCTCAAGCATGTATCAGCCGGTATTCTCTATCCGTGCCAGCGGCAGTGAGAAGGAACTGCGCGATAAATTTATTAGCGTTATTTATAAAACATTGCAGGACATTACTATCAACGGCATTGACAAAAAGCTGTTAGAGGCCAACATCAACTCCATGGAATTCAAGCTGCGTGAAGCAGATTTCGGTGGCTATCCCAAGGGACTGATTCTGGGCATCGGCGTTATGGATAACTGGCTTTATGACGGCAATCCGATTGAGGGCCTCTGTTACAACAAATATCTGGCAGCTCTGCGCGAGGGCCTGAAAACCAACTATTATGAAAGCATTATCGAAAACTATCTGCTGGACAACACCCATAAGGTGCTGGTAACCCTGCTGCCGCAGCCCGGCAAGGAGGAGGCAGACCAGGAGGCCGCTGCTGCCAAAATGAGCGCTATCAAGGCAACCATGAGCCAGGAAGAGCTGCAGCAGCATATCGACGAATGCGCCGAGCTGCACCGTCTGCAGGCTACTCCCGACAGTGAGGAAGCACGCGCAACCATCCCTGTACTGAAGCGCAGCGACATCAGACAGGAGGTAGAGAAGATTGAAACGCAGGAGAAAGAGCTGGGCGCAAGCCATTTGCTGTATCTTCCGCGCAATACAAATAAAATCGCTTATACCAGCTTCTATTTTGATATTACCGATATGGAAGCCGAAAAGCTGCCTCTGTGCTATCTGCTCACAGATATCATGGGCAAGTTCAACACCGAGCGCTACAGCTATCAGGAGCTGGCAACCAACGCCATCATGTATACCGGTGGCATTGCGTTCGCTGTACGCGCCTTCACCGAAGCAGAATCTACGGATGATTATAAAATTTACTTCTCCACCAAAGGCAAATGCCTCACCGATAACCTGCCGAAAATGCTGGATATCCTGCAGGCCATTGCTTTGGAAAGCAAGATGGACGATCTGGAGCGCTTCCGCGAGCTGGTGTCCGAGCTGAAAACCGATTGGGACGACAATTTCTTCAACCGCGGTCAGACCGTTGCTATCACCAGACTGTTCTCCTATTGCTCTGCCGGCGCACGCGTCAACGAGCAGGATGAATTCAGCTATTACCAGTTCCTCAAAAAGCTGACCGATAACTTCGACGAGCTGGCACCGCAGGTACTGGAGCAGTTGCGCCTGTTAATCAAACGCTTCTTCCAGAAGAACCGTTTCCTGCTCAGCTATAGCTGTGACGTAAAAGAGCAGGCAACAGTAAGACAACAGTGCCTTGATTTCATCAGCAAGCTGTCTGAGGCAGAAGCAGGGGAGAAGGCTGAGGTTCTGCCCGTAGGCACCGTAAACGAGGCTATTGCTACCGCAGGTAAGGTACAATACGTTTCTGCAGGCGGCAACTTTGCTAAGCACGGTCACAAATACGTGGGCGCGATGGCTGTACTGGAAACCATTCTGAGCTATGAATATCTCTGGACCAAAATCCGTATTCAGGGCGGCGCTTACGGTGTTACCGCACGCTTTGAGCTGAACGGCGTAGGCGTGTTTGCATCCTACCGCGACCCGCAACTGCCGAAAACTCTGGAGGCTTACCACGGTCTGGCAGAATGGCTGAGAAACGAAGAATTCCCCGAACGCGAGCTGAACAAGTACGTTATCGGTACCATCAGCACGATGGATAAGCCCCTGACCAACAGCATGCGTCTTGACAAGGCAACCGCGCAATATCTGAAGCACGTTCCCGTTGAGCTGCGCCAGCGCATCCGCAGCGAAATCCTCAATGTAAGCAATAAAGACCTGCAGGCATTGGCTAAGGTAGTAGAGGACATGCTCAGCGACGGCCTGATCTGCGTAGTCGGCGGCAAGCAGCCTATTGAAGCCAATAAATCTTTGTTCAACAATATCATCAACGCGTAAATCTGTACGCTGTTAAGCTTACACCAAAGCTAAGAAAAACCCGTGACCTCCAAAGGAAGTCACGGGTTTTGTCGTACATAAAAGTGCTATAAGGTTAATCTAACTCGCCGTTCTGCGCCTTTTTAACAAGCTCCTGATAAGCGTTATAAACGCCGCTGTTGAAGCAGGTAAGCACAACACTCATGCCATAGTCGGCGTTGGCATTAATCCATTCGGTGCAGGTCAAAAGAGCGATACGGGCAGCCTCGTCCACAGGATAAGCATAAGCACCGGTAGAAATCGCCGGGAAAGCAATGCTGTGCAGATGATGCTTGCGTGCCAGGTCCAGGCTGTTCTTGTAGCAGTCGGCCAGCTCCAGTCTTTGTTCAACCTTACCGTTATAAATAGGGCCTACGGTATGAATAATGTAGCTTGCAGGCAGATTATAGCCATAGGTAATCTTGGCAGCACCGGTTGTGCAGCCGCCTAAGGTTTTGCATTCCTCCAAAAGCTGCGGTCCTGCAGCGCGGTGGATAGCACCATCAACGCCACCGCCACCTAAAAGCGTACTGTTGGCAGCATTGACAATAGCGTCGCAGTCCAGCGTAGTAATGTCACCACGCCAAACAGAAATAGCGTTCTGCTGCTTGTTCTTCTTGGCATCGGCTAGCAGTTCCTTGATCATCCGGTTTTGAATATTGAAGGGAGCAGGGGAAGCAGGGTTAAAGATAATACCCGCAATGCCATCCATTTGCAGGATAGCTTCAAAGTAGTTGACCAAAGGGCGGCTGATAACATTGCAAGGCTCGCCCTGCTCGTAGGCCTCTTTGCTGCTGTAAGCAGTCATATATTCCAGGCCGCTGTCCGTAGTCTGCGTCTGCAGCAGCAGCTGGCCCTCCGGCGCATCGGCAGCAGTAGGAATGAGCACCTCTGCACCTTCCTGCAGCATTACGCTGACTGCATGCAGCAGCTTCACCAAATTAGCTTCGCTCTGGTCCGCAGCAAAGAACTGCTGGGAGTTCATGATAATATCAGTAGATGGATGTAACATATGCGTCATCTCCTTGTAAAAATCGTTTATACACATTCATAACTATAATATATAACAAAAAAACAGCTCTGTAAAGAGCTGTTTTTTATTTGACGCTAAAGTGACATCATTTTACATGCATTTTACAGTCAGATTATTAGAGCATACGGAATACAGAAATAACCTTACCAAGCACCTTAATGTTGTCAGAACCTACAATAGGCTCGTACTTATCGTTTTCCGGCTGCAGGCGCACACTGCGCAGCTCGCGGAAGTAACGCTTAACGGTAGTTTCCTCGCCGTCAATCAGGGCAACAACAATATCGCCGTTATTAGCAAAATTCTGCTTACGTGCAATAATGTAGTCATGATCCAGAATACCTGCGTTAATCATGCTGTCACCGCATACGGAAAGCATGAAAACATCATCGTCGCAGCCAATCAGGTCACGAGGAATAGGATAGGTCTCTTCGATGTTCTCGACAGCAAGAATAGGAACACCTGCAGTAACCTTGCCAACCAGCGGTACCGGAACAAGGAGCTTGTTTCTCCAGGCATCGCTTTCGCTCATCAGCTCCAGAGCACGCGGCTTAGCAGCATCACGCTGAATGAAGCCATATTCCTGCAGCTTCTTCAGATGATTATGCACGCTGGCACTGGAGGATAAACCTACTGCTGCACCGATTTCGCGTACAGCAGGCGGATAACCCTTATGATTAATAAAAGTACGGACGAATTTCAAAATGTTACGTTGGCGTTCAGACAACATATCTTCGGTATAGTTGCCATCAAAGTCCGGCGGGAGTGCTTTTCTTCTTCCCATTTTAGACCCTCCAATCATGTGTTTATAGTTAACCTTATACAAATTATAACAGATAAAAGTAATTTCGTCAAACAGCAGTGCGCACAGTGGCTAATTTAACATAAAAAATGCTAAAAACTTCTCAAAACCTCCGGGGGAGGAGCAAAAAGCGAAGAATTCACATAATCTGACGCTTTTCTCAGCATTTTCCTCAGTCGGGAAATAAACATGTCTATAATGCTGCCTTTTTACCACAAAGACTGCAAAATAATATTTTACGTCCGATAATGTATATTATGTTAAATTTTCCTTTTCTCAGGCGTGAGATTTTCATGCACTGCAATTCATTGCACCTGTGTAATTAAAAGTGCCATTCGTTCAGTTGCTGTTCAAGGGATTTTTCTGTCTCAGCGTCAGTTTTTTTGATAAAAAGCATCGCTGTAGCAGCTTTTTGGTTGCAGCTCAGTAAAATTTTGTTGTTATAAGCAAAATCCTTCAGCAAATCGGTATCAGCATTGATGCCGATAAGAGCTTTTTCCTGGGTGAAGTCAAAATTTGTCTTATAATCCTTCAAAGCAAAGTATTCGTTGCTGAATCCCTTCATGCGCTGCAGACCTTCGGAGATAAAACTCTCAACCGCAAGTCTGTTGGCAACAGGCGTTGAAAGAAGCTCTTTGATTTCAGCGTCGGTAATGTTATCAACACTGGCAGTAATCAGCAGATGATTCCAGTGCTGCAGAACATTACGTGCACCGCTGCTGTAAAGCTCCGTAACCTTCTTCTGGTATTCGGGGTCAGCCTGCGGAATAGCTAATACGGCATAAACACTGTCATAATCAGTATTTGCGGCAACCTCCTGCATTTCCTTCATTGAAGAAGCCAAAGTCAGGTAAAATGTGCCCTTGTCCTTATATTTAAGATTCAGCTGGCCATAGAACCAGTCATCAGGCAGCTGCACACTTTTACCGGCTGCGGCATCGGTAAAGCCGATGGCCTTCGGCGTGCTTGTCGGAGCAAAAGCCTTAAAACCCTTCAGCAGATCAGTGTGTGCTTTAGCGAAGCGCTGCATGGTTTCGGCCGGTACGTCGCGTACAAAAACATTCTCAACCTCCAGAGCCTTGTCCATCTCTTCCTTTGCGGAAGCAGCAGATTTGGGCTCGGTCTTGGCCTCGTCATTTTCGTCGCTTTCTGCGTCAGTATCGATATCATCAATATCTGCATCAGCGTCAGCGTCTTTTTCACCCTTCTTAGGTGCATAAAGATCCTGGTCAGTATTTACGGTAGACAGCAGATAAAGTCTGTCATTGGCAGAAACAAGGCTAGTATCAATTTTAACCAGCACATCACCCTGTTTATATAGGTAAGAAATAGTTATCGCCTTTTTGCCGGCAATTTTCCCTGTCTTAATAAGAGGCGTAAGCTTTTCCAGCTTTTCCTTGAGCACCTTGCTCTGAATCGTCAGATTGCCGTTACTGTCATGCTCGGCATATTTATCAAGCTCCAGCAGCGGCGCAGGCACGGTTTTCGGATTAAGCTGGGAGCGCTCCAAAAGTGCCAGCTTCTCATATTCCGCATCAAAATAAGCAGTAGAGAATTTTTCGCCTAAAATCTGCTCCATATCCTCTGCTGTGTAATAGTTAACAATATTAACTGCGGTATTTTTTAAATTCTCTTCGTTCTGATAAACCTTTTTGCTGCTGATATTGGTATACGCATAAACCTTCTTCGCTTCCAGCTTATAGTAAGGCTGTCCGTCCTTAACGCTGTAGCCTGCGTAGCTGTTTTCGTAGGCAGAAGCATGCGCAGCGCACAAAACAAGCACTGCCGCCAAGACTGTAATTTTTTTCATATACTCACCATCCTTTTGTTGGAAAAACGGTGGAATTATTTATTGTAGACGATGTTAACCATCACGCCGCTGCCCAGGTTGCAGGCATTAGCTTCATCAGTATCGATATGAACCTCGTCAGCATGCTTTACGCCCGCACGTACCAGAACATTATGCAGTGTTACGGAACGCTCGCCCTCTGTCTGGATATCAACGATATCGCCGTCCTTCAGGCCGTATTTTTCAGCGGTTTCCGGATACAGATGCACGTGGCGCGCAGCGATGATAATACCCTCTTTCAGCTCAAGCTCGCCTTTCGGACCGATGAGCTTAGCGCCAGCGCTGCCTGCGATGTCGCCACTGTTGCGGATAGGGGCATCAAGGCCAACCTTGCGCGCGTCGGTCAGAGAAAGCTCAATCTGAGTTTCCGGACGCAAAGGACCGATGATACGCAGCTTCATGGAATCCTTGGGAGTTACCATGGTAATCTGTTCTTCAGAAGCAAACTGACCGGGCTGCCCGATTGGCTTTTTAACGTGCAGCTCACTGCCTTCACCAAATAAAATATCCATATGCACACGGCACAGATGTGCGTGACGTGCAGAAACACCTAAAACTATCGGAAATTGCATTGTATGTCACCTCATAAAATAATTTTTATTTATATACTTATTATAGCTTGAATTGTGGTAATTGTCATCAGTTATCGAAATTTTTTTCATAATTATAGCATTTTAAGAACATTCATATCCTATTATATATAGCGAATCTGCGTGGAATTGCCAAAGAAGCCTGTAACAAGCCATAAAACCGGTAATACTGGACAAAAACTGCCTGATAGCTTATACTAAAAGCTATCAAACACAAAGGAAGTACCATAATGAACGGTCAAGAATATTTACAGCAATTAGAGCAGCGTCTTGCTCACTATTATGATAAGAAGCCATTACCGAAAGCACCGGCATTTGTCCTCGCAGCAGAGCTTAACGCTGCGGACGAAGGCTATTTCATCGTGCCTTCTTTAAAGACCTACAGTGTGCAGCACAACGAATATCTTTATGCTGCGCACTTCGACAAAAAGCTGACTGCGGACATGGCTTCCCCCTATCTGCAGTTCACCAAGGACGCTATGGCAGCGCTCAAAACCACTACCGAGCACATGAGCAGCGTCTATGCCCTTGTGCTTATCTGCGAGCAAGGCGTTGAGGAAAAGGCTATAGCAGACCTGCAGAAGCTCAGGCAGCACAAGGACTATTGCTTCACCCTGAAAGGCTGGTCCGATCTTGCTTTGTACCTCGTAGATATCCCTGCACAGAAGCTTTATTGCAACAAAGCAGGCGTTAAGGAAAAGGCTATTTTCGAGTTTGCCAAAGCTTGATATCTGTCGATTCACACTGGACAAGTTATTTCTCCGCGGAAAAAATAAATAGTATTCGGCTGTTAAGCATTTGCACATTTTGTACAAATCTTAACAGCTTTTTCACTTTTTTAAGTTAATAAATAATTCTGTGACAATACGTTGACAATAAGCCTAATTGTGGTATACTATTTCTATATTGCACATAAGATATAGAGTGCACTAGTAGTTATCATTTTCTAAATTATTTATTTTGCAATGATGCAAAAGGGAAAGAAAGGATGTTATTTATGAGTGGTTTATTGTTGCTTGTAGGCTCAATGGTTATCTTCTTTGTTGCCTACGTAACCTATGGTTCCTGGCTGTGTAAAAAGTGGGGTGTTGACCCTACACGTAAGACCCCGGCTGAGAGATTGTGCGATAACGTCGACTATATGCCGACCAGGCCCGCTGTATTGATGGGCCATCACTTCTCCTCCATTGCCGGTGCCGGTCCTATCGTTGGTCCTATCACCGCTGCTGTATTCGGTTGGGTTCCTGTAATGCTGTGGATTTTAATCGGCAGCATCTTCTTCGGCGGCGTACATGACTTTGGTGCTCTGTACTCCTCCATCCGTTTTGACGGCAAAACCATCGGCCAGATTATCGATGCAACTCTGGGCAAGAGCGGCAAGTTCCTCTTCTCCATTTTCGCATATGTAACTCTGCTGGTTGTTATCGCTGCTTTCGCTAACATCGTAGCCGCTACCTTCGTAGCAAGCCCGCAGGCTGCAACCGCTTCTCTGCTGTTCATCGTCCTGGCTGTTATCTTCGGCTTCTCCGTATATCGCTGCGGCCTGAGCCTCGGCGTAGGCACCGTTATCGGCGTTATCATGCTGGTTGTTGCAATTGCTCTCGGCAACATGTATCCGCTACACCTGTCCAAAAACGTATGGGTTTGCGTCCTGATGGTTTACATCTTCGTTGCTTCCATCGCTCCTGTCTGGATTCTGCTGCAGCCGCGTGACTATCTGAACTCCTTCCTGCTGTATGCCTGCATCGCATTCGCTCTGGTTGGTATCGCAATTTATCAGCCTTCCATGCAGCTGCCGGCATTCACCACCTTTGATCCTTCCGGCAAAGGCACCAACCCGATGTTCCCGATGCTGTTCGTAACCGTTGCCTGCGGTGCTATCAGTGGCTTCCACTCCCTGGTATCCTCCGGTACTACCTCCAAACAGCTCGATAGCGAAGGCAATGCTAAGCTCATCGGCTACGGCTCCATGCTGCTTGAAGGCGTTCTGGCTGTAGTTGCAGTTGTTGCTGTAGGCTATGTTGGCGGCGACAAGCTGACCGAACTGCTGAAAAACGGTGGTCCTGTAAACGTATTTGCTGATGGCGTTGGTACCTTCATGACCAAGCTCGGCTTCTCCTTCGGCGTAGCTAAAGGCTTCGTTGCTCTGACCATCTCCGCTTTCGCTATGACTACTCTGGATACCGCAACCCGTCTGGGCCGCTTCATTTTCCAGGAGCTGTTCACTAAGGTTGATCCGAAAACCGGCGAAGCTCAAGGCAATGTTCTCACCAACCCGTTTGTTGCTACTCTGATTACCGTTGTACTGTCCGGTTATATGTCCCTTGGTTCCTACCTCACCATCTGGCCGATTTTCGGTGCTGCTAACCAGCTGTTGGCTGCCCTCTCCCTGTTGGCTGTCGGTGTATGGCTGAAGAGCGTTGGCCGTGACAACCTGATGGTTCTCATCCCGATGGCATTTATGTTCTGTGTAACTTTGGTTGCATTGGCACAAATCATCTTCGCTAACATGGCAACTCATATCATTACCGCTGCATTGGGTTCTGTACTCTTCATCCTGGCAATTGCACTGTTCCTGGAATCAAGAAAGTATCTCTTCGGTGGTGCAAAATAACCAAATATGCTCTAAGCATTAAACACTGAACGTGTTCAATGGCTGTTACGAATTTCGTAATGAAGTACGTAACAGCCATTTTTTTGTTGATATTTTATACTATATATAGTATCATAAAGAAAGAAGGTATATTATGACATCCCTCGAGAAAAAACTCCGCGCTCTGGCCAACGGCAAGGATTTGCCTTGGGACCAGACCAAAGCTTTCTTATAAAGGTTAGGAGCTGAAGTCATTTCTCCGCGTAGTGGTGGCAGTCATTTTAAAATTGTTTGCAAGGGATACAGTACAATGTACATCCCTGTACACAAAGACTCTATCAAAAAGATTTATGCACGTCAGATTGCAGATTTATTGAGCGATTTAGCGAAAGGTTAAGGTGAGGCAGATGAAAAAAAAAGACTTTAACTATTACATGTCCTTAAACTATCCTGTTGAAATCAGCGTTATTCCCGAAGATGAAGGCGGCGGTTACTTTGCCTGCATTCCCCTGCTCCCCGGTTGCTGGAGTGATGGCGAAACCTTTGAGGAAGCATACAAAAATATCTTGGAGGTAAAAGGTCTCTGGATTGAAGATATGCTCGACCGCGGTATGCCCATCAACGAGCCGAATATTAAGCCTCGTTTCAGCGGCAGGTTCGTAGTGCGTGTACCCAAAACACTGCACCGTCTGCTGGCCGAAGAATCAGAACGTGAGGGCATCAGCCTGAACCAGTTCGTCAATAACTCGTTGGCCTTTGTTGTTGGCCAAAAAGCTTGCACACTAAAAACAGCTCCTCGATACGACCGTATCGGGGAGCTTTAACTTCCATAAGAAAAGCTAGTCTGCCGCAACTACAGTTACAACAGAATGGCTTCATTATATATATAATTTATCAAAAAACTTAGGATCTCTTCTTCAGTTCTTCAAACAGCATCGGATTCAGTACGCGGATATAGGTTCCCTTCATGCCCAGGGATTTAGTTTCAATCAGGCCGGCACTTTCAAATTTACGCAGTGCGTTAACGATAACGGAACGGGTAATGCCTACGCGGTCAGCAATCTTCGAAGCAACCAGCAGACCTTCGTTGCCATTCAGCTCGCCCATAATGTTTACAATAGCTTCCAGCTCGGAATAGGACAGGGTGGAGAAAGCAACCTGTACGGTAGCCTTCTTGCGGATTTCTTCGGAAACAACTGCTTCGCGATCATGCAGAATTTCAACGCCCAAAACAGTAGCAGCATATTCAGCCAACAGCAAATCATCATCATCGAATTCCGCATCATATTTAGCAACAATCAGGGTACCAAGGCGTTCGCCATTGCCGTAAATAGGTACAACAGTAGTCATCTTACCGTTAAAAATACATTTTGTATCAGCAACAAAAGAGCAGTTCTGATTCTGATGAGGAATGTTGGCCAGCGTTTCCTTAACGCTCATAATAAAGCCCAGATAATCCTCAGGGAAACGCATATCGTCAAGAACCTGCTCGCGCATAATATCGCATTCAAACTCGTGAATCAGCGCATAACCCTTTACGCCGCCTTTACGGCCGACAATATAGGTGTTTGCTTCAATAACGTCACGCAACAACTTTGCAATAGCGTTAAACTCAACCTTATCTCCTTTTTGTAAAAGCTTGTTAATCTTTCTGGTCTTTTCCAACAATTTCATGATTTTGCCCTCCTAAAAAAAATTATGCTCTTGGATGATTCTTCTTGTAAACATTCGTCACATGTTCATTTGAAACGTGCGTGTAAATTTGCGTTGTTGATAAATTCGCATGTCCTAAAAGCTCCTGTACCGAACGCAAATCGGCACCATGCTCTAAAAGATGCGTTGCGAAGGAATGGCGTATCGTATGCGGACTGACATTTTTATGGATAGCCAGCATATTTATATATTTCTCTAAAATACGCCTTACACTGCGGTCCGTGAGCCTACCACCACGGTTATTGACGAAAATGAAGTCATGCTTCTGCTGATATTGAAGCATCAGCTGCTGTCGTACACGGTAATATGTGCTTAACGCAGCACAGCAGGTGTGGCCTACCGGCATAACTCTTTCCTTATTACCCTTGCCGAGCAGAAGCACGAACCGGTTGCTCAGGTCTACTCTTTCCAGAGTAAGCCCTACTAGCTCGGATACACGGCAGCCGGTAGCATAAAGCATCTCCAGCACCGCCTGGTCGCGAACACCCAACACCTTACTTTTATCGGGCATCGCCAACAGCTCGTTGATTTCAATTTCATCCAAAAAAGCCGGCAGCTTTTTTTCCAGCTTTGGTGTGCGCACCTTTGTCAGCGGACTATATTCAATAACCGCTTCACGCACAAGGTATTTAAAAAAGGAACGCAGTGCAGATATCCTGCGGGCAATCGTCCTGCGCGCATACTGCTTTTCGTTAAGCTCTGCGAGATAGCCACGCACATCCAAAGGACCTGTCTGCTGCCAGAAAAAATTCTGCTTGTTTCTGCGCAGCATAAACTCCGCAAAGGCAGCCAAATCCTTTTGATAGCTTTCAATCGTATGCTGAGAACAATTTTTTTCAACCTCCAGATAAGTTAAAAACCTTTCCGGATAGTTATTAACTGTAGTGTCCATAATCTAAAAATACCTTCATTTTATTTTATCACACAAAACCGTAAGAATCAAGCTAATATTGCTATTCTTTCTAATTTTCTAACAGCTTTGCAACGCTTGAAAAAAACAGTGCTAAAAAGCACTGTTTCATCATTGAATCAGCAGTCATACGTTACAGAATTTATCCTATAACATGTAAACTGATTTGTCAAGTAATTGAAAATGATTTTACTATTTTGTCAAAATTTAACTCTGAAATTGTATCTTTAGCTACGATTTCAGCTATAATCATTCCTAATTACTTACAATTATTTACGTGTCAGCTTATAGATAAGCGCATTGCAGATTGCTGCAGCAACGTTGCTGCCACCCTTGCGGCCGCGGGCAACGATATAAGGAATACCGGTCTTCATGATGATTTCCTTGGATTCCACAACGTTTACAAAGCCTACAGGAACACCGATAACCAGCTCCGGCTTAATCTTGCCTTCCTTAACCAGCTCGTCCAGACGAACCAGTGCGGTCGGTGCATTGCCTACGGCAATGATTACCGGGCCTTCGATGGTGCAGGCCTTTTCCATGCAGGCAGCGGCTCTGGTGGAGCCTGCTTCCTTAGCGCGTGCCGCAACATCGGGATCTGCCATGAAGCAGACAGCCTTTGCGCCCAGCTTGCCCAGGCCCATTTTGTTGATGCCGGTGCAGGCCATGTTGGTATCGGTAACGATGGTAGCACCCTTTTGCAGTGCAGCCAGCGCCTTCTCTACTACGCCGTCGGAGAACAGCATATTGCGGGCATAATCAAAATCTGCGGAGGTATGGATAACGCGCTTAACGATATCAATTTTCTCCTCATCGATATGAATTTGGCCTAATTCCTCGCCAATAATTTCCATACTGCGTTTTTCAATGTCAGCGGGTAAAACATTTTGTAAATGCATTATTTTACACTACCTTTCTTCATGATATACTGCAATTATTTTTCAATGCCTACACGCGCCGGAATACCCCTTTTGAAGGGATGCTTGCGCATGCAGACCTCAGATACATAATCAGCCAGCTCCACCAGCTCAGGTGCCGGATTACGGCCTGTCATAACAACCTCCAGCTCCTGCGGCTTGTTCTTCAGAAACTCTACTAAAGCAGCCTGGTCAAAAACGCCGGTGTTGCAGGCACCGATGATTTCGTCGAAAATCAGCAGGTCGATATGCTCGTTGGCGCATTTTTGCTTAACTTTGTCGAAAAGCACCATATGCTCGCGCTTAACCTCTGCCTTTTCCACATCGTTCATCTGGAAGGTGAATTTCTTGGTTTCCTTGCCGCGCATTACCTCAATATTGGGCAGCAGTGCTAAGCTCGCAAGCTCGCCTGTCGGTCTGCTTTTGAGGAACTGCACTATCAGCACATGGTTGCCATGGCCTGCGCAGCGGATTGACAAGCCCATAGCAGCGGTAGTTTTTCCCTTGCCATCGCCACAGTAAATATGAATCAGTCCACCGTCTTTCATTTAGACACCTGCTTCCAAAATCTTGTAAATTTCCTTCATATCCAGGTTCTCACGAATGCTGTCGGCAAGAATATCATATTGCTGACGTTTATATTCTGCAAAGTTGATGGTCTGGATATCCTCCATCTTTTTACCCTTCTTGGCCAGCAGCGCTTCCACAATCTTCACGGCAATGCCATCGCCGTCAAAGACGCCGTGTACATAGGTACCGTAAACATTGAGCTTGCCCTCGGTGTTCTGCGAGCCCTCGGCCATAATTTCACCGTTTTCGTGAATCGGGCTGATAGAGGTCAGTGCCTTCTCCTCAGGGAATTCGGTTACGCCAGAGTGAATCTCATAGCCATAGAGAGGCAAACCGCTCAGTGCGGAGAAGATGCCCTGCACCTGACCGAATTTGCCGGCCATCTGGATGGTACGTTTCTTTTCGATAAAGGTTGTTTCGATGTCCAGCAGGCCCATGCCGGGAGTAACGTTAGCTTTGCCTGTGCCGTCCTCTTCACCGTACGGGTCGGAAATCTGCTTGCCAAGCATCTGATAACCGCCGCAGACACCGAACACTACAGTACCGCTGTTAGCATGCTTCAAAATAGCAGCCTCCATACCACTCTGGCGCAGCCATTTCAGGTCGCCGGTGGTATTTTTGGTACCGGGGATAATAATCATATCCGGCTGGCCCAGCTCGCGTACACTTGTTACATAGCGCAGGGATACGCCGGGAATCAGCTCAAATACGTTGAAGTCTGTATAGTTTGACATACGCGGAATGCGTACAACTGCAATATCAATCAGCTTAACCTCGCTGCGGCCGCTGATACGCTCGGAAAGGCTGTCCTCATCCTCGATATCAACCTTCAGCATCGGCAGCACGCCTACGATAGGTACGCCTGTTTTTTCTTCAATCATCTTCAGACCGGGGCGCAGGATTTCTACGTCACCGCGGAACTTGTTGATGATAACACCCTTAACCATGGCTCTTTCGTCGTCCTCCAGCAGCATCAGCGTGCCGTAGATGGAAGCGAAAACGCCGCCACGGTCAATATCTGCTACCAGCAGCACAGGAGCCTTGGCCATTTTAGCCATGCCCATGTTGACAAAATCGTCCTTTTTGATGTTAATTTCCGCCGGGCTACCTGCACCCTCGATGCAGACGATATCGAATTTGGAAGCCAGCGTATCAAACGCCTTCTGTACCTCCGGGCGCAAGGTATGCTTCATTGCATAATATTCGCCGGCCTTCATGGTACCGATTGCTTCGCCGTTGACAATAACCTGGGAACCGCTGTCGCTGGTAGGCTTCAGCAGAATAGGATTCATCAGTACGCTGGGCTCAATGTTGGCTGCTTCAGCCTGCACAACCTGCGCACGTCCCATTTCCGCACCCTCGGCGGTGATAAAGGAATTCAGCGCCATGTTCTGGGATTTGAACGGTGCTACCTTGTAGCCGTCCTGATTGAATACACGGCATAAACCTGCTGTTACCAGGCTCTTGCCTGCATTTGACATGGTACCTACTATCATAAGTGCTTTTGCCACTTTAATCACTCTCTTTCATCAAAAAGTCCAGTATGTCACGGTAGCTTTGCAGCCGTATACTGTGACCTGTGGTATTAAGATAGCCTGCAATCACAGGCGTGCAGCCGTCACCGTGCTTACCTGTTACCGAGCTGGTAACGTGGTCGCCGCAGATGACAAGCTTCAGTGGTTCATGATACTTTGCTGCTATGGTCTGTAAAAACTGGGTATCTATTCTGCTGATAAAATCAGCCTTAGCCTGATAATCATAACGATGGGCAGCCTCGTCACTGCCGTTGAAATGTGCAATAACGAAATCATCCTGCTGCAGCATAGCAAGCGTTGCTTCAGCCTTCGCCATAATGTCAGTATCAACATCGCCGGTTGCATTCGGCGGTGTTATTACATCCATGCCCAAGGCTCTGGCGATGCCGATGACAATCTCTGCCTTGCACACCGCCCCACCGCGCAGTCCGTGCAGACTGTCGAAGGAAGGGAGCACCTGGCGGGCTGAAGGGCCCCAGGGATAGAGGATGTACTGCAGGCCGTCGCGGGCAAAGGGCTGCAGCCGTTTTGCCGACTCCTGCAAAAAATAGTTAATGGACAGAGATTGGCTCCGTAGCTCCTGCAGCAGTCCGTTTACATCCTCGCCTACACTTTCGTGCGGCGGCTGTACTGTGCAGTCCAGCACGCTTGCTTCCCTGTTCATCACTAAAAGATTACGGTATTCGGATAAATGAATAAACTCTATATCTTTAAGGATACCGTCACACTGCTTGGCAGCCTGCTGCATCTCCAGCGGCGTCAGTCCCTGCCCGTTGAAGGCAGCAAGACGGCCGTCAGCATCAACAGCAGCCAGATTGCAGCGCAGCACCATTTCATATTCAGAAATATCACGGTTGTGCGCCAACAGCTCCAGATAAGCACGGTTGTGCGGTATATCCTTTTTATCTACACCCAGAAGCCGCAGAATACAGCTGCAGCTTTCGGGAATAATGTCATTTTCACATATGCTGAGGCTCCCAAGTGTCCCGGAAGCAGCCAGCGCATCCATCGCAGGATGCACTGCGTGCTCAAAGGGAGTCTGTCCCTGCCATGCAGGAATCGGGGAATCGCCTAAGCCATCAATCAATACTAATAAAGAGCGCATGTTTTTATTGCTTCCTTAAGTGCTTTAATTAGACCGCGGTTCTGCACTCTCGTTTTGACCGCGATACGGTAATAGCCTGCCTGCAGATTGTGATAGTTGGCGCATGAACGTATCAGATAGCCACGCTCATGCAACAGCTCCGGAAGATTTTCCGGCTGCGGCAGATAAAAGAAAATATAGTTGGCTTCCGAGCCGTATACCTTGGCACCCAAAGCCGTAAGCTGGCTACGCAGATAGCTGCGCTCCTGCTCAATCAGCTTAAAGGATTTAGCCAGATATTCGTGCTCCTTTAAAGCAGCCTTGCCTGCCTCCTGCGCCAAGATGGAAACGTTCCAGTCCTGACCGCTCTGATGCAGTGCTGTGTTCAGCTCACTGCTGCCGCTGAGGCAGTAGCCTAAGCGGATGCCGGGCATCGCAAAGGTTTTGGTGAAGGCCTTGAGGATAACCAGCTCAGGATAAGTTGCCAGCAGATCACGCATGCTGAAGGCCTTTTCCTCACTGACAAAATCCATAAAGCATTCATCTATCAAAAGATGAGCTCCTACCAGACGGCATTTGTCGAGAATCTGCACCAGCAGCTCACGGCTCGTCAGCTGGCCGGTAGGATTATTGGGATTACAGATAACAACCAGATCTGTATCGGGCGTAATCGCATCGACAATATCATTGTCAGCAGCAAAATCACGCGCCTCCTGCAGATTATAATAGCTTATTTTGCAGTCTACCGTACGCAGAGCCTTTTCATAATCGGCAAAGGTAGGTGCCAATAAAAGTGCTCGTCCGGGCTTCAAGGCCAGCGCCAGACGGAACAGCACGTCGGCCGCACCGTTACCGAAGAAAATATACTCCTGCGGCAGCTGCAGATAGCTTGCTGTCACCTCTGCCAGCTCGCGGCAGAAGGGATCAGGATAGTTGATACAAAGCTTTAAAGCCTGTTGAACAGCCTGCTTTATACCAAGCGGCAGGCCAAGAGGATTGATATTAGCGGAATAATCTACAAAGTGACGACCATCCTTGGTCAGCTTTTCCGTATAGATATCTCCGCCGTGTTCGTATTTATACATCATCTTCTACCTGCTTCATTTCAAAATAAGACTGTTAACCAGATAAATCAGAGAAAACAGCAACAGGCTGAGAACAGCCGTCATATAAAGTAAATTGTTGGTGGTAACTATATCCTCGGGGCACACCGGACGGATGTCATCGCCGATGGTTTCCTTGTGGACGAGTTTACCGAAATAAAAATGATCGCCGCCGAGCTGGATGTTCAAGGCACCGGCCGTAACTGATTCCGTCATTGCGGAATTAGGACTGAGATGATGATAGCGGTCGCGCCAGAATGTTTTCCACGCTCTCTTGGCATCAAGATTAAGGAAATAAGATGCCACAATCATTACCAGACCGGTAATACGCGCGGGAATCAGATTGGCCAAATCATCGAGCTTGGCAGCACAGCGTCCAAAATAAAGATACGTGTCATTTTTATAACCGACCATGGAATCCATAGTATTGATGCCTTTATACAAAAAGGCCAGAGGAGCGCCGCCGATAAACATATAGAACATCGGAGCGATGATGCCGTCGGCAGTATTTTCCGCAACGGTTTCTACTGCACCCTTAGTCACCTCTGCAGCATCAAGTTCTTTTGTATCACGCCCAACGATCCAGGAAAGCTTCAGTCTTGCATCCACAAGATCGTTATCCTTCAGGGCAGTGTATACCTTCATGCTTTCGTCACGCAGACATTTTGTAGCAAAGATCTGGTAGCACATAACGGTTTCCAGAGCAAAACGCAGCCAGGGGTTAACCTGTTCCGCCAACGTCAGCACAGCAAACGGCACGGCAAAGGTAAGAACCAGAACGATTATTACCATCAAGGCACCGCCGAGCAGTAATGCTGTCTCGCCGGGAGCAAGCATACGCCGCAGTTTTTTTTCCAGAAATCCTATTAAATTGCCAATTAAGCAGATTGGATGCGGCAACCAATGCGGGTCACCGAAAATCAAATCTAAAATAAAACCTGCTACAATTGCGCCTAAGGTCATCATCTAAGCAAACTCCCCTTTTCAGCAGTCTGTCGACTGCTATTTAGCAGCATACGCTGCACATTGTTTGGTAAAGCTGCGGGCAAATTCAGGATTGCCCCACAGGTGGATGTGCGGATAACCGGCATAAAGTGTCGGTGTTGTATTCGCGCATTCCCAGCTGCCGCGGCCGGACGCCTTGGCAGCTATAAAGCTTGCACCGTTGTTGGTGCTGTCGGAGTAATGGAACTCGTGTCCGTTTATCGTACCGCCGGCAGGACACAGCAGATTATCCTGCTGCGCCGTCAGATGCACATAACCGAAGCGCGTCAGCTTTTTAGTCATGGCCGATTCGCCCTTCAATGCACCAACCCAGCTGTACAGCTTATCGCCGTCGCGATAATGCTCCAGCAGATACATGAAGCCGCCGCATTCCGCAAAACAAGGCATACCGCCGTCGATAGCGGTTTTTAGCTCCTGCAGCAGCGTTTTGTTATCCGCTAATTGCTGTGCGTAAAGCTCGGGATAGCCTCCGCCCAATACAAGGCCGCTGATGTTCTCCGGAAGATGCGCATCAGCTATCGGGCTGAAGGGTACGAGCTCCGCACCCAGCTCAGCTAAGAGGTCAAGTGCGTCCTGATAGTAGAAACAGAAGGCTTTGTCCATAGCGACTGCCACACGCATACGTCCGACGGGTTCAAGGCTTACCTCATCATACGCAAGCGGTGCAGCCTGCGCCGCTATCTGCAGCAGGCCGTCCAAATCAACTGATTTAGCTGCCTGAGCCGCCAGCTTGGCAACTATCTGCTGCAAATCTCCTATTTCATCGGCTGTAACCAGGCCTAAATGACGGCTTTCAAAGTTACAATCCTGCATCACCGGGAAGTAGCCTAACAGCTTCACACCGGTTTCGCGTTCAATTACATCCTTATAGAAAAGATAGCTCATCGGATTAACATTGTTCAGAATAGCGCCGACGATGTGGCTGTCGCTGCGGAATTCCTTGAAGCCCTCGATGGTCGCAGCAATGGATAAGGCGGCTCCCTTGCCGTTAACAACCAGAACTACCGGAACATCGCAGGTGCAGGCCAGCTCGTAAGCACTGGCTTCCGTGGTTTTACCCATGCCGTCGTAAAAGCCCATCGCTCCTTCAAAGACAGCTACATCCGCCCGGCGTGCATTTTTTGCTACCAGATAACGGGTTGTAGCCTGCCCCAGCATGAACAGATCCAGATTGCGGGATTTTGCTCCGATAACACGAGAATGAAACATCGGGTCAATATAATCAGGTCCTGATTTGAAGGCTGCCACAGACAGCCCTTTTTCCATCAGCGCCTTCAGCAGTCCGCAGACAATAGTAGTCTTGCCACTGCCGCTACCGGGAGCACTGATCATAAAACGTGGAACTTTTACTTCAGCCATGTTAATCTTCCTTCTTTAATGCAGTCATTACATATACAGGGTTTTGTGCCATCATCAGGTTGTAGCTGCCCAGATGCTTGCTACGCGCTACAAACACATTGACGATTTCCAGACTGTAAGCGGGATGCTCCTTGTAATAAGCAGCAACCTCTGCCAGAGTTTCTACCGTAATGGCATTGATTACAACACGGCAGTCACTGTTCTTAGCATAAATTACGTCCAGCATTTCACACAAATCGCCGCCGCTGCCGCCTACGAAAACACAATCGGGAGCAGGCATGGCTTTGATGTTTTCCAAAGCCTCACCGGCAATAACCTCCAGATTGTCAACGCCAAATAAGGCCTTGTTCTTTCCGAGGAGCTCAACGGCAACAGGGTTGCGCTCAAAGGCCCAAACCTTACCTTGGCTGGCAAGCAGAGCCAGCTCAATGGAGCAGGAGCCTGTACCGGCGCCGATGTCATAAATCAAATCTGTAGCCTTCGGCTGCAGCTTGGACATCGATACACTACGTACCTCCTGTTTGGTCATGGGCACCTTGCTGCGCTGGAACAGGTCATCGGCAAGGCCGTGTACGGTAGAGGTAAAGCTTTGCGCATCCTCGTTCAAAATCATCATTACGGACAAGGACGGGAAATCCAAGGCACTAATTTCTTCCGCCGTACCGCTGGTGATTTTTTCTTCGGGATACGAAAGGTTTTCACCTACATAGACCTGAACCTGACCAAGAGCATGCTCACACAGCTGTGCGCACAGCTTTTGCGGAGAATTTTCTCCGCCGGTCAAGGAAAATACTTTTTTGTTACGGGCAACTGCCGCTACCAGGTTTTGTGTGCGTCCGTGCATGCTGACGATTTTGGCGTCATCCCAGGACAGCTGCAGCTTAGAGGAAAAATACACCAGGCTGCTGATGCCACAGTAGCGAACACATTCACAATCCGGCAGCTTACCGCTGATGGTTTTGGCGAGGCTGAAAAAGCCTACATCACCGGAAACCAGCACCGCCAGCACATCCTTATCAGGCTGTGCCTGCGCTGCAATCTCAGCAATAGCAGCAGTTTTGATTGTGTCATATACAGTTTTGCTGCTGTCTGCAAAAGCAGCCAGCATGCGTTTGTCGCCAATCAGGATATTACTTGAGGCAATAGCCTGACGTGCTTCGCCGGTCAGCAAATCGGGGTTACCGGGGCCGATACCGACGATGTTTACGCGCAATTTTTGCGACATAGGAAGCAAGCCTCCTTTTTATTTATATCAATTACCGGCAGCAAAATGCTGCTTTAGGTAATCAACAATCTCACTATAGCCGGCACCGGTTTCCTCCTGTGCACGGCCGATGACTATCAGCTTGGCGCCGGCAGCAGCCGCCGCCTCCACCTTTTCATCAAAGCCGCCGACAGCACCGGAATCCTTGGTCACCATAAACTTGCTACCATACTTTTTCAACATAGCGACATTCAGCTCCTTGCTGAACGGTCCCTGCATACAGATAATATGCGCAGGCTTGTAACCAAGCTTCAAGGCAATCTGCAGACTGCTTTCCAGCGGCAGGATACGCAGAACGATACGCTCGGCGTAATCATGCACAGCGGTGAAGTCCGGCAGATTCTTGCTTCCGGTAGTCAGGAAGATGCCGCCGTCCAGATGATTCAGAAGCTCAACTGCTTCAGCAAAATCGTGAACGGTAATATAATCGCCGCCCTCGCCCGACGGACGCACCAGGCGCAGATATTCAACCTGCTCTGTGCTGCAGGCCTCCTGCACCGTTGCGGTAACAACGGTAGCATAAGGATGCGTAGCGTCGATAACGCAGGCAGGGCGATGCTCCCGAATAAAGGCACGCATAGCTGCAAGGTCCATACGCTCTGCCATGACTGTCATTCCCGGCTGCGGCTCAATTAAGGACGCACCGTAATCCGTAGCAACAGAAACATACAGCTCCACCGGCAGCTTAGCCAGCTCCTTAATCAGGCGGCGTCCCTCACTGGTACCGCCGATAAGCCAGATTACCGGTTTCATGCCAGCTTGTAACCACGCGGGGTTACCATACGGCCATTGATTACTTCGGTCTGGGTGTTGCCGATAATAACGGTAGAGAACATATCTACCTGTTTATCGCGCAGCTCTGCCAGAGTAGTCAGTTCAAAGTCCTGACCATCGCGGCCGATGTTGCGTACAATGCCTGCAGGAATGGTACCCGGCTGATTTTTCAGCATGATATCGCAAGCCTTTTGCAGGTAATCATGACGCTTGTGGCTGGAGGGGGTATACAGGCAGATGCAGAAATCGCCTTTGGAAGCGCAGTCAAGACGCTTCTCGATTTTTTCCCACGGAGTCAGCAGGTCGCTGAGGGAAATCAGGCAGAAGTCGCTGATCAGCGGTGCACCCAATACAGCAGCACCGGAGCATGCTGCGGTAATGCCGGGAACAACCTCGATTTCAATTTCGGGATGATCCTTGGCAACCTGGCACATAATGCCTGCCATTCCGTAAACGCCTGCGTCGCCGCTGGAAATCATAGCAACGGTTTTGCCCTTCAGAGCTTCGTCCAGAGCCAGCTTGCAGCGGTCAACCTCTTTACGCATGCCGTTGGAGAGGAATTCCTTCTCCTTGAAATCTTCCTTAATCAGGTTAACATATACATTGTAGCCTGCAATAACATCGCAGGACTTCAGTGCGTCGTAAGCTCTTTTGGTCATTTGCTCTACGCCGCCGGGGCCAAGGCCCACAACAAATAATTTACCCATTATCTCGTCTCCTTAATCAGTCTTCAATCCGGTTCTGGCAAAATCCAGGACCAGGTTTTCGGCTGCAACAGCCAGAGTTACACCATTCAGACTTATCTTGCGCAGCAGCAGCCTGCCGCCCCTGCTGTCTTTTACAGCACTGCGCTCGCATACGTTGCTTACACCAACTACGCTCTGCACAAAGGCCGACGGCGTGAAATCGCCTGCTACGCTGTTCAATTCATCGGCTGAATAGAAATTAGCAGCAAAGTTATATTTTTTGGCAAAGGCCAGTAAACCCTGCTCGTCTTTTTTCAAATCTACGCTAGCGATTGCCACAACGGAACGCTTGTCCAGCTGCAGCTTTTCCAGCTCCGGCAGTACCAGAGCTTCAATATTTTCCAAGGGCGTATTGCGACGGCAGCCGATTCCCAGATGCACAATCTTGGGAAGCAGGCGCACCGTAGTTGCAAACGGCTGCAAATGCTTTTGCAGCGTAACAGCCATGCCGACAGGCAGGCTGCTGTCCTCAACTACCAGCTTTGGCAGCGGACCTGTAAGCTGAAATTCCTTATCATAATACAGGCCTACCTTTTCATCACCCACCAGTGCTGCGGCAAAATCCTTGGCTGCTGCCAAAGAGCACAGCACCATGCGGTTGCGGGCCGCCCATTCGTCAACAGCGAAAAGACCGTTGACATCCGTCGCCGTAGTCACGCAAGCAGTTGCACCCAGTGCTGTCGCCAGGCAACGCGAAAGCTCATTGGCTCCGCCGATGTGACCTGCAAGCAGAGGAATAACAAAGCTGCCGCGTTCGTCTACCGAAATAACCGCAGGGTCCGTCAACTTGCTTTTGATAAATGGCGCGATAGTACGCACCGCAATCCCCACAGCGCCGACGTATATCAACGCCTGACATTTGTTGAAAACAGCTGCGCAGGCACCGTTATGGTCCGGCAGCATCGGGGCAATGCCCGTCTGCTCCGCATACTTTGCTACAGTCTGCAACTCCGTTTCATAACCGATGCTGTGCAGATATTCGGCAACCTTTTTGCTCAGCTCCGCGCCACGCACCGAAAAGGAAAATATAGCCGCGCGCATAGCTTATTTAACCTCGGGCTTAACGTCCAGTTTAGTCGGGTCTGCTTCACGGAAGCCGTGAGCGAAGGTCGGGTTGTACAGCTCGCTGCGGTCATAAGCATTGCCCAGGAAGCCGCCGACGGTAATCAGCGCAGTTTTGTTGATACCGTATTTAGCAGCGTTTTCTGCCAGGGTACCAACGGTGCAACGGATAACCTTTTCATCCGGCCAGGATGCTTTGTAAACAATAGCAGCCGGAGTATCGTTTCTGTAACCGCCTCTTACGAGCTCGGTCTGCAGTTTTTCCAGCATACCGCTGCTCAGGAAGATAACCATAGTTGCCTTGTGGGCAGCATAATCAGCAATCTTCTGATGGCTCGGAACCGGAGTACGGCCTTCCATACGGGTGATAATAACGGATTGGCTTACGTTCGGCAGAGTGTATTCAGCCTTCAGGCAAGCAGCAGCAGCGCAGAAGGAGCTTACGCCGGGAACAACCTCGTAGTCAAGGTTGTAGCTGCGCAGCAGGTCAATCTGCTCGCGATGTGCACCGTAAATGCTGGGGTCACCGGTGTGCAGGCGTACAACCAGCTGGCCGGCCTGAGCTGCGGGAACCATAGCGGCGATAACCTCTTCCAAGGTCATAGTTGCACTGTTCATAATAGTACATTCCGGTTTGCAGTATTTCAGCAGTTCCGGGTTAACAAGGGAGCCTGCGTAAATAACCAGGTCAGCCTTTTCCAAAAGCTCTTTACCTTTTACAGTAATTAAATCAGCTGCACCGGGACCAGCACCAATAAAATAGATCATTATTCATCAAACTCCTTTTCTTTAACCAATATTACAGAGAAATAGCTGCTCTTAGGATCTACTTCTTCAAGGTTACGATAGATTTTTTCGCCCGGAAGGCCGCATCTTTCAACCATACCGGAATTTTTAATGAGCTTACGCTCGCGCAGCTCGTCAACTACACGGCCGATTTCGCTTGCGGATTTCATCAGCACCTTGTTGCCGGGGCCATCAAGGAATGCTGCGGACTGTTTATAGCTGCCGGGCAGAACAATCAGCGGTTCCGCTCTTTCGCACAGGGAAGTATTCAGCTTAGCAGCAACAGCGCAGATAGAAGTTACGCCTGCAACCAGCTCTGCATCATAGCCATCCTTCAGCACCAGCTTATGAACGTAAATGCAGGTTGCATATACGGTAGGACAGCCAAGAGTGATGAATACAACGTTTTTGCCTTCATCAAGCAGCTTTTCAATAGCACCGGCACCCTCGCGGTGTGCTTTGTCCATTGCTGCCATGTCCTTAGTCATAGGCATATAAATAATCAGCTGGGGTTTTGCATCAAGATCTACTACGTGATTAACGATTTCCTTAGCCGTCATTACGTCGGTATCTCCCTTAGGCAATGCAACAACATCGCATTCCTTCAACAGGCGTACTGCCTTCAGGGTCATTAATTCAGGGTCTCCAGGACCGATACCAACACTATAAAGTTTGCCTCTCATTCTCTCATACTCCTTTTTGCTTATGTAGCTGGATTAATTCGTCTGCGTACTTAGTCTTGCCCAAAATGCCATAGACATTGGAAAACATCAAAGCAGCCGTTTTTATTTTGCCATGCACTCTATGCTGCATGTAAAAATCAATTTTTTCTGTAACCTTGTCCATCACAGGTTCAAAGATTTGCTCCCGTTTCAGAACCTTGGTCACCTCATCGGTAGTAAGGCAGCCATAAATCTCACGTCCTACCTCTACCGAAGCTCCGTGGAACATCGCCTCCAGAGCAAACAGCTCCGTGCGGCAGTCCGCGTACTTGGAATGTGTATTCATTACGCCCTGCGCCACCTTCACCAGCTTACCGGAATGGCCGATAAGCAGCAAGGTTTCAAAGCCGCAGTAAACAGCATAATCCAAAAGCTCACCCACAAAGTTACTACAGGTAACATGACCTTCAAGGTCAAGCTTCATTTCATCGCGGGTAAAGTCCTCGCCGTAGTTGCCAAAGAACACCAGCAGATTTTTATTACCGCGTGCCTTCTGCGCTCTGATTTCCACATACATCGTTTCAATCAGCGCCTTTTCACTCATCGGCTCTACAATGCCGCTTGTTCCTAAAACCGACAAACCGCCGATAATACCAAGACGGGGGTTGAAGGTTTTCTTGGCAATTTCTACACCTGCGGGAATAGAAATCGTCAGCTTCATGCCGCCGTTATAACCGGCAGCCTCCATAGCCTTGCCAACCTCCTGCGTAATCATTCTGCGCGGCGTGGGATTAATCGCCGGTCCGCCGACAGCACATGCCAGACCTGGCTTGGTCACCCTGCCTACGCCTACGCCACCCTCCAGCTCAATACCGCTGCCATCAGTCCTTTCGGCTCTGGCATAAACCAGTACACCGTTAGTATCATCAGGATCGTCACCGGAATCCTTGCGGATTGCGCAGCTGACGTAATCTGGAGTCATCTCTACATCCAAAGGCTCGAGATCAAGTACGATGCCCTTGGGAGTGTCAATGCGCACAGTTTCAACGCGCTCGCCTGTCAGCAGCATGGTTACTGCTGCCTTGGATGCGGCCGTTGCACAGCTGCCGGTAGTATAACCACAACGCAAAACCTTTCCTTGCGAAAACTGATATTCTTCCAAAGTGCAGCTCCTTCACAATTAATTTTCCCATCTGATAGGGATTATCAATAATAAAAAAAGACTTCTGCCGAATCCGACAAAAGCCATAAAGACAGAATTAACTAATGACAATTATTCCATGCAATTAGCAAACCCAACTGCCTCCATCACCCGTGGATTCAGAATAAAGCATGGGCTGACTGCTGACTTAGACACAAGGCCTTCACAGCGGCGGGACCGTCAGGAGTTAACCATCTTGTCAATTAAGAATGAATCACCCACACCAATAACCTGTTTTATTATATCATAAACAAATAAAATTTCCAATACTTTGCATAAGAAAAAGCAGATAAGCCGAAGCCTATCTGCTTGAAACTCTTAGAGAACACGGCAAGCGCCGTAATAACGTGCGCCCCAATAGCCGGTGAATGCGGAAGAAACAGTTACGCCGGTGCTGGTGCCTGCATGAATGAAATTGCCGTCACCAACATAAATACCAACATGAGAAGCACCCGGTTCATATGTGGTAAAGAAAATCAGATCGCCGGGACGAAGCTGGCTCATGGAAATCTGACGGCCGGAGTAGAACTGGCTGTCAGCCATACGCGGCAGATATACACCTGCTCTTGCGAATGCATACTGGGTAAAGCCGGAGCAGTCGAAACCATAAGGAGTAGTTCCACCAAATACATATGGAGTACCGATGACACTGTAAGCAGAACGCAGTACGTTGCGTACAACGGAATTGCTACGGTTAGGAGGCATCTCCCTGTTCATCAGCGCTCTATAGGTAGCTGACCCTACAATACCATCAACCTCTAATCCTTTATCAGCTTGGAAGTTTTTAACAGCTCTTTCAGTTTCGGGACCGAAATCGCCATCTATATTATTAATAGAATAACTTAATTCTACCAATCTCTTTTGAATTGCCACTACTTCCTGCCCATCGTCTCCGCGTTGGAAGGAAGCCAAAGCTGTTACAGCACAGCTTAAACTAAACAAAACTGTCATACAGAAAACTAATACTTTGCGTTTGACCACTGGCACCTACATCCTTTCTTCTTTTCTAAGACATACTTATTATACCACAAAATATCGTTTCTGTAAAATCCTAATTTGTTATAATATTAATGCGCTTATTTTGCTTTATTATCGTTTATTTTGTTACATTTTTGCAGGTGGCGCGCCACTAAATATAGTGGTCTATGCTTGATTTCTTCAAAGATACGCCCAATATATTCGCCAAGGATACCTATCCCTACAAGCTGAATTCCTCCAAGAAACAAAACACTGACAGTAGTAGTTGCCCACCCCGGAACGGCATCGTTGGTCACAAATTTCACATAAAAAACATGGCCCAAAAGCAGAATACTGCACATACCGAAAACAATGCCTATGTAAAAAGCCCAACGCAAAGGCAGGTTGGAAAAGGCCGTAATACCGTCAAGTGCAAAGTGCAGCATCTTGTGCAGATTAAATTTGGAGCGGCCCGCAAAGCGCGGCGGTGCCACAAATTCCACTACAGCAACGTGAAAGCCGAGTGTATTTACCAGGCCGCGTATAAAGCGCGCACGCTCACGATACAACTTGAAGGCATCAACCGCAATCCTGTCCATCAGACGGAAGTCACTGCCGCCGGGAGTAATTTCTACTTTAGATAAGGTGTTGATAATCTTATAGTAGGCTGCAGATGTCAGGTTCTTGAAAAAGCCTGCATCCTCCGTAGCCATGCGCTTAGTCTGCACAATCTCGTTGCCTGCCTCCCAAAGGCGCAGCAGCTCGGGAATCAGCTCAGGCGGATGCTGCAAATCACCATCCATGGTGATAACCGCGTCACCGTCGGCATGATCAAGGCCACAGGTAAGCGCCATCTGGTGGCCGTAATTGCGGCTCAAAAGATAGGCCTCCACATGCTCGTCCTGCGCCGCCAGCTCCGCCAGAATCAGCGCACTGGTGTCACGCGAACCGTCATCAACAAAGATAATATTGTAATCATAGGCTTCCTGCCGCATAACAGCAGTAGCATGCTTGTAAAATTCGTGCAGGTTATCTTCTTCATTAAATACCGGCACTACCAAAGAAACTTTCTTCATAATATTACACCACTTATTCTTCTGCCAAAAAATCTGCTCAAATAAAATCAGACAAAAAAGGCTGCCATCAGGCAGCCGTTTTGCAAGGTATGAGTACTCAATAAGCCGAGTTCTGTTCCGCGAAGCGGTGATGATCATTTATCTAGTCTTACAGTTACCTGCAAGCTCAAGCGACACAACCCGGAAGGCTCAGCGGGCAGCTTCATCCCTCCCCTATTTGGTCTTGCTCCGGATGGGGTTTACCTAGCCGGCCTGTTACCAGACCGCTGGTGCGCTCTTACCGCACCGTTCCACCCTTACCTGCAAATGCAGGCGGTACACATTTCTGTGGCACTATCCCTGAGGTCACCCTCGCCGGACGTTATCCGGCATCCTGCCCTGTGGAGCTCGGACTTTCCTCATCTGGCTTAAAGCCAGCCGCGATCATCTTTCGTACTCAACTGTAGATTTTAGCATATTTATTCCGCTTAGTCAATAGCAGCGGCTGCAGTATTATTGTCGCAGGCATAACTTAAATGAAGCTGAAACAAAAACTTCGTCCAACAGCAAACTGCCGGCTGACTCACGTCAGTCGGCAGTCCCATAAACGCTTTATTCAGTTGTCGCAGGTTTAATTATGCTTCCTTATGTTCAGCGATAATTTTTTCTGCCATCTTAGGCGGAACATCTTCGTAATGGTCAAACTTCATTTCGAAGGTTCCCTGGCCTTGGGTAATTGCGCGGAGGTCTACGGCATATTCCGAAATCTCTGCATAGGGTACCTGAGCATTAACTACGCTCAAGCCATCTTCTACGCTCTGCATGCCGAGAATGCGACCGCGTTTGGAGTTCAAATCGCCGATAACATCGCCCATCATAGAATCGGCACAGGTTACATTTAAGCTGTAAATAGGCTCAAGCAACACCGGCTTGCATTGTTCCATGGCCTTCTTGAAGGCGATATTGGAAGCAGTTTTAAATGCCATTTCAGAGGAATCGACAGTATGATACGAACCATCAAGCAGGGTGATACGCATATCTACAACCGGATAGCCTGCAAGGATACCCTTTTCCATAGCTTCACGCATGCCCTTTTCAACAGCAGGGATATATTGGCGAGGTACTGCGCCACCGAAAATCTTATCTACAAACTCAAATCCACCTCCGGGCGGCAGGGGCTCCATTTTAATAACTACGTGACCATACTGGCCATGACCGCCGGACTGCTTCTTGTGCTTGCCTTCTACCTCGGCAGAGCCACGAATAGTTTCGCGATATTCGATAATCGGTGCTTTCAAAATAGCCTCAACACCAAATTTACGCTGCATACGCTCCATGATGATATCAATGTGCTGGTCGCCCATACCGCTGATTAAGGTTTCCTTGGTAACAGGGTTCTTGGTAACGATAATCGTCGGGTCTTCATCCATCAGACGATTCAGAGCGGACATAATCTTGTCCTCATCACCCTTTTTCTTCGGATAAATTGCTCTGGTGTACATCGGCAGCGGGAAGTTAATGGGCGGAAATTCAACCTCAGAATTCTTGTCGCAGAGGGTGTCACCGGTAGAGGTATATTGCAGCTTGGCAACTACACCGATATCACCGGCAGGAACCTGCTTCATAGGAATCTGGGTCTTACCACGCATTGTGAAGATGTTAGCAATACGCTCTTCTTCTTCACGGCGGGAGTTATAAACTACGCTATCTGCTTTAATTGAGCCTGAGAATACACGGAAATAACTTAGACGGCCAACAAAGGGGTCGGAAGTTGTCTTAAATACCAACGCTGCCATCGGAGCATTGGCGTCACGCACTTCTTCTTCGCCGGTTTCTTTATCCATAACGATATAGTCGTTCAGAATTGCCGGATAGGTAAAGTCGATGATAGCGTTCATCAATCGACCAAGACCAATGTTCTTGTAGGCACTGCCGCAAAGCATAGGATAGATGATAGCCTGACGAATGCCCTTAATCAGACATTTCATAATTTCCTCGTCGCTAATCTCTTCTCCTTCCAAATAACGCATCATGCAATCGTCATCTGCTTCAACCGCAGCCTCTACCATCTTTTCGTGGGCAGCAGCAGCAGCCTCCTTATACTCATCCGGAATCTCTATTTCATCGGAGCCATTACCGTTGGCACGATAGGCCTTCATTTTGTAAAGGTCTATAATACCCTGGAAGTTTTCCTCCTTGCCCAAAGGCAGCTGTAACGGCAGTACATGCTTACCGAACTTACCACGCAGGTTATCCAAAATGCTATCAAAATCGGCGTTCTCACGATCCATCTTGTTGACAAAAATGATACGCGGCAAACCGGCTTCTTCAGCCAGCTTCCAACATTGTTCGGTACCAACCTGTACACCGCTGGTTGCGCAAACCACGATCAACGCACTGTCTACTGCTCTAAAAGCTCCTTTAACCTCGGCAACGAAGTCAGCAAAGCCGGGAGTGTCGATGAAGTTAATCTTGGTATCACGCCATTCAACAGGTGCCAAAGTGGCGTTAACGGAGACCTTACGTTTGATTTCCTCGGGTTCATAGTCAGTGGTGGTAGCACCGTCTTCAACCTTGCACATTCTGCTGATTGCTCCGCTGCGATACAGCAGGGCTTCGGTAACGGACGTGGTTCCTGCTCCACCATGACCCACAATGGCCACATTTCTAATCTTATCTCCAGTGTACTCTTTCATGATAAATCCCCCTTTATCAGGCATTTGTTATGACAAGTATTTCGCTGATATTGCCTATTTATCCTGCTTTTTGTGAAAAATTTCTCATAATTTTTTAAATTCACTTAAAATTGTAACGCATATTACAGTTTTCCGGAGGAAGACGGGGGGTAGGCGAAAAAATCCGACGCACCGCTTCTACAGCACGTCGGATTTACTTTATTCATCCCACAATATTCACTTTACCATCTCTTGCTGCTGCGCCAGTATTCACCGCGAAGCAAGGCCAGCACAGTAAACAGCTCCAAGCGTCCTAAAAGCATAGCCAACGCCAGCGTCAGCTGTCCCATACCGGTAACACCGGCATAGTTACCCGTAGCACCGATACTGCCAAACGCAGGACCTACACTGGAAATACAGGAGGCCACGCCGAAAACGGCCTCATCTACGTCCACACCGCTTAAGCAGAGCAGCATAGTCAAAACAGCGATAACCAGAACATAAACGAAAAAGAAACGGCTGACGTTGATAATCGTTTCTGTCGGCAGGCGTCTTTTAGCGTAGTAAACGTTGAGCAGCATCTGCGGATGCATAGTGCGACGCAGCTCCGCCATAACAGTTTTCAGCAGTACGATAAAACGGCAGACCTTAATACCGCCGGCAGTAGAGCCCGCGCAGCCGCCTGTCAGGAAGGTTACAGCCAAAATCAGCTTAGAGAAAGACGGCCACTGGTCGTAGTCCGCCGAAACATAACCCGTAGTACTGCCGAAGGAAGCCACCTGGAAGAAGGCTTCACGCACACCGTCTGCCACACTGTAGCCATTCACCATAATGATGTTGATGCTGATTAAAACAGTGAAAATAGTCAGCAACACAATGTAGCTTTTGAATTCCAGATCATGCCACAAAACCTTCAGGCCGATTTGCGTAACCTGATAGTATAAGGCGAAGTTACCTGCCGCCAAAATCATGAACAGACCGGTAACAATCTCAATACCCGCACTGTGAAAATGCGCAATGCTATCATTATAGGTAGAAAAACCGCCGGTAGCAATCGCAGAGCAGGCATGGTTGACAGCATCATAGGTGCTCATGCCCAAAATTGCCAGCATACCGGTAAGAATAATCGTAAACAGCAGATAGATATAGAACAACGCTACTGCAGTTGTACGGATACGCGGCAGAATACGGCTGTTGGAAAAGCCGCTGACCTCCGCATTAAAAAGATACACAGCACCGCCGGCAATCTGCGGCAGGAGCGCAACGAACAGCACGATGATGCCGATACCGCCAATCCAGTGCGTCAGCGTACGCCACAAAAGCAAGCTGCGCGATACTATATCAAGATTGGCAATTGCTGTTGCGCCGGTAGTGGTCAGTCCGGACATACTTTCAAAGTAAGCAGCGGCGGGATTCAAAATGCCGTCAAAGCAATATGGCAACGCACCCAGGGCAGCAGCCAAAAGCCACGAAAAGAATACCGTGCCGATACCCTCGCGCACGGATAAATTACGTGCTCCTCTACCGTCACCATAGTAATCAAAGATTCCGGCCAAAATAACTGCTACCGCTATGGAAAAGATAAAGGTTCTGGAGGTAGCATATTCGCCGTAAACAACAGACATCAAAAGCGGCAGCAGCTGAGCAATTGCCAAACCGGTAGAAATTCTTCCCAGGAGATATATTATAACCTTTGCATTCATCTTTTATACCTCCTGCCGTTACCAGTTCTGCTTATCGCGCCAAAAATCCGGGCGCATGATAACCAGCAGCGTAAAAATTTCCAGACGTCCCAAAATCATCGCCCAAATGCTGATGAAACGTGCCCAATCGGAAAGGCAATTATAGGTAGATGTCGGGCCTACAATGCCGAAGGCCGGACCTACACTGCTCATACAGGCAGCAATCAAGCCCATTGATTCCATTATCGGTATCCCCGACAGGGAAATCAGTATAGTCAGCACAATAAACACCAAAATATACAGGAAGAAGAAACGCGTAATATTGCCGACGATAATCGGGTTGATTTCGCGCTCACCCATTCTGATGGAATAAACGATGCGCGGGTGCAGCGTACGCAACAGTTCCGCCCAGCCTGCCTTCAGCAGGATAACCAGACGCGTAATCTTAATGCCACCTGCGGTTGAACCGCTGCAGCCGCCGATGAACATCAGCATCAGCAGAACGCTGCGGCTGAAGTTGGGCCAGTTGTTATAGTCGTCCGACGCATAGCCCGTCGTACTGCCGATAGACACAGCCTGGAAAATACTGTGACGAAGAGCGCCGTTAAAATCCATATAACCGGAAAAATACAGATTGCCACAGATAAGTGCAGCCGCTGTTGTGAGTATCAGCAGATAATATCTGTGTTCGCTGTCCTGACGCACGGACGCCCAATCGCCACGCCAGATTTTATAATACAAAGAAAAGTTCATGCTGGCAATCAGCATAAAAACAATAGCAATAATCTCAACATAAACAGACCTAAAGGAAATCAGGCTATCGTGATAATAGGAAAAGCCGCCTGTCGCCATAGTTGCCAACGCCAGATTCAGCGCCTGAAATATCGGCAAACCAGCAAGCAGCAGTAAGGCAACCTCCACTGCTGTTAAAATAACATAGATTAAGAGAATCATCATGGCAGATTCCTTGATTTTCGGCAAAGTACGTTCAGCCGTACCACCAGGAAGCTCTGCGTTGAACAGGTAGCTTGTACCGCTATTCATCTGCGGCATGATGATAATAAACAGCATGATAACGCCGATGCCGCCGGTCCAGTGCGTTAAGCAGCGCCAGACACGGATGCTAGGCGGAAAATCGTTAAAAGAAAGTGCGGTAGTAACACCGGTAGTAGAAAAACCGGAAACACTTTCAAAAACCGCCGCAATCGGATCCGCCGGATTTAAAAACAAATACGGCAGCGCACCCATCAGGCAGACCAACAGCCAACCGCAGCCTACGACCGCAATGGCTTCACGCACACGCAGGCGCTGACGCGGTCTTCTGCTGCCAAAGAGGTTAAAAAGCGAAGCGATAGTGCTCGTTGTAATCAGCGTAAATATAAAAATCCATACATGGTCCCTATCTGCAATTAATGCAGCAATCAGCGGCACCAGCAATACACTGGAAAATGCTATTGTCAGCTTGGCTAATAAACGGTTAACAAGCCTTGAATCCATAGTTAAGCGCCCCGGCCTTCAAATAACGGTACTGTAGTCTTGGAAAATTCACTTTTGATAAAGAGAATTACGCGGTCATTGGCATGCAAGACAGTATTACCATTAGGAATATAGGCTTCATTACCACGCACAATAGCACACAGCAAGCATTCCGGCGGCAGGTTCATATCACGCACTGCCACACCATCTACATCGCTGTTTTCGCCGACGATGATTTCCAGAGCCTCGGCCTGTGCGCCCTCCAGCAGGGATACGGATACTATACCACCCTTGCGGACGAAACGCAACACCTCGCCTGCACTCAAAAGACGCGAAGACAGTACGATGTCTACGCCAACCTTTTCCATCAGCTCAATATATTCGTTACGTGCAACACGCACGATGGTCTTACGTGCGCCCAGATGCTTGGCCAGTTGTGCCAACAAAAGGTTCAGCTTATCATCTTCGGTCAGGCAGATAACAACGTCTGCTTCCGAAACGCCCTCTTCAATCAGAAGGTCAATATCGGTACCGTCACCGCACAAAACCAAACCTCGCTTCAGCTTAGCAGCTAAAAGCTGGCAACGGTCCTTATCCTTTTCGATAACCTTTACCTGAATGCCCTGCTTTTCCAACATGGGAGCCAAAAAGCGACCTGTGCGGCCTGCACCGATGATGAGAACCTTCTCCAGCTTTTCATAAGTATTGGAGAAGGAATTTTCAAACTCACGGATTGCTTCATGCTTGCCTACGAAGTAAACGTTATCGCCCGGAATTACGTAATCATTACCATGAGGAATTATCATCTGATGACGTCTGAAAACCATGGCCATCAGGATATCCTTAGGAATATTCAAATCCTTCAGCGGTATATTAACGATAGGTGAATCCTCCTTCACCTTGGCTTCGAACATACGCACCTTGCCGTCAGCAAAATCATCTACGTTCAAGGCAGATGGGGTCATCAGGATATGGTCGATTTCACCTGCGGTAATACGCTCAGGGTTGATTACGAGGTCAATTTTCATATCATCCTTAAGCATTTCCGGCGAATGGATAGCATAATCCACGTTGCGGATACGGGCAACGGTATGCTTAATACCATGATTCTTGGCCATCAGGCAGGTCACCATATTTACTTCATCACTATCTGTGCAGGCGATAAGCACATCGGAAGCACTGATATCAGGATCAGCAAAAGTAGTAGGGCTGCAGGAGTTGCCTTCAATCGCCAGTACGTCCAAAGTATTTTGGATGACGTCCTTGCGCTTGGGGTCGATTTCTACAACTACTACATCAAACTGATCTTCAGCTAAAAGCTGTGCAATACTAAAGCCAAGCTTACCTGCACCAGCTATTACAATACGCATTTTAGTTACTCCTTTAATACGGGAAATCCGTTAATCTCTATTACTCAAATACTGCTTTATATTATAACACAAATAGCCTTAAACGTCGACAGATGCAATTTTGACGCTGTTGACAAAGTGTTAATAATATGTAAGATGGCTGTTATCATAGTAAACTGAGCGAGGGATATATCGTGCAAGGAAGAGCAATTTCAGCGAATACGTGTCCGGAATCATCGAAGTATTGCATTCTTGCGTGCGCATCCAAGAAGTGAGTACGCAGGAGGATGCTGATTGGCTGTCACACATAGAACTCTGGTAAATTGAGCGAGAGGTATATCGTGTAGGGAATAGCAATTTTAGCGAATGAGCATTTGGAACCATAGAAACAAGGGTACGTAACAAAATGTTACTCTCTGACAAATTTTACCGCAGTTTCGTACTGGTTCCATGCGAAATTTGCGTCGTGCCCTTTGGGCACAGGAAAATTGCTGCTG
>OKRS01000004.1_pt1 | contig 167445 bp, 145 predicted proteins | sample 1601191 | NCBI WGS metagenome assembly OKRS01 (sample SAMEA3541509, study PRJEB24748) | human gut metagenome | biome: human gut; feature: human-associated habitat; material: faeces | place: China | collected 2012
ATTTTCATTTTATATTTCTTATTTGGGGTTATTGAATATTGATTTATTAAAAAACAGTATTTCTCAACATCTTTATCTAAATGAGTGATAATTTTTTCTTCTATTATGCAGTTATATTTATCAACTTCATTTTGAGTTATAGGTTTATGAGTAGTTGTAAAATCACGATAAATAGGTTTTCTAATTCCTAAAGAAGATTTGGATTCCCTACTTAATAAAAATTCCAAAAGTCTCCATCCCATTTCTTTATCTTCAACTAATATTTTATCTAATTTGTTTAGTCTTATTTGTAATTTTTATTAATTTTTTAAAGAAATATTTTTCTAATTGTGATATAATAAAAGAAAAATTACTTAAGCGAAGTATTACGCTGAAATATAAGTTGTAACAAGGCTATGGCAATAGGGAGGTTAAAGACATGATTGAACTTAATAGCAAGCAAAACTGTACAGGCTGCAGTGCCTGCGCCAATATCTGCCCGCGTGGGTGTATAAGAATGACGGCGGACGAGGAAGGCTTTTTGTATCCCAAGGTTAACGAAGAAATGTGCATGGACTGCGGTTTATGCGAAAATGTCTGCCCTATGCTGCACAAACCGCAGCAGCATGAGCTGCTTGCTGTGTATGGTGCCAAGAATAACGATGATGCAGTGCGCTTTGCCAGCTCCAGTGGGGGAATGTTCACGCTTTTTGCTGAGTTTGTCTTAAAGCAGGGCGGTGTTGTGGTCGGTGCGGCGCTGGACGAGCAGCTTAATGTGCAGCATGTGCTGGTGGATAGCATTGCCGATTTGCCCAAGCTGCGCGGTTCAAAATATGTGCAGAGCAAAATCGGCAAGATTTACAGTGAAATACGACAAATTTTGCGTGCAGGCAGAAAGGTTTTGTTCAGCGGTACGCCTTGCCAGATTGCGGGACTAAAAAGATATCTTGTGAAGCCGTCAAAGAACCTTTTGACGGTTGATGTTGTCTGCCATGGTGTGCCTAGTCCCAAGGTTTATCAAAAGCATTTGCGGGAGCTGGCGCAGGAGGCAGGCGAGCCTGTTGTGCAGGTGAAGTTTCGCGATAAGGCGAAGGGTTGGAAGCAGGGCGAGACCTTGTTCTTTACCGAGCATCAGCGCTTTGGCGCAAGCAAGCGGCAGGAAACGTATATGCGCCTTTTCCTGAATAATATCAGCATACGTCCGTCCTGCGGTGAGTGCGCGTTTAATAATAAGCGCAGCCTGGCAGATATTACGATTGCCGATTATTGGGGAATAGATAAGCAGTACCCGGAATTTGATGATGATAAGGGCGTTACGCTGGTGCTGGTGAATAGTGAAGCCGGAGCGGAATTGCTGGCGAGTGTCAGTGATAAGGCGGAGCTTTTGACAACGGACTTTGCTAAGGGCGCAGAGTATAATGTGGCGGTGAGCAAGTCGCTGCCTTTGCATCCGAAGAGGGCATTCTTCTTTGAGCATCTTGAAGAGTATACGCTGAAAGAGATGGCGGAGAGGTGCTTGGATGATAAAGAAGGGAAGATGAAACCGTTGTTTTAAAATTACAATTCCCCCCACAAAGGAGGTTATGCATCATGTACAACAAATATCTTGCAGAGCTGAGCAAAGAGCAGCTTTTGGAGCTGATTGAGCTCTACGCGAAAAACTGGCTGGCGCATGACGGCGTCTGGTTTCAGTCGATTGAAGGCAAATTCGGCATGGCGGAGGCCATGTACCATGATGAGGAGGCGTGGAAGCGCTTTACCGTTATCGAAGCCAAGCGCATCAAGGAATTCCTCAAGCTGCCGGAGAATCCCGGCTTAGAAGGCCTGGAACAGGCGCTGCACTATCGCTTTTACGGCAATTTGAACGAGCATGAATGCATTCGTGAAGGCAACAGGCTTGTTTACCGCAACCGCGACTGCCGTGTGCAGACGGCGCGCAGCCGCAAGGGTATGACGTATCATCCTTGCAAATCGGTCGGCATTTACGAATACAGCGGTTTTGCAGCTACGATTGACGCGCGCATTAAATGCCGTTGCCTGAGCTGCTTCCCTGATTGTACGGAAAGTCCTGACGGCTGTGCGTGGGAATTTTATCTGGAAGAAAAGTAGAAGATTTGCTGTTATAAAATTTAAATGGGCATATGTCAAAAAATATAATTGACATATGCCCGTTTCACTTATATAATGGACTTAGAGAGGAGAAAATCAAATGCCTAGAAAAGTGAAATGCAGAAAGGTTTGCCATTATCCGCAAACGCTGGAGTTTTTGCCGCAAAACAATAATGCGCAAGAGCAGGAGCCTATAGTTCTTACCGTTGACGAATACGAAGCGATACGCCTGATTGACAGGCGATGCATGAGTCAGGAGCAGTGCGCGGCCTTTATGCAGATTGCGCGGACGACAGTGCAGCGCATTTACGAAACGGCGCGCAAGAAGCTGGCGGATTTTGTTGTGGAAGGACGTTCGCTGCGTATCGAAGGCGGAGATTTCCAGCTCTGTAACGGCAGCAGTACAGGCTGCGGCTGTGTTGATTGCTTTAAGCAAAAATTATATGAAAAATACAAGGAAAAGGGAGAAGATATCATGAGAATTGCAGTAACCTACGAAAACGGCGAGATTTTTCAACATTTCGGACATACCGAGGAGTTTAAGGTTTATGATGTGAAGGACGGCAAAGTTGTTGCGTCCGAGGTTGTGGATACCAACGGCCAAGGTCATGGTGCTTTAGCAGGTGTATTGACCGCGCTGAAGGCAGACGTTCTGATTTGCGGCGGTATCGGCGGCGGTGCGCAGATGGCGCTGGCTGCTGCAGGTATTAAGCTGTACGGCGGCGTAAGCGGCAGCGCGGATGCAGCGGTAGAGGCTTTGCTGGCAGGCAATTTGGACTACAACCCCGCTGTTAAATGCAATCATCACGGTGAGCACGGCGAGGGTCACACCTGTGGCGAGCATGGCTGCGGCGGACATCACTGATATAAGATAAACTACGAATACATTATTACAAAGGAGGCCTGATGTAAATGGCGATTATTGTAAACCCGACGGCTGCAGAATTCAAGCAGATGCTGGCCGAAAAGAAAACCTTCCTGGCAGATTTTTATGCGACCTGGTGCGGTCCCTGCAAGATGCTCAGCTATGTGCTGGAGGATATTGCTAAAGAGATGGGCGAGCGTATAGACATCGTGAAGATTGATATAGATAAGGAGCCGGAGCTGACGGAGGAAATGGATATAACCATTATTCCCGGTCTGTTCTTTATTAAAAACGGCGAGGTTGCTTCGCGTTACGCAGGCTTTCTGCCGAAGGAACGCCTGCAGGCAAGACTGGAAAAGCTTTTGGGCAACGAGCCGCCGGTGGAGCAGGCTCCCGATAGAAGCTATGATCTGATTATTATCGGCGGCGGTGCTGCCGGCCTGACGGCAGCTGTTTATGCGCGCCGCGCTGGCTTGAAGACTTTGGTGCTGGAATCTTTTGCTCCCGGCGGCAAGCTGATTAAAACCTTTGAGATTGAAAACTGGCCCGGCATCAAGAACGTCAACGGCTCACAGCTGGCCTATGATATTTACGAGCAGGCGATGGCTTTAGGCACGACCTATCTTTATGAGAAGGTTGCTGCGCTGGAGGCAGAAGGAGCGGAGCGCCGCGTGCGCTGTGCGAGCGGTGCGGAGTTTACGGCGCCTGCTGTGATTATCGCTACCGGTACTGTGGAGCGTTTGCTGAACATTCCGGGTGAGCAGGAGATGGTCGGCCGCGGCATCAGCTTCTGTGCTGTCTGCGATGCGGCGTTCTACCGCAATAAGCATGTGATTATTGTGGGCGCAGGCAATGCTGCCTTTGAGGAATCGCTGTATCTTGCGGAATTTGCGTCGAAGGTTACGATTCTGGCGCGTCGCGATGTTATCAGCGCTGAGCAGATTACGCAGGAAAAGGTGGCCGCTAATCCGAAGATTGAAGTGCTGACATGGCGTGTACCGCAGGAGGTTATTATCGAAAATAATCGCGTTGCGGGCCTCAAGGTGCTCAACAAACAGACGGGAGCAACAGAAACGATGCTTGCAAGGGGCGTCTTCCCCTATATCGGCGCGGACCCTGTAACAGATTTCTGCCGTGATTTGGGTATTACCAATGACAAGGGCTATCTTGTTGTGCACAGCGATATGTCAACTGCAATTCCCGGTGTGTATGGCGCCGGTGACGTGTGCGACAAGGTGCTGCGTCAGGTTGTGACGGCTACTAATGACGGCGCTATTGCGGCTCAGAGTGCTTTGAAGTATTTGCGTTAAAGGACGTGTGGCGTTATGAAAAGATTTGCAGTGGTAAACGAGGACAGATGCGTTTCCTGCGGTGCCTGCACGCAGGTGTGCCCGCGTCAGGCAATCAGTATATACAAGGGGTGCTTTGCAAGAGTGGACAGGGAGCGCTGCATTGGCTGCGGTCTCTGTGCCAAAACCTGTCCTGCAGGCAGTATCAGGGTGGCAACAGATGGCTAAGAAAGTACAGCATTGGTATGATTATCTTTGGCTATGGCCGATAATTTATTTTGTCCTAGGCTTTTTCAATATCCTTTTTGCCTGGCTGGGAATGATTGATTTTATGGTGCCTGTTTTATTGGCGCTTTTCGGTGGTAACAAGCTGTTCTGCAACCGTTTCTGCGGACGTGGACTGCTTTTGGCAAAGCTGGGCGGCGAGTGGAAGTGGTCGCGTAACCGCGCTACGCCGGAGCTTTTGGTCGCCAAATGGTTCCGCTTCGGCTTCTTGTGTTTCTTTATGGCCATGTTCGGCAACATGCTGTGGCAGACGTATCTTGTCGCTGTGCAAGCACAATCTTTGCGCGAGGTTGTGACGTTGCTCTGGACGTTTAAGGTTCCTTGGGCGTGGGCCTATACCGCAGGCAGCTCTTCGGCGTGGGTTGCGCAGTATGCCTTTGGCTTTTACAGCGTAATGCTCACTTCTATGCTGCTTGGCTTAGTTGTAATGGCGCTGTTCAAGCCGAGAACCTGGTGTACCTTTTGCCCTATGGGTACTATGACGCAGATGATTTGCAAAATGAAAGAATAGCTTGCGAAATATTTACAAGCATATGAAAAAAAGACCTTCTGTAATCAGATGTAAAAATCTGCTTACGGGAGGTCTTTTATGCGTAAAAAAACACAGCAGACACTGAATCTGCTGCGTATTAAAGATTGAATTTGATGTTGTTATCGATACTTATTCCTGCCAGCCCTTGCATAAATCTACCCAGCCCTGACAGTTGGCGCTGTACTGCTCTAATTCGTCCGGAGTAAGCTCAATAGCGCTGTTATGGCTGCCGCAGGCAGGGAAGAAGGTTACAAAGCGTTTGAGGGAAACGTCAAGATAAACCTTAACGCCGTCGTTGATACCGAAGGGGCAGACACCGCCGATAGCGTGGCCGATATCCGGCTCTACTTCGTCAGCAGTCAGCATTTTGGCCTTGCAGCCGAAGAAATGCTTGTACTTGGAGTTATCTACCTTGGCATCGCCTGCTGTGACGATGAGGATAACGCTGTCATCATGCAGCTTAAAGGAAAGGGTTTTGGCAATGCGCGCAGGCTCACAGCCTGCTGCCTGTGCTGCCAGCTCTACAGTAGCGCTGGAGGTTGCAAACTCTATGATACGATTATCGGCATTAAATTGTTTCAAATATGTACGAACCTTTTCTATAGACATGACAAAAGCCTCACTTTAAAAATGCTTACTGAAAATTATCAGCTAAAAAATCACAACAGTCATCCAGCTCTGCTACATGGCAGTCAGCCAGTTTGCCTGCATCGCAGGCCGCTGCCAGGGACGGGTTAATCGGCAGGCGGGCGAGCACCTTCAAGCCGTAAGCATCGGCAGTTTCTGCCAGATGGCTGGGGCCGAAGATTTCGTAATCCTTGCCGTTATCGGGGCAATGGAAGTAAGCGTAGTTTTCAATCAGACCGAGAATCGGAATGTTCATCATGCGTGCCATTTTTACTGCCTTGGCAACAATCATGGAAACAAGCTCCTGCGGAGAAGTTACGATGATAATGCCGTCAACAGGCAGGGCTTGGAAGACGGTCAGCGGTACGTCACCGGTTCCCGGCGGCATATCAACAAACATAAAGTCTATATCTGTCCAGATGGCATCGCTCCAAAATTGCTTTACCATACCGGCGAGCAGAGGCCCGCGCCAAACAACAGGGTCAGAATCATTCTTCAAAAACATATTGGCAGAAAGCACCTCCAGACCGCAGGGAGCAGTCAGAGGCAGAATACCGATTTCGTTGGCTTTGGCCTTGCCGTTTACGCCCAGGTTATGTCCCATGGACGGACCGGTGATATCAGCATCCAAAACAGCACAGCGCTTACCGCGGCGCTGCATACTGCTTGCTAAAAGACCGGTGATGAGGGACTTGCCTACACCGCCCTTGCCGCTGACTACGGCGATAACCTTTTTGACGCTGCTCATCGGATTGAGCTGCGCACGGAAATCAGTTGCCTGTGTTTTTTCTGCAGCTGCTGCGGAAGGACAGCCTTCACAGCTGCTGCGTCCGCAGGAAGATGCATTGCTGCATTGTTGTTCGTTAGACATAAATTACACCTTACTCTCTAATTGATTATGAATAAATTTATTAGTTAGCTTTTCTTACAGCCTTCAGCAGCAGGCCTACAGCGATACCGCCGAAGCAGGGAACAACCCAGCCGAAGCCTATGTCAAACAGCGGCAGGTTCTGCGCCAGGAAGTTATCCAATGCCATGAAGCGGATGTTGGCAACGCGCAGACCGTCGAAAACAGCGAAAATAGTTGTCAGTATCAGGCAGATGCGGAAGGTCAGCTGATCATCATGGATAATTGCACGACCGATGTTGAGAATTACCAGAGCGATAATAATCGGATAGAGCATGCAGATAACAGGAATGGAGAACTTGATGATGTTTTCCAGACCGAAGTTCGCTACTACCAGGCTGAAAGCAGAGATGAAGAATACCAGTCGCTCGTATTGTATACGATTATTGCTAAGCTCGGAGAAATAACCGGAGATAGCAGTTGTCAGGCCGATGCTGGTGGTGAGGCAGGCGAAGAAGATAATCAAGGCCAATACAACCTGACCGCCGAAGCCCATGTAATAGGTACAGATTTTGCTGAGCAGAGTTGCACCATTGGGGATAACACCGAAAACATTGATGCTCAGTGCGCCGGTGTAAGCCAGTGCTGCATAGATGATAGCAAGGAAGAAGGCTGCAATCAGGCCGGCATAAGAGCAGAGCTTGGTCAGAACCTTTTTATCGGTAATGCCTTGAGCTTCGATAGCCTTGATGGTAATGGAGCCGAACAGGATTGCTGCCAGAAGGTCCATGGTATTATAGCCTTCCTGGAAGCCGCGGAAGAACGGAGATGCAGCGAAGTCCGGATTAGGCATTTTCAGGCTGCCGGTAGGATTTACGAAAACGCAGACCACGAGAACTGCCAGACAAATCAAAAGCATGGGGGACAAAAATTTACCGATATGACCGATAATTTTTGACGGATTAATAGAAAAGAAATAGGTCAGAACGAAAAAGAACACGGTGTATACCGGCAGGCCGATAGCTTCGCAGGAAGCAGGCAGCAGGCTGTGAATACCGGTGTCAAAGGAAACGGCAGCGGTACGCGGAATAGCGAACAGCGGGCCGATAGCCAGTGCGCAGAGAATAGTAACGGCGCGTGCATACAGGGGATGCATAGGCATAGCAATTGAGTCCGGGTTATCGCTTTGCTTCATAGCCATAGCAAGTACGCCCAAAAGCGGGAAGCCGACGCCGCTCAGGCAGAAGCCGAGCATGCCCCAACCAATGTTGTCACCTGCCATTTGTCCTAAAACAGGCGGGAAAATTAAGTTACCGGCACCAAAGAAAAAGGAAAATAACATCAGGCCGATAGGGATGATTAATGAAAAGTTGATTTTATCGTTTTGCATTAAGAGCTCCTTATTACTACCTTAATTAAAAGAGTAGTCTGTATTTTAAAATCATAGAAAAAGCCACCTAGTCCGTCAGGAGCATAGATGGCTTTTAAAGGCTTATTTTACCAGCAGACGGAAATATTTCTTTTTACCCTTACGGATTAACAGGCTCTTATCTGCATCAAACATGTCTGCGCTCAGGCATGCTTCCGCATCCTGCAGAACAGTGTCTGCTACAGTCAGGCCGCCTTGGGCGATTAACTGACGAGCTTCGCGTTTGCTGCTGAAAACCTTAGCGGCAGTCAGTACATCGATAATCTTGGCAGTCATATCTTCCGGGGTAATTTCGATTGCCGGTACGTTGCTCATGTCTTTGGCATTGCCGCCGAAGAGTGCTTCGGTAGCTTCCTGCGCCTGACGCGCTGCTTCTTCGCCATGAACAAGTTTGGTAACCTCATAGGCCAGAACTTTTTTAGCTTCGTTAATAGCTGCATCCTTCAGTGCGCTCAGACGGCGAACCTCATCCATCGGCAGGAATGTCAGCAGGCACAGGCAGTTTTCTACGTCGCTGTCTGCAACATTGCGCCAGTATTGATAGAAATCATACGGAGAGGTTTTTTCCGGGTCAAGCCACAGAGCACCCTTTTCGGTTTTGCCCATCTTGCGGCCATCGCTGGTGGTCAAAAGCTTGCAGGTCATGCAGTATGCAGGCTTTTGATCCTTGCGGCGGATTAATTCTACGCCGGCAAGCATGTTGGACCATTGGTCGTCGCCACCCAGCTCCATAATGCAGTTATAGTCATGGTGCAGCTTCCAGAAGTCGTAGCCCTGCATAATCATATAGTTGAATTCAAAGAAGGTCAGGCCTTTTTCCCAACGCTTTTTGAAGCATTCGGCAGCCAGCATACGGTTAACGGTAAAGTGTACGCCAACCTCGCGCAGCAGCTGAACATAGTTAAGGTCTAACAGCCAATCGGCATTGTTGACAATAATAGCCTTGTCTTCACCGAAATCAATGAAACGGCTCATTTGCTTTTTGAAGCAGGCAATGTTGTGAGCAATGAATTCCGGTGTGAGCATTTTGCGCATCTCGTCCTTGCCGCTGGGGTCGCCGACCATGCCGGTGCCGCCGCCCAAAAGTACGATAGGACGATGGCCTGCGCGTTGCATATGGCTCATCAGCATCAGGGCGATGAAGTGGCCTACATGCAGGCTGTCCGCGGTGGGGTCAAAGCCGATATAAAAGGTAATTTTTTCCTTCTCTAACAATTCTTTAATCTCGTCTTCATGGGACATTTGCTTAATAAAGCCACGTTCCATAAGTACGTCATAAACAGACATCAGATAACCTCCTTAAAATTTAAGCTGTGAAAAACAGCCTAGGCGATATATATATAGTCTACATTATACAATATAAGCTTGTTTTTAGCAAATGAAAAAGACTTTATAAAAGTGAAAATGGCTGATATACAGGAAAAAATCCCGAATATCAGCCGAAAGTGTAAACTGTTATTCCAAATGAGATGTGCAATGCGGGCAACGGGTTGCGTCATCGGCAATCTCGGATTTGCAGTAAGGGCACAGACGTGGCTCCGGTGCAGGCTCCGGTTCCGGAGTGAGCTTGTTGATTTGGCGAATCATCATAAAGATGACAAAAGCGAGAATCAGAAAATCCAGTACGGAATTAATGAAGCTGCCGTAAGCGAGCACAGGCGCACCAGCCTTTTTTGCTGCCTCCAGCGTAGCATATTCCTTGCCGTTGAGGCTGATAAACAGATTGGAAAAATCCATCTTGCCAAGCGCCATGCCTAATGGAGGCATAACGACATCGTTTACCAGAGAGCTGACGATTTTGCCGAATGCACCGCCGATGATAACGCCGACGGCCATATCCATAACATTACCGCGCATAGCAAATTTTTTAAAATCTTCTTTCATAGACATATATGAACACCCCTCGTCAAATGTATTTTTTATAGTATTCTCGTTTAATGCTAAATTTCCTGCTGCTTGACGAAAAAGTGCTTGTGACATATAATAAAAGGGAATAAATTCTGCGTTATGCAGGTTCATTTAATTGGATATAGAGATGGAGGAAGAATTATGCGTGACGATTTAGTAGTACCTGGCGAAGGCGAGGAGAATTATGTCCTGGCCCGTGATGCCAGAGTTGTGACTGTACCGTTCTCTCCCTTGGAAGAACGTATGCAGAAGGAAAAACCGGAGGTTTTTGCACGTCTGCAAAAGCTGAAGGAAATTATCGGTGAGGAAACCTTCAAGCGCCTTGTAAGCAAGGTGCACAACATCAACTATGCTGATACCCGTATCATGCTTGTTGCTGAAAACGAGCTGCACCGTACCAACATTGAAAGAGAGATTTTGCCGGCTATTGCTGAGGCTTTTGAGGTTACCAGCATCCGCGTTGTGACCCAAGGATAAAATTTTTCAAAAAAAGTGTTGACAAAAGCTTAAAGATGCTTTATAATTACATTCGTTGCTGATGAACAGCAACAACAAATGTCGGGGCGTGGCGCAGTTTGGTAGCGCGCTTGTTTCGGGTACAAGAGGCCGTGAGTTCGAATCTCGCCGCCCCGACCAAATTCAAAACTTAGGAACCGCATGAGAATGCGGTTCTTTTTGTTTGCTGAAGCTTTAAAGGACGAAAGGAAAATGAGAAAAATACTGCTTTGTCCAATATTTGCTCCAACTGCCTATTTAGAACACTTTAGAATGCATTAGAAAAAGCCTGCTTTTCAACTCAATGAAATAGCAGGCTTTATTTTTTATGGCAGAAGTCCTTTTATGGCATTTTCGTATTTATCCATCGCTTTTTATGCTTCAGTTGGAAAATATAATCTTGAACGTTGCTGTATAAATAAAAAGTCCGCTCAGGCGTGAGCGGACAAAAGGAAAATATAAATCATTAGTCATCTTCAAAAATATCTTCGTATGTTTCAATCAGAAATTCTATAGTTGCGAAAGGGACTACTAAAACTGCGCCGAAGCCAATTAAAGCAGCAATAATGTCAATCATGGTAATCACCATCCTTTAACTACTTATATTATATCATAGATTCTGAGAAGTAAGGGACGATTTTATCGTCTGCCTGAGTAGAAATTTCAACTGGTGACAAAATGTCACCGGTTTACTGTTTTCTTTTATCATTGTACTGTAGAGGGCGTAATATAGGATAGGACGGAGGCCCATGATATATATGTAGCAGAGCAATGGGTGAGTATTATTTTTTAGTTTTGTTAAAATCAACAGTAAAAAGTGTTGGCAATAAATCGTCAAATATAAATTGATAAATAAGATGGATTGCGTAGGCTGGTCCAAAACCAATAAACAAGCCTAGCAGACCGAAAATCAATATACATGGCCAAACGATAAAAGCAGTGTTTGCTTCAGCAATGTCTAAGGTAAAGCATATTACAGCAGTTAAGCTAAAACCTACAGCTGCACCTATGTAAGCACCAAGGCCACAAAAGAATATATAAAACAAAATTACTAAGATATCAAATTTCATAAAAATCACTTATTGAAATCCTTTCTAACGTCTTGTGTACGAGTGCTTTTTTGTAATAGAACTTTAGACAAGTAATATTTTTATTCTTCATACATTTATAGACGAAAAAATGTTTACATGCTATAATTGTATTATAACGCCATATATTACAGTGTGTCAAATATTTTAGTGAATATACATTTGGTCTTAGGAAGAGGAGTCGCTTAGTAATGGAAAAAGAAAAACAAGTTGTAGGTGACAATAGAAATAACGATTTTCAGGGATTCGTCCTTGATGATTCGCCAAAAACAGTTGAAGAACAATTAGAGATTATCAAAAAATACTTTGAGCGTAGTATGCCTAGAAGAGAGAATGAATAGCGTATTTAAAATATAATGATTGACTAAGCAGACTTTGAGCGAAAACTTAGAGTCTGCTTTTTCTCATCCCACTAATTTCCCCAATAAAAAGGATTTTCCCTTCGTTTTGTAGAATTATAAAATATAACTGAAAATACTACTTGCAGAATGGAGGCTTTGCGATGAAAATAACTTTTTTAGGTGCAACGCGCACCGTTACCGGTTCCTGCTATCTGCTGGAGGTAGGCGGACACAAGTTTTTGGTAGACTGCGGCATGTTCCAAGGCTCCAAGCTGATAAAAGCGCTGAACGAAAAGGACTTTTTATTTCATCCGGGAGAGATTGAGGCTGTTGTATTGACGCATGCCCATGTTGACCACAGCGGTCTGTTGCCGAAGCTGGTCAAGGAAGGCTTTCGCGGCCCCATCTATTGCACTAAATCGACAGAGGAGCTGTGCTCGATTTTGCTGCCGGACAGCGCGCACATTCAGGAGGGTGAGGCGGAATACGCCAACCGCAAAGGTATGCGTGCCGGCAAAAAGATTGTTGAGCCGCTGTTTACGGTTGATGATGCTGCCAGAGCCTTGCATTTGTTCAAGCTGCGCAGCTTTGGTGAAGCCTTTAATGTTGTTCCCGGCGTTACCGTTACCTTCCGCGTTGCAGGACACATTCTTGGTTCTGCTTTCGTAGAAATGTCTGTTACTGAAGGCGACAAAAAGACGCGCTTGATTTTTACCGGCGATATCGGTCAGCCGAATCAGCCGATTATTGAGGACCCGGCGGCAGCAGGCGGTGCGGATTTTATTATTACGGAATCCACCTACGGCAACCGCATCCACGAAGCTTACGATAAGGAAGGCGAACTGGCGAATATTATCAACGATACTGTCGAGCGTGGCGGTAACGTTATCATTCCTGCGTTTGCTGTAGGGCGTACGCAGGTACTGCTGTACTATTTCCAAAAGCTACAGGCGGAAGGCAAAATTCCGGAGATTCCGATTTATGTAGATAGTCCTATGGCCAACAGAGCTACGCAGATTACTATGACGAATCCTGAGGAATATGATGAGGAAGCGCGGGCGCTTTACGCTATGCAGGGACGCAGGCTGGTGTCTATGCATAATCTGCGCTTTACAGCCACGGTGCAGGAATCCATGGCGATTAACGAAATTCCGGGCAGCAAGATTGTTATTTCGGCCAGCGGCATGGCAGACGCCGGTCGTATTCTGCATCACCTTAAGCATAATCTGTGGCGTGAGGACAGCAGCATAGTATTTGCCGGCTATCAGGCGGAGGGCACTATCGGACGCAGGCTGATAGAAGGTATTAAACGCATTAAGATTATGGGCGAGGATATCAGAGTCAACGCCAAAATTTACAATATGAAGGGCTTTTCCGCCCATGCGGATAAGCAGCAGCTGTTAGCCTGGTACAGCAGCATGAAGGAGGTGCCCAAGGCCTTTTTCGTTACGCACGGCGAGCTTGATGCAGCTATGGAGCTGGCAGATTCTTTGGGACGCAATCTGGGAACGGCAACCTACATCCCGCACTTTGGTGACTGTGCTGAAATCCATGGTACCGAGTGGCAGATGCATGAATCCGAAATTGTTCAGGTTGAGCCTGCTGCTATCGACCTGCGTGCTTACATGCGTGGTATGGAACACGATTATCTGCTGCAGCGCAGCAAAATCGAACAGATTGTGGCGCGTAACCCGGATAAGGCGGTTATGGTACGCAAGAAGCTGGAAAAGCTGCATAAGTACATGGATGATATCCTGAAGGATTTGTAAGAAAAAATGATATACGCTTTGCATAAATAAAAAAATGCACCATTCCTTGACAGTAGGGAATGGTGCATTTTAGTTTTTTAATTGTTATAGCTTACAGTCTGTTGCTGCTGTTGAGTACGTCACGCATTTTGTGAGCTACCATGTCCTGGATAGCCTGACGTGCGGGTTTCAGGTATTGGCGAGGATCGAAGTCGCCAGGGTTTTCTACCAGGTGCTTACGGATGGAAGCGGTCATTGCCAGACGCAGGTCGGTATCGATGTTGATTTTGCAAACGCCGAATTTGCCTGCTTGCAGCAGCATGTCTTCAGGTACGCCTTGAGCGCCGTCCAACTTGCCGCCGTACTTGTTGCATTCTTCAACAAAGGACGGGATAACGGTGGAAGCACCATGCAGAACCAGAGGATAACCAGGCAGCAAGTTGGTGATTTTTTCCAGACGTGCGAAGTCCAGTTCCGGTTTGCCTTTGAATTTGTAAGCGCCATGGCTGGTGCCGATAGCGATAGCTAAGCTGTCGCAGCCGGTGCGTTCAACAAATTCTACAGCCTGATCGGGATCGGTGTAGGTAGCGTCCTTGGTGTTAACCTTAACAGCGTCTTCAACGCCTGCCAGTCGGCCAAGCTCTGCCTCAACTACAACGCCTCTTTCGTGTGCATATTCAACAACACGACGAGTCATTTCGATATTTTCTTCAAAAGGATGCTTGCTGCCGTCAATCATAACGGAGGTGAAGCCGCCGTCGACGCAGGCTTTGCAGATGTCAAAATCTTCGCCGTGGTCCAGATGCAGGCAGATAGGCAGACCGGTGTCTTCGATTGCTGCTTCAACCAGCTTCATCAGGTAGATGTGGTTAGCGTATTTACGAGCGCCGGCACTTACCTGCAGAATCAGCGGGGATTTTTCCTGTTGTGCTGCAGCAACGATACCTTGGATGATTTCCATGTTGTTGACGTTGAAGGCACCAACAGCATAGTGACCTTCGTAAGCTTTTTTGAACATTTCAGTAGATGTAACTAAGGGCATTTGTCTATTCCTCCTTATTCAGGGTAGCCTTACAGCTACTCTGTCTTTACATTAGTATACACTAATTATATCATGCTCTGCTTATTTAGTACAGAAGTTTCAGTAAATCATTTGGTAAAGAACGGGTAATTTCTAAAAATACATCGCTTACCGGATGCTTAAAGGCCAGACGATAGGCATGCAGCGCATGGCGTGCCTGAGGGCCGGGAGTGCCGTAAAGATTGTCGTTTACGAGCGGATGGCCGATGGAAGCAAGGTGTACGCGTATCTGGTGCGTGCGTCCGGTAAAAAGACGAACCTTGAGCAGCGTGCAGCTGCTGTAGGCTGCTAAAACCTCATAGGCTGTTTTGGCGTATTTGCCGCGCGTGTAATCAACACAGCGTTCGATGATACTGCCCTCCTTGCGGGCGATAGGCGCTTCGATAATATTTTCGCTGCAGTCAAAGCGTCCGCAGGCCAGCGCCAGATATTCCTTTTCAACCTGCTGCTGGCTCAGCCAGTGCTGAACAACAGGCTCCTTGGCAAAAATAACGAGGCCGGAGGTGTTGCGGTCTAAGCGCGACACGGGATGTATACCGGCATTAATGCCGTTGGCTTCATAATATGCCTTTACATAATCGTAGAGTGTAGTGCCTCGCTCGCTGACGGTGGGGTGTACCAACATGCCTGCAGGCTTATCGATAATCAGCAGAAAATCGTCCTCGTAAGCCAGCATGGATGGTGACAGGATAGCAGCCATCAGTGCAGCTGTTTTTTATCCGGCAGCTCGTCGACTACCTCGATGTTATCGAGCTGTGCCTTCAGCTGGCTGCGGATGTTGGACAGATATTCCTTGTACAGCTCCTTTTGCTCTGCAAGCTCCTCCGGGGTCAGGCCGGAGGTTTTTTTCTTTTTGGCTAATGCATTTATGCGGTTAATCATTGCATTGATTTCCATAATATTTCTACTCCTTTGTTATAACAAGCTTATTATTTTATTATACTATTATGAGCGCTTCTTAGCAACTTTCATTGACTACACTTCTGATTTGTGCTATTATGAGGGCGATATTATTAAGCTTTTTTTATCAGAGAGTTATATATATTGCCAAAGTTTGGGACTTGGGCAATGTAAGTTGAGTATGAGGTGATTAACATGTTCTTGAAAAAAATTGCTTGTGGTCTATTATGTGCGGCTATGCTGCTTGCTGCCGGTTGCGGCGGTGTAGGAACGCAGACTGGCGGTGACAAGGCTTATCTGCAGCTTACCGATGCTGCAGGCAGACAGGTTTCGCTTGCCAAAAAACCTGAAAGAGTGGTAAGCCTCAGCCCTTCATATTTGAGTATGATTGAGGCTGTCGGCGGCACCGTAGTCGGTCGCGCCAGCTCCAAGGTAGGCAAGATTCCCGAATCTATGAAGTCTGTGCCGGAGGTAGGCATGGTCTACAATATTAATATGGAAGCGCTTGTGGGTCTGAAGCCTGATCTGGTTCTGGCCAGCAAAAATCAGCATGATAAATTTATTCCCATGCTGCAATCCAACAAAATCAACGTAGTGGAGTTTGATACCCAAACCTTTGAGGATGTAAAGGGTACCATCAAAACCTTGGGCGATATTTATGGTACGCAGGATAAGGCCAAAAAGGAAAATGAGCTGTTGGATAAACAGGTTGCCGCCGTTACCAGTAAGCTGCCTAAGGAAAAGAAACGCATCGTTATTATGCATGCAACAGCCAGCGCCGTTACGGTAGAAGGCTCGCACAGCATTGCCGGCTGTGTAAGCGATATCCTGGGCTTTGAAAACGTTGCTGCTGCAGCGCTCAAGGGAAAATCCAATAAAACTCCTTACAGCATGGAAACACTGGTAGAGCAGAACCCGGAAATTATCTTTATTACCTCTATGGGCAAGCTTGAGGAAATTGAAAACCGTCTGCGCACCGACTTTAAAAATAACCCCGCATGGAACAGTCTGCCGGCTGTAAAAGCAGGCAGAGTATATGTGCTGCCGGAAAAACTGTTTTTGATTAACCCAGGCCTGCGCTATCCTGAGGCTGTAAAGTTTATGGCACAGCAGGTTTATCCGGAGGTCTTTACTAATGGAAAATAAGCAGTCTGCAGAGCAGACGGAGCATTTCGGTATCGGCCGTACTAAATGGCGTATTACTATTCTTGTGATATTTTTGTTCTTGGCACTATTGGGCAGCTTTTTGAGCTTAACAAAAGGCTCCAGCAATATCAGCATTAAGGAGATTACCGATATTCTGCTTAATCCCGGTGATGATCCGCGCAGTCAGATTATCTGGAACATCCGTATGCCGCGCACCATCGTCGGTGCCTTGGTCGGCATCAACCTGTCGCTTTCCGGTGCAATTCTGCAGGCGATTATGCGTAATCCGTTGGCAGACCCGCATATTATCGGCATCAGCTCCGGCGCAGGACTGGCAGGTGTTGTGATTATGATTTTGTTCCCGGCGATGGAATATCTGATTACGCCTGTTGCCTTCATCGGTGCGATGCTGGCTGCTGTCTGCATTTATATTCTGGCGTGGAAAAACGGCATCAAGCCGGTGCGTATTATTTTGGCCGGTGTTGCGGTATCTGCCTTTTTGGGTGCAGGCATCAGCGGCCTGATGATTTTTTACAGCGACAGAGTGCATGGTGCTTTAATGTGGATGGTAGGCGGTCTTGCCGCACGCAGCTGGCCGCATGTAAATATTATTTTGCCGTATGCTGTTATCGGCCTGATTCTGGCGCTTGCCAGTGCCGCTTATCTGAATATCCTGCAGCTGGGTGATGAGATGGCGCGCGGTCTTGGCGTCAATGTTGAGGTAACGCGCATTATCCTTACGGCTATTGCAGCCTTGCTCGCAGCCAGCGCTGTCAGCGTTGTCGGCCTGCTGGGCTTTGTCGGCCTTGTGGTGCCGCATGCGGCGCGACTGCTGATAGGCAGCGACTACCGCTTTCTGCTGCCTGCTTCCGCACTTTTGGGCATTGCCATTGTTACGCTCAGTGATACCTTTGCGCGTGTAATTTTTGCGCCGATTGAACTGCCTGTTGGTATTATTATGGCCTTTTTGGGCGCGCCCTTCTTCTTGTTCCTGTTAAGGAGGGAAATCTGATGACACAAAATAATGCAGCGCCCTTTAAAGCTGTTTTAGAGGCAACGCATATTGATATAGCAATTAACAAAAAAACAATCATCCATGATTTGTCGCTGGCGATACCAGAGGGCAAGATTACTGCTATCATCGGCCCCAACGGCTGTGGCAAGAGCACAACGCTGAAGGCGATTGCACGCATCTTGCCGTGCGCTAAGGGCAGCATCAGCTTCTTGGGCAAGGATATTCATAGCCTGTCGCACCGTGAATTTGCCCGCTGCCTGGCAATTTTGACGCAGTCACCGGTTGCGCCTACGGATTTGACGGTGCAGGATTTGGTTGAAATGGGTCGCTTTCCGCATCGCAGCTTTTTAGGGCGCGGGGATAAGGACGATGCACAGCACGTCGCCTGGGCATTGGAGCAGACCAATATGACGTCGATGAGCCACCGCCTTTTGCACACGCTGAGCGGCGGCGAGCGTCAGCGCGCATGGATAGCAATGGCGCTGGCACAAAGACCGCAGGTGCTGCTGCTCGATGAGCCTACGACATATCTTGATATTTGTCACCAGCTGGAGGTTATGCAGCTGCTTGATAAGCTCAACAAGGAGTTGGGACTTACTGTAGTAATGGTTATCCATGATTTGAACCATGCCATTCAGTACGCTGATTATGTTGCCGTTATCAAGGCGGGACGCCTGGTAGTCAGCGGTGAGCCTAAAGAAATTGTTACGTCCAAGCTGCTGGCGGATGTGTTCCGCGTGCAGGCGGATGAGTTTGCGTGCAGTAATGGGCTACCCGCCCTTGTACCAATTACAGTCTGTCGCTAAAGTCCTGTTTTATTAAAACTGTCGCTAAAGCCTTGTCTGCGTCATGGCGCATATTCAAATACAAACTCCCGAAAGCATCGTGCTTGCGGGAGTTTATTATTTCTGTAGTATGGATACGGAAAAATTTTCATATCTTTCTTGCCAAAATTTTTGATTGATGATATACTAATTATACTATAAATAGTAGAGATTACTATTACACAGCTTTCGCCAGATAAAGAAAGCAAGACAATAAAAACTTAATATGCTTTGAGCAGAAGGAAAACCAGTGCAAATCTGGTACTGTACCGCAACTGTAATGTGAGTCCGGCAGCGTATATCCTCACAAGATGCTGTCTGGCAGTGAACTTAGTCAGAGTGCCTATGCCCAAAAGCTTTTCCGCAAGCTTGCGATGTACAGGTGAAAGGAAGGATGGCAAAACCGTCTTTAGTATTTCAGTAGTGCTGCTTGCGTGAGCTAAATTATGACTGCAGCGTTACCGCCGCAGTTTTTTTATGAACACAGAATTTCAACGCTATTTGCCGGTAGCACAGTTGAAACAGGGTTTACGTTAAGAGCGTGCAGTATGTAGCAAAGAAGGGTGAGAAATGACGAAGCATCTGATTAATTATTGTCCTATTGATTGGTATGAAGATGAGTTGAAGCGTAAAAACATGACCTTGGCTGATTTAGTGCAGCAGCTGGGTGTTGACGGTATTGAACAGTTTGTTTACAGAGAGCCGGGAGCTTTTCCTGATTACAAGGAACTGACCTTTGGTGCGCATTTGAATTATTGGCCGTATTGGATGGATTTCTGGCTGCGAAAGGCTAAACGCCTGCAGCAGCAATTCCGCAGTATCCATGAACGCCAGACATATTTTAAAACGGCTATGAGCTGTGATGAATGGCTGGCTGTTATCCGCCGTAATATCTGCGCTGCAATTTCGCAGAAGCCTGAATATCTGGTATGGCATGTAGCAGAGGCTGATACAGAAACAATATTTACCTTTGATTTCCGTTATGATGATCGTGAGGTATTGGCTGCTTCGGCAGATGTTTTTAATGCCGTGGCGGATGAAATTTCCGCCAACGTTACGGTGCTGTTTGAAAATTTGTGGTGGCCCGGTCTGCGCCTGACGGATGCGCGCAAGGTGAAGTTTTTCTTTGAGCGTATTGAACGTAAAAATGTAGGTATTATGCTGGATACCGGTCATTTGATGAATACTAATCCGCGTCTGCGCACAGAGGCGGAGGCAGCGGATTTTGTCTGCCGCACGGTGGACAAGCTCGGTCCGTATGCTGAGCTGATTAAGGGCGTGCATCTTTCCTGCTCGCTTTCCGGCAAGTATTTGCGCAGCTTTGAACGCAAGGTGCCGGCTGATTCAAGTGCGGAAGTTATTTGGCGCCATATTGCGGCGATTGACCAGCATAAGCCTTTTACTACCACGGCAGCTAAGCAGATTCTGCAGTGCGTTCAGCCGCAGTATGTAAATCATGAGCTGGCATATGAAACTATCGAGGAAATGATTCCGCTGATGCAGCAGCAGCTTTCTGTTGCCAGATAAGCGGTGGCCTGAGTGCGTCAAGCTATAACGAAAATATCATAAAAATTAATCCCCTACATAAGCAGAGGCTTGTGCAGGGGATTTTTCGTTACAATGTTTATTTTTCAAAGGTGCCTTTGAAAAGCGCTTCGCCTGCTGCCACCATGATTCGGCCTTTGGCGATTACGGTATCTACATCATAGCTGTCGCTGTAAATAATCAGGTCGGCGTCACTGTCGGTCTGCAGGCAGCCCTTTTGCGGATACAGACCGTTGGCCTGCGCCGGATTGCTGCTGACAACCTTTGCTACAACCTCCGGGGGAACGCCTGCAAGCAGAGCATCCTTAACTTCCTCCTGGAAGGAATCCGGCGAAACGGCAAGCTGCTTTTGGCTGCCGTCGGAAAGTGTTACGCTCATGCAGCCGTTGGCATCCGAGCTCATGGTTACTTTGTCCATCGGCACGCCTTCTTCGTAAAGAATTTTGATAGCGTCACTGGGCTTAACGCAGGCGGGGAAGCCGTCCTGCTCCCTGATGCCGGAGGTGATATCTACATAACCGCCTAAGCGGGCAAATTCCTTGGCCTGCTCAAAAAGATGGAAGGCACGGTTGACGTGGGTGGGGATGAAATGACGAGCGGGGATTTCTGTTTCCTTGACAATTGCCAGCAGGACATCCATGCCACGCTTGCCTACGCCCATGTGGAACTGCACAACGCCGGCCTTGCCGGAAAGCATACCGCCCAGGCGAGCCTGCGTAAGCACCTTTTCCAGCTCCTCGCGAGTAGGCTGTGAGCTTCTGTGGTCGGATAAGGCAACCTCGCCGATGCCAAGGCATTCGTTAATCAGGATGATGTCGCGGCGCACATCACCGGTCATGTTATGCAGGGGGATTTCGTAGGAGCCGGTGAGCATGTACGCGGTGATACCTTCATGCGTCAGGCCTCTGGCCTTCGCCAGCAGACTTTCGTTGTGTCTGGAGGTGCCGTCTGTACCCAAAACGCCTACTACGGTTGTAATGCCAACCTTCGTCAGCTCGCTGAGGTTTATTTCCGGCGTGCGGCTATAGGGACCGGATTCACCGCCACCACCGATGATGTGTACGTGCTGGTCAACATAACCAGGGACTACCTTACGCTTTTGGGCGTCAAGAATTTGGCAGTCTAAGCCTTGCGGAGCTGCAAGCTGTTGGCCTATTTTGGCGATTTTGTCATTGATGATCAGGATGTCGACAATTCCGAGGGGTTGCGGAGCGTATACATCCGCGTTTTTAATGAGTAAGCATTTCATGTGAGGATTCTCCGTTTCTGAAAAATTATTTATGCTTTAATTATACACTGAATTGTTGAAAATGGTATATGAAGCAAGAAAGTTTTCGGGGGATTATGGTATAATGGAGGTAGTAAAAATGAATTGTCATGTTATGATAGTGTGGAGAGATTGGAAGAGGGATAAAGTGTGATGAAAAAATACTCTGCATTGACAAAATATATCAATCTTTTGGAAAATGATAATGCTGGAGAATGGATTTGTGATAAGGAAAATGATGGTTCTCCAAAAAGACCGATACACGTTACTTTCGTCAGTTATTCTATAGCGGTTAATAACTTGGCAGATGATATCTATAAATTTGCCAAAGAAAGTAATGAAATAGTACCGAGTAAATATGCAGAAATTCTTCAGGCTAATGGCATAGAATGGGGTTATGATTCCATGATGAAAGCCGATGCTTCTGAATTAGATGCTCAATGCATATTGGCTTTACTGATAGCTTCTCTTAGGGCAGAGCGCTTTTGTGATGGTGCGTTATTAGAATTTATCGAAAGTGGCGCTGTTACAAGATAGCTGAAACGCTTGCAGGAGCTTGATGAGGCATAAAAATATACCCTTCCTCCCCCCAAATCCCTCTCGCCCTACCCGAATTCACGCTTTCGGGTGGGGCGCTTTTCTTATTTTCACGCTAAAATATAATCAGGAAAACAACTGCCCGTAACGCAGATGGCAGGAATAGGAGGGATGGATATGCAAAAGAAAATATTCTTAAGCGCAGCGCTTGGTCTGGCAATATTTGCCAACACTGCCTTTGCTGAAGTTAACACAGCTTATTTAGCTAACGAGCTCAGGTCTTATCCCGGCTGGCCAATAGAGGTATATTGCAACGCTGCCGATGTCAATGTCAGAACACAGCCTAACACTGATAGTGAAGTTCTTACTATGCTGCAAAAGGGAGATAAATTTTATGTAACCAGAGTTGTGAATGTAGCAAACAGTGAATACACATGGCTTCTTGGTACTACCGAAAAAGGCCATGTTGGCTTTATGGCAGGCAAATATCTTGATGTAACACCGAGAGCTGCCAGCGCAGCAGGACGCTTTAATGCTGCCCTGGAAGCAGATTGGATTATGGATCCGGAAATTTTTGCTTCAGGTGCCTATTACCCGGGGCCTGTGGAGCAGAATACGGATGATACTATTTCCTATGCCGATAAAAAGCTGCAGGTCGGACCGCGCTTGTTCTATATAGATTCGGCAAAAAACAGAGTTAGTGAGGTGAAAATCAATAAGCTTCATGGCATGATGGCAGGCTATGCTGTCGGCCAGCTGCTTAATACTGACGGACAGATTCATTTGGACGGGTACCTGAAAATGAATGGCTGGGAGGATGATCCTATGGGTGTAGGCATTTCGGATACGCATCATATGATCGGTTGGGTAAAATATGCATATAACGCAAGGGGGCAGAAATGCCTGCACAAGAGCTTTTATGTGAAATTGGATTCTAAAGATGTGATTTCGGGAATTATTTACTGCGACCATGACGTTCATTAAGCAAAGTAAAGGACAAAGCAATTTTTGCTAAAGCATCTTTTGACAGGAGGTGGCGTAATGAAGCGGAAGTTGTTTAAGAGCATGTGGCTGGCAATGCTTCTGGTGGCGTTTGCCGGTTACGGCACAGAGCAAAATGCCGTATTACCGCAGATGGATTTGCCTAAGGCAGAGGCCGCTGCTAAAGCAGCGCCGGCCTATGAGCAGGAATATGCAAAGGTTGTAGACAGCGTTTATGAATTTATCGCTGAAGGTACGAGTGATAACCTGCCGGAGCAGGGAAGAACAGGCATCTGTGAGGTGCGGGATTTCGCCAGCCGGGAGGCAGCCCTGCAGCAGCTTGGCTACACGCTGCAGGATATCAGCGGCGATGGTGTTCCAGAGCTGCTTATCGGTTGGATTAGCCAAAAACGCGGCGTGGGGCATTACGGTAAGGAGATTTATGCGATTTACACCTTTGCGAACGGCAGCGTGAAATACGTTGCGGAGGGCTGGAGCCGCAGCAGCCTGCAGCTTATGGCAAATGACAACCTGGTGACACGAGGCGGCACCGGCATTTCGCATCAGGTGCTTGCTGTGGAGCATTTGCAGCCTGACGGCAACCTCGGGTGCTATGAGCTTTATTTTACCTGGCCGAAGGATGACGGCCTTGGCGTTTACCGCAACATGAGCTGCAGAAGTGAGGCAGATGCTGCGCAGGAAACAGATATGACTGTGGAAGAGTTCAATGAAATGAGGTCTGAATACGCTAATCACAGTGTTGAGATTGAATTTTTACCGTTGAAGGACTTCAGAAAGCAGGGCTTTAAGGGCCTGATGAGGCAGTATCTTTCTGCAGGAAGGTGAATAAAAGCGCTGCTGCGCAGAGCCGAAAATAATTATGGCAGTCGGAATTTAACTGGCTGCCGTTTTTTTGAGGTGAAATAAGGCGAATTTTATAGTATAATATACATAACTGTAACTGATATACGCTTATACCGGCTTTATATCAAATATTTTTATGAGGTGAATTAATAATGAGCAATGAATTAACCGGACGTAATGTAGGAAAAACCTGTCGCGTACACTATAAAGGTACCTTTAATGACGGCAAGCAATTTGATTCTTCTTATGACCGTGGCGAGCCGTTGGAATTTGTTTGCGGCGCAGGCCAGATGATTAAAGGCTTTGATGCAGCTGTTGCAGACCTGGAGGTCGGCGCTGAGGTTGACATCCATCTGCTGCCGGCAGAAGCATACGGTGAGGCTGATCCGAAGGCTATCTTCACCATGCCGATTGCCCAACTGCCTGGTTCCGAAAATCTGACCGTTGGCCAGAGAGTTTACCTGCAGAACCAATTCGGTCAGCCAGTTCCTGTACTGGTAACCGAAAAGGACGAGACTAACATTACCTTTGACGCTAACCATGAAATGGCCGGCAAGGAACTGAACTTCCACATTGAGTTGGTAGAGGTAAAATAAAACGCTGCTGCCATGCGGTAAGCCGTGATTTGCTATGACAATAGCTTTTGCGGTACAGGTATGGTACAATAGCATGCGTGCATTTTTTTGCAACTGATATTTAGGAGTGTGTATGGTGGATTATAGAATTGTGATGCCCAGCGGTATTGTTTTTGATTTCAATAATATGCTGGGAACTGGCAGATTGCAGCCGCAGGAGGTAGAGCAGGCGCTCGTGCAGCAGGGAGCGGCAGCTGATAAGGCTGTGTGTGAGCTGCGCCGCAGCGGCTTTGCCAAAAGGCATTTGTCGAAGGATGGCACGCCTGAACATGTTTATTTTCCACGCATGCCGTATATTGCCGACGGTAATCCCAATACCGAGCAGTCGATTATCAAGCTGATGCGCTACAGCAAGCATCTGCGCAGCAAGGATGTCGTAATCTTTCTTGGTGTCGGCGGCTCTTATTTGGGCAATAAGGTTTTATTTGATGCCTTTGGCGGTTATCACTGGAACACCAGTGCAACCTTGCGTCAGGGGCAGCCGTTTATTTATTTCTCTGGCAATAATCTTGACCCGGTGGATTGTAACAGCTTGCTGTTCAAAATGCGCCGCTTGGCTATGAATAGTGCCGAGCAGGGTAAAAAGCTCAAAATTATGCTGGTGCCGATTTCCAAATCCGGTACAACGCTGGAAACGATTTCGGCTTTTACGTATTTTTATGCCAATCTGTCTGAAAATGCCGATATAGACCTTGATTGCACGGTAGTTACCGATTTGCAGGCACCGATTGAATTTGCGCCGCTTTTGCAGCTGGCGGAAAAGTTTAACTGGGAGCGCTTTGATATCAAGGAGGGCATCGGCGGACGCTTCAGCATTATGACGGACCCCGGCCTTGTTACAATGGCTGCCTTGGGCGGTGATATCGAAGAGTTTTTGCGTGGCGCGCGTGATATGGATATCTATTGCCGGCAGGTAGAGCTTGCGGAGAATCCTGCTCTGCTCAACGCCTTGCTCAAATTCATGGCTTATGAGCGCGGACGCGATATTGAGGTGTTTATGCCATACAGTATGCGCCTGAAATCTTTGAGCGAATGGTATGTGCAGCTGTTGGCAGAATCGTTGGGCAAGCGCTGTAACCGTGAGGGTGAAATTGTTCACTACGGCAGAACGCCGATTGTTGCTGTCGGCACGACGGATATGCATGCGCAGACGCAGCAGCATCAGGACGGCCGTCTGAATAAGGTGGTGCAGTTCCTGGAGGTTGCCAATCCCGAGGAAGAGGCGATTTTGCATAATCCCTTTGACGATGTACCGTTCTTCGACAAGTATGAGGGCATGGATATGGCAAAGGCTCTTAAAGCGGCGTTGAATGCCAATGAGGAGGCATTGACGGGTGATAACCGTTACAATGCGCGTTTTACGCTGCCGAAGCTGAATGAATATTACCTTGGTCAGCTAATGTACTTTTTGATGCTGACGATTGCCTATGAGGGAGAGCTGGCGGATGTGGATGCATTTGACCAGCCCGGCGTAGAGGTTTATAAGAAATTGATGAAGGCTCAGCTCTGATTTAATAGAATAAAAAAAGACGTTGTGTGCTTGGATGATAAGCACGCAACGTCTTTTTGCTATGTATTAAAATCAGCGCTTGCCAGTAAACAGCAGCTTCAACGTACTGCATTTTTCAAACGCTTTCGTCAGCAGTATGCTGAGGACCAGCGAGCCGAGCACCAGCAATACGTAGGACAGTGCTACCTTTTTAACGGTCATGATAATGCCGAAATGGTTATAGGCGCTGCTGAGCCAGTCCAAAAGTAGCGGATGCACAAAGTAGATGAGCATAGAATAAGCGGAAAGGATGCTGATGGCTTTATAGAGAAGGTTGGTGAGGAAACCCCTCTCAGTCACCTTGCGGTGACAGCTCCCCCCGAGGGGAGCCTCTGTGTGTGCTGTTGCCTGCGCCTTGCGCTCCAGCCAGTCCAGTGCCAGGCAGAAGAAAAGCAGCGAGCCTACGGTGTAGCAGAGTCCCTGCGGGCTGAGCTGGTGATAGGTGTTGGCCAGATCAATCAGCGTATAGCCTTTGACAGTAACTGCCTCGTAGCAGCTTTGCACATCCCAGGCAACGCTTGCCGCAAAAATTACGCATACCATTGCGCTGTACTTGCGCAGGAGAGCGATGAATTTTTCCCAGTAGCAGGCTGCCAAGGTACCGCTCATAAAAATAAGCAAATAATGCAAGGGAAGATAGTTGAGGCGATAATTAAAAAAGTTTTTAGCCAGAACGCTCCAACCCGCTGTATTCAAACCGGGGTGCGTTGTCCACCAGTTAAAAGCGAGCTGAAATATGAATAAAAGTACTAGCATAAATGGTATATTTTGATGTATAATTATACGCAGAAGCTGTCGCCAGAGCGGATAGCTTGCATAAAACCACAGCAGGATGACCATAAAATACAAATGGTAGCAGCCAAGGCCGAAGAATAATACAAAGGCCACATGCAGCGGATTCCAGCTGACGAAGCCCGGTGGCAGAATCAGCCAGAAGTAGAGCATGTAAAAAAGCGACCAGCTAAGGTAGGGCAGGCCTGCTCCCCGCAGACGCTTCTTCATAAAGTCGATATAGTTCAGCCGGCTGCCGCTTAAAAGGCCTTTATCCGTACAGGCCAGACCGTAGCCGGAGATAAAGAAAAAGGAGGGGACACTGTAACGGCTTAAAATCTCCAGTAATAAGTAAAGAGTAAAGTTGTTAGGGGCAAGTGCCAGGCTGCCGATATGAATACCGATGACGCCAAGCATGCAGATGCCACGCAGATTATCTATAATGGTGTTTCGCATAAGTACCTCGCTAATTTTTAATCTTCTTTATTATACTATAAGTAAAAAAATCCTGCCAAGATTTTACCCCGAAATATTTGACGTATTCTTCATTAAGGTGTAAAATATATACAATCAATTTGCACCTTTAAATTGGTCCTGTGAGACTGCAAGGTATAAGTTATTATGAAACCTAAGGCCTTTTTGCACCATCATGGGACGAGAAGGCCTTTTATTATGCAATTTTATTATAAAAAACAGGAGGTAAAGCTAATGGCTAAATCAAATGTATCTCTGGGTGGCAGAGATATACTGGATCTGGAAAGCCTCAGCGTTGAGGAAATCGAGCTGGTTTTGAAAACCGCTGAGGAAATGAAGAAGATTATGAAGAGGGATATCAAAAAGGTGCCCTCACTGCGCGGTAAATCTATCATCAATCTGTTCTATGAGCCCAGTACCCGTACCCGTACATCCTTCGAGCTGGCAGGCAAATATCTGGGTGCCGATGTAGTAAACATCACTACATCCTCCTCCAGTGTTGTCAAAGGTGAATGCCTGCGCGACACCATCCTGACTGTACAATCCATGGCTTGTGATGCGATTGTTATGCGTCACCCCATTGAAGGCGCTGCAGCATATGCTGCTAAGGTTGCAGACCCTGTAATTATCAACGCCGGCGATGGCGCACACGCACATCCTTCTCAAGGCTTCCTGGATATGTTTACTATCCGTGAGCAGGGCAAAAACCTGAAGGGCTTGAAAATGGCAATCATCGGTGATATTCTCTACAGCCGTGTTGCCCGCACCAATATTGCTGCCTGGACCAAAATGGGCGCTGAGGTACACGTTGCAGGTCCTATGACTCTGCTGCCGCATGACATCGCTTCTCTGGGCGTTACCGTACACAAACGCGTTGAAGAAGCAATCGAAGGCGCTGACGTAATCGATATCCTGCGTATTCAGCTGGAGCGTCAGCAAAAGGGCCTGTTCCCGTCTCCGCGTGAATATGCACGTATCTTCGGTATTAACGAAAACCGCCTGAAGCTGGCTAAGCCTGACGTAACCGTGCTGCATCCCGGCCCGATGAACCGTGGTCTGGAAATCTCCTGGGAGGTTGGTTACTGCGATAACGCCGCAATCCGTACTGAGGTACAAAACGGCGTAGCTGTACGTATGGCACTCTTATTCTTGACTTTGACAGGAGGTAAACACATTGAAAACGTTGATTAAAAACGGCAGGGTAGTAGACCCCAGCCAAAAATTAGATGCTGTAATGGATATCCTCGTTGAGGATGGCAAAATCAAAGCTTTGGGCAAGGATATTGCCGAAGCTGCTGACGAGGTTTTTGATGCAACCGGCCTCGTAGTAACTCCCGGTCTGATTGACGTACACACTCATATGCGTGAGCCCGGCCTGGAAGCTAAGGAAGATATTATCAGCGGTACCAAGGCTGCTGCTGCCGGCGGTGTAACCACCGTTGCCTGCATGCCTAATACCAAGCCTGTTATTGATACTTCCATCGTAGTAAGCGGTATCAAAGAACGCGCTCGCGAGGAAAGCTACGCTAACGTTGAAGTTATCGGCGCAATCAGTAAGGGCGAAAAGGGCGAAGAGCTGGCAGAGATGGGCGACATGGCAGAAAAAGGCGCTATGGGCTTCTCCGATGACGGCCACTATGTAAAGAGCTCCCGCCTGATGGTGCTGGCTGCCAAATATGTAACTGCTTTTGACAAACCTTTGCTGTGCCATGCAATTGATCCTGAGCTGGATTCCGAAGGCTACATGCATGAAGGCGCTGTTTCCGCTCGTATCGGCGTTCCGGGCGTACCGGCAATCAGCGAGGATATCGCTGTTGCACGTGACTGCATCATCGCTGAATACACCGGCGCACATGTACACATCTGCCACGTTGCCTCCAAGGGTGCTATCGATATCATCCGCCAGGCTAAAAAACGCGGCGTAAATGTTACCAGCGAAGTAACCGTACATCATCTGACTCTGACTGATGAGGCTTGCGCTGATTACAATTCCGCAACCCGCGTTAACCCGCCGCTGCGCAGTGCAGACCACGTACAAGCTATGCGTGAGGCTGTTCTGGACGGCACTGTTGACGCTATCGTTACCGACCACTCCCCGCACGCACCGGAAGAAAAGGATGTTGAATTCCGTTATGCTCCGAACGGCTTCTGCGGTCTGGAAACCTCTCTGGCAGTAATGCTGACTGACTTATATCACACCCATGTATTTGATTTGAATACTATTATCAGCAAAATGAGCTGCGAGCCTGCTAAGCTGTTCAAGCTTGCCGGCGGTACTCTGAAAGAGGGCAGTGTTGCTGATATCACTATTATGGACTTAAATAAAAAATGGACTGTTGACAGCTCCAAATTCTATACCCGCGGCAAATTCACCCCGTACGAAGGCAAGGCTTGCACCGGCAAGGCAGTTGCCACTATGCTGCATGGTAATTTTGTAATGAGGAATGGTGTAGTATGCACGAAAAAGTAAGAAAAGGAAAATTAGTTTTAAAAGACGGCAGCGTTTTTGAAGGCACTCTGTATGGTGGCAAACGCAATGCTGTAGGTGAGGTTGTATTCACCACCGGCATGAGCGGTTACCAGGAGACCTTGACCGACCCGTCCTTTTGCGGTCAGATTGTAGTAATGACCTATCCGCTGGTAGGCAACTATGGCTGCAACCCGCTGTTTAACCAAGGCAAGAAATGCTTCTTCCAGGGCTTCGTTATCGGCGAGCTGTGCGATTGCCCCAGCAACTGGCGCAATGAGCAGAACCTGGAGGACTTCCTGACTGAACAGGATATCCCGACCTTAGCAGGTGTCGATACACGTGCTATCACCCGTAAAATCCGTAATCACGGCGTACTGCAGGGCGTAATCGTTCCGGCAGAAATGCCTGAAGAGGAAGTACAGAAGCTGCTGGCTTTACCGGCAGTACACAACCAGGTTGAGCAGGTTACCACTCCCGAGGTTTACACCATGGGCGAGGGCAAGCTGCATGTAGCTGTTATGGACTTCGGTATTAAACGTAATATCCTGAAATCCATTGAAGCCTTTGGCTGCCGCCTGACAGTATTCCCTGCTTCCGCTACCGCAGAAGAGGTACTGGCATGCGATCCGGACGGTATCTTCCTGTCCAACGGCCCCGGCGACCCGAAGGATTTGCCTGAGGTTATTGAAAACATTAAGAAATTAATCGGCAAGAAACCGATTTTTGGTATCTGCCTCGGTCATCAGCTCATGGCTTTGGCTAACGGTGCTGATACCTATAAAATGAAATTCGGCCATCGCGGTATCAACCAACCGGTAAAATACCTGGCAACCGGCCGCATCTACATCAGCGCACAAAATCACGGCTATGCTGTAGATGAAAAATCTCTGGAAGGCAAGGGCATCAACATCAGCCATATTTCCATGAACGACGGTACTATCGAAGGTTTGGAATACACCAAGCATCCTACCTTTACCGTTCAATATCATCCGGAAGCCTGCCCCGGCCCCGGCGATCATGATTATTTGTTTAAACATTTTGTTGATATGATGGAGGGTCGTTAATTATGCCGAAACTTAAAGATATTAAAAAGGTTCTCGTTATCGGCTCCGGCCCTATTATCATCGGTCAGGCAGCAGAGTTTGACTATGCAGGTACTCAGGCTTGCCGTGCTCTGAAGGAAGAAGGCCTGGAGGTTGTACTGATTAACAGTAACCCTGCAACCATTATGACTGATGTGCATGTGGCTGACCGTGTATATGTTGAACCTATCAGCGTTGAATTCATTGAAAAAATTATCAAACGTGAGCATCCTGATTCCCTGTTGGCAACACTTGGCGGTCAGGTTGGCCTGAACATGGCTATGAAACTGGAAGAGCAAGGCATTCTGAGCAAATACAACGTTCGTCTGCTGGGCACTCAGATCAGCGCTATCAAACGTGGTGAAGACCGCGAAATGTTCAAGGAAACTATGGAGAAAATCCATCAGCCGATTCCTGAAAGCACTATCGTAGAAACCATTGAAGCTGCTTGCGACTTCGGTAAGGAAATCGGCTATCCGCTGATCGTCCGTCCTGCTTATACTCTCGGCGGTACCGGCGGCGGCATTGCTGAAAACGAGGAAGAGCTGATTGATATCGTGCAAAAGGGCCTGGGCTACAGCCCCATCGGCCAATGCCTGATTGAACGCAGCATCGCCGGCTGGAAGGAAATCGAATACGAAGTAATCCGCGACGCTGCTGATAACTGCATCACCGTCTGCTCCATGGAAAACCTGGATCCTGTTGGCGTACACACCGGTGACTCCATCGTTGTGGCTCCGGCTCAGACTCTGAGCGATAAAGAAGTACAGCTGCTGCGTCAGGCTTCTATCGATATCGTACGTGAGCTGGGCGTAGTTGGCGGCTGTAACGTACAGCTGGCTCTCGACCCGTACTCCGAAAACTACTATGTAATCGAAGTTAACCCGCGTGTAAGCCGTTCTTCCGCACTGGCTTCCAAAGCTACCGGTTATCCGATTGCTAAGGTTACCAGCAAAATTGCTGTCGGCTACAACCTGGACGAAATCGAAAACGCTGTTACCAAAAAGACTAAGGCTTGCTTCGAGCCTACCATTGACTATATCGTACTGAAATTCCCGCGTTGGCCGTTCGATAAATTCGTAACCGCTGACCGCACCCTGGGCACTCAGATGAAGGCTACCGGTGAGGTTATGGCAATTGAGCGCAGCTTTGAAGCTTCTATGCTGAAAGCAGTTCGTTGCCTGGAAATCGGCCTCAATCATCTGGAAATGCCTGAGCTGAAGGCTTTGAGCGATGAAGAAATTCATGACCGCATCAAACGCATTGACGACGAGCGCTGCTTCGTTGTTGCTGAGGCTATCCGCCGCGGTATTACTCTGGAAGAGATTCACGATATCACCAAGATTGACCTGTGGTTCCTCTCCAAAATCCAAAACATCATTAAAATGGAAAAAGCTCTGGAAACTCACGAGCTGACTCCGAGCCTGCTGCGTAAGGCTAAGAGAATGGGCTTTGCCGATGCTGTTATCGGTAAACGCGTAGGCAAGACTGAGTTTGAAATCCGCGATATGCGTAAGGCTAACGGTATTCTGCCGACCTACAAAATGGTTGATACCTGCGCTGCGGAATTTGAAGCTGCAACCCCGTACTACTATTCCTGCTACGAAACCGAGGATGAGGTTGAAGTAAGCGACAGAAAGAGAGTAGTTGTACTCGGCTCCGGTCCTATCCGTATCGGTCAGGGCGTAGAATTCGACTACTGCTCCGTACACTGCGTATGGGCGTTGAAGGAAATGGGTTATGAAACCATTATCATCAACAACAACCCGGAAACAGTTTCCACTGACTTCGATATTTCCGATAAACTGTACTTTGAGCCGCTGACTGTTGAGGATGTTCTCAACGTTATCGACAAAGAAAAACCGGAAGGCGTTATTGTTCAATTCGGTGGTCAGACCGCTATCAACCTGGCAGGTCCGCTCTCCCGCGCAGGCGTGAAGATTCTGGGCTCCTCCGTTGACAGCATCGACCGCGCTGAGGACCGTGAACGCTTCGACGAGCTGCTGACAAGCTGCAATATCCCGCGTCCGCAGGGCCACACCGTATTCGATACCGAGGGTGCGCTGGTTGCTGCCCACAATGTTGGCTATCCGACCATGGTTCGTCCTTCCTACGTACTGGGCGGCCGTGCTATGGAAATCGTTTATAATGATGACGAGCTGCGCAACTACATGACATATGCTGTTAAGGCTTCTCACGAGCATCCGGTACTGGTTGACCATTACCTGCAGGGCACTGAGGTAGAGGTTGACGCTATCTGCGACGGCAAGGAAGTATTAATCCCCGGCATCATGGAACACGTTGAACGTGCAGGTGTACACAGCGGTGACTCCATCGCCGTATATCCGCCGCGCAGCCTGAGCGAAAGTGTTATCCGCACCATTATCGAATACACCAACAAGATGGCTCTGGGCCTGGAAGTTAAGGGCATGATTAACATTCAGTACATCGTTCGTGACGAGCATGTATATGTAATCGAGGTTAACCCGCGTTCCTCCAGAACCGTACCGTTCCTGAGCAAGATTACCGGCATCTCCATGGTAGACGTTGCTACCAGATGCGCAATGGGCATGAGCCTCAAAGAGCAGGGCCTGCAAGCAGGTTTACGCTTCTTCCCGGACTACTATGCTGTTAAAGCTCCTGTATTCAGCTTCAATAAGATGAGCAACGTAGATATCACCCTTGGACCTGAAATGAAATCCACCGGTGAGGTTATGGCCTGCGACTATCAGTACAGCCGTGCGCTGTATAAGGCCTGCATCGCTTCCGGTATCAATGTACCGCATGAAGGTGCAATCCTGATTACTGTTGCTGATATGGATAAGCCTGAGGCAGTTGCTATTGCCCGCGGCTTTGAAGAGCTGGGCTACACCGTTATCGCAACCGACGGGACTGCGGAATATCTGCAGCAATACGGTGTAACTGTTGAGGTTGCTACCAAGGTAAGCGAAGGTCATCCGAACCTGATTGATGATATCAAGAGCGGCCGCATCGGTATGGTTATAAACACCACCAACCATGGTCGTGACGCTGAACGTGACGGCTTCAAGATCCGCCGTTCTACCGTAGAGCATGCAATTGCCTGCCTGACCTCTATGGATACTGCACGCGAGCTACTGAACGTTATGAGCGCAATGCGTCGTCGCAGCGTTGTACGCGTTACCGCTCTGCAGGACCTGACCTGGGAGGATTGATTATGTCTAAAACTATTGCGAGTGCCAAGGTAATTGGTCAACGAGTTTTAAATAGTACGACAAAATTAATAAATGTTTATGCACCGGAAATCGCTGCCGCGGCTGTCCCCGGACAGTTCGTCAACGTGAAGGTGTGCAAGAATACTGCTCCGCTGCTGCGCCGTCCCTTCGGTGTAGCAGGAGTTAACAAGGCTGAGGGCAGCATCACCATGATCTACCGTATCATCGGTGAAGCAACTCATATTCTGGCTGACGTTTGCAGCGGCGACGAGCTGAGCATCGTCGGTCCGCTGGGACACGGCTTTGATATGAGCGCCAAAAAACCGCTGCTGGTTGGCGGCGGCTTGGGCCTGGCTCCGCTGCTGTTTTTGGCAGAGGGCTTCGGTGAGGGCAATACCGATATCCTGATGGGCGGCCGAAGTGCCGAGGAATTGTTCTGGACCAAGCTTTATGAAAGCCTCAGCAAAAATATTTACCTGACCACCGATGACGGCAGTGTCGGCACTAAGGGTACCGTAATGGCTCTGCTGCCGCAGCTCTTGAAAGAGGGTGGCTATGACTGCGTATACGTTTGCGGTCCTGTACCGATGATGCGCGCAGTTGCTAATGCCTGCTTAGAAGCCGGCGTAAAATGTCAGGTATCTCTGGAAAAATACATGGCCTGCGGTCTGGGTGCGTGCCTGTCCTGTGCCTGCGAAGGCATCGGGAAGCGCATCAAGGTCTGCAAGGACGGCCCGGTATTCTGGGCAGAGGAGGTAGGAGAATGGTAAAAGCATTGTATGATGGCCGTCTGGCAGTTGATATTGCCGGCGTGAAGATGGCTACTCCTGTTACTACCGGCTCTGGCACCTTTGGCTTTGGCTTGGAATTTACCGATTTTCTCGACCTGGAAAAGGTTGGCGCTGTTACTGTAAAGGGTACATCTCTGGAGCCTGCAGCAGGCAATAAGGGCCAGCGTGCGGTAGAAACCCCGTCCGGTATGCTGAACTGCATCGGTCTGGAAAACCCCGGCAGCGAGTACTTCTTGGAGCACACTCTGCCTGAGCTGAAAAAATATAATGTTCCTGTTATTGTCAACATCTACGGCCATTCTCCCGAGGAGTACGGCGCTGTTGCCAAAAAGCTGGACGTAGACGGTGTTGATGCAGTAGAAATCAACATCTCCTGCCCGAACGTCAAAGAAGGCGGTATTGTTTTCGGTACTGTGCCGGAAGCAGCTGCTGAGGTTGTACGTGCTGTTAAGGCCAACACCGGCAAAATGGTTATCGCCAAGCTTTCTCCGAACGTAACTGATATTGTGGTGATGGCGAAGGCTGTAGAAGCAGCAGGTGCAGAAGCAATTTCCATGATTAATACGCTGCTCGGTACCAAGATTGACATCGAGCGTCAGCGTCCTGTGCTCGGCAATGTAACCGGCGGTCTCAGCGGTCCTGCTGTACGTCCGGTAGCAGTGCGCCTGGTTTATCAGGTAGCACAGGCTGTGCATATCCCCATCATCGGCATGGGCGGCATTATGTGTGCCGAGGATGCAATTGAGTTCATGCTGGCAGGCGCAAGTGCGGTAGCAGTTGGCACCGCAAACTTTGTACAGCCTGATATCGCTGAAACCATTGCTCATGGTATGCTGGCATATCTGGACAGACACAACGCGCAGAATATTTCCGAAATTGTCGGACTTGCTTTACCGAATGGTAAGAAAAGCATGCCGTTGTTTAACGAAGCTGAATAACGACGATTTATAATGTTATTCTCCGGCGTCTTGGAAAAATATATTTAATAGGGAGATTTTCTCATGCAACATGATGATAGATTAATAGTCGCACTCGACTTTCCTACCTTGGAGCAGGCTAAGGCTTGCGTTGTCGAATTGGGTGACGCAGTAAGCTACTACAAGGTTGGCATGGAGCTTTATTATGCAGTAGGCAGCGAAATAATCCGCTTCTTAAAGGAGCAGGGCAAGCATGTTTTCCTGGACCTCAAGCTGCAGGATATTCCTAACACTGTTGCTCATGCACTTACCGTACTCAGCGATTTGGGTGCAGACATGATGAACGTTCATGCTGTCGGCGGCAAAAAGATGATGGCAGAGGCTGTTAAGGCTGTGCATGAGGCTGCTAAGGCAGCAGGCCGTCCGGCACCGAAGCTGATTGCTGTAACCATTCTTACCAGCATGGATGATGAACAGTTTGCTGATTTGAATTATAAAAATACCATTGCCGAGCAGGTTATCAGCCTGGCTAAGCTGGCGAAGGAAGCAGGCATGGACGGCGTTGTAGCTTCTCCTAAGGAGGCTGCGGCAATCCGTGAGGCTTGCGGTCCCGAGTTCCTGATTGTTACCCCGGGCGTACGTCCTGCGGGCAGCTCTCTGGATGACCAGAAGCGCGTAGCAACACCGGCAGGCGCTCTGCAAAACGGCAGCAGTCACATCGTAGTAGGCAGACCTATTACTAAGGCTGAAGCAAGACAAGCAGCAGCATTGGCAATTGTAGAAGAGATTAAAGGAGTGTAAGCAAATGGCAGTTTTAGAAGAAAAAGATGTTATGAAAATGCTCGAGGAAACCGAAGCAGTTCTCCATGGTCACTTTTTGCTGACCAGCGGTCTGCACAGCCCTATGTATGTTGAAAAATTCAACGTATTGCAGCATCCTAAATATACCGAGCGCCTGTGCCAGGAAATCGCACGTCGTTATGAAAACGACAATGTTGAACTGGTAGTTGGCCCGATGACCGGTGGTATCCTGCTGGCTCACGAGGTTGGCAAGGCTCTGGGCACCCGTGCTATCTTCACCGAACGTGAAAACGGCAAAATGACTCTGCGTCGTGGCTTCCAAATTCCGGCAGGCACCCGCGTACTGGTTGTTGAAGATATCGTAACCACCGGCGGCAGCGTCAAAGAGGTTATGGAAGTAGTTAAAGAGCATGGCGGCGAGCTCGTAGGCGTTGGCCTGCTGGTTGACCGCAGCGGCGGCAAGGTAGACTTCGGCGTTCGCACCGAAGCTCTGCTGCACCTTAACGTAGAAACCTTTGATCCGGCAACCTGCCCGCTGTGCGCTAAAGGCGTACCGTTTACCAAACGTGGCAGAACTGGTAAGTAAGCTCCAATTTGTCACGAGCTTTGCGAAGTGAGAAATTGTTGAGCGCGCTATCCTCGCTTGCGACCGAATAGGGAGCAAGAAAGAGGACAAGTAAGCTAATCTAACATAAATTTCAAAGCACCTGTTTATCAGCAAAATGATAGGCAGGTGTTTTTTGCGCATTTTTTGCTATTTAACATGCTCTTAACATCGGCATAATACTTCCTTAACAATGATATATTATACTAGCATCATAAACCACGAACACTACTGATAAGGCGCAGAACTTATCGGAAATAAATTTTTTCACGATGGTTGAAGGAGGAAATATATTATGAAATTGAAAAAAGTCGCATGTTTAGGTCTAGCAGCTATGGTAGCACTCGGTGCTCTGGGCTGCGGCAGTGATAATAAAGCTGCAGATAACAAAGCAGGCAGCAAGGTTACCGGCAGTGTAACTGGTAGCGGTTCTTCCGCACTTTTGCCGCTGGCAAAGGATGCAGCAAGCAAATTCAAAGCTCTGAACCCGGATGTTTCCATCACCCTTAACGGCGGCGGCAGCGGCACCGGTCTGAAACAGGTTGCAGACGGCAGCGTTAACATCGGTAACTCTGACGTACCGGCAGAAAGCAAGCTGAAACCCGAAGTTGCTAAAGGACTTGTAGATCACAAGGTTTGCGTAGTTACCATGGCTCCGGTTATCAACAAAGACCTGGCAGCTAAAGTAAAAAGCCTGACCAAGGCTCAGCTGACCGACATCTTCACCGCAAAGGTAACCAACTGGAAACAGGTTGGCGGTCCTGATGAACCTATCGTTCTGATTACCCGTCCTGCTACCAGCGGCACCCGCGCTCTCTTCCAGGAGTTCGCTCTGGGCGGTGCTAAAGAAGCAACCAACAAATCTCTGGAAACTGATGATTCAGGCACTCTGCTGCAAAGCGTAAAGGATAACAAAGGCGCTATCGGTTATGTTGCTCTGTCCTACATCGTAAATAACAAAGACGTTGCAACTGTAGCAATCGATGGTGTAGAGCCTACTCTGGACAACACCTACAACGGCAAATATCCTGTATGGGGTTATGAGCATATGTATACTAAAGGCGAAGCTACCGGTGCTGTAAAAGCATTCCTGGACTTCATTCTCTCTGCTGATTATGGCAAGGAAATTGAAAAACAGGGTTATGGTGTTACTGCAAAAATGCAAGTAAAGAGATAATACGGACTTCGGCAAGGCGCATCTGCGTCGCGACGGCTCCTGACGCAAAGGCCCATGTTGTCGCAAGCGTAGCGAAGCGAGAATATGTTGGTCGTGCTAATACCCGAAGGGTGAGGAGTACCATTTAGTACGCCGTCGTCGCCGCTCTTCGCATCTGACGCACTCTGCTTCGCCTTTGTGTATTAGAGTATTAGAATAGAGGTCTTATATAGCCTTTTGATGATTGAAGCAGACGCACTAAGTTTCATTTTTAGGGCTTAGCATAGGAGCCTTATGCTTCGCTTAAATTCTAATCTAAAAACAATCTTATAGCTTGAGGAGTTATCTTAAATGCAACAGGTAAATACCAGTGCCTATCGGCAAGATACCCTGTGGCGTTATATCATCAGTGGCTGTGGTCTGGCGCTTATTGTTTTGACCATAGCTATTGGTGCTTTTTTATGCTACAAGGGCTTAGGCACATTCACTACATATAATCACAGCATCAGCGAGTTTCTTTTTTCAGCAGATTGGGCGCCAAGTGACAGCGCTGAGGGCGGCGGCAAGGTTGGTGCAGCCATATTCATCTTCGGTTCTGCTATTACCTGCGTGTTGGCGCTGGCGATTGCTACACCGTTCAGCCTGGCAACCGCAATTTTTATGACGGAGATTTCGCCGGAGCTGGGCAAGCGCTTTGTCCAACCGGCTGTGGAAATTTTTGTAGGCATTCCTTCCGTAGTTTATGGCTGGATTGGCCTGACAATTTTGGTACCGCTGATTAAAAACATTTTTAACCTGCGCTTCGGCTTTTCCGTGCTGGCGGCAGGTATTGTGTTGGCGGTGATGATTTTCCCGACTATCACCAGTCTGGCGGCAGATGCACTGCGCAGCATCCCTAAAAGCTACCGCGCTGCTTCCTATGGCTTGGGCGCAACCCGTTGGCAGACTATTGCCAAGGTGGTAGTGCCTGCGGCAGTCAGCGGTCTGATGACGGCAGTTATCTTAGGCCTGGCGCGTGCCTTCGGCGAAGCACTGGCTGTAGCGATGGTTATCGGCAAGATGCGTGCCTTTCCGACTTCGCTGCTTGCTCCGACCAACAATCTGACGGCGGCGATTGCGGCGGATATGGGCGGTGCAATGGAGGGCAGCGAATACAACATTGCTTTGTGGACGATGGCGTTGCTGCTGTTTATCATCTCCCTTGCCTGCATTTTTGCCATCCACTTTTTAACTGCTAAAGGAGGGAAGCAGGCATGAACGACAGTATAGCGCGTGCAAAGTTTGTTGATAAGCTGATGACAGCTGTGTTTTATTGCGTAGCAGGCTTCTTTATCCTGCTGCTCGTGGCCTTTGCCCTGTACGTTATCATTAACGGCTTCAAGGATTTCAGCTGGAGCCTGATATCCTTTGAGGGCAGCGGCATCGGTAATTTGTTCTTCAACACTATTTATCTGGTTTTCCTGTCGCTGCTGGTGAGCGTACCTCTGGGAGTCGCTGCCGGCATCTACATGGCGGAATATGCTAAGCAGGGCACGTTCACCAAGTTCCTGCGCATGTGTATCGAAACGATGTCCTCACTGCCGTCCATTGTTGTCGGTCTGTTCGGTTACCTGGTATTTATCGTAATGACCGGCTCACAGTGGAACCTGTTCAGCGGTGCGCTGGCAGTTTCTATCCTCAGCATTCCGCTGATTATGACGGTAACGGAGGATGCCTTCAAATCGCTGCCGCAGGGCTATAAGCGCGGCAGCCTGGCCATGGGCGCAACGCTGTGGCAGACTATTTACAAGGTGCTGCTGCCGGCGTGCCTGCCGCGTATTATGACGGGTGTGATTCTGGCTGCTGGCCGTGGCTTCGGTGAAGCGGCAGCTCTCTTGTATACCGCAGGCATGAGCACGGATATCAACTGGAACAGCTGGAACCTGCTGTCTCCGACCTGCCCGCTGAACCCCTTCCGTCCGGGCGAAACGCTGGCGCTGCATATCTGGGCATCGCGTACCGAGGCGCTGGCAGCCAATGCGGCGCAGATGGCTAACCTTTCTTCAGCAATCTTAATGCTGCTGGTGCTGTCCTTTAGCCTGGGCGCACGTTACCTGAGCACTTATTTAGATACAAAAACCGGAGGTAGCAGAAAATGACGAATAATAACGCTGCAACTAAATTTTTAGTGCAGGATCTGGATTTGTATTACGGCAAATTCCAAGCGTTGAAAAAAATAAATCTTGATATTAAGGAAAAGGAAATTACCGCACTTATCGGCCCTTCCGGCTGCGGCAAATCCACCTTTTTGAAAACCCTGAACAGAATGAATGACCTGGAGGAGGGCGTGCGCATTGAAGGCAGCATCGCACTGGATGGCAAGAATATTTTTGCGGAGATTGACCCCATCAGCCTGCGTCACCGCGTTGGCATGGTCTTTCAGCAGCCTAACCCCTTCCCGAAAAGCATTTATGACAACGTTGCTTACGGTCCGCGTATCCATGGCGTGACGAAAAAGAGCGAGCTGGACGAGATTGTAGAGCGCAGTCTGCGTCAGGCTGCCATTTGGGACGAGCTTAAAGACAGACTGAATAAGAGTGCGCTGGGCCTTAGCGGTGGCCAGCAGCAGCGCTTGTGCATTGCGCGTACCCTGGCTGTGCAGCCGGAGGTTATCCTCATGGACGAGCCTACCAGTGCGCTGGACCCAATTTCTACGATGAAGATTGAGGATTTGGCATTGGAGCTGAAGAAGGATTACAGCATTGTAATTGTTACGCATAATATGCAGCAGGCTGCGCGTATTTCTGACAAAACAGCCTTCTTCCTTTTGGGCGACCTGATTGAGTTCAACGAAACGAAGCAGCTGTTTGCTAATCCGTCTAATCCCAAGACAGAAGAGTATATTACCGGCAGATTCGGTTGATGTAAGGAGAGGCGCGTAAATGCGACACGGAAAGGCTCTCCTAGGGGACAAAGTAAGGTATACTGTCGAAATGCTAATAAGTGCAGTCCACTCTCAGTCGCCCTGTGGGTGCCAGCTCCCCCCAAGGGGAGCCTCTCATGTATTGCTGCTTACTTTGAATTTAAATTTGTTGAGAAAGGAACAATAAAATGACACGTAACAAATACAACGAGGAGCTGAAGCAGCTGCTCAACAGTGTGCGCGTGATGGGTGTAAATCTGGAGGATACCCTGGACAAGGTTATCGCCAATCTGGAGCAGAAGGATGCAGCCTTAGCGCAGCAGATTATCAGCGATGATGATAATTTTGACAACAGTGAAGTAAATATCGAAAAGCAATGCCTGGAGCTTGTGCTTACACAAACTCCGGTAGCAACTGACTGGCGCGAGATTGCCAGCTGCCTGAAGCTGGTGGGCGACATGGAGCGTATTGCCGACCATTGCAGTGATATCAGCCAATATACCCTGAAGCTGATTGAAAAGGAGCCTGTGCCGCTGCCGGATAATTTTATGGCTATGCTGCAGGTTATGCGCCAAATGGTGTACGACAGCATCAGCGCCATCAGCGAAAATGATTTGGAGCTGGCCAATAAGGTTATTGCTACCGATGATGAGGTAGACAATTACTTTGCCGAAATGCGTCAGCATCTGACCACTGTAATGCAGCAAAAACCGCAATATGTACCCCAATATGTTGACTATCTGATGATTGCCAAATATGTGGAGCGCATTGCCGACCATTCCACCAATATCGCCCAATGGGTAATGTTCGTGGTGAAGAATGAACTGAAAAACTGAGCTTTGAATGTCAATCACGGCCTCCGCAGCAATGCGGGGGTTTTTGCTTTGTTTCAGTAGTTGTCATAGCATTGGCAGCAGGCATCACTTTGCGGACTTGTTTTCTATATTCATTGATTTGTGTTATAATAAAGTGTTAGAGTATTTACGTTCCGGACAGCTTCGGAAAATATTACAGGCTGTGGCTGTTACGATTCAGAAAATAAGATTTTAGAACATATTCAGGAGGGACGCAATGCATATTGACAAACGATTAGAAACTATTGCCAATCTGGTGCCGCAGGGCTGTGTGCTGGCGGACATCGGCACGGACCACGCGTATTTACCCGTGTGGCTGTTGGAAAAGCAAAGAATTGCGCGGGCAATTGCCGGTGATATCGCCGCAGGTCCTTGCCAGGCGGCGCGTACTACCGTGGCGCAGTTTGGGCAGCATGAGCATGTAGAGGTGCGTCAGGGAAGCGGTCTTAAGGTGTTGGCTCCGGGTGAAGCAGACTGCATTGCCATTGCCGGCATGGGTGCTTCTACCATTATCAGTATTTTGGAGGATGATATGGAGGTAGCGCAGAGCGCAGAGCTTTTGGTGCTGCAGCCTATGGCCGGTGCCGCATCCTTGCGTGCGTGGCTTTGCAGCCACGGCTGGCAGCTGGCTGCCGAAGAGCTGGTGGATGATGCTCCGCATTTTTACGAGATTATCGCTGCTAAGCGCGGTTCTGCACCTGCCTACAGTGCGGTAGAGTGCGCTGTAGGACCGCTGCTGCTCGCACAGGAGCATCCGCTGCTGGGTAAACAGCTGGAACGCCAGCTTGCTACCTGCAGACAGCTGTTGGAGAATATGGGACGCAGTGAGCGCGCACGCGCGAGCGAAAAGTATAAGGAAATCGAAGAGTTGAAGGCAGAACTGGAGGTGCTGCAAAATGGCAAGCGTAGTGACAGTAAATAATATCATCAACCTGCTGGACGAAATGGCACCGCCGGAGCTGGCAGAGTCCTGGGACAACGTAGGTTTGATGCTTGGCAGGCGCAATAAGCCTGTACGCAGGCTGCTTTTGGCGCTGGATATGACACAGGAAACTGTGACGCAGGCCTTAGCGAAAAAGGCTGATATGCTGATTACGCATCATCCGGCAATTTTTCATAAGCTGGGCAATGTGACTGATGCCGATTGGCAGCAGGAGCTTTTGCTGCAGCTGGCAGAAAACGGTGTTGCTGTTTACAGCGCGCACACTAATCTTGACTGCGTTGCTAACGGTGTCAACAGCGTGCTTGCCAAAAGACTGCGCCTGCAGGATGCGGATATGCTGGATACTGTCAGCGGACTTGGGCGCATAGGTGAGCTGGAGCAGCCGAGCAAGCTGCATGATTTTGCAGTCTTCGTCAAAAAGGCTTTGCAGGCTGATTATCTTACCGTAGGCGATGCAGGACGCAAGGTTAGGCGTGTGGCCGTTTGCGGCGGTGCTGGTGCCGATTTGATTGGGCTGGCCTTGGCGCAGGGTGCCGATACGCTGGTAACAGGAGATGTGAAGTATCATGAGGCACAGCAGGCTGTTTTCAGCGGTCTGAACATTCTTGATGCAGGCCATCAGCCGACAGAGCTGCCGGTGCTTGATGACCTGGCCGACAGATTATCGCTGCGCTTTACGGAAAAGCATTGGGATGTGGCAATTCAGGTAGCACGCGAAACACTGCTGCTGAAGCATATATAGAAAACAGGTGATAGAAGAATGATTAAAGATTTTAAAGCCGGCATCAAGGTGTGCCAGGCAGTTTTGGTAAGGGTACAGAAGGTAGGTAATTCCTCTAACGGCGGTGTTTTTGCCCGCGGTATGCTGGAGGATAACAGCGGACGCATTGCTTTTATCTGCTTTGATGCAATGCTTGTAGACAAGCTGCGCGAGCTTGAGGGCCCGACAGCCTTTATGATGGGCGGTAACGTCGACATCAACAAATTCAATAATGATATGACGCTGCAGGTTGTAATCCAGCGTCTGGAAAATCTGCTGCCGCAGGATGATATCAGCAATCTGCTGCCGCATGGTGATTTTGATGTAGAGGCTTATAAAACTAAGCTTGCCAATTATATCAAGGCAGTGCGCACTCCCGGACTGCGTATGCTGCTGGAAACTATTTTCAGCGGTGCAACCTATGAGCGCTTTGTGACTAATCCCGCAGGCATGCGCATGCATCATGCATATCTTGGCGGCCTGCTGCAGCATTCTGTGGATGTTACCGGTCTGGCAGTGGCCTTGGCCGAGCAGATTGAGGGCGTGGACAAGGATTTGGTTATTGCTGGCGCTCTGCTGCACGACATCGGCAAAATCCGCGAAATTTCCGCGGAAATCGGCTTTCCTTATACCAGTGAAGGACGTTTGCTCGGACACATTACCATGAGCTGCATGATGGTGCAGGAGGCAGCGGCCAAGCTGCGCTTGCCGTCTTCTCGTCTGGAGCAGCTGCAGCACATTCTGCTGTCGCATCACGGCGATAACGAAAAGGGCTCTCCTGTGGCCTGCTCTACGCGTGAGGCCTTTGTTGTGCATTACGCCGACGAAATTAACGCCGTAATGAACCAGTTTGACGTGCATGACGGTAAAAGTGCTTGGGAATTCAACCGTATGCTGGGACGCAATATCCTGGTAGACAAGCTGTGAACAGCAGAATAATCCGCGAGACAGTACTGAGCCTGCACGGTCTGAAGATAAAGCTTCGGTTTAAACTGGTCAAAAATATTACGCTGCGCATAAAAGAAACTGGCGACATCTTTCTTACTGCTCCCATAGGAATGAGCGTAAGCGAGGTGCAGCGATTCTTAGAGAGCAGGGAGCAATGGCTGCGCCAAAAGCTGCAGCAGGTACTGCAGGAACAGTTGCAGCAAAAGCAGGAGCCAAAGTACAGCATGGGCGAGCTTCCCTTTGACGGGCAGCATGTGTGGCTGTGGGGCAGGCGTTTGCCGGCGCACTTTTTGCTTAGCAGCAAAAAGCATGGTACCTATGAGGTGCAGGCTGATGCTGTTAACTTTTATTACCGCAGTGAGCTAAATAATGAAGCTAAATGCGCCTTTGTAGAATTCTTCTATAAGCAGGAGTTAGCTGGCAGAGGAGAGCAGCTGCTGCAGGCATGGGAAAAGAAAATGGGCGTGCGTCATACAGGGCTTAAGGTGCATCGTATGAAAACGCGCTGGGGCTCCTGCAACGTGCGCACAGGCAGCATTAATCTGAATACGCTGCTGGCCTGCTGGCCACAGGAGTGTCTGGAATATATTGTGGTGCATGAGCTGGCGCATTTGCACGAGGCCAATCATTCACCGCGCTTCCATGCGATTGTCGAACGCTATCTGCCAGAGTGGCGTGAGCGCAAAAAAATGCTGGTAGCCTTTAAGCCGCTTTAATATCTGTCTTAAAACAAAAATTATAAGCATTTTCTGTGACAAATAATGCATTCGCGTTTACGTTTATGATAAAAGCAGTATATATATGTAAATCTTTTGTGAAAGCATACTAAGAAAGCAAGTATTTGTGCTATAATTATAGTAACATCTTGTAGGACTCTGCCGTTTGCTCTGATAAATAAACGGTACGAGTCAGCTTAAAGGCAGGAGTGATGATTATGGCAAAACAGAAAATATTGATTGCTGATGATGAAGCGCAGATTCGCGAAATCTTGCGCATATATTTTGAAAAGGAAGGCTTTGAGGTTATTGAAGCCGAAGACGGTGCTGCCGCAATTTTGAAGGTGCAGTCCGAAAAACCGGATATTCTGCTGCTGGATATTATGATGCCAGTTCTCGACGGTATTGAGGTTTGCAAGCAGGTACGCAAGATGTCGGACCTGCCCATTATCATGGTTACGGCCAAGGATGATGATGATGACCGTATTGCCGGTCTGGAAATCGGCGCTGATGACTATATCACCAAGCCGTTCAATTCGCGTGAGGTAGTAGCCCGCGTGAAGGCTGTGCTGCGCCGTGCAGGCACGCAGGAGAAGAAGGGTGATGTTTCGCGCATCACCTACCCCGGTCTGATTATCGATATGGACCAGTATCAGGTAACCGCATTCGGCAACAAAATGACCTTTACGACTAAGGAAATGGAGCTGCTGTGGTGTCTGGCATCGAATCCGGGCAAGGCCTTCAGCCGCAACCAGCTGCTGGAAACCATTTGGGGCTACTCCTATTACGGTGATACCCGTACTGTTGATACGCACATCAAACGCATCAGACAGAAATTGAACATTCCGCCTGATTCCAAATGGGATATTACAACTATCTGGGGTGTAGGCTATAAATTCGAACTAAAGGACGAATAACCTATGAAAAAATCCCTAAGCACACGCCTGATGTATAGTTTTATGACTATCATAATTATCGTCGTTGTGGGGATTACAGCAGGCATATCCTACCTGATTGCTGACTACTTTTTCCAGATTAAGGAGCAGGAGCTGGCCGAAAAGGGAAATGAGATGGGGGAAACAATTGAAGCCTTCATCCGCCTGCAGGACAGGGATATGCTTTATCGTTATATTTTAGCTGTAGATAAGCTGGTTGGCGCACGCATCTGGCTGTTTGATGATAATTACGAGCTTTTGGCGGCCTCTAATTGCGAAAATTTACAAGAGACCGGAGAAAATGCTTCTATGAAGGATTTTCTCAAGTATGGTGCTCCTTCGCGGCAGGTGCTGCAGGAGAGCGTCAGAAAACTTGATCAAGATATGAAGAGCAGTAATTTATCGTATCGCATTAAAGTGATACTGAATGATGTTTATGCCGGGAAGTCCTTCAAATCGCAGATTTATCATCCGTATTACAAGGAGCAGGTGATTCTGGTTGGTGTTCCGTATACCTTTGGTAACGGGCACACAGGCGCTATTTTAATGATTGAACCCTTGAGCGGTTTCGAAAAATTCTTGCGAAATGTTTATATTTATATTATGATTGTAGGTATCATTGCCATTATTTTCAGTCTGTTTCTGGTCAAACGTCTGTCAGGTCTGATTATCCGCCCTGTGTTGGATATGAAGGACAATGCGCAGGCTATGGCTTCGGGAGATTATTCCCGCAGACTGCAGGTGCATGGCGATGATGAGATTGCCGAGTTGGGCAATGCGCTCAATTCCTTAGGCAAGGATTTGGGTGATTACATTGCCAAGATGGAACGGACGGAAAAAATCCGCCGCGATTTTGTGGCCAATGTATCGCATGAGCTGCGGACACCGATTACGATTATCCGTGGCTACAATGAGGCAATTTGTGACGGTATGGTAACGGATACTGATCTGATTCAGCGTTACCGTGGCCTGATAAATGAAGAAACAGTCCGTCTGGAGCGTATGGTACGCGAGCTGCTGGATATCAGCAGACTGGAGTCCAGCGACCCGCTGACTGTGAGCAACATGGATGAGCTGCCGCTGGCCGGTATCATCCGTAATGTCGCCGAAAAATTATCGGTGCGCTGCGTGAAGAATAATGTTACTATTAATGTTCATGCCGACGATAATATCAAAATTTTGGGCGACGGAGACCAAATGGTACAGTTAATAATGATTTTGTGCGATAATGCCTTGAAATATTCGCCGGAAAATGGTACTGTATCAATAGGTGCGAATAAGCTCGATGATGGCAGCGTGCTTGTAACGGTTTCTGACCAGGGCAAGGGTATTCCCGAAGAGGATATTCCCTTTATCTGGGAGCGTTTTTACAAGGTTGAAAAATCGCATTGCCGCAGTGTTCCGGGAACCGGTCTGGGACTTGCTATTGCCAAAGAAATTATTCGTGTCCACGGCGCCAGTGCCGAGGTAATCAGCAAATGTGGTTCTGGTACCACATTTGAAATAAAATTTCCAAAGGATAAGGTAGTATGATTTTAAAGTATGTTTGCCCCGATTACAGAGTAAAAAGTTTATTTGACATTTCCGCAAAATGGCTGAAGCGCAATGGCTACACCAAAATTGTTGTTGATATTGACAATACGCTGCTGCCGCGCGACAAGAACCTGGTAGGCCCTCGTGCTATGACCTGGATTCGTCAGCTGCATCAGATGGGTATCAATGTTGCATTGATTTCCAATAACGGCGGTGACCGCATTAAAGGTATCACCCGTCAGACCGGTCTTGGTACCATTATGCGTGCCGCTAAGCCTTTGCCGATGGCTTATAAGCAAATTACTAAAGCTATGGGCGGCGGTAAAATTCTTTTTGTCGGCGACCAGCTGTTGACCGACGTTTTAGGCGCTAAGGTTGCCGGTCATCCTGTAGTTTTTGTTGAGTCCTTAGGCGGCAAGGAGCATTTCATTACCCGCTGCACCCGCAAGCTGGAGAAATTCTTCCTTGGTCGCCTGCATAGCAATAATATGATGCCTAAGGAGCGCGTATTATGAAAATAGCTTTGCTGCAGCTGGAAGTTCTGGAAAAGAATAAGGCGGCTAATGTAGCCCATGGTCTGCAGCTGGCAGCGGAGGCTGCCAAGGAGCATGATTTGCTGGTGCTGCCAGAGGTGTGGACAACAGGCTACAGCCTGGGACACCTGGAGCAGGAGGCCGAAACGCCGGCTTCGCCTGTACTGGCGCAGCTTGCCGAGATTGCACGCAATGAGCAGTGCGCTATTCTTGCGGGCTCGGTACCTATGCGTCATGCCGATGGCAAGATTTACAATACCTCTGCGGCTATCAATAAAAACGGTGAAATCGTTAATCTTTATGATAAGGTACATCTTTTCGGCCTTTTCCATGAAGAGGATTTCTTTGCTCCCGGCAATAATTTTCAAGCCTTTACATTAGATGGTCTGTGCTGCGGCTCGACTATCTGTTACGATTTGCGTTTCCCCGAGCTTTTCCGTCATCTGGCCCTGCAGGGAGCACAGCTCATTTTCTGCCCGGCTGAATGGCCTGAAGCAAGGGGAGATATCTGGCGCTTGCTGGCGCAGGCACGTGCTGCCGAAAACCACACCTTTGTGGTAGCGGTAAATTGTGCGGGCAGCTTTAAGGGTGCGCCGTTTTACGGTCATTCGATGGTTGTCGCGCCCAGCGGCAAGATTCTTGCCGAAGCAGGTATGCAGGAGGAGGTTGTTTCCTGCGAAATCGATTTGGCAGATGTTGCGAAAGTACGCAGCAGGCTTAATGCTTTAGCTGATGTACGCAAGGAGCTGATTCAATAGTGAATTACCGAAATTTGCTGGCCGGCCTGGCGGCCGGTCTTCTTTTCTATGCCCAGACGGGAGCAGAGCTTGCTCTGGCTTCCGTGCCTAAGGATGCGCCGAAGGATATCAAGTATATTCTTGGCTTTTACTATGGCAACGGCGAAAATATTCTTATCCGTGAGAATAACGGCCGTTTGGAGCTGTTGTACCGCACTGCATTGGAGGATAAATCCTTTGCTGCGGCAAATCTTTATCCGCTCAGCAAGGTGCATTTTGATTCCTACACTTTGCAGGAATCCGGGCCGATGAGCAATACCGAAGCAGGTGTCCGCTTTGAGCGTGATCCTGACGGGTACGGTATATCCTGCCGTGTCGGCGGTAATACCTACAGCCGTTACTTTTTAGGTACGACTACGGGCGAAAGGGCAAAGCCCTTCCGTCTGGAGGAGCGCAGTGCCGAGGATTGGGCTAAGCTGCGTGCGGAGGCTGCTAAAGCAGGCGTTCCTGCTGCCCTGGCAGCGGGGGAGCAGGCACAGCTGGTTGATGCCGCAACTGTTGCAGGTATGAAGGTTAATTCTGTCTACGCAGGCAGCGATAATCTTTTCGGTGCGCCGCTGTATACTACGCCTAAGCTCTTTGTTTCTAAAGAGGCAGCTGCTGCCTTAGGCAAGGTGCAGCAGCGTCTGGCACCTTACGGCTATGGCCTGGTGCTGTGGGATGCCTACCGCCCCTGGTCGGTGAGCAAGCTGGCTAATCTGGCTTTGCCTGCCGATAAGAAGGATATGCTGGAGGATCCGGAAACTAAGGGCAGCACGCATAACACAGGTAATGCTGTGGATGTGGGCCTGTACAGTCTGGAAAGCGGTGAGGAGCTGGATATGGGCTGCGGCTTTGATGAGCCGTCGCTGCGCCAGTACGCCAGCTATGCCGGCGGTACGTCGCGCGAGCGCTATCTGCGCAGCTTGCTGCGCGAGGAGATGGAGCTGCAGGGGTTCAAGGGGATTGAGATGGAGTGGTGGCATTTTGAGTATGGCGACTGCTCTAAGTTCGCCCATTTGAATGTAGGTATGTGAGTGAATGAGTAATAGCGTCGCAAGCGATATACCGTTCCGCTCAGAGAAATTTTCCGTCAATCGCTTGATGAGATAAGTTTTCCTGAGATGTTTGCAGAAGCGAGTTGACGGACGCAAATTTCGTGTGGAAGCAAGACGAAATACCGCAAAACTCGCACTAAGCTAACAGATTCTTCTGTATGAGTTAAGCGTAGCGCTCAAACAGTTGCGGCATTTCTGTGCTTCCAGACACTCATTTGCTAAAATTTATATTCGCTGCACGATATATCACTTGCTTGCGTTGGCGTGCTGTAGTGGTTGTATAATTTCCCTGCGTTGATGTGCAGTATTTTTCTATGTTTGTTTCTTACGTTAGTGTAAAAGTATATTATTAGTGAGGTGTTTAGTTATGAACGTTTATGATAATGCAAATGATCTGGCTAAGGCTATGCGCGAAAGCCACGAGTACAAAAAACTGAAGGAAGCAGCTGCTGTTCTGGAGAAAGATTCGGATGCTAAGAAAATGGTTAACGAGTATCTGATGGTTGCTCAGGAAGTTGAGTTTGCTAAGCATCAGGGTAAAACTCCCGACCAGGCTTCTGTTGATAAAATGCAGAAGCTGCAGGGCATTTTGAATCTGAATGCAGATGCTGTTCAATATTTGAACGCTCTGATTCGTTTCCAGATGATGCTGATGGACGTTACCAATACTATTCAGGACGTTGTCAAAGAGGCAATGGGAGAGAAATAATGACGTTGCAGGAGATTTTCGCAGGCTGTACTGCCAAGCCTTTGCTGGCAGAGGAGCCGATGGCGAAGCATACATCCTTTCGTATCGGCGGTCCTGCCGATCTGATGGCTATGCCGCAGAGCGAGCAGGAGCTGCAGCAGCTGCTGCAGCGTGCTGGCGAGGCGAAGGTACCGGTTACGCTGATTGGTAACGGTTCTAATCTGCTGGTGCGCGATAAGGGCATCCGAGGCCTGGTTATCAAGCTGGGCAATATGCTGAATGACGTTGCTGCTGACGGCTGCACCCTGACCTTTGGCAGCGGTGTTTCACTGGCTGCTGCTTCCCGTAAGGCTGCAGAGCTGGGCCTGAGCGGCATGGAATTTGCTGTAGGCATTCCCGGCAGCATCGGTGGTGCTGTTTATATGAACGCCGGTGCCTATGACGGTGAAATGGCTAAGGTTGTTACCGGTGTGCGCGTGATGGAGCTTGACGGCACAATCAGCGAGCTGTCGGCTGCAGCTCTTGATTTTGGCTATCGCCACACTGCGCTGCAGGGCAGCGGTAAAATTGTTACCGCAGTAACTGTGCGTCTGACTGCAGGCGATAAGCAGGCTATTGCCGATAAGATGGCTGATTTCAGCAATCGTCGTATCACTAAGCAGCCTTTGGAGCTGCCGAGCGCAGGCAGTATGTTCAAGCGTCCTCCCGGATATTTTGCCGGTACTCTTATTGACCAGACCGGCCTTAAGGGCTATACGGTCGGCGGTGCGCAGGTTTCCGAAAAGCATGCGGGCTTTGTGGTTAATATCGGCGGAGCTACGGCAGCAGATGTGCTGCAGCTTATCTGTGATGTGCAGGATAAAGTATTTGCGGCACACGGTGTGCATCTTGAACCGGAAGTTTTGGTCCTCGGCGAGGAGTAATTTATGGGAGAGCGCCAATAAGGCGCCATCTGCGTTGTCAGGGCTCCTAGGAGTATAAGATTCACACTAATAGTTTATAGGAGAAGAGAATTTTGGAGCAGCAGCTTTTAACAGAACAGGAAATTCACGAGCTTGGCTTACAAGCTCTCGTTCCCTGGCTGGAAAGTCATAATTTTAAAATTGATTATATGCAGACTGATATGAATACTGTACCGCATATTTTTGCCCTGAGCGGCAAAATCCTGACGGTTATCGTCGCAGCAACGGCAATGTACCCGCATAAGGGTGTTGTCGGTGAAGCGGACAAGGCTTATGCTATGCGTGTAGCAACACAGCTTGGCGCTCTTTGTGCTACTGCTTCTATCGGTCTGGTAAATGTAGATGGTCTGCCTGATGATAAAAAGCTCATGGGTACTCCTATGCGCAATGGTCATTATAAGGCAGATTTTAGTGGACTGGAATACATTCACTATACCGATAATGCACTGTGAGGTAATGTTATGGACTTGTTAACAGTTAATCAGGATAAATGCCTGCGTTGCGGCATTTGCGTAGAATGCTGTCCTTCCTGCATTCTTTCGATGGGTGAAAACGGACCGGAATGCAATTTTGACCGTGGCTGCATGAGCTGCGGCCAGTGTGTTGCTATCTGTCCCGTAGGAGCCTTGGATAATAAATATACGCCGCTGGCGGAGCAGCGTCCGGTGACGATGCCGTTGCCGACGCCTGAGGTTGCTTATGAATTTTTGCGTATGCGCCGCAGTGTGCGCAACTTTAAACCGCAAGCACCGACGGATGAGGAAATTACCCGTATGCTGGATGTGGCGCGCTATGCGCCGACTGCCGGCAATTCACAGGGTATGTACTATATTGTTATCCGCGATAAGGAGCAGATCCGTGCAATTGCCGATGCTGTTGCCAACTGGATGGAGGACGAGGTTGCGGCGGGCACCGAAAACAAACGTTATTTTCAGGTGGTGCTGCGCGCTTACCGTGAGCGTGGACAGGATATCATCGCGCGTAATGCGCCTTGCCTGATTTTTGCGCTGGCACGCCGTCTGAATATTACCGGTGTGAGCAACGCAGAGCAAAGCTGGGCCTATGCAGAGCTGTTTGCCCCGACCATCGGTTTGGGAACAACTATCGCCGGCTTTATTCAATCCTGCGGTATTGCAGGCTATCAGCCGCTGCTGGATTTGATTGCCGTGCCGCCGAAGCATAAGATTGTGGGTACGCTGATGGTTGGCTATCCCAAATATAAATATCAGCGGATGCCGGAAAGACAGCATCTGAAGGTTGATTTCCGTTAGTTTATTTAAGCATGAACTATTGCCGTGGTTCATGCTTTTTTTGTTTTGAATTTTATCTGCGAAAGAATTCTTGATTATATAGAGTGCATGGTGCGATTTATTGTAGCGAATGCTTCTATGTGGTATAATATAAAAGATTGGGTAAAAGTATATGGTACTTAAATTTATTTGAATTTTATGATGAAGTATGAGCATGAGGTGTAATAATGTCAGATGCAGTTTTGAGTGTTAATCATTTATCTATAGGCTATGGCAGCCGCTGTGTTATCAGCGATGCCAGCTTTACTATCGGCAAGGGCGAACTTGTAGGTATTATCGGCTGCAACGGTGCCGGCAAGAGTACGCTGTTGAAGACTATCCGCGGCATGCTGCCGAAGCAGAGCGGCGAGGTTTTGTTCTTTGGCAAGCCGATGGAGAAATATACCGACAGAGATTTGGCGCGCGAGGTAGCCTATCTTCAGCAGCAGGTAGAGGTTGGCTTTGGTTATACAGGCCAGGATATTGTTATGGCGGGCCGTTATCCTTATCTTAAATGGTGGGAGCGCGAAAGCGAGGACGACAAGCGTCTGGCGCTGGACTGTATGGAATATACCGGTACGCGGGAGCTGGCGGATAAGCCGGTAACAGAGGTTTCCGGCGGTCAGAAGCAGCGCATCCTGTTGGCGAAGGTATTGGCGCAGCAGACTCCTGTGCTGTTCCTTGACGAGCCTACTACCGGTCTTGATATGGTTTATCAGGAGGAGATTTTCCGCTTTGCGCGTGAGCTGGCGCTGATGGGCAAGACGGTACTGATGGTTGTACATGAGCTGAATCTGGCAGCCAAATACTGCAGCCGTATCCTGCTTTTGGGTGAGGGCAAGCTGTTGGCAGACGATACTCCGGAACGCGTATTTACGGAAGCTTTGCTCAGCAGAGCATATGCGGCTGATATTGCCGTAAGCCGTAATCCGCTGAACAATAATTTGGAGATTACAACGCGTGTAGATGAGGCAAGTAAAGAAAAGGATGCAGCGTTGCTGAAAAAGATTTGCTGCGAATAGGTGAATTATGAGAATCTTATATATTCTGCTGGTGTTGCTGTGCCTCACACAGCAGGCCTTTGCGGGTGTGAAGCTGGAGGCTGTGTATCCTTACAATCTGGATAAGAGTGCCGCGCATGTAGTGCATGGCGGCAGCACGATGCCTTTGTTTATCAATATTACCGGCTTTGATGTACCGCATGAGCAGCCTGCACATCTGCGTGTCATTTTGCCGAATGGCTTTAAGGCGCTTTCCGGTGACAAATGGCATTTGGGCAGCGCTGACGGCAAGCAGACGGCAGATACGGATTGGGTGCTGCCGGCAGATTTCGGGCAGAGCTTTGATTTGCTATACATTCAGCCGCAGACGGACCTTGAGCGTGGCCCGAAGCAGCTGCTGGTTGAGGTCAGCGGTGAAGGCTGGCACGAGCGTAAGGAGCTGAGCTTTGACTATGAGCCTGCTGCGGCAGCAGCGACTGGTGCTGCAACGCAGCCAGAGAAAAAAATCGACAGAAGTAAGTTCAACTGGTATATCCAGAGTGTTACTCTGCCGGTAGATAATTTGGGTAATAAGGACGACCGCGCGGCAGAAGGCGTGGTTTTTATCCGCGATACTACGCTCGAAGGCTTCCGCAACCGCATGACGGGCGACGGTGCGACGAACTGGTCGGCAGTGTTTAACCATCCGGCAACTTTTCTGGTGCTGGATATGCGCAATCCGCAGCGCGATGTGCGTCTGCTGAAATTTAAGGCGGAGCTGATTGATAAAAAGACCGGTAAGGTTATGCCCGGTCTTTGTACCGCTGGTAAAAACAATGAGGATTCCGAGCATGGCTGGGCCGGTGACACAGGCAGCGTCAACGAAACTACGGCGCTGATTTCGCTGGACGGCAAGAAAACTCAGGCCTTTATCATTCCGTTATATGTAGATTATTTTACAGTGTTGGAGGGCGATTACAGCCTGCGTGTGACCGTAAGCGGCAACGGGCAGGAGAAGGTGCAGGAGGTACCGCTGACAATCGCCAAGAAGCATAATCTGGGCCTTTTGGCAGTAGGCTTTTCCTTTATCTGCCTGCTGGCTGTGCTGGCCTTTAGCTATAAGCTGAAAGGCTGCATTTACCGTATCGGGGCGCGCGGTGCTATTACGGTGGCACTCTTTGCAGCGCTGGCCTTTGGCGGTATCACACTGCCGACAACGCTTATCGGCGATTTGCTGCATGTGTTCTTAGGACCTTTCTCCGGCTTGGTGACAGGCATTTTGAGCGGCATGCTGCTGTATTTACTGGTGGTAGCGCTTTTGGTGCTGTTCCGTGCGCCTGGCGTACTGACACTGATGTATTTTGTCAAATATATGCTTTCCGGTCTGATGTTCGGACACTTTACGCCGTTAGGACTGTTGAGCATGTGTGTCAACGTAGCGATTTTGGAAACGCTGCTGTATCTTTCCGGCTTCTACCGCAGGCAGGAGCTGGGCAAGGGATATATGCTGTTCATCTGCCTGCTGATGGGCGTGGGCGATGCGCTTGTCACCTTCGTCAATATGGAGCAGATGATGTTCTTTTACCGTCTGTATTATGCAGACTGGTATCTGGCGCTGTATATGCTTGTCAACGGCCTTGTGTACAGCAGCATCGGCGCTTGGCTGGGTGCTAAGACGGGCAGCAAGCTGCAGCAGGTTATGGGGGAATAGAGATGCTGAAAATAGACAATTTATCTTATCGCTATCCCTCTAGGAAGCAGTTTACCTTAAAAAATATCAACCTGACGCTGGCGGACGGTGAAATGCTGCTTTTGGCAGGTCGCAGCGGCTGCGGCAAGTCGACGTTGATTAAAGCTATCAGCGGTCTTTTGGGCAGCGAGGAGCGCGGCGAGCTGCAGGGAGCAATTTATCTGCAGGGCGAGGATATCAGCAAATGGCCGCCGGAAAAAACAGGCCAGCTGGTGGGCACTGTCTATCAGTCACCGGACGACCAGCTTTTTGCGATGACGGTGGCGGATGAGGTTGGTTTTGCGTTGGAAAACCAGGGAGAGGAGCCGGAGATTATCGCGCGCAAGGTGAGCGAAACCTTGCAGCTGGTAGGCTTGGCCGGCTTTGAAGATTACAGCATCCATAAGCTGAGCGGCGGCCAGAGGCAGCGCTTGGCGTTGGCTTCGATTCTTGTTACCAGGCCGGGGCTTTTGATTTTAGACGAGCCTGTGAGCCAGATGAATCCGCAGGGAGTGCAGAGCTTTATGCAGCTTTTGGTGCGCCTCAACCGCGAGGCAGGCATTGCTATTTTGATGATTGAGCATCGTGTAAACGAGCTTTGCAAATATTTTTCGCGTCTGGCAGTAATGCAGGACGGATGTATTGTTTATGACGGTCTTGTTAAAGATGCCTGGCAGGCGATGACAGGGCGCACGGATTTGGGCTTGCGTGAACCGCAGACAGTAAAGCTGTGCCGCGCATTGCAGCTTTCGGAGCTGACAACAGACCGGAACAGAATAGTGCAGATGCTGCGCAGCGAATGTGAGCCTGTAGAAGCTGCTGAGCAGGCCAAGCCTGCATGGCAACAGCAGCCTCTTATGGAAGCGCGCGATTTGTATTACACCTATCCCGGCAGTAAGGAGCCAACGCTGAAGAATTTGCAGTTTACGCTTTATCAGGGGCAGATTACAGCTATTATGGGCTTCAACGGCGCCGGCAAAAGCACGCTGATGAACCTTTTGGGAGGCCTGACACAGACGCAGCAGGGAAACATGCTGCTGGAGGGAAGGCCGGTCGACAAACAGTTGGGCAAAATCGGCTACCTGCGGCAGGAGCCTGATCTGATGCTGCTGGCAGATACCGTGCGCGAGGAATTGTGCTGGAAAAACCACACTATTACGCAGCAGGAGCTGGAGCAACTCTTAGAGCATATGAATTTGGCGGAATATGCTGATGATTTTCCGCTTGCGCTGAGCAAGGGACAGCGCTTACGCGTTGTTTTGGGCGCTATGCTGGCGAAGAAGCCGGCGCTGCTGCTTTTGGATGAGCCTACGACAGGACAGGATGAACAGAGTCTGGCGGAAATCCGCCGTCTGCTTTTGGTTTATAAGGAGCAGGGGGGCAGTATTTTCATCTGTACGCATGATATGGAGCTGGCGGCACAGGTGGCCGACCGTGTAATTGTTTTGTGTGCGGGGAAGATTATTGCCGACGGCACGACAGAAGAGGTTTTGAGCAATAAGGAGCTGGTGGAGGCCGGCGGTCTGACACCGTCAGCGCTGCTGCCGGTGTGCGAGCAGGCGGGTCTTCCTCCCTGCATCACGGTAGAGGGGGTGAAGCGCTATGTCCGTAAGACAGCTGTGGGAAGGAACTGATGCCGCAGGCTGGGCACAGAAGCTCAACGGGCGTACTAAGTTGCTGTTCCTCTTCCTATTTGCTATTCTGATGATTACCGTGGATAATCCGCGGACACTATTTATTTTATTTACGTTTACCTTAATACTGCATCTGGCAGCAAAAACCTCTATCTACAAATGGAAGGTGATGGCGATTCTGCTGCTCTTGGGCCTGTGGGGTTCCATGTTCAGTCAGGCGCTGTTTTTTGCGCAGACAACGCGTACACCGCTTTTCGTGCTGATTGCTCCGGAGGCAGGCTTCATCGGCCAGCTGACGGGCGGACTTTTCATCTACCGCGAGGGCATTCTGTACGGTGCGGTGCAGGGTTTGCGCAGCGCCAGCATGCTGGCTTTGGGACTTTTGGTCTGCTGGACGAGTGACCCGCGACAGCTGCTTCAGGCATTGCTGGCCTGGAGGCTGCCGCCGCAAATGGCTTTCATGCTGGTGACGGCAATTCGCTTTTTGCCAGTGCTGGCGGCCGAAACAGGCGAGGTTATCACAGCGCTACAGCTGCGCAGTGACAGCCAGAGCGGACGCACTGCTGTTCTGCGTCACTTGCCGTATATCGCCAAGCCACTTTTGGCGCGCTGCCTGAGGCGTGCGCAGACGCTTGCGCTTTCGGTTGTGAGCCGCGGCTTTTTCGCAGGCGGCGCTGCAAAGCGACGCCAACAGTGGGATGCACGCGAAAAAGCAAGCTGCCTGCTGCTGTTGTTGGTAGTGATAGCTGTTGTTGGCAGTAAAATTATTTACCTGCTGTCGGAGCAGGGCTTCTACTTTGGCGTTTTCCGCCAAATCTATGATTGGACGGTGCTGTATCTATGAATAAGCTTAAAGGTTGGCTGGCACTTGTGCTGCTGCTGCTTTCCTGGTGCGCACTGTACTGGATTACCGGTAACAGAACGCCATGGAACCAGTTTCATGTTAATAACGACGGCTCCGGCGTGAGCGTCTATCTGGGTGATATCCCGACGCAGAATTATGACCGCATGGGCTTTACGAAGGCGGTGGTGCGCTACGCCGCTGAAGAAGAAGGCTGGATTGTCGGAACGGAGCGTGGCGAGCTCTTCCTCTTCGACAACGAGGGACGCCAGAAATGGAAACGCTCCCTTGGTGTAGGCAAGCTGATTGCTCTGTGTCTTACGCCTGACGGCAAGCTGGCGCTAGTAGGCGAGCAGAGCGCTGAAGGTAAGCTGTATGCTGTTGATGTTCATACGGGTGATATCCGTTGGCAGTATAAGAGTGCTGATTTCGTCGGCTCCGATGCTTCGCAGCGCTCCTATCCTTCAGTGGTGCATATTGCAGTCGATAAGGAAAACAACGTCTATGCCAACGCTTACCGCTTTTTGATGCGCAAGGACGGCAGCAGGGGCTACAATGCCAAAATGCTGGCAGTGAACGAGGAGGGCAGGCTGCTGTGGCAGTTTCCTAAGAATGAGGTTATCGACAGCTGGATAAACTGGTGCGATGTCAATGATAACAACGGCAGAGCTGTTTTTTCTACCTCTGCCTACGATTACCGCGAGGATATGAAGTATAAGGATACGATGTATTTCCTCGATAAAAGAACCGGCGAGCTGCTCAATTCGACGCATGTCCCGCCGATTCCGCCTTTCGATAATACCGTTATGCGCGGGAGCCCCAACTACAGCGCGGACGGCAAATATCTGGCGGCAGCAGCCAGTGACGGACGCGGTATGCTGTTTGATAAGGAAGGAAAAATTATCTGGACGCGTTCTGTTTCAAAACCGCAGGAGGTTGACGGTGCTTATGTAAATGCCAGCGGCCGTGACGGCTTTGTAACACCCTACGGCGTGCTCTTTACCACGATTAACACCTTTAACCGTGAAAATTGGCAGCTGCCGACGCCGGTAGAGCACCCGAGCAATAACAGTATTTTTGTATTCAATACAGACGGTACCTTTCGCTATCAGTATATGGCAGACGGTACGATGGAGGAGATAGCCTTCGCCGGCAGGCTGGCGGCCTGCGCGCTGGGACGCAATGTGCGCACGCACAATTACAAGGCGCACGGAGCACTGGTGCTGGACTTGGAAACAGGCAAAAGGTACAGCTATTTCCCGACCGAAGGACCTTGTCAGGCTATTGGTATTTCGCCGGACGGACAGTGGCTGGCAGGCGTGGAAGCGCCGGCGCTGACTCCGGATGGCAAGATTATCGGTGCTTACCGTTTACATATCTGGAAAAATAACGCAGGAGGAGCAAAGTAAATGTTGCAAAAAATAATTCATTATTATAAGCCCTATAAGCTGATTTTGCTTTTGGTGCTGATAGGCTCATGCTTCTCGGCCTTAATGGAGCTGCTGTTCCCTTATATCGTAAGGCAGATGCTTAATGTTCAGATTCCTCAAAAGAATATTGACGAGCTGCTTTACTGGGCTGGGATACTTTTAGCCTTATATGTTGTAAACTTCGGTCTGCTTTTTTCTATCAACTATTATGGTCATGTGATGAGTTCCGGCATTGAGAACGATATGCGTCGCGATTTGTTCGGACATATGGAAAAAATGTCCTTCCGCTTTTTTGATAATGCCCGTACAGGACAGCTGCTGTCGCGCATTACAAGCGATATCGTGGAAATCAGCGAGCTGACATTTAAAGGACCTAATGACCTTCTTGTCTGCACTATCAGTATGCTGGGTACTATTTTCATGATGCTGTATCTGAATCCGTATCTTGGCTCTATTATCGGTGCTATGCTGATTATTAAGGCGGTGCATTCTGTTTTCGTCAACAGAAAGATGAAGCGTGCCTTCCGCCGCAGTCGTGAAAAATCCGGTGAGGTTTCCGCGCAGGCAGAGGAGGCTCTGAGCGGTATCCGCCTGGTAAAGGCCTTTGCTAATGAACAGCTGGAGCTGGAGCGCTTTATGCGCAAGAGTAATGAGCTTTTGCGTGTGCGTACCGAATCATTTGCGATACTTTCATATTTTTCGGGAACTATTACCTTTTTTACCAACGCAACCAATCTGGTAGTTTTGGTTTGCGGTGGTATGATGGTTGCCAATGACCAACTGGCGCTCAGCGATTTTGTTGCCTTCTTCCTTTATGTTAATATCTTTATGAAACCTGTTTTCCGTCTGCTGATGTTTACGGAAATGTACCAGCGCGGTATGGCCGGCTATCACCGCTTTAATGAGATGATGCAGCATAAGGTGGAGATTGACGATGCGCCGGATGCGATTGCCAGCGGCGAGATTAAGGGCCGCATTACCTTTGAGAATGTAACCTTCGGCTATCTGCAGGATAAGCCGGTACTAAAGCATTTTGATCTTGATATCGCTCCCGGTGAAAAGGTGGCCTTTGTGGGTGCTACCGGTGCAGGCAAGACAACGCTGGCAAGCCTTTTGCTGCGCTTTTACGAACCGACGCAGGGCAGAGTACTGCTTGACGGCGTGGATATCAGAAAGTATAAACAGAGCTACTTGCGCAACCATGTAGGATTGGTGCAGCAGGATGTTTTCCTCTTCAGCGATTCGGTAAACTTTAATATTGCTTACGGCAAGATTAAGGCAAGCGAGCAGGAGATTGAGCAGGCTGCCAAGCTGGCGGCTGCTGATGACTTTATCAGCGCGTTGCCTGAGGGTTACGAAACTAAGGTCGGTGAGCGCGGCGTGAAGCTGAGCGGCGGTCAGAAGCAGCGTATTGCTATTGCCCGTGCCTTCTTGAAGAATCCGCCGGTGATGGTTTTTGACGAAGCGACGAGTGCGCTGGATACCAAGACTGAAAAGCAGATTCAGAAATCCCTGGACAAGCTGGCTGAAAGCCGCACGACGCTGATTATCGCACATCGTCTGTCTACGATTATCAACGCTGACAGAATTGTGGTGCTGCATAACGGTGAAATTGCGGAAATCGGCACACACAAGGAGCTTATGGCTCTTGGTGGCATTTATAAGCGCCTGTACGAGCTGGATGAGCAGGATTAAGCTTAAAAATTAAATTTAAGCAGACGGAGCAGTTAAATTGCCTTTCGGGCAGATAATTGCTCCGTTTTTTTATGCTATATATACAGCCCTGACCCTTTGCGCTTATTGACATTCACAGGCAAAAATTATATAATTTTTTTATATGCAATCTTTGTTTGCTGCGGCATTTTCCGCAGTAATGCAGTATTATTTTTCGAAGGAGCGAATGAACTACTATGAAATACATGACTGGTAACGAAATCCGCGAAAAGTTTTTGAAATTTTTCCAAGATAGAGGCCATCTTATGCTTCCGAGTGCATCCCTGATTCCTCAGGATGACCCGACTCTGTTGATTATCGGTGCTGGCATGGCACCCTTTAAGCCGTTTTTCACTGGCAAAATGAAACCGCCTGCTACCCGCATCACCACCTGCCAAAAATGCGTGCGTACCGGTGATATTGAAAATGTTGGCCGCACTGCGCGCCACCATACCTATTTTGAAATGCTGGGTAACTTCTCCTTTGGCGATTATTTCAAAAAAGAGGTTATCCCCTGGAGCTGGGAGTTCCTGACCAAGGAGCTTGGCCTTCCTGCTGATAAGCTGTACATCACCATCCACACTGAGGATGATGAGGCTTTTGATATCTGGCACAATGTTGTAGGTGTTCCTGAAGACCACATTGTACGCCTGGCAGATAACTGGTGGGAGATTGGCAGCGGTCCGTGCGGCCCTGACTCCGAAATCCACATCGACCTTGGTCCTGAACGCGGCTGCGGCAAACCGACCTGTGGCCCCGGCTGTGACTGCGACCGTTTCCTGGAAATCTGGAACCTGGTATTCACCCAGTTCAACCAGATGCCGGATGGCACCTACCCGCCGCTGAAAAACAAGAACATTGATACCGGCGCCGGCTTAGAGCGTCTGGCAAGTGTTGTTCAAGGCAAGCCGTCCAACTTTGAAACTGACCTGATTTTCCCGATTATTGAATATGCAGCTAAGATTGCCAATGTTGAATATGGCAAGGACAAGGCTACCGACGTTTCCCTGAAGGTTATCGCTGACCATGTACGCAGCATGACCTTTATGATTGGCGATGGTATCCTGCCGTCCAACGAAGGCCGCGGTTATGTACTGCGCCGCATCCTGCGCCGTGCTATCCGTCACGCTCGTCTGCTTGGTATCAACGAGATGTTCCTGACCGGTGCTATTGACGTTGTTATCGGCATGTTCGGTCACGCTTACTCCAACCTGGTGGAGAAGGCTGACTTCATCAAAAAGGTTGTGGAAATGGAAGAAACCAGCTTCCTGCGCACTCTGAAACAGGGCTGCGAGCTGCTGAATGATGAGATTGAAAAGCTGAAGGCTGAAAACAAAACCGTGCTCGACGGTGCAACTGCCTTCAAGTTGAACGATACCTTTGGCTTCCCCTGGGAACTCACTGAAGAAATCCTGGAAGAAGCAGGCATGACTATGGATAAAGAAGGCTTCGACGCTGCGCTGGAGGTTCAGCGTAAAATGGCGCGTGAAGCACGCAATGATAAAGAAGGCCGTCCGGTTGTTTATAACACCAGCGGCATCAATGTTGCTGAGCTGAAGGTTGACGAGGCTGCAACCGAAGCTAAGATTGTGAAGATGTATCCTGCGCATGATGCACAGCCGATTGAAAACGCTGCTGACGGCACTGATGTTGCTGTTATCTGCGACGTTACCGCTTTCCATGCTGAGGGCGGCGGCCAGCTGGGCGATATCGGTACTATTACCGCTCCGACCGGCGTTATCGCTGTAAATGTTACCAAGAAGCTGCCTGACGGCGCTGTTATTATGATCGGTTCCGTAACCGAAGGCACTGTTGCTGTAGGCGACGCTGTTACCTTTGCTGTAGACAAGGCTCGCAAGATGGATATCGCGCGTAACCATACCGCAACCCATCTGCTGCATGCTGCTTTGAAGCAGGTTCTGGGTGCCCATGTTAACCAGGCCGGCAGCTATGTTGGTCCGGACCGTCTGCGTTTTGACTTCTCCCACTTCTCTCAGGTTACCGCTGAGGAGCTGAAGAAAGTGGAGGCTATTGTCAACGAGCAGGTGCTGGCTGGCAAAGCTGTTAATATTGAAGAGCTGCCGATTGAGGAAGCTAAGAAGAAGGGTGCTACCGCTCTCTTCGGCGAAAAATACGGCAACATCGTTCGCGTAGTTACTGTTCCGGACTTCTCTATGGAATTCTGCGGCGGCAGCCATGTAAGCAATACCGCACAAATCGGTATGTTCAAAATCGTTAGCGAAGGCTCCAGCGGTGCAGGCGTGCGCCGTATTGAGGCTGTTACCGGTCATGGTGCTGTGGCTCATGTAAACGCTACCGAGGAAATGGTGAACGGTCTGGCTGCTGAGCTGAAATGCCGCTCCTGCGACGTTCCGACTCGTCTGGAGGCTCTGCAATGCGAGCTGAAGGCTGCTCAGAAGAAGGCTGAAGAGCTGGCTGCAGAAATCGCTAAGGCTCAGGTAAGAAATGTTACTGACCAGATTAAGGATGCTAACGGCGTTCCGGTTCTGGTACAGAAGGTTAATGCTGACAGTGTTGACGCTCTGCGTAACTTGGGTGACCAGATGCGTGATAAGGTGGGCGGCGTTGTTGTGCTGGCTGCTGTTATGGGCGAGAAGGTAAGCATTCTGACTATGGCTACTAAAGATGCAGTTGCTAAAGGCGTACATGCGGGCAACATCGTTAAGGCTGTTGCTAAGCTTTGCGGCGGTGGCGGCGGCGGTCGTCCGGATATGGCACAGGCTGGTGCTAAGGACGTAGCTAAGGTTGATGAAGCACTTGCTGCTGCTTTTGATATCGTTGCTGCTATGGTGAAATAATTACTTCGTTTAGCAGACGTTGAATTAAATATTACCTAAAAATAAAACTGACGAGGCAAATTTTGCTTCGTCAGTTTTTGTATCTCTGTAATAGTGCTTTCAGCCGGTTTGATTAAAGTTGTAAAGATCGCTTACCGAGAAGCATTTTTTTGTTAAGCGTTATTGAAACACTGCTGAAATTTTCACTATGTATTTTTTGACAAAGAGTCCGAATCGTGATAAATTCATATTAGCAGGAGCTTTTATTTTGAGCGGAGGCTATGTCTCCCTATGTGTATATGTTATGAAGGAGGTTTTTCTTATGGCAGAAGATTTTGTTGGTGTAAGCGGTTCTCTTAATGAAAGCTTTGTCGGGGCAGCCAATGATAAGCTGTTCGAGGTTCCTTTTGAAGCGCTGGAAGTGCGCATGGCTAAGGAAAAACCGCAGCTTGTACCCGGACTGACGGCTTTGAAGAAGGCTATGTCTGCGCCTGCGTTTGCGCGTCTGATTAGCCCGCTGCTGAATATTAACCTGGGCGACGATGCGTTGCTGCTGGTTGCCGGCGATGAAAGAGTGCGCACGGAGCTAATCGGTAAGTATCTGCCTGTGATTAAAGCTGCTTTTAATGTTAGCAATGTGCGTGTTGTCGGCGGCGCACGCAACGGCTTGGATGCTTATTGAGGCTGTGAGTTTGTAGTTTTATAATGTGTATAAAAAACGTCGTGAGCTTATGAGTTTAATCATTGCTCACGACGTTTTTTGTAATTAACGTTTTACATTCTTATAAGCATTGCAAGCTTATCTTTACAAGCTGCCTGCTCTATCCAAAAAGCCACGCAGAATGTCGCAGGAGGCAGCGAACTTAGCTTGCTCTTCTTCCGTAAGCTTCAGTTCAAGAATCTCTTCAATACCGTTTTTGCCGATTACGCAGGGAACACCTGCAGCTACGTCCTTCTGGCCATATTCGCCGTTGAGTGCGGTGGAGCAGGGCCAGATGAGCTTTTGGTCGTGGAAGATAGCCTTAATCAGCATGCAGGCAGCATTGGCAATACCGAATTCCGTGCAGCCCTTGCCGTCAACCTCAATATCGCCGGCTCTTTTAACCTGCAGCTGCAAATCGTCCAGACTGAGGGCAGCCAGCTCCGGACGTTCGGCGCGCAGCTGGGCAAAGCTCTTGCTGCCGATGCGAATGGCCGACCAGACAACGAAGCTGGAATTACCGTGTTCGCCCATGCAGAAGGCTTGAATGGATTTGCGGCTGTAGCCTGTTGCGGCGCTGAGTACACGCAGCAGACGGTAGCTTTCAAGGCTGGTGCCGGTGCAGAAGCAACGATTCGGCTCCCAGTTCATCTGGCGGCGGATATGCTCGCAGATAATGTCTGCCGGATTGGAAATGCTGATCATAATGCCTTTAAAGTCAACCTGCTTCAGATGGCTGATAACCTCGTTGGCCATCTTGATGGAATCGTCAAACATATCCAGGCGTGTTTCGCCGGGACGGCGGCTGCGGCCGAAGGCCATTACCAGAATATCGGCATCGTTGAGCTCGTTGTATTCACCTGCGCGGATTTTGGCGTCGTGACCGCAAAGAGCACCGCTGACACAGTCGTCCAAATCCAGTGCCTGTGCTGCAGCTTTTTCCTTAAGAATATCAATCAGTACAATATCATCTGCTTCACCGGACTGGATGAGCGCTAAAGCAACGTGAGAGCCGACATGACCTGCGCCGACGATTACAACCTTACGAGTTTTTAACATAACAGAGACCTCCTTTATGAAAACAGGGAACCGTCCCCACTTGTGCTGGAGATAGTTCCCTCATTTTTTCTATGCGGTAAAAATATGCCGGTGCAGTATTTATCCCGCTTCGCTATTTTATTTGTTTGCTTCTGCTTCGGCAATAACCTTATTGATATCTTCGATAAGAGCATCAACATCAATGCCGTGAGCGCCTGCGCCCTGACCGATGGTTTCGAAATGAGCAGCCATGCAGCCGATGCAGCCCAGACCGTATTCAGCGAAAACCTCCATGATTTCAGGATGGTTTTGAACGGCTTCAATAATGCCGGTATCTTTAGTAACCATTGTATAAGTCTCCTTTTTATAAAAATTGTACACATAATCCGTACTCATTCATTATATCATTTGTGCTTCTAAAAGCCAAATTTATTACTGAAAATTTTTTGCGAATTAAGCTTGACAGAGTTCACGTTTTTTTGATTATTTTTTCACATTAAGCCGTGAAATACTTGCGTTTACGGCTAATAAACGATATAATGGAGAAAAGTGGTGCAATGTGGGTAAAAAGGGGGCGACAAAATGCTTTTAGGTGAATACGAACACACTCTGGATGCAAAAGGTCGTCTTGCTATGCCTGCTAAGTTGCGTGAAAGTTTGGGCAGTAAGTTTATTATTACCAAAGGTCTGGACGGCTGTCTTTTTGTTTACGATATGGAGCAATGGCATCAGCTGGAACAGAAGCTGGCAGCCTTGCCGATGAGCCGCAAAACAGCGCGTGATTTTACCCGTTTCCTCTTTGGCGGTGCCTGCGAGGGCGAATGTGACAAGCAGGGCAGAGTGCTGCTGCCGGCAAACCTGCGTCGTCACGCCGGTCTGGAAAAGGATGCTGTGATTGTCGGCGTAGGCAGCAGAGCCGAAATTTGGGATGCAGGCCGTTGGAACGAATATAACGAAGAAAATGCCGAGGATGTGAGCGAGCTTGCAGAGCAGCTTGCTGACTTAGGAATATAAGATTGGTGTTGGCTATGGAATTTAAGCATACAAGTATTCTGCTCGCTGAGAGCGTGGACTTTCTGATAACAGATAAAAACGGTATTTACGTGGACTGCACTATGGGCGGTGCGGGGCACAGCAGTGCGTTTGCCGCACAGCTGGAGGCAGGCGGTCTTTTGATTGGCATTGATCAGGATGATGATGCTATTGCTGCCGGTTCCGAGCGCTTGCTGAACAAATTTACCTGCAAAACCGCAGTTGCCAAGTCTAATTTTGAAAATTTTTCCCAGGTATTGGATTCCATGGGAATCGATGAAATTGACGGTATCTTTTTTGACCTTGGTGTTTCGAGCTATCAGCTGGACACCCCGGAACGTGGGTTTTCGTATATGCATGACGGACCTTTGGATATGCGCATGAATAAAGAAGCAAGTCTGGATGCAGAGTACATTGTAAACCACTACAAGGAAGAAGAGCTGGCGGATATTATTCACCGTTACGGTGAGGAACGCTGGGCGAAGCGTATCGCGCAGTTTATTGTGGCGGCACGCAAGGAAAAGCCGTTGACTACTACTTTTGAGCTGGTGGATGTCATCAAGAAGGCTATTCCCAAGGGAGCAAGACTTGACGGTCCGCATCCGGCGAAGCGTACCTTTCAGGCTATCCGCATCGAGGTAAACAACGAGCTGGGAATTTTGGCAGATACGATGGAAAGAGCTGTGAACCGCTTAAAGAGCGGAGGCCGCATCGGTGTTATTACCTTCCATTCGCTGGAGGACAGAATTATTAAACAGACCTTTGCGAAGCTTGCCAAGGGCTGCACTTGTCCGCCGCAGCTGCCTGTGTGCGTATGCGGTAAAAAGCCTTTGCTGCGCAAAACGGGAAATATTGTTCCCTCAAAAGCAGAGGTAGAAGAAAATCCGCGTAGCCGCAGTGCGCGCCTGCGTTATGCAATTAAAATATGACAGATAATAGCTGAGAGATAAATTTTGATGTTTTGATGAAGGGTGATTTTGATGCTTGCCAGAAAATATGATAATTATGCTTGGCAGGAGCAACCTGCCGAGCAATATGAGGTGCAGCAGCCTGCCCGCAGAAAAGTACATAGACCTGATCCGAGAAGAGTGCTGCGCAACAGAATTCTTAAAGCATTTTTACTTATTATGGCAGCTTATTTTATTGTTGTTTTACGCAGTAACGCTATGGTGCAATATGGCAATGAGCTGGTGAGCCTGCAACAGCAGGAGGCTCAGCTTATCAGCAAAAACAACGAGCTGAAAATTGAGGTTGAACAGCTGAAGGGACCTGAGCGTATTATCGGTTTGGCCGAACAATATTTGGGTATGAGTGTTGCCCGCAGCAATATTTATGTAAAGGCTGGCGGAAGCAGCAATTCTTTGGCTGTGCATAACAAATAAACATAGCCATTCAGTTTATATTGTGATATAATTTGAATGGGTTTTTGGGAGGCAGCCTTTTGGCTGCCGTTTCAATTTAAATTCTATACTATAATTAAACTAGAAGTAATTTACGGCTTTGCTCCATGAGGGGCGGAACGTAAAACAGGGGGGTTAATAAATGGAAAAGCAATTAGCTTCACTCCTTGCCTTATTGCCGCAGGCTGAGGTCATTGGCAGTGCTGATAAAGTTATTACTGATGTAACTGCCGATTCCCGTGCGGTGGTAGCCGGCAGTCTTTTTATCTGCCTGAAGGGTGCAACTGTAGACGGACATAAATTCTTGGCGATGGCTGCCGAAAAGGGCGCTGTTGCTGCGCTGGTAGAGGACGTTCCTGCTGCAGTGCCGCAGGGTGTTACTCTCATTAAGGTTGCCGATACGCGTGAGGCTATGGAGCTGGTAACGCCGTATTTTTATGATTATCCTGGACGCAAGCTGAGAATGATCGGCGTGACTGGTACTAACGGCAAAACCACCTCGACGAATATTATTCGCCTGATTCTGCGCAAGGCAGGCTACAAGGTTGGCCTGATTGGCACTATCAACATTATGATTAACGATGAGATCACCGAATCTCATAATACTACTCCGGACGTAGTTGACCTGCAGAAGACACTGTATGCTATGTGCTGCGCCGGCTGTGATTACTGCGTAATGGAGGTTTCCAGTCATGCGCTGGTTTTGAAGCGTGTGGCAGGCATTGAATATGACTGCGCTGTGCTGACGAATATTACCCAGGATCACCTGGACTTCCATAAAACTATGGAGAATTACCGCGATGCCAAGAGCCTGCTCTTCGAGCATCTGACTGACGGCGGCAAGCCGAATAAAAACGCTGTTTTTAATATGGATGACCCGAGCTCCGCAATTATCCGTGAACGTACCAAGGCTAACGTGCTGACCTATGGCGAAGGACATGATAATGACATCTATCCTTTGAGCTTTACGGTAGAACCTAAGCATATGCAGCTGTTGCTGCACACTCCGGTAGGAAAAATGGACCTGGAGCTGAAGATTACCGGCGAGTTCAACGTGTATAATGTTATGGGCGTTATCGGTGCGATGCTGGCCGAAAAGATTGACAAGGATATTATCTGCTCCGTGCTTGACGGCTTTGACGGCGTTCCCGGACGCTTCCAGCTCGTTGAGGCAGGACAGCCTTATACCGTTATTGTAGACTATGCACATACTCCTGACGGTTTGGAGAACGTGCTGAAAACCGCACGCTCCATTACCCGTGGCAAGCTGTGGGTTGTGTTCGGCTGCGGCGGTGACCGTGACAACAAGAAGCGTCCGCTGATGGGTGCGCTGGCACTGGAGCTGGCTGATAACATCGTTGTTACCTCCGATAATCCGCGTACCGAGGATCCGGAGCTGATTATCGACGAAATCTTTACGGCACTGCAAAATGTGCCCGAGGGCAAGCACGTTACCCGTTTGAGCGACAGACGTGAAGCAATCTGCTATGCTTTGGCAGAGGCTGCTGCCGATGATGTTATTCTGATTGCCGGCAAGGGCCACGAAAATTACCAGATTTTGAAGGACAGAACTATTCACTTTGATGATAAAGAAGTTGTAATGGAATACTGGAGTGATAAAAAATGCTGAAGGCCAGTGAAGTTTTAGCAGCCACTAAGGCTGTTTGTGCAGATTTTGAGTTTACCGGCGTAACCACCGATTCCCGTGCGGTAAAGCCGGGAGAATTATTCGTAGCGCTGAAGGGCGATAATTTTGACGGACATGACTATTGCGCCAAGGCTGTGGAGCTGGGTGCTGCGGGCGTTGTTGTATCCCATGAGGTTAGCGGCTTGCCTGCAGGCGTTGCTGTGTTCATGGTAGAGGATACGCTGCTTGCTTATCAGCAGCTTGCGCATGCCTATCGTCTGCGTAAGCAGGGCCTGAAGGTTTTTGCTATCACAGGCTCTAACGGTAAAACCTCTACGAAGGATTTGCTGGCTGCCTGCCTGAGCTGCAAATACAACGTTGTCAAAACTCAAGGTAACTTCAATAATGAAATCGGTCTGCCGAAAACCTTGTTGAGCATTCAGCCTGATACCGATATTGCCGTTGTGGAGATGGGCATGCGCGGTCTGGGCCAGATTGCCGAGCTGTGCAGCATTGCCGAGCCTGACAGCGGTTTGATTACCAACGTGGGCGAAACCCACATGGAGCTTTTGGGCAGCATGGAAAACATCGGCAAGGCCAAAAGCGAAATCGTGCTTAATCTGCCGGAGGATGGCTTTGCTGTGCTCAACGGAGATAACGAATACGTACTGCCGGCAGCAGGCAAGACCAAGGCGCAGGTTGTTTACTTCGGTTTGGGCGAAAACTGCGACTTCCGCGGCAGTGATATTGTGACCTCCGGTGCGGGCACTACCTTTACCTGTACCCATAAGGCTACGGGCGAAGCTGTTAAGGTAAGCCTGCAGCTGATCGGTGAGCATAACGTTTATAACGCGCTGAGCGCTATTGCCGGCGCCTTCTGCTACGGTGTGCCGATGGCAGCAAGCGCACAGGCACTGGCAACTGCCCGTCTGACAGGCAGCCGTCAGGAAATCGTTTATATCGGCGATATCACATTTATCAACGATGCTTATAATGCAAGTCCGGCTTCTATGGAAGCGGCACTGAAAACCTTGGCGGAGGCCAAGAAGGCAGCGCATGGCAAGGCCCGCACTATTGCTGTGCTGGCAGACATGCTGGAGCTGGGAGATATCAGCGAGGATGCGCATCGCCGTGTAGGACGCTGGGCTGTAGAAAATGGTGTGGATTTTATACTGACCTACGGTCCGCAGGCTGCTTATATTGCAGATGAGGCTGCAAAGCTTGGCGGCAAGAGCAAGCATTGCGCCGACCGTCAGGAGGCAGCAGATGCTTTGCGTCTGATGGCTTCCGCAGGTGATATTATCCTGCTTAAGGGCAGCCATTCCATGCAGGTTGACAAAATGCTGGAGCTGTTCAAGTAAACTTAAGAGAGTGAGATTTTAGTAGATGTTAAAATTAATCGGAATTCCTGTGACTGCGTTTATTGTGTGTGCTTTAATCGGCCCGGTGCTGATTCCTTATCTGCATAAGCTGAAGTTCGGCCAGTCTATCCGCGAGTGCGGACCGGCAAGCCATATGGCGAAAAGCGGCACACCGACGATGGGCGGACTTATGATGCTGGCAGCGTTGCTGGTTGCTTTGCTGTGGGGCAACTTTACTCCCCATGTAATTATTGCTCTGGTGCTGACAGTAGGCCATGCGGTCATAGGCTTTATAGATGATTACATCAAGGTTGTAATGAAGCGTAATCTGGGCCTGACTGCCAAGCAGAAATTCTTACTGCAGTTCATTCTGGCCGGTGCCTATGTATATTTCGCCGAAACGCATATCCGCAATACGGAGCTGTGGGTTCCCGGCATCAATGCTGTCATTGATTTAGGCTGGGGTTATTATGTGCTGGCCTTCTTGCTTTTGGTTGGCACAACAAATGCCGTAAATCTGACAGATGGTCTGGACGGACTGGTTTCCTTTGTCAGTCTGCCTGTTACCATGGTTTTCGCTTTTATTGCTTACATGCAGGGTATGTTGGATCTGAGCGGTTTTTCTTTGGGCCTGACCGGTGCCTGCCTTGGCTTTTTGCTGTTTAACCGTCATCCTGCCAGAGTATTTATGGGTGATACAGGTTCCTTGGCTTTGGGCGGTGCTATTGCCGCTTTAGCGCTTTTGACACGTACAGAGCTGCTGCTGGTTATTGTCGGCGGTATCTATGTAGCGGAAGCACTGTCGGTAATTATTCAGGTTACCTATTTCCGCTTCAGCGGCGGTAAGCGTATTTTCCGCATGTCTCCGCTGCATCATCATTTTGAGCTGGGCGGCTGGCCTGAGGTTAAGGTTGTGCGTGTGTTTACAGCAGTAAGCTGCGTATTGTCTGTCATTGGCTTATGTCTGTGGCTTAATGCATTTGTATAAAAATCTTCGGCTATAATCGTTTTGTCGCAAATTTTGCGGTGAAAGGGCTATAGCCTATGTATGTTTATGAATAGAGGGTGTTTCTTGATGACTAAAAAGGATGCTGTAATCGTTTACGGCGCAGGCATCAGCGGCCGTGGAGCAGCGCAGGTGCTGGCAGATAAAAAGCAGCAGGTATATTTGTATAATGATACGGACTGCACTTTAGAGCCGCAGCTGCTGCAGCTTTTGCAGAGCGTTGGCGGTGGGCTGGCCATCGGTCAGGCTGCATTTGAAAGCCTGCTTGATATTGCAGGGGTGTTGGTGCTTTCTCCGGGTATTGCCTGCGATAACGCAAATGTGCTGCTCGCAGAGCAGCGCGGACTGGAGGTCATCAGCGAGGTTGAGCTTGGCTACAGGCTGTATGGCGGTCACATTGCTGCTATCACCGGTACTAACGGCAAAACCACTACCACTACTATCGTGAGTGAGATGCTCAAGCGTTTGCCGGTGCCTTCTGCAGTAGGCGGCAACATCGGTTTGGCACTGTCCAAGGAGGTAGAGAGCCTGCCTCAGGATGGTTGGCTTGCTGCCGAGCTTTCCAGCTTCCAGCTGGAAAAAGTCAGCAGCTTCTGCCCTGATATCGCAGTAGTGCTGAACCTGACTCCGGATCATCTGGAGCGCCATCATACGATGGGGGCCTACGGCGAGGCGAAGAAAAATATTTTCCGTCAGCAGGGTGAGGCGCAGGTTACAGTGCTTAATTACGATGATCCTATCGTGCGTACCTGGGGTGCGGAAACTAAAGGCCGCCTCTGTTACTTCAGCCGTAAGGAAAAACTGCAGCAGGGCATCTATATGCAGGATGGTAACTTTATCATCAGCTGGGACGGCAAGCAGGAAACTGTGTGCAATATCAGCGAGCTGCATCTGTTCGGCGGTCACAACGAAGAAAACGTGCTGGCAGCCATTGCCTGCGGCTTTTTCGCTGGTGTGAGCATCAGCGATATGGCTGATGTGCTGCGTAACTTCCGCAGCATTGAGCACCGCATTGAATACGTTGCTACGATTGATGGCGTACCGTATTACAATGATTCCAAGGCTACCAACACCGATTCTACAATTAAAGCGTTGGAGGCCTTCAGGGACGGCCACATCATTTTGCTGGCAGGCGGTCACGATAAGCTGACACCGCTGGAGCCGATGATGGAGCTGGTGAAGGAAAAGACGGACGCCCTGATTCTGCTGGGCGCTGCCAAGGAGCGCTTTAACAAGGCTGCTGTTGCTTGCGGTGTGCCCAACATTGTGCTGGCCGACAGCTTTGAAGACGCAGTAGCCAAGGCGCATGCCTTGGCGCATAAGCCGCAGGTAGTGCTGCTTTCCCCGGCCTGCTCGTCCTTTGATATGTTCAAAAATTATCCGGAACGTGGTAACTATTTTAAAAAGCTGGTACACGAGCTGGAGGGAGGTAACGTTAAGTGAAGGTAATTCTTTCCGGCGGCGGTACGGGCGGACACATTTATCCGGCCCTGACCATTGCGGACCAGATAAAAAAGCTGCAGCCTGAGGCGGAGGTAAGCTTCGTAGGCACCAGGCAGGGATTGGAGAAGGATATCATTCCCCGCTACGGCTACAAGCTGCAGTTCATTGAGGTAGCAGGCTTTAAGCGCAGCCTGAGCCTGGATACCTTGCGTAGTGCGGCAAAGCTTTTTGCCGGCTTATATGATGCCTACAAGATTATCAGCAACGAAAAGCCGGATCTGGTAATCGGTACCGGCGGTTATGTCTGCGGACCGATTGTTTTCATGGCAGCGTTAAAGGGAATTCCCTGTTGCATTCAGGAGCAGAACGCGATGCCAGGTGTAACCAATAAAATTTTGTCACGTTATGTGCGCAAAGTATTTTTAGGTTATAAAGAGGGCGGCAAATATTTTCACGGCAAGGCAGAGCTGGAATATACCGGCAATCCTATCCGCAGTGAAATTCTGCAGCATACGCGTGAGGAAGCTGTTAAGGAGCTGGGGCTGGACCCGGCGAAGAAAACGATTCTCGTTTCCGGCGGCAGCCGTGGTGCGCGCACCATTAACAACGCTATGCTGGAAGCAGAGCTGGCGCTTTCCGGCAGAGCCGAGGTACAGGTGCTGCATGCGACCGGTGACGTGAATTATGACGCCTATATGGCGGAAATCAAAAAGCGCGGCGGTGTGGCAGATAACATTATTATCAAGCCTTATCTGCATAATATGCCGGTAGCGTTGGCTGCGGCCGATCTGGCAGTATTCCGTGCCGGTGCGATTGGCCTGGCAGAACTGATGGCTAAGGGAGTGCCGTCGCTTCTGGCACCATATCCGTATGCTACGGCAAATCACCAGGAGTTTAATGCCAGAGCGGTAGAGGCTCAGGGTGCTGCCAAGGTTATTCTTGATAAGGACCTGACGGGCGACACCGTTTTGGAGTTTATCGAGCATTTATTAGTACATGAAGAGGAATTGCAGCAGATGCATGCGGCGGCCCAAAAGCTTGGCAGACCGCAGGCTGCAGAGGTTATAGCCAAAGAGGCTGTGGCCTTGACTAAACAATAAGGGAGGGCCTCGAGTGGCTGAAAACAAATTAGCAAACCTGCATAATATACATTTTATCGGTATCGGCGGCGCCGGCATGAGCGCGATTGCTTATGTATTGATTAAGCGCGGCTATGATGTAAGCGGTTCCGATTTAAATGCCGGTCATATGTCGGCACATCTGGCGGAAGAAGGCGCTATGGTTTATATGGGCCATGCTGCCAGCCAGGTGGAGGATGCCGAGGCTGTAGTTATTTCTACAGCGATTCATCTCAACAATCCGGAGCTGGTAGAGGCCAGAAAGCGCGGTATTCCCGTGCTGCACCGCAGCGATGTGCTGGCTGCGGTAATGAATGCTGCCGACGGCGTAGCTGTTGCAGGTGCTCACGGCAAAACTACTACCAGTGCGATGATTTCCTGCATTGCGGCAGAAAGCGGTATTGACCCGACTGTTATCATCGGCGGCGAGGTAAGCAGCCTTGGCGGTAATGCGCGCAACGGCGCAGGTCGCTTTGTGGTAGCGGAGGCGGATGAAAGCGACGGCTCCTTCCTCAAGCTGTATCCGTATCTTGCTGTAGTAACTAATATTGAAGATGACCATCTGGATCATTACGGTACAGAAGAAAATATATATCAGGCTTTTAAACAGTTTGTAGGCAACATCAAGGAAGGCGGCAAGGCAGTCCTTTGCTTTGATAATGCCAAGGTACGCCGTCTGGCTGCCGAAACTGATAAAGAAGTGATTACCTACGGCGTAGAAGGTGAGGGCGCTGACTACATTGCCCGTGATATTTCCTACGGTGTTGACGGTACCAGCTACAAGCTGTACTATAAGGGAGAATTTGTGACGGAGGTTCATCTGATTGTTCCCGGCAGACATAATGTGCTGAATTCTATGGGCGCGTTTGCTGCTGCACATGAGATGGGTATCGCTACCGACAAGATTCTTGCATCCTTGAAAAAGTTCGGCGGTGCCAAACGTCGTTTTGAAACCAAGGGTAAGGTTAACGGTGTCTGGGTTGTTGATGATTATGCGCATCATCCGACAGAAATCGGCGTAACGCTGAAGGCTGCCAGACAGACAAAGCCTGAGCGCCTGCTGTGCGTGTTCCAGCCGCATCGCTACACCCGTACCAAGCTGCTGTTCTCCGAGTTCTGCGAATGCTTTAAGGATTGCGATGAGCTGATTCTGACTGACATTTATGCAGCCAGCGAGGAAGCAATTCCCGGCGTGAGCAGCATGCATTTGGCAGAGGGTATCAAAGCAGCGACCGGTCAGGAGGTGCTGTATATCGGCAAGCTGACCAAGGCTGAGGAATACCTGGAGCGCGTTGTACGTCCCGGCGACTTGGTGATGACCATCGGTGCCGGTGATGTGTTTAAAATTGGTGAAGAATTAGTTAGGGAGTTGGAAAGAAATGCAGATTAATAAGCAGGATGTTGTTGCTGTTGTTTTAGGCGGGCCTTCCTCTGAGGCCGAGATTTCGCGTGTTACCGGCGGCGCTATTGCGAACGCACTGCGCGAAAAGGGCTATAATGCCAAGGAAGTTGAGCTGAATCCGTCTAATCTGATTAACGAGCTGCGTGATATGAACGCTAAGGTAGTATTTAACGCCGTTCATGGTATGTACGGTGAGGATGGCCGTTTGCAGAGTATTCTGGAGGCAGCAGGTATTCCTTATACCGGCTGCGGCGTACTGGCAAGCGCTGTTTCTATGGATAAATCCGCTACGAAGCGTTATCTGCAGTCTGCAGGCATTCCTACCGCACCCTGCATGATTATCAACAAGCGTGATGCAGGTGATTTGCAGACGCTGGCAGAAAAAATTATTTCCGAGTTCGGTCTGCCCGTAGTTATTAAGGCAGCAACTCAGGGCTCCAGCATCGGCGTGGTAATTCCCAAGACTGCACAAGAGGTTGTGCCTGCACTGGAGGAAGCCTTCAAGTATTCCGAAAATGTGCTGGCAGAAAAGTGCATCAAGGGCAAGGAGCTGACGATTTCTATTATGGAAGAGAACGGCGAGCCTAAGCCGTTGCCGGTTATCTGGATTGCACCGCATTCCGGAGCCTATGACTTCCATTCCAAATACACTAAGGGTGCTACGGATTACCACTGCCCGGCACCGTTTGATGAGAAAACTACTGCCTATATCCAAAAAATTGCCGTAGAAACCTACAAGCTGCTGGGCCTTTCCGGTGTAGCGCGTGTAGATGCTATGCTGGGTGATGAGGATGGTGTTGCTTATGTACTGGAAGCAAACACTGTTCCTGGCATGACTGCAACCAGCCTGGTTCCGAAGGCTGCTGCTGCTGTAGGCATCAGCTTCCCGGAGCTCTGCGAGAAAATTTTACTGAGCGCTAAATAAAAATGTTTTACAAGGAGCCAAAGGAGGTGCAGCATGGATTCATCGCAGACTATACGCGAACAACTGCGCAGACGCAGACGCCGGAAATTCTGGCACATGGTGCGCCTACTGGTATCCACGGCTATACTTGCTGTAACCTGTACATATGTCTGGCGCTATGTGCATAATCCTGCGTTTGCCTTTGGCAACGTCAGCATTCACGGAAGCAGTCAGCTGACGGAGGCGGAGGTTATCTCGCTTGCAGGCTGCGGGCAGGGACCATTGAATCTTTTCAATTCCAGCTCCGGCCGTCTGCGGGAGGCTTTGCTGCATGATGTCCGCTTTAAGAATGCAGAGGTGGCTTACCGCTTTCCGGCAACCTTGCAGGTGAGCGTAGAGGAACGGCAACCGGCGCTTTATGTTGCCAATTCCTATCACAGCTATCTGAAGGTGGATTATAACGGCGTTGTTCTTAGTGTGACAACTACTATTCCGGATGCTAAGGCTCCTGTGCTGGCCGGCATAAAATGCGGTAATCTTTATCTGGGCGATAAGGTTGCCAATGCCGGTGTGCTGCAGATTCTGCAATTTTTGCAGCAGCTGACGCCGGAAGCACTGCAGCGTATCGGTGAAATTGCCGTTGATGATAAGCAGGATGTTAAGCTGCAGCTGAGCGGCAGCTTTCCGGTGCGTTTGGGCAGGGTGCAGGAGGTATCACAGAAGGCTTCTGTGTTTATGACTGTGTTCAACGAGATTAAAGATAAAAATATTAAGGCTGAATATATTGATTTGACCTTCGGTAAGCCATATATCAAGCTTTTGCCAAAATAAATTGCTGTTAACTTGTTATAGCTGCAATGCTGTTGCAGCTGATGTCACAGTGAGGGTGAGATAATGAAAGAAATTTTTACTATGGATTTAAAGGGCAAGCTGTTGATTGCCGTGGTATTCATGGTGTTGGGATTTATGCTTTCGGTACAGTATAAAACTACAGAGCTTCAGCGTAATGTGCGTATGGACCGCGTAGAGGATTTGTCGGAACGCCTGAAGGTTATGGAAGCCGAGAACAAGCAGCTGCTGACAGAGCTGGAAACCTTGCGAGCAGGTGCTGCCAAGGATCCTGCTGATGACCGTATGAAGCTGATGGCAGGCACGACTGACGTAGAGGGCGAAGGCATTGAGATATTGCTGGACGACAGCAATATTGCCAAAAAGTCCGGCGAAAATCCTAATTTGTACATCATTCATGATGAAGATTTGCTGCGTGTGCTCAACGAGCTGCGCGCTGCCGGTGCGGAAGCAATTTCTGTCAACGATCAGCGCATTGTGGCTATGAGCGAGATTCGTTGTGCAGGACCTACCATTTCGGTAAACAATGTCCGCAGTGCTCCGCCTTATGTTATCAAGGCTATAGGCGCTCCTAAAACTCTGAGCAGTGCTCTGCGTCTGCGTGGCGGTGTTGTAGAAACCTTTGAGTTCTGGGGCATTCAGGTAAAAATCAAGACTGTTGAAAAGCTGCATATTCCGGCGCTGAAGGCACCGCGCAGCTTTGAATACGCTAAGACAGTGGAAAGCAAGGAGGCAGCGAAATGATTGGATTTGCATTTGCCGGCCTTTTGCTTGGTCTTATACTTGGTGTTTACTGTCCTTTCAGAGTGCCACCCGAATACGCACGTCTGCTTGCCGTAGCTGTTATGGCAGGTATGGATGCAGTGCTGGGCGGTGTACGTGCTTCACTTGAAGGCAATTATGATACTCAGGTATTCATTTCCGGATTCTTTATCAATGGTATTCTGGCTGCCTTTTTGTGCTATGCAGGTAATCTGATCGGTATCGATTTATATCTGGTAGCGGTACTGATTTTCGGTATGCGTATTTTCCAGAATTTGGGAATTATCCGTCGCCTTTATATGGGCAAATAAGTGTCCTGTCGGAAGATGAAGAAAAAAATTCATTAATAAGCAGGAAAATAGCACTTTCATGTTGAACAATATAAAAATGATTTTTTTATAAATAAGCTACCCAAAGCTAAGGGGGACGTAGAATATGTTTGATGACGTAGAGACAACCTTTGAACCGTTGGCCAATATTAAAGTAATTGGTGTCGGCGGTGGCGGCAATAACGCCGTAAACCGTATGATTGACGCCGGCGTGAGCGGCGTAGAATTCATTGCAGTGAACTGCGATAAGCAGTGCCTGATGCTTTCCAAGGCAGAAAAACGCATCCAAATCGGCGAAAAGCTGACTAAAGGTCTGGGTGCAGGCGCAAACCCTGAAATCGGCGAAAAAGCTGCCGAAGAATCCCGTGACCAGATTCTGGAATCCCTGAAGGGTGCAGATATGGTATTTGTTACCGCAGGTATGGGCGGTGGTACCGGTACCGGTGCTGCGCACGTTGTTGCGGAATGTGCCAAAGAAATCGGTGCGCTGACTGTCGGCGTTGTAACCAAACCCTTTGGCTTTGAAGGTCCTCGCCGCATGAAGCAGGCTGAGGCAGGCATTGTCAACCTGAAGGAAAAGGTTGATACCCTGGTAACTATTCCTAACGACCGTTTGCTGCAGATTATCGAAAAACGTACTTCCATGCTGGAAGCATTCAAAAAGGCCGATGACGTATTGCGTCAGGGCGTTCAGGGCATTTCCAACCTGATTGCTGTTCCCGGTCTGATTAACGTTGACTTCGCCGATGTCAAGACAGTTATGTCCAATGCAGGCAGCGCTCTGATGGGCGTTGGTACCGCTAAGGGTGAAGGCGGCGGCAAGGCTGCAGCCGAAGCTGCTATCAAGAGTCCGTTGCTGGAGGCATCTATCGACGGTGCCCGCGGCGTACTGATTAACGTTATCGGCGGCAAGGAGCTGTCCCTGTTTGACGTTAACGAAGCTGCCAATATTGTCAATGAAGCAGCTGATCCCAATGCAGTGGTTATTTTCGGTGCTGTTATTGATGAAAACCTTAATGACGAAATCCGTGTTACGGTTATAGCAACAGGCTTTGAGAAAAAATCTCCTGTTACCAAAAATACAGTTGGCGGTCCGGCATCTATCAACCGCAACAACAGCGGTATTATCAAGAATTTCTCCGATCCGAACGAAATTCCGCCATGGCTGCGTCACTGATTGAAAGGAAGGCAGTAATATGAAGTGCCCGTTTTGCTCCCACAGAGACAGCCGTGTTATCGACAGCCGTGCTGTAGAGGAAGGCTGTTCGATCCGTCGCAGACGTGAATGCCCTAATTGCGGCAAACGCTTTACTACATATGAAAAATATGAGGAAACTCCGCTTGTTGTCAGCAAGAAGGATGGCCGTCGCGAGCTTTTTGACGGTAAAAAGCTGCTGGCAGGTCTTTTGAAGGCTTGCGAAAAACGCCCGGTTCCTTATGAAAAGATTAAAGAGATTGCCGACAGCATCGAGCGTGAGCTGCGGATGAGTGCGGATGCGGAAATTCCCAGCGCCCAGATCGGTGAGCTGGTTATGAAGTATTTGGAGCAGACAGATCAGATTGCTTATGTACGCTTTGCTTCCGTATATCGTCAGTTCGCCGACGTGCGTAATTTTATGCAGGAGCTGGAACGTATTATGCAAAAATCTAAAGACGCAAAATAGAGGTGCGGAATATGAAAAAGTATTTACTGCTTACTTTAACGGCTCTTATGCTGGTGGCCGGCTTCAGTGGCTCGGCATTGGCTAAGGAAAGACTCTTTACGTTTTCCAATAACAATAACGGAGCTGTGAAAGAGGTTAATTATTATCTGGATAATGGTGCCAAGGTTGTGTTTATGGACACCGCAGCTAAGGCTACCGACAGCACGGTGATTATCACCGTAGTGCTGGATATACCGGAAGGTGTGCCGGCATATCAAAAGTAAATAGCAAAAAGGTGCCGCAGGCACTTGCAAAGGGAGACGGCATTAGCCGTCTCTTTTGGTATTAGAGATAAAAGGAGCGGTTTTGATGCAGGATTTTATCATTACGCAGAAAAATAATATCTGGTGGGGAATGTTCCCTCGTTTGTCGCAGGCAGGCTTCGGTAATGCCTGCAGCTGTCGTTTGCATGGGGAAAGCAATCTTGTACCGGGGACTTTGAACCTGGCCTTGCATGTGGGTGACGATGCAGAGCTTGTATTACAGAACCGTCGCCTGTTTGCACAGGCTTTAGGTTTGGACGCATCAAAATTTACTACCTGCGAGCAGGTGCATGGCAGCAACGTTGCGGTGGTAGATGAAGCCTTGGTTGGCGCTGGTGCTACTACGCTTGCTGATACGATTAAGGATACGGATGCTTTGGTTACGAATCTGGCGAATGTACCGCTGCTGCTGTTCTTTGCGGACTGCGTGCCGCTGCTTTTCGCCGACGAGCGCCAAGGCGTGTGCGCTGTGGCGCACGCAGGCTGGCGTGGTACGGTAGCACAGATTGGGCGCAAAACTGTAGAAGCTATGCAGCAATCCTTCGGCTCCCGTCCCGAAGATATCGTTGCTGCTATCGGTCCTTCTATCGGCCAATGCTGCTACGAGGTAGACGATTTTGTGCGCGGCAAGGCTGCAGGCTACGAGCAGTTCTTTGCTCCCAGAGCTGCAATGCCCGGTAAGTATCTGCTGGATTTGTGGGGCTATAACCGCGAGGTTCTGCTTAACGCCGGCCTTAAGGCGGAAAATATTCTTACTGCCGGCGTCTGCACGGAGCATAACCATGAAATGTTCTGCTCCTACCGTGCAGAGCAGAGTAAGACAGGGCGCATGGGCGTGTGCCTGTACAGAATGTCTGCCGAGAAAAATGCGTAAGTACTGAGCGTGCGTAGAACTTACAGTTAACGTTAACTTAGAAGATTTAGAAAGTACGATAAGAAAATGCGTTAAGAAATGCTTCTTGTAACGCTAAATAATACGAAAAGAGTGAGTGAAGATGCTTAAGGATACCTTTACATTTCAAGGCCCGTTAGGGGAAATAGAATGTGTTGTAGAACCGAACCGCAGTGAGAATAATGCCGTTCTTGTTATGGCGCACGGCTTCCGCGGCAGCCGCGACAGTGGCGGCCGCGCTGCAGGAGTGGCGCAGCAGGCTGCTGCACACGCTGCCGTAGTGCGCTTTAACTTTACGGGTACGCAGATAATTTCGCGTCAGGTGGAGGAGCTGCGCGCCGTACTGGCGGAGGTACGCCGCAGACAGCCCGGCTGTAAGCTGTTTCTTTTGGGACGCAGCTTGGGCGGTGCAGCTTCCATCATAACGGCGGCGCAGGACGGAGCTCTTGCAGGCCTGATTCTGTGGGCAACGCCAAATAATCTGCGCTTTACCTTCCGCTATGTGATGACAGAGGACGAATATCGTCGTCTGGACAGCGGCGAAACGCTGCACTTTAACGATGAACGCGGCGAATGCGATTTGACACCGGATTTCCTGACGGACTTCGACCAATACGATTTGCCTGCGCTGCTGCAGAAGGCACAACCGTTGCCCGTGCTTGTGCTGCACTGCAGTGCGGATGAGGTGGTGCTGGCGGAGCAGGCGCAGCGCAACGCCGCAGCCATCGGCAATGCGGCTGAGCTGCATATCTTTGCAGGCGGCGACCATAGCTTTACGGAATACAGTGACGAAGCAGGCGCGTTGCTGAGCGATTGGCTGGGCAAACGCTTGAAATGCGGCGCTTGTTAGTTGTATAATATACTTGAGAAATTATATCCTTTTCTATGGGAGGAAAGAGCATGAAGAAATTGTTAATAATCTGCCTGATGCTGGTGTGCGCGCTGGTACTTACAGCCTGCGGTCAGGAAAAACAGGAGCAGGCACCGAAGGCAGAGCCTGCGACAGCGGTTTTCAACACGAGCATGGGAGATTTTGAGGTGAAGCTGGCAACAGACTATGCACCGGAAACGTCGAAGAATTTTATTACGCTGGCAGAAAAGGGCTTTTATAACGGTCTTGTTTTTCACCGTGTAATCGATAACTTTATGATTCAAGGCGGTGACCCTGCCGGCAACGGTACCGGTGGTCCCGGCTATACTATTAAGGATGAGTTCAGCAGTAAGCTGCTGCATGACGGCCCCGGTGTAATTTCCATGGCAAACCGTGGCCCGAATACCGGCGGCAGCCAGTTCTTTATCACCCTGCGTGAAACTAAATGGTTGGACGGCAAGCATGCTGTTTTCGGCAAGGTAAGCAAGGGCATGGATGTTGTTTATAAAATCGGCAAAACAGCAACAGATTCCAATGATAAACCGTTGGAGCCTGTAATCATTAAGAAGGTTACGATAGAAAAACGTTAACACCCCTTTTAAAACAGGTAGGAGGAAATTGCTTGGCTAGTGAAGAAGAAAAAATGCAAGGTATACTCGAAACTGTTGACCAGCAGGAAATGGTTGGCATTTGCGGACGTAATGATGAATTTCTGCGTTTAATCCGCAGTGCCTTTGACTGTACAATCGTCGCGCGCGGCAATCAGATTACCATGAGCGGATGCGCTGAAGAGGTGGCGCAGCTGGAACAGCTGCTGCAGGAGCTTCTGTTTTTGTACCGTCAGGGACTGCCGCTGACAACGCATGATGTGCGTTACAGCATGTATATGGTGAAGGCAGGAAATTTGGAAAGTCTGCATCGCATGTACGCTGATACGATTATCGTCAACAACCGCGGTCGTCAGGTAAAGGCTAAAACCCTGGGACAGTGGCAGTATGTGGAAACCATCCGCCATAACTATATAACCTTGGGTATCGGACCTGCAGGCACAGGTAAAACCTACCTGGCAGTGGCGCTGGCAGTAGCGGCGCTGAAGAAAAAAGAGGTAGAGCGTATTATCTTGACGCGTCCTGCGGTAGAAGCAGGCGAAAAGCTGGGCTTTTTGCCGGGTGATATGCAGGATAAGGTAGACCCGTATCTGCGTCCTCTTTATGACGGCCTGTATGATATGCTGGGCACGGAAACCTTCCAAAAGTATCTTACCAAGGGTACGATTGAGGTTGCACCGCTGGCATACATGCGCGGACGCACGCTGAATGACGCCTTCATCATTTTGGACGAGGCGCAGAATACTACGCCGGAGCAGATGAAGATGTTCCTGACGCGTTTCGGCTTTGGCAGCAAGATGGTTATTACCGGCGATATCACGCAAATAGATTTGCCGGGCGGCAAGAACAGCGGCCTGAAGGACGCTGCGCGTATTCTGGGAAATGTTCCGGGAATCGGCGTGATAAAGTTCAGCGAGCAGGATGTTGTGCGCCACGAAATCGTGGGTTCCATCATCAAGGCTTATGAGCGCTTTGAAAAACAAAAAGAAAAATATAACGGAGAAAAACAAGCATGATAATTAATTTGGAAAATGACCAGCAGAAGCTAGAGCTTTCCGCGCAGGTGCTGGAGCGCCTGCAGGAGGGCTTGCAGGCAGTAGCACGCTTGAATGAGCTGCCGGAGGAGTCCGAGGTTGATGTAACTATTGTCGACGATGAGGAAATCCATGCGCTGAACCGTGAGTATCGCGGTATGGATAAGCCTACCGACGTTTTGAGCTTTGCGCTGGATGAGGACTGCGAGGATGAAGATGAGCCGGAGCTGATCGGCGGACCGGAGGAGCATCTTTTCGGTGATATCATCATTTCGGCGGAAACCGCTCTGCGTCAGGCAGAGGAATACGGCCACGGCCTGGAGCGTGAAATGACGTATCTGGCAGTACACGGTATGTTCCATCTGTTGGGCTATGACCATATGACGGAGGAGGATAAGGCTGAAATGCGTGCGAAAGAGGAGGAAGCTCTGCGTGCGATTAACCTTTCCGAAGAATATTTTGACCATCCCACAGGCATTCATTGATGCTTAATGCTCAATAATTTATAACTAACCTGTAAAAAACATAGGAGGTGCTTTCCATGAAAGACGTAAAACTGAATGAATTATCCCCGGCTTGGCGCGAATTGTACGATGCAGCAGTTGCTGCCCGTAAGAATGCTTACATTCCTTATTCCAACTTTGCTGTAGGTGCGGCAGTACGCTGTGCCAACGGAAAAATCTACGGTGGCTGCAATGTGGAAAACGCTTCCTACGGACTTTGTGTCTGCGGTGAGCGTAACGCTATTTTCCACGCTGCATGCGCCGGTGAGCGTGAGATGACAGAGCTGTGCGTAGTTGCAGATACCTCCGGGCCCGTTTCTCCCTGCGGTGCCTGCAGACAGGTAATGCGCGAGTTTGGTATCCAGACCGTGATTTTGGCAAATATGAAGGGTGACTTTAAAATTACCACGGTAGAAGAGCTGCTGCCGTATGGTTTTGAATTATAATAACAGGAGCTGATTAAGATAAAGAAGGTAAACAACGAAGAAGCTAAACATTATGCCGGTTTTGTGGCTATGGTGGGCCGCCCGAACGTGGGCAAGTCCACTCTGACAAACAGTCTGATCGGTGAGAAAATCGCCATCATGTCCGACAGACCGCAAACTACCCGCAACAAGATTATGTGCATTATGAATACTGATAACGCACAGATTATGTTTCTTGATACGCCGGGAATCCATAAGCCGCAGCATAAGCTGGGCGAATACATGGTGCGCACGGCAGAAAGCACCCTGCAGGAGGTTGACGTTGTCCTCTTTGTAGTGGATGCAACCGAAAAACGCGGCGCAGGCGAGGATTATATTCTGAACCTGCTGCAGAAGGTAAAAACACCGGTTATTTTAGTAGTAAATAAAATTGACAAGCTGGCAGACAAGCAGAAGCTGTTCCAAATTATGGAAGGCTACAATAAGCTGTATAAGTTTGCCGCGATTGTACCTGTTTCCGCATTGAACGACAGCGAATTCCCCGGTCTGGTGCAGGAAATCACCAAGCATCTGCCGGAGGGTCCGGCGTATTTCCCGGAGGATATGATTACCGACCAGCCGGAGCGCGTGATTGCCGCTGAAATGATCCGTGAGAAGGTATTGCGCCTGACGCGTGATGAAATTCCCCATTCCGTAGCGGTTGAGGTTGACGAATTCAAGGAGCGCGACGAAGAAAACGTTTATATCAGAGCAACAATTTTTGTAGAGCGTGAATCGCAAAAGGGCATTGTTATCGGTGCTAAGGGCAGCCTGCTGAAGAAAATCGGCCAGCAGGCGCGTGCTGATATCGAAAACCTGCTGTACTGCAAGGTCTTTTTGGATTTATGGGTTAAGGTTAAGGCTGACTGGCGTAACAAGGATAAAGCCTTGAAGCAGCTTGGCTACAAGGAGTGAGGACTTATCAACTTTTTTCGGAAACTGATTGATTTCTGGCACAGGCTGCCGCTTGCCTGGTATTACCTGAAAACCGGTACCTGGCACAAGGAGGGCAGCGCCAGCAGTGAGGACGAGCTGCGTCAGCTGGTGAGCGCCAGTGAGCGTCATGGCCAGATTGACCATGTCGAGGGCAGCATGATCGGTAATGTTTTTGACTTTGCCGACCGTGTGGCGCGCGAGGTCATGGTGCCAAGACAGGATATGGTATGCCTGTTTTTGGATGATACGCTGGCAGAAAATATGGCTGTTGTGCGCAGCAGTCATCATACGCGCTATCCGCTCTGCATGGAGGACAAGGATCAGGTGGTGGGTACGCTGCATGTGCGCGACCTGCTGAAGATTAAGCCGGGGCAGACTACATTTGACCTGCGCCGTCTGATGCGTCCGATTGTCGTTATTCCGGAGGCTATGCCGGTGCCGAAGGCCTTGCACCTGATGCAGCAGCGTCATGTGCAGATGGTGCTTGTGGCAGATGAGTACGGTGGTACTGCAGGCCTGATTACGATGGAGGACCTCGTAGAGGAAATCGTCGGTGATATTCAGGACGAGCATGAAGCGCAGGAGCCGCCGGACGTGTTGCAGCTTCCCGATGGCAGGATTGAATTTGACGGCATGGTGCTGCTGGACGATGTGGCAGAGCAGCTGCCGATTGTATTTGATGATCCTGAGGAGGATACCATCGGCGGTTATGTATTCGGTTTGCTTGGGCGCAAGCCTGAGATTGGTGATGCTGTGGAAATTTCCGGCTACAGCTTCAAGGTACTGCGCACAGAGGGCTTTCGTGTAGTGCGCGTGCTGGCTACGAAGCTGCCGCAGGAGCAAAAGCAGAAGGAAGAACAACAGGATGAGTGAGTCGCAAAGGGAGCTTTTGGCAGATGATGCGCTTGTTTTACATGTAAAAAACTGGCAGACGGCTGATAAATATGCGGTCTGCTTTACGAAGGAGCATGGCAAGCTGCGCTTTATTGCTTATGGTGCCCGTTATGAAAAAAATATACATGGCAGATTGCTGCAGCCCTTTGCCAATCTGCATATTGAGGTGCAGCAAGGGCAGAAGATAGACAAGCTGCGCAGCTGTGAGCTTTTGCAGATGCCCAAGTCTATGGATATGCAGCAGATGGCTTATGCGGCGGTGGCGTCGGAGCTTACTGCCGTGCTGACGGAGGACAGAGTGCCGCAGCCGGAGCTTTATGAAATGCTGGGCGCTGCCCTGGCGGCGCTGATGCAGCGCAATCCGCGTCTGGTTGTTTTGTCCTATGCTATAAAATTGCTGGCGGCTACTGGCTTTGCGCCGCAGCTTACGCATTGCGTGCATTGCGGTGAGGCTGTGACGGCGCAGGAGGATGCGTGGTTCAGTCCGCTGCAGGGCGGGCTTATCTGCAGCAGCTGCAAAAGCAGCTATAACGGTGACGGGTTGGAGCCGTGCAGTGCGGAAGCACGCGAGCTGTGGCAGTGGCTGGCGCAGCTCGATTACGAGCAGCCGGCGCCCTTTAGGGTGCGAGGCGGTGCGCTCATGGAGCTGGAAAAAATTCTCTTCAAGTTTATCTTCTTTCAGACAGATAAGCCGTTGAACAGCTTAAACTTTTTGAGTCAGCTGCAGCTGTGAGGCTGCGGCGGAGGCGCTTAATTGAAGAACGTAAATAAAAAACGCTAAAGGCATGCGAAAGTCTTTAGCGTTTTTTACATGCAAAAAGTCCGCTCACATGGAGCGGACGGAGTAAAGGCTATCTTGGGTATTTTACGCAAATGCTTTGTTTGAAGCAAAATGCGGGAGAATTTTTACGTCAGAGAGGAAGTATCTTTATCCTCAACCTTCAGAAAGATTTTGTTGACGTACTGCTCGCAGTCGCAGGAGAACCAATGATTTTCCAGAGGCAGGATATAAATATTGCCAACAGGCTCCAAATCATTGGCCTGCAGAAAGTGTTCTATACGTTTGGACAGCTTTGCGGCGTTTTCGCAGAAGGTGCCGGAAAAAATGATTTCCAGATACAGGCCTGCTGGCAGCGTCATTTTGATGGACTGCCTGTGCTTGGTGGCACTGGTGACGCAGGAAAAATATGCCTGTGAACGTTGAAATTCATGCTTTTTAAAAAAGCTCTCCTGATCCAAAACCCAACCGGCATGATTAGGCAGTGCTCCCTTGTGATGCGCGCGTCTTTGCCCATGGCGGGCAAACTTGGTAATACGGCTTTTGCCGTCGTCACTTTCCGCAAGCGGCGTCAGACGCAGCAGACGGTCATTTTGCCAGCTGAGCGTCAGGTGGCGACATGTATTAAGCTCCTTGACGTGCATATCCTCCGTGATGCGTTCGATGGTGTCGCAGATTTCCTGATTGTTGTGGATGATTGCCTGACATTCCGCTGTTTTTTCCTGCAGCAGCTGCAGAAAATGCTCCTTGCTGCGGTCCTCCAGATATTTTTTGATATTGGCGATGCTGATATCCAGCGCACGCAGGTTGACAATTATCTCCAAATCCAGAAATTGCTGGATAGAATAATTGCGGTAGCCATTTTCACTGACAAAGTCCGGTGAAAGCAGGTTAACCTTGTCGTAGTAGAGCAATGACTGCTTAGATATATTAAAAATTGCTGCCAGCTCGCCGGCAGTAAAGTACTTTCGTTTGTCTTTATTAATCATAATTGTTCCTCATAAGCTTGACTATAATACTAGTATATAGTTTAATATTAAAAGGAGTAATATCACTTCTTTTTATCTAGTAAATTATATCATATTTTCCTTGCTAGTTGAATAGAAGTTTTTGAGTATAGGATGGAGGTCAATGTCTAATGAAAAAAATTGCGATTTATGGTAAGGGCGGTATCGGCAAGTCCACAACAACATCAAATCTGTCGGCTGCATTCAGTGAGGATGGTCTTAAGGTTTGCCAGATCGGCTGCGATCCGAAAAATGATTCTACCAGACTTTTGCTGGGACGTATCTGCAGTCAGACTGTGCTTGATATGGTGCGCGATAATGATGAGGTTGCGGCAGAGGATATTGTCCATACTGGCTATAACGGCATTAAATGCGTAGAGGCCGGCGGTCCAGAGCCCGGTGTAGGCTGTGCAGGCCGTGGTATTATTGTGGCTTTGGAAAAGCTACGTTCGCTGGAGGTGCTGACGGACGAGGACCTGATTATGTATGACGTTTTAGGTGACGTAGTATGCGGCGGCTTTGCCGTGCCTATCCGCGAGGGCTATGCAACCGATATATATATTGTTTCTTCCGGCGAGCTGATGAGCCTGTATGCTGCCAACAATATCGCCAAGGGCGTTAAACGCTTTGCTATGCGCGGCGGTGTGCGTTTGGGCGGTATCATTGGCAACGGTCGTAATACACCTAACGAACAGCAGCTGCTGCAGGAATTCGCCAAACGCCTGCACACTCAGCTGATTGCCTTTATTCCGCGTGACGTAATCGTCAACAAGGCGGAAAACAATCGCCAGACAGTGCTGCAGTATGCACCGGAAAGTGCACAGGCTGAGGTTTACCGCAAGCTGGCGCATGATATCTGGCATAATGAAAACATGGCTATTCCTACGCCGATGAGCTTTGAGGAGCTTGAAAAGCTGGTGGCCGAATATGGCAATTAAAACAAGACGCTTTTACAGTGCACGCAAAAGCTGCAGCTGCAGTATGCCGGGCGTATGGCGCGCTGTTGCCTACATGAACGGCGCTGTGGTAGTTTTTCACAGCCCGCGTGCCTGTGCTCATGTAGCACGCACGATGGATATCAATTCCCAATACCGCACGCTTTCCGAGAATGAACGTGAGCAATGGGGCTCCGTGCCGCTGCTCAGCAGCCAGATGCAGGAAAAGGACGCAATTTTCGGCGGTGTGGTGCGTTTGGAAAAATGTTTGCGCTTTGCTATTGAAACATATAAACCCAAGTGTCTGATGATTGCCAATTCCTGCGTTGCCGGTGTTATCGGTGACGATGTGGAATCCGTGGCGCGCGAGGTAGAGGAGGAATACAATGTTCCTATCCTTACTGTGGAATGCTGCGGCTTTTTGGGTGCGGAATATTATGACGGCTATTTTGAAATTACGCAGAAGCTGTTGGAACGCTTTGTGAAGCCTTGCGCCAAGCAAAAGGACAGTGTATTGCTTTTAGGTGATAACGGCGGCCCGTGGGGCCATTATGCGAAAGAAGTTACGCGGATTCTGCAGGAGTTCGGCGTAGAGGTCATCGGTCAGTTCCCCGGCTATATGGCTATGGATGAGCTGGAAAAGGTGGCGTCTGCCGAATATGCTGTGGTGCTTGGCGGCCGCGGTCAGACGCATATCGGCTTGCGTAAGGTTGCAGAGCAGCTGCAGGAAAAATACGGCACACATTATCTGGCCGATATTTATCCTGTCGGCTGGCAGGAAACGCAGGACTGGATTATCAGCATCGGCCGTATGCTGGGGCGTGAGCAGTTGGCACAGCAGGTGCTGAAGCTGGAGCAGCAACGCTTAGATGAGCAGCTGCAGCATTTTTTGCCGGTGACGGAAGGCAAGAAAACAGTGCTGTGCATCGGCCGTATTCTGAGATATTTTCATCCGGGGAATATCCTGCAGACTATCAGGCTTTTGCGCTTGAATCTTACAGGCATTATTCTCTTGGATTCTTATGACGGTGATGAGCGCGAAGCGATGCTGAAGGTTGTGCAGGAAAACAGCGATGTGCCTGTATATACTACGGCGGAGGGTGAAAAGCTGGTAGCAGATGCAGACATTGTGCTGACAACGCATGAGCTGCAGAATAAGGAGGCACGCCAGATTTTCCTGCCGATGCTGCCGCAGGTTGCCGTTGCCGGTGAGGTCAAGATGATGCAGGGAATCTATCAGAGCCTGTGCAGCAGGCTGAAGGGAGGCGTGCGCTATGTCTGAAAAGCAAGGTTGGGGCAATATCTGCGAGCGTGTGGATACCTGTGCGCTGACAGGTGCAGGAGCCTTTTTTGCTGCTATTGATAAGAGTGAGGTTTTGATTAACGGACCGTTGTGGTGTTATTTTTATGCTTTACGCCATCTGGAAAAGGCGCGTCCCGATATGTATACGCGCTTTTACGGCTCACAGCCTGATAATAACGCTGTTATTTACGGTTCCGAGGAATATGTGACGCAGGAACTGCGGCGCATGCTGGAGGATGGTCATAAGCCTTCGGTACTGCTTTTGGAAAGCAGCTGCTCGCTGAGCTTAATCGGTGATGATTTGGCAGGCATGGCACGCAAGCTGGAGCTGCCGTTCCCAGTGGTTACATTGGACAGCGGCGGTATGGTCGGCGGCTTTGCCGAAGGCTACGCCAAGGTTGCCAAGAAGCTGTTTGCGCAGCTGTTGCCGCAGACTGTGACAGCAAAGCCCTTGGCTGTCAATATTTTAGGACAATCGGAATTTTATCTGCAGGGTGCTGCCGATACGCGGGAATTAAAACGCTTACTGCAGCTGGCAGGCTATGAGGTGCTTTGTACTCCCGGCTGCGAATGCACGTTGGAGGAGCTGCAGAAGCTTCCGGAGGCTTCGCTGAACATTGTTACGAATGCGGAGCTGGGGTTGCCGCTTGCCGAATATCTGCAGAAGCAATACGGCACGCCGTATATTTTTGCCGGACTGCCTTATGGTGTGCAGGGAACGCTGCGCTGGCTGCAGCAGATAAATGCGCAGCTGCCTGCTCCTGCGTTGGACAAGGTGACGGCAGAAGCACAGGCGCAGGATAATTATTTGCTTAGCCGCAATAATGAAGCTATTGCGCTTTGGGGCAGCATGTGGTTTGATAACGTGCTCGTCAGCGCGCCTGCGACGCAGGCGCTGTGCCTCGCACAGACGCTGCGCACCGAATGGACCGATATCGGCAGGCTGACTGTTATCTGCCAGCAACCGCTCAAAGATGCGCCTGCCTGCGACACTGCAGAGGCGATTTATACTGTTGGTGTGGACGATGCTGCCATCAGCGAATATTTTAAAACCTGTGACAATGTACTGCTGCTGACGAGCAGCAGCGAAAGCTCGGTTCTTTATCGCAGAAAGCAGTGCAGCTTTGATGCCTGCAATATCTGCTATCCTACGAATGATGAGGTGTTTATTACCAAGCAGCCGATGGTAGGCCTGCAGGGCAGTGCTTACATGCTGGAGCGACTGTGGAATTGCTTTATCTGCAGGAAAAAGAATAAAGTAGAGTAGGTAGTCTATGAAAAAGCTATTGATGATTATAAGCCTGTTGCTTTTGGTATTTACTGCAGGATGCAGTAAGCAGCAGGCTGCCGATGTTCCTGCTTCGCCGGCGGCGGATATGGCCTATAGCGTTACGGACGATGCCGGAAGGACGCTGCACTTTGAGCATAAGCCGCAGCGGATAGTTTCGCTCACCTACGGTACGGATGAAATTCTTACCGATTTGGTTGATATCAAACGTATTATGGCCTACAGCCGTTGGGCAGGCGACAGCGAAATCAGCTTTATTACCAAGGAGCAGGCCTATACTGTAGGACGCAAGGTGCCGGAAAATACCGAAGCTGTTTACGCATTGCAGCCTGACCTTGTTGTTGTTTCGACTGCTACTTCAAGTGATTTGGTACGCAGTCTGGAGGGGTTGGGCGTGCCTGTGTATATAGCGCGCAGTCCGCATAATTACAAGGAGATGTGCGACAAAATCCGCGGTATAGCTGCAGCGGTAGGCGAAAAGCAGCAGGGGGAGCTGATGGTGCAGAAGATGGATACGCACCTGCAGCAGCTGCAAAAACGCTTGCGGCGGATTCCGTCAAGCGAAAGGCGAGTTGCCGTAGCCTTTAATTTTACCTCTGCCATGGGGCGGAGGGGCGATTTGCTCGACAGTATGCTGACGATGGCGCATGTAATCAACGGCGCGGCCATTGTTGCCGATGAAAACAAGAGTGAGCATGGTATGCCTGCTATCAGCAAGGAACAGGTGGTACGCATAAATCCGGATATTTTTATGCTGCCGACCTGGAATTATAACAATAAACAGGATGTGCAGGGTTATGCTTATGCCGTAATGAATGACCCTGCTTATCGCGATGTTAAGGCTGTACGCAACAAGCAGATTAAGTTTGTTTCGGACAAATACCGCTATGTTGCCAGCCAGCATATTGTCGATGCTATTGAAAACATTGCGCATGCTGTATATCCGGAAATTTTTTGAGGAAGTGTGTTTGTAGATGATTATTAAACGTGAACGGAGTCCATTGGCTATTATTCTTTTAGCAGTTCTCTTAGTTGTTATTGCCTGTGTATCTCTGACCTTCGGCCAGATAGATGTGCCTGTGGGAAAAGCGTTGGCAGTTATCGGCTCTCAGCTGAATCTGCCGGGCTTTACCGAGGCTGATTATAGCAGAGAGCAGCTTGCTGTTATCTGGTATATCCGCCTGCCGCGTATGCTGGTAGGTGTGCTTGTAGGTGCGGCGCTGGGGATTTCCGGCGCTGTAATGCAGGGCATCTTCAGCAACCCGTTGGCAGATCCCGGTCTTATCGGTATCTCCTCCGGTGCTGCTACCGGTGCTGTGCTTTCTATTGCTTTAGGTGCTGCCTCCGGCAGCATGTTTGCTATGCCGGCCTTTGCCTTTTGCGGCAGTATCTGTGCTGTGTGCCTGACGGTATTTTTGGCAATGCGCAACGGCAAAATTCCTGTTATGACGCTGCTTTTGGCAGGCGTTGCCGTGGGTATGCTTTTGGGTGCCATTACCTCCGGTCTGCTCACCTTTATGAACGAGCAGAAGCTGCAGCAATATCTTTTCTGGATGGTCGGCGGTCTTGATTACCGTCGCTGGGAGCACGTATATCTGGCAGTCGGACCTGTGCTGTGCGGCATTGTAATTATGTGCATGCTGGCACGTCACCTGAACATTCTGGTGCTGGGCGAAACGGAAGCCAAAGCTGTTGGTATGCCTGTTACCGCATTCCGCATGGGTCTGCTTTTCGTAGCAGCTATGACTACTGCTACCTCCGTTTGCGTCAGCGGTAATATCGGGTTTGTCGGCCTGGTTATTCCGCATATGATGCGTATGCTGATTGGTCCTGACCATCGTGTACTCTTGCCTGCCAGCGCACTTGGCGGCGCAGCCTTTTTGGTATTCTGCGATTCGCTGGGACGCATTATTATGCCGCCGGCAGAGGTGCGTGTAGGTATTATGACAGCGTTCTTAGGTACGCCGTATTTCCTGTATCTGCTGCGCAGAATGCAGAAGCAGTTCTTTTAAGATGAGGTGGAAATTATGAAGGTTATTTTCTTGACGAATGTTATTCGCCGCATGGGTATGATGCAGCAGACTATGGAAAAGCTGCAGCAGGAAGGCAAGCTGGATAATGCCTGCGCCTGCCGTTGGATTACCGATGCGACGGTTTGGGAGGATAAATGGCACAAGGAGCTGTCAAGCTCCAAGCTGGTACTTATGAAATGGATGGGTACAGGTCTGGATACACCGTTTCTGCAGCGCTGCGTCAGCCTGCTGAAGCAGCTGCGCCTGCCCTTTTATATTGATGCTGCCGGCAGCAAGGAGGGCGAGCTGGCACAGGGACTGACACCTGAGCAGCTTGCTGTTATCAAAAAATATTGCATGTTCGGCGGCGAAATCAATTATAGCAATCTGTGGTTATATCTGCAGCAGCTGCTGCAGGGTGAGACTATTACAGTCGATGAGCCTAACCCGATTCACTGGTGCGGTATTTATCACCCGCGGGCGAAAAAGGTATATACCGATTTAGCGGAATACCAGCGTGATTTTTGCGTCAGCGGCCGTCCGACAGCGGGCATTCTTTTTTACCGCGACGAATGGGTGTGGGGCGATTTGACCTACCAGACTGCGATGATAGAAGAGCTTGAAGCACAGGGCGTTAACGCTGTCTGCGTTTTCAGCAACGGTATGCCAGTGGAGGAAATGGGCATGCCCAGCCTGACGCAGGTTTTCAACAGCTTTTTCTGCACTGCGGACGGTGTACCGGCAATTGACGTGCTGCTGAACGTGATGAAGTTTTCCATGACTACCGGCGGTTCGATTAATCTTGATTATCTTAAAAAGCTTAACGTACCTGTTTTGGCTGCTTATACTACGATTGCACCCTTTGAGGAATGGAAGGACAGCTTTGAGGGCATGAATGCCATGGAGGTTTCCATCAGCGTTTCCTTGCCGGAATTTGATGGCATTATCCATGGTGTGCCTATAGCGCATAAAAAGATTCTGGAAAACGGCGATGTCCGCTATCTGCCTAATATGGAGCGTGTAAAGCGCATGGCCTCCAAGGCGAAGAAGTGGGCGATGTTGCGCCACAAGGCCAACAGCGAGAAGAAAATCGCTATTATCTTCCATAACTATCCGCCGCGTAATTCCAATATCGGCAGTGCTATCGGCCTTGATACAATCGAAAGCATCCGTCGCGTGCTGGCTGCTATGCGCGAGCGTGGCTATAAGGTAGATTGGATTCCTGAGGATACGAAGGAATTCATCAAACAGCTGACGGCTAATGCCACCAACGACCGCAGTATGCTGACGGAAAAGCAGGTTGATGCTGCCTATAAGCTGAAGGGAGCAGAATATAAAGAATTCTTTGCATTGATGGATAAAAAGGTGCAGGAGCAGCTGGTGAAGGACTGGGGCGAAGCGCCGGGTTCTGTTATGGAATATGACGGCGATATCCTGGTACCGGGAACGATGAACGGCAATGTTTTTGTAACCGTGCAGCCGCCGCGTGGCTTTGGCGAGGACCCGGAAAAAATCTACCACGATCCTTACGTTGCACCGACGCATCAATATCTGGCCTTCTACCGTTGGGTACGCGATGTGTGGCAGGCAGACGCTGTTGCGCATATCGGTACGCATGGCAGCCTGGAATGGCTGCCGGGTAAGAACGCCGGCCTTGATTGCAGCTGCTACCCAGATTTGGCGCTGGGAGATTTGCCGAACATTTATCCTTATAACATCACTATTACGGGCGAGGGTATTCAGGCGAAGCGCCGTGGCGCTGCCTGCCTGATTGAGCATCTTCCTGCACCGCAGACACAAGCGGGAGTGTACGACGAGCTGGAGGAGCTGGAAAAGCTCATGGACGAATACGTGCACTTCAGCAGCACGCAGCCGGATAATCTGCCGCGCTTGCAGGAGCTGGTGCTGGCGAAGGTTGCCGAGGCCAACCTGCAGGACGAGGTTACTTATGATGAGGAGAAACCCTTTGACGAATACGTGATGAATCTGCATAATTACATTACGGATTTGAAGAATATGGAGGTGCACACAGGCCTGCATATTATGGGACAGCCGCCGGAGGATCAGCAGCTGGAGGATTATCTGTGGCTGCTGCTGCGTCTTGATAACGGCAATATCCCCAGCCTGACGCAAGCAATAGCAGCGCTGTATGGCTTTGATTATTACTATCTGCTGGAAAACAGCAGCCTGATATACGAACCGCTGAATATCACCTATGGTATGCTAATCGACCGTATCGCCAATCAGTGCCGCGAGCTGATTAGCTGCCTGCAGCAGCGTGACTTTGTCAAGGAAGCGGTTGCCGATGCTCTGCAGCTGCCCTGGGTGCAGCAGGCACCTGCGGAAAGCAGAGAAAAGCTGGAAGTGGTCTGCAACTATATTGTAGATACACTTTACCCCAATCTGCTTTTGACGAAGCAGGAAATTACCAATATGCTGCGTGGTTTTGAGGGCAAATATATCGAGCCTGGTCCTAGTGGTGCGCCCTCCAGCGGCGGCGCCGATTTGTTGCCGACAGGCCGCAACTTCTACGGCGTAGACCCGCGCTGCCTGCCGACACCGGCGGCATGGGAAATCGGTCAAACGTTGGGCGACCAGGTTGTAGAACGCTTTATTGCGGAAGAAGGTCATTATCCCGAAAATATCGGTATGGTGTTTTGGTCCGGTGCAAACATGCGCAGCCACGGACAGTGCATTGCCGAATTCCTCTATCTGATGGGCATCCGTCCCAAGTACCAGAGCGGCAGCCTGCGTGTTAACGGTCTGGAGGTTATTCCGCTGATGGAGCTTAAGCGTCCGCGTATTGACGTTACGGCGCGTATCAGCGGCCTTTTCCGCGACACTATGCCTGCAGTAATGCAGGTAATGGACAAGGCGGTGCTTTTGGCAGCGGAGCAGGATGAGCCTGATGATTTAAACTTTGTACGCAAGCATATTCAGGAGGATACCAGGGAGCTGGAGCAGCAGGAGGGCATGGAGCACGATGCTGCATGGCGTCAGGCGGCCTTCCGCGTCTTCGGCGATGCACAGGGAACCTATGGCGCAGGCGTTGCGGCGCTGTTGGAAAGCAAAAATTGGGAAACTATTGATGATATTGCCGATGTTTATGTGCGCTGGGGCGGTCATGCCTACGGCGGCAAAACCAAGGGCAAATTTCTGCCGCAGCAGTTCCGCAAGCGTATGGGCAGTTTGGATATTACGATTAAAAACGAGGATAACCACGAAACCAATATGCTCAGCAGTGATGACTACAATGCTTATCATGGTGGCATGATTGCAGCAGTACGTTCGATTAAGGGTAGTGCGCCGCGTTCCTACTGCGGCGATAGCACTGACAGGACGCGTGTGACGATGCACAGCGTACAGGAGGAGGCTAAGCGCTTGTTCCGCAGCGAGGCCATTAATCCCAAGTTTATCAAGGGCATGATGCAGCATGGCTATAAGGGCGCTGCCGATATGGCCAACATGATTGCGCACAGCTTCCAGTGGGATGCGACGAGTGCTGTTATGGAAGACTGGATGTACGAAAAATATGCCGAAAAATACACCTTCGACTCGGTGGTGCAGGAGTGGCTGCGTGATGTGAACCCCTGGGCGCTGCAGCGTATGACGGAAATTCTGTTGGAGGCAGAGCAGCGTGGACTGTGGCAGGCTAAGCCGGAAACCAAGGAGGAGCTGCAAAAGCTTTATCTGGATATGGAAGGCGAGCTGGAGGACAGAGCAGATGAGCATTAAAATGTTAGTGCTGAGCCTGACCGGCCAGTGTAACTTTGCCTGCCGTTACTGCTATGCTGCAGGACATGACCGCAGTATGATGTCACCGGAAACGGCGCTGGCAGCAGTTAAGCTGGCAGCAACCAGCGGTGAACGCTTTGTTATTCAGTTCAGCGGCGGCGAGCCGCTGCTGAACTTTGATTGCCTGAAGGCAGTGGTAGATTATGTGCATCAGGAAAAGCTGCCTGCCCTACTGCAGCTGCAGACTAACGGCTCTTTGCTTACTGATAAGATTGCCAAGTATCTCTATAAAAATAAGGTTGCTATCGGCGTGAGCCTTGACGGCAGACCGGCGGTCAATGACAAGCTAAGGCTGAAAAAGAATGGCTACGGTGCAACCGGCGAAATCCTCAAAGGCGTTGAGGTTTTGCGCCGCAATAACATTGCCTGTGGCGTGACCTGTGTGGTCACATCAGAAAACGTAGAAACGTTGGAAGGTATTGTGGATTTTGCCTACTTTTTGGGTAACATCCGTAAAATCGGCTTTGACATCCTGCGCGGACAGGGACGCGGACGCAATCTGCAGCCGCCAACGCCTGCAGCGATGCAGCAGGCTATGCAGCGTGTTTTTGCGCGCTGCGATGAGCTGGCGAAGCTCACAGGAATGCGCATAGCGATTGCGCAGCAGGAGCGGGCGCAGATTTTGTGTAAGGATTGCAGTCTGACCTTCGGTCATTGCTATGCTATGAACGGTGAAGCAGCCTTTGTAGATGCCAAGGGCGATATTTACGCCTGCTCCTCGCTGGTAGGCAATGCGGATTTTTACCTTGGTAATGTATATAACGGCTTAGAGCCTGCTTTGGTAGAAAAAACTAAGCAGGTGATTGCTGAGTCTATGGACTTTTGCCGCCAATGCGACGATTTTAAACTGTGCGGCGGCGGTTGCTTCGCGCGTTGGTATGGCCTGGAGGACAAGTTTGCCTATGGTGCGGAATGCAGCATGAAGCGGGAAGCGATAAAACGCATACAAAAGTAAAAAAACGTCAGCATCGGGTACGTAACAATCAAATCCGATTTGCTGACGTTTCTTTTTCTTAAAACTAACATGCTTCATGTTAGTTTTGACATGGAATTATGCTTTTCTACATGCTTTTTTTATATATTAAAGCTTGTTTAGAGCATCTTTAGCTTGACTATATTCTTAGTATATACAATAAAATAGAAAAAATGATTGTTTAGAATTTTCGGAGGCAATGGAATGAAAATTGCTTTATGTCATTTAGAGCTCAGCTGCGGTCCGCAGGAGCGCAATATGCAGATATTGGAGCAGGCAGTGCGTATTGCTGCAGAGCAGGGCGCAGACTGGGTATTAACACCTGAGGTGGCAGTACAGGGATATTATTTTTATCGTATAGATGAAAATGCTGTGGTAGCACCCCAACCGTCACCTGAATTGGAGCCATTGCGTAATTTATGCCGTGAATACGGCATTACCCTCTTTTTAGGCTGCGGCGAATATGATGCTGCCTGTGATAAAAGCTTCAACAGCTGTTTGGTTTTCGGACCTGATGGTGAAATCATCGGCCGTCACCGCAAGCTCTTTGGCGAGTGCATGGCATCCGAGGCCTGGGCGCGCAAGGGTGACAGCTTTACCGTGCTTCCCTGCAGCGGTCTGCAGACAGGAGTGCTGGTATGTGCAGATTTGTGGTTCCCAGAATATTACGAGGGGACGAAGGCGCAGGGAGCAGAAATAATAGTTGATGTAGCTGCCTGGCCGCCGACACAGGTGTGCGGTAATCCACTTCCCGCCTGGCTGCATGCATCTAAGGTAACTGATGTGACGATAATTGTCTGCAATCAGACCGGTTCCCCGCAGTGGATGGATATGAATGTGGGGCAGAGCGTGGTTATTGACCAGGGTGAGCTGAAGCTGGCGTACAGCGGTGAGCCTGCGGTGCTGCTTTTTGATTATGATGCAGATGCCAAGCGTGTGCAGTCGATTGCCTATGATGTTCATTATTAAAGTAAGTAAATAAATACTCGCGATGAAATAATACCACTGTTTTGCCATTGGCGAGTGAAAAATGAATGGCTAAGTTAACAGTTAAATATAGATAAAAGAAGCTAGCTTTGCCGTGCGTCTGTCTTGAAAGTATAGAGGCGTATGGTATGCTATAAAAATTTTTTAAAGGTGGGTTTAGAGTATGAAAAAGGTTCAAAGCTTACGTAATGCTGTAATGGTGTCCTTGCTTGCAGGTACAACTGTAGTATGGGGGGGCACAACGTTTGCAGCAGAGAATTTGCAGGAGTTCGCGCTGGAGGATATGGTAGTAACTGCTACCAGAACCGAAAGCAAAATGGTTGATGTTCCGGTAAATACAACTGTAATTTCTGCTGAGAAAATCGCTGACAGACATTATCTGGATGTGGCAGATGCGCTGAAGGATGTGCCGGGCGCTACAGTACTGGATACCGGTGTTGGCGCTGGTGAAAAGAAAGTAGTTTTAAATGGCGATGACCGTGTTTTAGTATTAGTAGATGGCAAGAGAGTCAATTTTGATATGGGAGCAGCATCAGGTAGAAGCAGCTACGATTTGAAAATGTTGCCGGATGTCAGTCTTATTGAACGTGTTGAAATAATTAAAGGTCATGGCGGTGCGCTTTACGGTAGTGATGCTGTAGGCGGTGTAGTTAATATTATCACCAAGAAGATGAATCACAGCTATGGTAAGGTTTCTATGGGCTTTGGCTCTCATCAGGCACGCGATGCTAAGGCTATGTACACTATTAAAGAAGGCAAGACCGGTGTTATGGTTGCAGCTTCTAAATATAAGCAAGGCTATTATAAGTATAAAGATGTAGCTGATAAAACTACAAAACGCTGGAATATGGATTCTGATTATGAAAATGAAAAGGTTTCCTTGAAGCTTGCGCAAGAATTGACAGATACCAGTAATTTGGAATTTGACTATAATTATACTAAAACTGACGGTAATGTACCTTATGGCTATGCTACTACTCAATCTGACAAGAAAACTAATAATTTTGGCTTGAAATATGATTGGCTCTTGAACGATAAGGATGCCGGTTATGTTCAGTTATATTACAATAAATATAAATTCTTGAGCTATAGCACTATTGAAGAAAAAGATAAAGGGTTTGAAGTACAGCAAGCTGTTACCACTTCTGATAATAATAAATTGGTAGTAGGTGCGTCTTACCGCAATGCCGAAGCTTCTAATGATGGCAGAAATTATGCTGCAAAATATAATGAAAAAATCAACAATAAAGCTATTTTTGTAAGTGACCAATGGGAATTTACACCTAGCTGGACTTTGGATACTGGTGTGCGTTATGATAAGCATAGTACCGCAGGCAGCAAAACCACATGGAGTGCAGGACTGAACAAGAAATTTGACGAAAACAGTCATGCGTACTTTAACTGGGGACAGGTTTTCAAGGCACCTACATTAGATGACTTGTATTATAATGCTTCTGGAATGTATGGTAACCCTAACTTGAAAGCAGAAAAAGGTGATACCTGGACTGTTGGCTATGGAACTAGAATTGCTGATAAGACTGATGTTAATATCAGTTACTTCCAAAGTGATTTAGAAGATGCAATTAAGTGGGTATATATTGGAAATTCTAAATCTGAAGCACGTAATATAGATCATCAGAAAAAGAATGGTATAGAGATTAGTGTTAATCATGAACTCAATAATAATTGGGATTTGGAAGCTTCTTATACCCATGTGCGCGTAAGAAACGATAACAATGATGGTAATGGCTATGTACGTGATACAAGCTATCTTCCTAATATGTATCGTTTTGGTGTTCGCTATCACGATGACCTGTGGAATGCTGATTTGTTCCTGCGTGGCGGCAGCGGTGCGGATACATCTGGTTATTTGTATTATGGTAGTTATAATCAAAAATACGTGGACAGCAATTATGTTACCTTGGATATGTCAGTATCTTACAAAGCATCTAAGGATTTATCCTTCTATGCTAAAGGATATAACCTGTTGAACAAAGCATATGCTGAATCTGCTGGAGCTGTAAATTATGCATACTCCTATCCTGCACAAGGCAGACGCTTCATCATCGGCGCAGAATACACCTTCTAACGACATAACAGTTTAACCCTTAAGGCGGCGCTTGGCGCCGCCTTTTTGTATATGGGAAGAACATTCTCTTCAATCCCTCTTGACTATCATAGCGCTATATGCTTTATAATATAAGTTACTGTATTATCGGCATTACTGCATATGAGTCAATACTGCTGAAATAAAATGATGAGAATTGAGGCATGAAGCATGAAGAAATTTTTTTGTTTACTGCTGTTGCTGCTGCTTTTAGTCACAGGCTGCGGACAAGGCAGCGGCGGAAAAGACGCTGCCGCAGGCGGCAGCTATACTGTGACAGACGAGCATGGAACAGTGACTACGTTCAAGCAGGCACCGCAAAAGGTACTGACGCTGGCACTCAGCAGCGATGGCATAATCATGGGCCTGGGTATGGAAGATAAATTGGTTGCCGTCAATTATCTGGCCGATGATTCGGTAAGCTCTAACCTTGTAGAGCAGGCTAAAAAAATTCAGCACAAAATCAAAAATCCTTCGGCCGAAGAGGTGCTGGCGCTGAAGCCTGACGTGGTCTTTGCCTACGATTGGAGCGACATGAACCGTGTCGAAAATTTGCGCAATCTGGGCATGAACGTCATCGTACTGAAAGGACCGGCGACTATTGAGGATATCAAGCAAAACGTGCGCACTATCGCCAAAGCCATGCACGCCGACAGTAAGGGAGAAGAGCTGGTGAAGCTGATGGACAGCAGACTGGCGCAGGTGAAGCAGCAGGTAGCGGCGCTCAGGCTGCAGCAGCCGAAGAAAATCGTCCTTGTTTCGCTGATGAGCTCCTACGGCGGCAAGGGCTGCATTTTTGACGATATGCGTAAGGAAGCAGGCGTTATCAACGGCGTTTCGACTGCAGGAATCAAAAACGGCCAGCAGGTTACTAAGGAAATGCTGGTGAAGATTGATCCGGATTTGCTGATAATGCCGGTGTATAACGACCATGGCAATTTTGATATCAAAAAATATAATCAGAAATTTTTAGAGGACCCGTCGCTGCAGACCATGCACGCCATCAAAAGCAAGCAGCTTTTTTATCCGAATGAAGGCTATATCTACAACTGCTCGCAGGACGTTGTCTTCGGCGTACAGGAAATCGCCCATGCTGCCTACGGCGAAGCCTTTGCTATGCAGGGGGCACAGCATTTAAGAGTGAAGTAGAAAGAGCATAGTTATGAAATACTTTAAGTAATAAGATTAAAATTAGTCTGATAACCGACTACATGAAGTTAGGTATAAAAACTAAATTCAGGTGGTCGGTTTTTATTTTCTGTAATTTTTTCACTAAACCGCTTGCGTGTATACCTAGTAGACACTGTATAATTAGATACATATTTTATTGATAGTTCTTTTTAATAAATGGAGGAATATAAATGAAACGTACTGCTGTGTATCCTTTTACTGCGATTGTAGGACAGGAGGAAATGAAGCTGTCCCTGATTTTGAACGTTATCAATCCTGCTTTGGGCGGTGTTTTAATTAAAGGTGAAAAGGGCACGGCAAAATCTACTGCTGTACGCGCTCTCGCCGAGCTGCTGCCGCCGATGGCGGCCGTGCACGGCTGTCATTTTCACTGTGACCCGCACAGCAGCCAGCTGTGCGATGACTGTACTGCTAAGCTGCAGGCAGAGGGCACCTTGCCGGAGGAAACCATCAACATGCGCGTAGTTGAACTGCCTGTCAGCGCAACCGAGGATCGCGTTGTTGGCACCTTGGACATTGAGCATGCGATTAAGCATGGTGAGAAGAAGTTTGAACCAGGTATTTTGGCGCAGGCTAACCGCAATATTTTATATGTAGACGAAATCAACCTGTTGGATGACCATGTTGTAGACGTTCTGCTGGACGCCGCTGCCATGGGCGTAAACACCGTTGAACGCGAGGGCGTTTCCTATTCCCATCCCGCACGCTTTGTGCTGGTAGGCACTATGAACCCCGAAGAGGGTGACATCCGCCCGCAGCTTTTGGACCGCTTTGGTCTGAGCGTTGTCGTGACTGGCGAGCATGACCCGCTGCAGCGCGTAGAGGTAATCAAGCGCCGTCTGGCTTATGAAAACGATGCTGAAAGCTTCATTGCAGGCTATAAGGAAGCACAGGAGGAGCTGGCAGAAAAAATTATCGCTGCCGGCAAGCTGCTGCCGGAGGTAACTATTGATGACAAGCTGCTGGAAACTGTGGCTAAGATGTCGGTAGAACTGGGCGTAGACGGCCACCGTGCGGATATTACTGTTATCAAGACAGCGCTGACCTTGGCTGCCTTCAACGGCCGCAAGCAGGCTAACCTTGATGATTTGAAGGAAGCAGCTAAGCTGGTGCTGCCGCACCGTATGCGCCGCCGTCCGTTTGAAGAGGGCGAGCTGGATTGGAATAAAGTAGAAAGCTTTTTGGCTGCCGAAGCCTAAGGAGCGTTGACTATGCTTAAAGATAATCTTTATCCCTTTACTGCGGTTGTGGGGCAGGAGGAGGCTAAAAAGGCCTTGCTCATTGCTCTGGTCAACTGCAGAGCAGGCGGCCTGCTCATAGGCGGTGCCAAGGGTACGGCAAAATCCGTGCTGGCCCGCAGTGTGCAGAGCCTTGTCGGTTCGCAAAAAATGCTGACATTGCCGCTGAACGTAACAGAGGATATGCTTTTTGGCAGCATTGACCTGGAGGCTGCTGTGAGCTTGGGCGAAAAACGCTTTTCACCGGGAATTTTGGCGCGTGCTACGGATAACATTCTTTATATTGATGAAGCAAACCTGCTGCGTCAGGAGCTGCTGACAGCAGCGCTGGATGCCAACAGTGCAGGTGTCAACAATGTAGAGCGTGACGGCATCAGCTGTAGCCATGAGGTGCGCACGACCGTCATTGCTACCATGAATCCGGAGGAGGGCACTCTGCCCGGACATATCTTAGATCGCTTCGGCATGTACGCTGATATGCAGGCGCTGCAGGATATTGCGCAGCGCGTGGAGGTTATCCGACGTACCTTGGCATATAGTAACAATACCCTTGCTTTTTGTGCGCAATATGCAGAAGAAACCGCTGCTCTGGCAGCGAAGGTTAAGGCAGCGCGTGAGCTGCTGCCGCAGGTAGAGGTGAGCGACGCGATGCTGATGCTTGCCGCTCAGCTGTGCTCACAGGCCTTCTGCGCCGGTCATCGTGCGGAAATTTATCTGCTGGAGGCTGCGCGTGCTATCGCTGCCATGGCGGGGCGCGCTTACGTGCTGCCGAAGGATGTGGAGGAGGCCGCACAGTTCGTGCTGCCGCACCGTATGCGCAAGCCGCCCGAGCAGCAGCCTGAGGAGCAGGAGCAACAGGACGATAACCAAAACGAAGATGAAAATGAGCAGGATAACGAAGATAATCCTGACGATGATAATAACGACGATGACAACGAAGATAACCAGCTGCCGCCACCACCGCCATTGGATAACGGCGATGATGACGAAGATGACGATGCTTCTGACGATGAGGATGAGGACGACGAAAGCGACGAGGACGAGCAGCAGCAGGAGCGTAATAATAACAACCTGGCACCGGAGGAGCGGCTTGCCGATATCGACAAAAGCTTCCGCTTGCCGAAGATGCTGCTGGATTTGGGAAAGGACCGCAATGTGCGCCGCGGTAGCGGCAAACGCAGCGTGACCAAGACTGACCTGAAGCAGGGACGTTATGTGCGTGCCGAACAGCCCAAGAGCAAGGTAACAGACCTGGCCTTTGACGCTACTATCCGCGCGGCAGCGCCATATCAGCGCTTGCGTGAGGACAATGGCTGTGCGCTGAACATCAAGGAGGAGGATTTACGCCAGAAGGTGCGCGAAAAACGCATCGGCAACACCTTTCTGTTTGCTGTGGATGCCAGCGGCTCCATGGGTGCACGTGAGCTTATGCGCGCCGTTAAGGGTGCCATCTTCTACATGCTGCAGGAGGCGTACCAAAAGCGTGACCGCGTAGGCATGATTGCTTTCCGTCGTGATAAGGCGGATATGCTGTTGCCGATTACGCGCAGTGTGGACCTGGCTCAGAAGCGTCTGGCGGAAATGCCGACCGGTGGCAAAACACCGCTGGCAGATGGACTGGCGCTGTCGCTGCAGACGCTGGCCATGCTGAACAAGCGTGACATCGAGCTGGAGCCGATTCTGATTGTTTTAACCGACGGACGCGCAAATGCCGTGCATGAGGGTGAAAAGGATCCTGTAGCAGCAGCGATCAGCATTGCTGAAAAAATCGCTAAGGCTAAAATAACCTCGGTGGTTATTGATACGGAAAGCGATTTTATCAAGCTGGGCCTGGCAAAGAAGGTTGCCGCCGCTATGCAGGCCAATTATTACACGCTGCAGAAGCTGTCTAAAGAAAATATAATTCGTATTGTAAGAAATTTGAATTAAAGATAAGAGTATAGTATACTAATAGATATATTAGCATACAAAGGAGTGGAGCTTTTATGAAAAAAATGCTTATTTTATTGATGACTTTATTTTGCTGTGCAACCGCTTTTGCCGCGGATGCAGACAAGAAGCCTGCAACTCAGGAGGGCATGAACTGGGAAATCAGCATGATGCCTAAACCGAGCGAGGAAGAACAGGAGCAGGCACGTTGGTCTATCGTGGTAGAAAATAACGTAGGTATTTATGCTTACGATATGGATTCTCTGACCTTCAGCAAGGTTACTAACGGTGTAGCAGATAAAAATATTATCACTGTGCTGACCAAAACCGTCTTCACTGATAAGGATATGCTGAAAAAGCTCAATGAAAAATACAAGGCTTCTCTGACTAAAAAAGAGAAGGTGCAATACTGTGAAATCGTCATGACCTTTAATCTGCAGGATAAAACCTACGGCGTAGAGGTAATGGATGTTTATGGCAGCAAGAAAACTCTGCTGAGCCATCAGGCCAAAGAGCTGAAGTTTGTTCCGGTTCCGGCAGGCAGCTTTGCTGAGGCTATGCTGGAAGTTTGCCAGCAGGCGGTAGCTGCTGATGCCCAAGCAGCAACAAAATAATGCTGCGCCCCGATTTTACTCAGGCAAAAAACTATATATTACAACACAAACTCCTTAGTCTGCTTGCTATCTGTGTGATAGGCATTACTTTGACACTGGGTCTCAGGCATCTCTCCAACCAGTCTACGTCAAAAAAAGCAGTAATGAAACCTATTGTGCACACGCAGACAGTAAGCAGACGACCATTGTATAAAAGCATTAATCTTTTTGGACAGCTCAAGGCCAAGGCACAGATTGATATCATCAACAAGTATGCCGGCATCGTCGATGAGATTAATGTGGATTTGGGCAGCAAGGTGCAGGCAGGAGATATTCTGCTGGTGCAGCATCTTGATGATGCCCGCGCCGAAATGCTCAAGGCCAAGGCACGCTATGCCGAGGCTGGAGCCAATGCGGCAACTACGGATGTGAGCTATAACACCAGTCTGATCCGTTATGAGGCAGACTATAAGCTGGCGCAGGTCAACGCAGAGCGTTACCGTAAGCTTTATGCGCAGGGCGCTGTTTCCAAGTCCGAGCTGGACAGTATGGAGCAGACGCTGGCTAATAAAAAGGCGCAGTACGATGCTTTGGCGCAGCAGGAAAGCTATGATGGCACACCGTCGCAGGTTTACCGTCAGGAGCAGATTGCTGCCAGACGCGAGCAGGAGTACATTATTGCGCAAAACAAGTATCACGATCTGATTTTTAAGGCACCACGCGCAGGTATTATTACCTACCGCGATGCAGAAGTGGGTGGCTATGCGCCTGCAGGCAGCAGGCTGCTTACCCTTTTGGATGACAGTGGTTTTACAGTGGACTGCGATATTACAGAGGCCGAGGCTGCTTCTGTGACCGTTGGTACGCAGGTCGAGCTGAAGCTGGAGGTGATTGGCGAAATATGCCGGGGTACTGTTGTTTATGTGAGCCCTGTAAGAAGCAGGGAAACAAACAAGTTTACCCTCCGCATCAGGCTGGATGAGCCTGGCTCCAATGTAAAGGCAGGCTTGTTTGCCAAAGGTGAATTGCGTTTTCTGCAAAAGCCATCCACTATATATTTACCTAAAAATGCCGTTCTGGAACGGGATGGCAAATATTTTGTCTATGTGCTGGGCAAGGGTAATAAGGCTCTGAAAAAGCCTGTTACTACCGGTGCAAGTAATAATGAAAGCATTGAAATAGTGCAGGGTGTGAAGATAGGCGAAACGGTTATCCTTGATAATCTTGCGCGTCTGCGTGACGGCATGGTGGTTGAGGTGGCCAAGGAGGAGGCGAAGTAATGAATATTACGCGCTTTTCTATTAAACGGCCTATCGGTATCTGCATGATTTACATATTAGTCTGCGTCCTCGGTCTTATCAGCTTCTTTCGCATTGGCGTGGAGCTGTTGCCGGACGTAGACTCTAAATTTATCAGCGTCATTGTCAACTATCCGGGCGCCAGTACGGAATCCGTTGAACAGCAGGTGACGAAGCCGATTGAGGACGAGCTGTCATCAATTTCGCACTTCAAGCAGGTGCGTTCCGCTACCCGTCCCGGACGTGCGGAGATTTTTGTTGAGCTGGACAGTCAGGCCGATGCTGATATGGTGGCGATTGAGGCGACGAAAAAAGTCAGCCGTATCCGTAAGAATCTGCCGGAGGATATTGATGAGCCTGCAGTGCTCAAGCGTTCCTCCGAAGAATATCCGATTATCCAGATTGCAGCAACGTCTAAGGATAACCTGGACGATATTTTTGCCTTGGCAGACAGCAGCTTTAAGGAGCGCTTGCAGCAGGCAGCCGGTGTAGCCGATGTTGACGTTACCGGCGGACGTGCCAAGGAAATCGCAATCGAGGTTGACAAGGATAAGCTCAATTATTACGGTTTGACTCTGCAGGATATTATTACAGCGGTGCGCAAGGAAAACGTTATTGTTTCTTCTGGCTCTGTCTATACTGATGCTTTGGAAAAAACCGTGCGTCTGCAGGCGCAGTATAAGGCTCCGGAGGAGATTCAGCATCTGCAGCTTAAGGGTACAGGCGGCAGATATATCGAGCTGGGGCAGGTGGCTAACGTGCAGGCCAAGGATAAGCGTGCCGTGGCCTACAGCCGTGTTGATGGTAACGAGGCGGTATCACTGGAGGTATACAAGGCCAGCGGTGCCAATATCGTCGACACAGCAGACGGTGTGCTGCAGCAGCTGGAAACTCTGCGCAAGGATTATCCTGACTACGTTTTTACTGTTGTCTATGACCAGTCGCATTTCGTGCGCGATTCCCTGAGCAACACGCTAAAAACGCTGCTCGAAGGTCTTGTGACTACAGGACTTGTTTTATATTTGTTCCTGCGTGGCTGGAAGTCCTCTATGGCAGTTATGATTGCTATTCCTACCTCGCTGATTGCAACCTTCTTCCTGATGTATCTGGCAGGCTTTACCTTCAATATGATGTCACTTATGGGTATGGCGCTGTGTATCGGTATTCTTGTCGATGACTCCATTGTTGTGTTGGAGAATATCCATCGCTTTCTGGCGATGGGCAAAAGCGCCGACGTGGCAGCGGAGGAAGGACGTAATGAGATTGGTATGGCGGCAATCGCTATGACGCTTTGCGACGTGGTGGTATTTTTGCCGATTGCCTTTATGCAAAGTGCAACAGGCCAGTTCTTCAAGCAGTTTGGCATGACGATTGTTTTTGCTACGCTGATGTCACTTGTTGTATCATTTACGCTGACGCCGATGCTGGCTTCGCGCTTTTATAAAAACGGTGTGGAGGAGCCTAAGGGCAAGCTGTGGAGCAGGCTGGATGCTTTGGAAGCGCAGACGATTGCAAAATATGATGTTCTGTTGCGCAAATGCATAGAAAAGCCGAAGAAGTTGGTGCTGGGAGTGCTGGCAGCCTTCGCGGTGGCGGTGGCGCTGGTGCCGCTCGGTATAGTTGGTTCGGAGTACATGCCGCGTACCGACGAAAGCGCGATTCAGGTGAATATTGAGCTGCCTACGGGCTTTAACGCTGACCAAACCAACGAGGCTTTGCTGCTGTTTGAGGATTATTTAGCCAAGGTGCCGGAAATCGAGCATTATATGACTAATGTAACGACCACACAGAGCATGGGCAAGCTGGTTATCGCGCTCAAAAGCAGCGATGAGCGCAGCAGGGACGTGTGGCAGGTAGCACAGGGCATCCGCAGCTTTGCCAAGCAGAATCTTGGCGAAATCAAGGTGCGCGTCAATGAGATTCAGTCATCCGTTACCGGTGTTTCGGGTGGTCGCAACCTTGTGCGCTCGCCGGTACAGGTGGAGCTTAAGGGCAGCGATATGGACCAGCTTGTGGCTGATTCCGCTAAGGTAGAGCAGATTTTTGCTTCGACCGCAGGCCTGAAGGATATCAAAAATTCCTATGTCAAGGGCATGCCGGAGCTGAAGGTGACGGTAGACCGCGACAAGCTGAAATATTATCACGCGACAGTCAATGATGTGGCGCAGTCCTTTAACGCTGCCATTGGCGGACGCAGTGCCGGCGTGCTGGCGAACGATGTGCAAAACCATGGCAATGACACCGATATTGCAGTACGCTTTGCCGGTGGCAGTGGCTATGATATTGAAGACGTGCGCGCTATTCCAGTGCAGACAGGCAGAGGAAGCGTCTTTCTTGGCGACCTTGCCGACGTAGAAGAGGGCGTAGGCCCGATTACGATTCGTCGCGTGAACAAGGAGCACATTATCAACATCCAGTGTAATCTGACGGACAGACCGCTGAATGAGGTAGTTAAGGAGCTGACGCAGAAGCTCAATGCCGCAGGTCTTAAGAGTAGCTATGCTTTTTCCGGTCAGGCGACCACGATGAACGATTCCTTTGCCGAAATGGCTATGGCATTGTCGCTGTCACTTCTGTTGATTTATCTGCTGCTGGCAGTGCTCTATGAATCGGTATTTACTCCGTTCATCCGTATGTTTTCGCTGCCGCTGGGCATTATCGGTGCCATCTTCTGTTTGCTGCTGACGCATAATACAATCAATCTGTATTCACTTATCGGTATTCTGGTTATGGATGGTTTGGTAGCGAAAAATGGCACGTTGCTGTTGGACTATACGCTCACGCTGATGCATGAAGGCATGACGGCGAAGGCAGCAGTAATCGAAGCAGGCAAAACTCGTCTGAAGCCTATCTTTATGACAGCACTGACGATGGTGGTGGGCATGCTACCGACAGCGCTTTCGCTGAGCGCAGGCTCGGAAACGCGCGTGAGCATGGCGTGGGTTATCATCGGAGGTATGATAACGTCGACAGTGTTCACACTTTTGGTATTGCCGATACTGTTTTTGTGGTTGAAAGAAAAATTTCCTAATCGAATTTAATTCAAAAATAAGAATCTGCATTGAATATGTAAGACTTGTGTAGTATACTATATGTATATAAAAAAGAGAAGTTCTTAATGCAAAATCCGATTTTGCAAGGAAGTTTTCTCATAGATTATCAGAAGAGAAGCTTGCGCCTTTGCTGATTATAAAAGCAAGGGCGCTTTTTTCATAGCTATATTGCCGTATAGCTTGTAAATTTGCTTGATGCGCTTGGTAGCCCGTGGCCATGCAAGACTGGACGGGGGAAGAGTGGTCAAAATATATTTTTTAGGAGTATGAGTAAACATGAAGAGTAATTTTTCCAAGGGTTTATTGATGACAGCCCTCATTACTGGTAGTGTAATGTGGGGGGGTGCAAACGTATTTGCTGAAGAGCTGCAGGAGTACACGCTTGATCAGATGGTAGTTACTGCAACAAGAACAGAAAAAAAGGATTTGGATATTCCGGCTGTTGTTGAGGTTTATTCTGAAGAACAGATTGAAAAAAGCAGTGCTGCCAATGCTTACGATGTATTACAAAATACGTTAGGGGTTAATACACAATCTCAAGGTTTCAATGGTACTGGTATGGGTACAATGACAAGTAAGGTTATGATTCGTGCCGTTGAAAAGGGTACTTTGGTTTTGGTGAATGGTGTTCCTATGAACCAAGATGGCAAATATAACTTGGAAGATATTCCTACAGAGTCTATTGAAAAAATTGAAGTTGTAAAGGGTGGCGGTTCTGTTTTATATGGCAGTGAAGCTACTGGTGGTGTAATTAACATTATTACTAAAAAAACAATGAGCAATACTGTTAAAGTGGCAGCAGGCAATTTTGGCAGACAACGCTATAATGTGAGTGCTGGTGCAGATAAGTTTAATGTCGTTGCTGGATACGAGCATAGAGGGTTTGCTGATAAAATGAGTGGTCCGAGTCCTACTTCGACGTCCAGATCCATGTATGATTATGGTAAAGGTGAAAGAAAAAGCATTTTGTGGGATTGGAAGATGTTGGATGGTTTAACTTTTACTCATAGCTATTCCAATAACAAGCATCAATATTGGCAAAAGAACTATGATACAAAAGTTAGAACGCAAAACAATTATTATGAAGATACCGACAATATGTTTTTGTTACAGTATGATAAAGATGGCTTGAAAGCTAATTTGTCATATGGTACTCAAGAAAAATCCTATGATCAAGCTCGATTCACTAATGGTGTATTAGGAACTACTACACCTTATTCTTCAAGAAAAGGGCATAATACGAACTTTGATATTCAAAAGCAATTCGAATTAGGCGACAATACACTTTTGATTGGCGCAACATATCAAAAAGAGGATATGGATGCCTATGCTTCTAAGGTAACCTATCCTGGCAGCAGGAAAACTTTCAAAGCTAATTCTAATTATCAGAGAGATAACTACTCATTATATGCATCTTATGATTGGCACTTAACAGATAAGTCTAATTTGATTTTTAACGCACGCCAAACTTGGGCATGTGGTTCTGATGGTTCTCAGACAAATCTTGATAAAAATATTACCACAAATGTTTCAGCACAAAATATGAATAAGTTTACTCCTGAGATTCAATATGTATTGAACTTGACCGAGGATAGCAGTTTTTACGCTAAAGCTGGTAAATCTTTCAGATTGCCGAATTTAACGCAGATTTTTGGTACTGGTAATATTAATCCTGGTTTAGACTTAAGACCTGAACAAGGTACACATTATGAGGTTGGTTATAAGGCTAATATAGGTAAAGGTAATTTGCGTTTCGCATTATTCAATTTTAAAATAAAAGACTCTATTGATGCTGACGTAAAATACGATAATGCCGGTACTATCGAAGAAGTAAATTACTTCAACGAAGATGTGAAAAATACTGGCGTAGAATTATCTTACGCAATGAAACACGATGATAACTGGAGTACTCGTTGGGGAGCTACTTACCAGAATCCTAAGGCACAGAATAAACACACTTATGGTGATATGGGTTGGCATCATATCTACAACAATTATCAGTTACAAGGTGCTGTAGATTATGCATTTAGTAAATTTACTGCTAGTATGTCTGTAAATTTTGTGGGTGATAGAGTTTCTACAAGAGCGGCGTTTGATAAACCACAACGTGAACTCAAACCACAGTGCTTTACTGATTTGCATTTCACTTATGCCCCTGAGAAAAATCAAAAGGCATTTCTACACATTAATAATTTGTTTGATAGACTTGACATTACTACAAATAGTACAGCTAACTATTATTCCTTAGGCCGTAACTTCATGGTTGGCTATGAATACAGCTTCTAACATTTAACTCCACGGCGGCGCAAATGCGCCGCCACTTTTATATAGCTTTTTCTGAACTTGCAGATATGCTATAATACGTATGAAAGGATAGTGCTTTATATGATTTATCCATATTTGACATTAAATGATGGAACTGAATATACGCATTCGGAAATGAAAGCGGACGGTACTGTTTTAGTATACGTGGAAACACCTGATGCAGAAGATGGATTTCACAGCCTTTTATGCGTTTTACCGAAATACGAAATAAAAGATGTAATTGGCTATACAAAAGATGAACAGGAGAAAATTTTAGCAAGAATCAAAAAAATGCTCATTTGATAATTAAATATTCGCAAAGGGGTGCAAAATGAAAAAGATAACACTTTTAATCTGCCTCATGCTCTGCGGTCTTTTGGTTGTTGGTGGAGCAACTGCCAGCGCCGCAGGCAAGAAGCCTATGGATAAGGAAAAAGCAGTGAACGGCCTGCATGACAGCTTTCTCTTTGACAAGGAAGAGCTTGGCGAGCTTTTTGACAGCGGCATCGGCTATATGGAGCTGAAAAAGCTCTGCCTGCATGCCTATGCAGCGAAAAAGCCGGTGAAGGAGGTGGCGCAGCTACGTGATAAATACGTGTGGACGCGCGTTGATTATCTGCTGGGGCTGACACCGGAAAAGCTGGCGCGTGCCGAGCATGAGTACAAGGTTGACCGCATTCACCGTTTGTTCGGCCTGGATAAAAAGCTGGTGGATAAATACATGCGCATGGGTTACGCTTCGCATCAGGTGAAGCGTGCGATGTTCCTGGCGCGCCACTGCGACAAGAGCGTGGAGGAGCTGCTGGCAATGAAGACACGTCAGCAAAAATGGGGCGATATCTGCGAGCAGCTGGGACTGCCGCGTGATGCGTGCATGAAATAGTAAGTTTTTACCTGAAGCCTTGAGGCGGCGCGCTTGCGCCGCCTTTTTTCGCTTGTATAAAGAAATTTTCACCTCCAAAAGTTTTTCGCCTGCAGAAGAAACAATGCTTAAAAATCAGAAGTTTTTCGTTTAGAAAAGAAAAAAATTTGAGTTTTGAGTGAGTTTTTCTCATGCAGAAGAAAAACTTGCGTAATATATACATTGCTTGCTGTTGCGCAGTTATTTTGAAACTGTAACCTGCTTTACATTATTTACTGCAAAATAATCGGAAGTACGCAAAGTGTAATATTTTCTTGACTCTATCAATGTAGAGTGTTACACTAGGCACAACTTCAAAAAAGACCACAAACCGTTGAGACGGAGATCAAGTCAGCAGATGCGCTTACAGAGAGTTCGGGCAGGTGGAAGCCGGATAGAGATGCAGGCTGATAAATGGACCGTTGAGGGTGCTGTCAAATCGCGCAGGCGAGAGTATTCAGCAACGTTACACCGGCGTTAAGGGTGAGGAATGTGTCAGCATTCTGCGAGAGAGCGCCGATGTACGGCGAAGCAAGGTGGTACCGCAGGTATTAGTATTTATAGCCTGTCCTTGATATTGCTCAAAGCGAGCAGTACGAGGACAGGCTTTTTTGTTGACACGGGTGTAAATAAGCAGATGAGGTGAAAAAATGTTGAATTTATCTTTGGAGCAGGTCATGCAGTATGCACAGGATTTCAAGGCTGTGCCGGTAGCGAAGGAATGCCTGGCGGATATGCTGACGCCGCTGGCATTTTTGGACAATGTAAGACGCAGCAGCCGCAATTACTTCCTTTTGGAAAGCATTGAGGGCGGTGAGCACTGGGCGCGTTATTCCTTTGTAGGCTATGATCCTGTGCTGCGTTTGAAAATAACCGACGGTAATGCAGAAATCATCAGCGGTGCTGCCGTGAAGTATCAGGAAAATGATCCCTTGGGCTGCATCCGCCATATTCTGGAGGAATACAAGGCGCCGCAGATTGATGGCCTGCCTAACTTTACCGGCGGTCTTGTAGGCACCTTTGGCTTTGATTTTATGCGCTACTGCGAGCCGGATATGCGTGTGAATAAAGAGCGCAAGGCGGAATTTGCCGATGTTGATTTAATGCTGTTTGATAAGCTGATTGCCTTTGACCATCTCAAGCAGAAGATTTTCCTGATTGTGAATGTCAAAACGGATAATGCTGCCATCAATTACGCTAAAGCAGAGCGTGAAATTGCGGCGATGGAGGAAATGCTGCTGCAGCCTGTGCAGCCGAAGAAGCCTGTAAAGGCTAAGCTGGGCGAGTTCACCAGTAACCAGAGCCGTGAGCAGTATAATAAAAATGTGCTCCGCTGCAAGGAATATATCAAAAACGGCGATGCCTTTCAGATTGTTTATGCGCAAAAATTCAGCGCGACGTATGACCAGAGCCTTTTCAGCGCTTATCGCTATCTGCGGACGACGAACCCGTCGCAATACATGGTCTTCCTGCATAATGACGATATGGAAATCGCCGGCAGCTCGCCGGAAACGTTGGTGAAGGTTGTAGGCAAAAAGGTCATCAGCATGCCTATTGCCGGCACACGCCGCCGCGGCAGGACGAGTGAGGAGGACAAGGCGCTGGGGCAGGAGCTTTTGGCAGATGCCAAGGAAATCGCGGAGCATAATATGCTGGTGGATTTGGGGCGCAACGATGTTGGCCGTGTCTGTGACTTTGGCAGCGTTAAGGTGAGCGATTATAAGGCGATCAAGCGCTTTTCACATGTTATGCATATCACGAGCAAGGTTACAGGCCAGCTGAGTGCCGATAAGGACGCATTGGATGCGCTGCGGGCGGTATTCCCGGCAGGCACGCTGAGCGGAGCGCCGAAGATTCGCGCCTGCGAGATTATTGACGAGCTGGAGCCGGAGCGCCGCGGTATTTACGGCGGTGGCATGGGTTATCTTGATTTTGGCGGTAACATGGATATCTGTATTACCATCCGCACTATGGTTAAAAAGAATGACAGGGTTTATATTCAGGCCGGCGGCGGTATCGTTGCGGATTCCGTGTTGGATAATGAATTTCAGGAAACCGTGAATAAGGCAGGCGCCTGCATGACGGCGCTGCGCATGACGGCAGAGGAGGAGTAAGGAATGATTTTGATTATAGACAACTATGACAGCTTTACTTTTAATCTGTATCAGTTGATTGGCGAAATTAATCCTGATATCAAGGTTGTGCGCAATGATAAGCTGACGATTGAGGATATCAGAGCTATGCAACCGGATCATATTATTATTTCGCCGGGGCCGGGCAATCCCAAGCAGGCAGGTATTTGTCTGGAGGTTATCCGTCAGCTTGCCGGTGAGTTCCCGATTTTAGGCGTCTGCCTAGGGCATCAGGCGATTGGTGAAGCATTTGGTGGCAACGTGGTGCATGCGCCGGAGATTGTACACGGTAAGGCGGATAAGGTGTATCTGGAGGCGGCAAGCCCCATCTTTAAGGATATGCCGGATGGCTTTGAGGCAGCGCGCTATCATTCGCTGATTGTGGAGCCGGAAAGCTTGCCGGAATGCCTGGAGGTTACGGCAAAAACAGCGAAGGATGAGATTATGGCGCTGCAGCATAAAACTCTGCCGGTGTATGGTGTGCAGTTCCATCCGGAGTCGATTATGACGCCGCAGGGACGGACAATCTTGAAAAACTTTTTGAGTTTGTAAAGCAAAACGCAGAATGTACTGAGAAGATGAGTACATTCTGCGTTGTTTTACACACAAAAATACCCCGCAACCTGCATGGTTGCGGGGTTTCTTTCATGGTGATCCAGGAGGGATTCGAACCCCCGACCCACGGCTTAGAAGGCCGTTGCTCTATCCAACTGAGCTACTGAACCATATTAACTTGGAGCGGGCGATGGGAATCGAACCCACAACATCAGCTTGGAAGGCTGAGGTTTTACCACTAAACTACACCCGCATGGTCGGAGTGGCAGGATTCGAACCTGCGACACCCTGCTCCCAAGGCAGGTGCGCTACCAAACTGCGCTACACCCCGAATACAAAAGGTATTATACTATTTAATTAAACAGATGTCAAGAGAAAATATATATTTTGCTAATCATAAAGCAGGAGAAAAAGATTTCATATTTTTCTTCTGCCTGAAAATCTTTTTCTGTTGTTATTTCAGCAGCTCTTCTTTCAGCTCGTGATATTCACGCGAAAAATAGGGCGTGAGCTGTGCTTCGCGGTGGTCATAGCCAAAGGCGCGTTTAGTGAGCGATAATACAGGCGGTGCCTGAATGCGTTTGGCAACGGCAAAGCCGGCGAACAGCTTCCACCAGCGCTCTAAATCGGCAATCAGTGCAACAGCATCGGGACAGGCTTCGTTAATCGCTTCCTGCGTACAGCCTAGTTCTGCGGCCAGCGTGCCTGCCTTGTACCAGCGCAGGATGTCTGCCGGTGTAGTCTTGTGCCAGTTTTCGATAAAGGCACGCAGCAGATAATCGTGATAAGCGTAAACCAGCGGGTCACCGCCGTTGCCTACTGTCTGTGCATCCGAAAGCTCGGCGCTGGGGCGGATATTGAAGATAGCTTCGGGGATTACCTCACGTTTGTAAATTACTTCGTTCAGATAGCGTCCAAAAGCATATACCTGATGCTTCCAAAGGTCACCAATCATGGCCATAGCGCCGCAGATGTCGCCGTAGAAGGTGGCGTAGCCAATGGCCAGTTCTGCTTTATTGGAGTTACAGCTGAAGGCGCCGCCGAAGGCTGCTGACGCAGCGGCGATGACGCGTGCACCACGGTCGCGGGCCTGGATATTTTCTTTAATCAGTCCGCTGAGCTGCAGATTGAAGCTGCTGCCGTCTGCCAGATGGGTGATAGGAGTTTCTTCCAGTTGCTTGACAGTCAGCTCATAGCTTTCACTGATGGGCATTACGGCATAGTTTGCGCCCAGTGCCTGCGCCAGCTGCTGCGCGCTGTTGCGCGTGGCAGCGGAGTTGAAGCGTGAAGGCAGGTTGAGCAGCAGCACGTTTTCCGGTCCCAAAATATCTGCATACATAACGGCGGTTACGGCGCTGTCGATGCCGCCGGAAAGACCGACTGTCATGCGTTTGATGCCGCATTGCTGCAAGAATTTGGCGGTACCGTAGCGCAGAGCGCGATATACGGATTCCGGCTCCTTTGACAGCTCTGCCGGCGGACAGGTGGGGATGATGCAGTTTGCTTCTGTATCCCAGGTGAATTCCAAAAAGGTATCGGCATACATGGGCGCAGAGGTTACCAGACTGCCGTCACTGTTATAGGCGGAAGTGCAGCCGTCGTAGGTGAAGATGTTCTTGCCGTTGTTCTGGATGCCGACGTTATTGCAGTAGATGAGCGGAATGCCTGCGGTGCGTGCCTGTGCACTGAAAAGGCGGTTGCGCTTACGGTTTTTACCCAGCGTGTAGGGGGAGCAGGAAAGGTTGCATAAAAGCTGTGCTCCGTTGGCTGCCAACGTTTGAGGTACGTTAAGGTGATAGTTTTCCGTCCAGCCGTCCTCGCACAGCATGACGCCGATGCGCAGGCTGGTGCCTCGGATGACGATTTCCAAAGGCTGCAGTGCTTCGCTGACGCTTGCACCTTCTTCGGCGCAGAGCTTCTGCAGGCTGTAAAAATGACGGCAGTCGTCAAATTCGCGGTAGTTGGGCAGCGATGTCTTGATAAAGAAGCTGCGTCCCTGATAACCGCCGAGCAGCTTACCGTTTTGGCAGGCAAAGGCGGCGTTGTATTTGCGCACGCGTCCGTCCTCGTTGAGCTTGCCTGGTTCGGTGGCAACGTTGCCGAAGATAACGCAGATATTTTCGGTGGCAGCGACGATTTTTTCGGCATAATAGGCGCAGTCATCCAAAAAGGTCTGCTGCTCCCAAATGTCGCCGATAAGATAACCCGGCAGTGCCATTTCGGGCAGAAGTAGGATATCTGCCTCAAGGCTGCGTGCTTTTTCGATAGCGTCAATGATTTTCTTGTAGTTTACATCAGGACGGCCGGGAGTAATTTCCAGCTGTCCGCAGATAATTTTCAGCTTCAATTTACTGTCCTCACAATTTTATTTGCATTTTACATTACTATAGTGCTATTATAACAGAGATGAAGTAATTTCTCTAGCTTAGAGGGGGTTTTTCCTTATGAAACATAACAAAAAAACTAATGCAGCCCGCCGTCTGGACGAGCTGAAGATAGAATACCGTATTATGGAATATCCGGTGGACGAGGAGCATCTGGATGCTGTGCATGTTGCCGCAGAGGTTGGCATGCCTGCATCACAGGTATTCAAAACACTGGTAGTACGCGGTGACAAGAACGGCATTATGTTTGCCGTAATTCCCGGTGACGGCGAGCTTGATTTAAAGGCGTTGGCCAGAGCCAGCGGCAATAAGCGTGCCGAGCTGGTACATCTGAAGGAGGTATTGCCGCTGACAGGCTATATTCGCGGTGGCTGTTCACCATTGGGCGCTAAAAAGAACTATCCTGTATATATGGATGAGACAAGCAATAACTGGCCGGAGATTGCAATCAGCGCCGGTCAGCGCGGTATGCAGATTATTGCAGCGCCTGCTGATTTGCAGCGTGCTACGGCTGCAACGGTGGCACCGCTGATTTTTGCAGAGTAACTCTTGTTCCTTCCTATAAAATATGCTATTATAGTCTTGATAACCTATTTGCACAATTGTGTTTGAAAGAAATACGACTGTGCTGGCCTGAAGGCGTATTATTAACGCTGACGGCAGTATGACGTCAAAATTTAAAGAAGAAAGTAGGTTGAATATATGTTATATGTTAGTACAAGAGGGAAAACTGATTTGTTTTCCGCTGCACACGCGATAACCCGTGGCTTGGCAGCGGATGGAGGATTGTTTGTACCGCAGAATATTCCTGCGATGCGTATGGTTGATATAAAGGCGATGGAGCGCAAGCCTTATACGGAGCGTGCTGTTGATGTTCTGCTGCAGTATCTTACTGATTTCAGCGAGGACGAGCTGCGCGAATGTGTAAATGCTGCCTATGCGCCGGAAAAATTCGGTGATAATCCTGTGCCTTTGGTACAGGTAAATGATAACACCGGTGTGCTGGAGCTGTGGCATGGCCCGACGTTTGCTTTTAAGGATATGGCACTGCAGCTTTTGCCGCATCTTTTGACACGTTCGATGCAAAAGACCGGTGAAACGAATAAGGTTGTTATTTTGGTTGCTACCTCCGGTGATACTGGCAAGGCTGCTTTGGAAGGTTTTGCTGATGTTCCGGGTACGCAGATTATCGTTTTCTACCCCAGCGAGGGTGTGAGTGATATCCAGAAGCAGCAGATGATTACCCAGGCAGGCAAAAATGTTAAGGTTTTCGGTATTGAGGGTAACTTTGATGATGCTCAGCGCGGTGTGAAGGAAATTTTCGGCAATACTGCGCTCAGTGATGAGCTGGCGAAGAAGGGATATACCTTCTCTTCTGCCAATTCTATTAACTGGGGCCGTCTGGTGCCGCAGATTGTTTACTACTTCAGCGCTTATGTAGATGCTGTGAAGGCAGGCAAGATTACTGCCGGTGACCCGATTAATTTTGTTGTTCCTACCGGCAACTTCGGTGATATTCTGGCAGGCTATTACGCTAAGCTGATGGGCTTGCCGATTGACAGACTGCTGTGTGCATCCAACAGCAATAACGTGCTGACTGATTTTATCAATACCGGTGTTTATGACAGACGCCGTGAGTTCTTTAAAACTGTTTCTCCTTCTATGGATATTCTTGTTTCCAGTAATCTGGAGCGCCTGCTTTACAGTGTGACAGAGCATGATGCTGCGCGTGTGGCAGATTATATGAAGCGTTTGAATACCGAAGGTCATTATGAGATTGACAGCGATGATCTGAAGCAGATTCAAAGTCAGTTCTTCGGTGCCTGGGTTGATGAGCTGGAAACGAAGGAGGCTATCGGCCGTATTTATAATGATTACCATTATCTGATGGATACGCATACTGCCGTTGCCTGGCGTGCGATGGAAAAATATCGCTTCTTGACCAGTGATGAAACCTATACCGTGGTGCTGTCTACCGCAAGTCCGTATAAGTTTGCCGACAGCGTGCTGGCAGCACTTGATGATGCTCAGCCGCAGGGAAGCAATCCTTTTGAGCTGCTGCAAAAGCTGCATGCCGATACCGGTACGGAGATTCCGCCGCGTATGCTGGCGTTGGAGAATTTGCCTGTGCTGCATTCCGAGGTTATTCCTGCGGACAAGATGGAGCTGGCGGTTGTGAAGAATCTGGTGTAATTGTGGCCTGATGTGAAGAATGCTTGCGTTGCGGGTATGTTTTCGCTATAATAAAATCGAAATTTAATATTTATATATGCAAGACTTAGTTTGCCGGGTGGCAGACTAAGTCTTTGTCATAAAAGGAGGTATAAAGTGGACTCCAGGAGTGTACTTGAACAGGTGCGCAGTGGCAAGCTGTCCGTGGCCGAGGCGGAGCGCTATTTTAATCGCAAGGCGTATGAGAATTTAAATTATGCGTGTCTTGATACTTCGCGTGAGCAGCGCACGGGATTTGCGGAGGTGGTTTACTGCAGCGGTAAGCCTGATGCGTATTTGGCAGAGATTTATAAGCGTCTTTTGGTGGAGCAGGGTGAGGTGTTCGGCACGCGGGCAACGCCGGAGCAGTATGAGCTGGTGCGGCGGCAGCTGCCTGATATTGTTTATGATCCGGTGGCGCGGACGCTGAAGCAGGAGCGACCGGATAAGGAGCGCTGCGGCTGTGTCGTTGTTTGTACTGCGGGTACTGCCGATATTCCCGTTGCGGAGGAGGCGGCGCAGACGGCGGAGTTTTTCGGGACGCATGTGGAGAGGCTTTACGATGTTGGCGTGAGCGGGATTCACCGTCTTTTGGATAAGGTTGATTTGCTGCAGCAAGCAAATTGTGTAGTGACGGCTGCAGGTATGGAAGGTGCGCTGGCGAGTGTTATCGGAGGCCTTGTGCGTAATCCGGTGATTGCAGTGCCGACTTCTGTAGGTTACGGTGCGAGCTTTCATGGGCTGAGTGCGCTGCTGACGATGATTAATTCTTGCGCTAACTGTGTTTCGGTTGTGAATATTGATAATGGATATGGCGCGGGGATTATTGCGACGCAGATTAACAGGCTGGCGTGCAAGTGAATTGGTGTGTGCATCGCCCCCTTTAGTCGCCTGCGGCGACAGTTCCCCCGAGGGGGAACCAAGAATCTGCTAATGAAGGTTAATGGAAAGCTATTGGTCTTGCCTGCCCCTTGGGGAAGGTGCCGAACGTAGTGAGGCGGAAGGGGGAAGCGAGGGCGTCGCAATTGATATATCGCGTTGCAACGAAAAATTTTCCCGCGAATCGCTTACTGAGTTGTATGTTTGATGCTAAATATGAAGAAGCGATTTGCGGACGGTAATTTCGTGTGGAACCAGGACGAAGTGCCGCAAAACTCGCGCTATGCTAAGAGATTTTGCTACAGTAGTAAGCTTATCGCTCAAACAGTTGCGACACTTCTATGGTTCCAAACACTCATTCCCTAAAATTTTTATGTTTTCACTGCGATATATTAATTGCTTAAGTTAGTGTTAACTACTAGCCTTTTATATGCTCCCTGCGTCGCAAGCGACATTAGCACGACCGACAGTTTCTCGCGGCGCGTAGCTTGCGATAAACTGGGTCTTAGCGTCAAGGGAGCTGGCATCGCCGTAGGCGATGACTGAGGGTTGTATTTAATTTGTTATGAGGGAGAAAAATATGCCAAAAGATAAAGATTTGGAAACACAGGCGGAAGCCAAGTTTGCTGTGCTGCAGCAGGAGCTGCAGCGCTTGGGCAGTGTGCTGGTTGCGTTTAGCGGCGGCGTTGATTCAACTTTTTTGCTGCAGGCGGCGCATTTGACGCTGGGAGACAAGGCGCTTGCGGTGACGGCGCGCTCGGGTGTTGTGCCTCAGCGTGATATAGCGGAGGCGGAGGAGTTCTGTCGGAAGCAGGGAATTCGTCATCTTTACTTTGATTTTGATGAGCTGCAGGTGCCGGGATTTGCCGAAAATCCGCCGGACCGCTGCTATATCTGCAAAAAAACGCTGTTCAGTAATTTTCTGCGCATTGCACAGGAAAACGGTGCAGTGCTTTGCGAGGGTTCGAATATGGATGATTTGGGCGATTACCGCCCCGGTCTGAAGGCTTTGGCGGAGCTTGAGGTGCATAGCCCGCTGCGCACTGCAGAGCTGACGAAGGCGGAAATCCGCCTGCTGTCGCATAAGCTGCAACTGCCGACTTGGGATAAGCCTTCCTTTGCCTGTCTTGCTTCGCGCTTTGTTTACGGCGAGCGCATTACGGCGCAGAAGCTGGTGGCGGTGGATAAGGCGGAGCAGCTTTTGTGGGAGCTTGGCTTTAAGCAGTTCCGTGTGCGTGTGCATGGCAGCTTGGCGCGGGTTGAGCTGCTGCCAGAGCAGCTGGAGCAGGCGGTGGCGGAGCCGATGCGCAGTACAATTTACAAAGGATTGAAGGCTGCAGGCTTTGCTTATGTGGCACTTGATTTGCAAGGCTACCGCACCGGCAGCATGAATGAAACCTTGAAGCAGGATTAATTTATACTTACAGCGAATTTTATCAGTAGTCTGTTGAAAGTAAGCAGATTCAGATTAGGAGGAAGATTATGAAAAGCTTATATTTGGAATGTAATGCCGGTATCAGCGGCGATATGCTGGTAGCAGCACTTTTAGATTTGGGCGCGGATAAGGAGGTACTTGATAAGGCTTTGCAAAGTATTCCTGCAAAGGGCTTTGAGTATAAAATCAGCAGAGTGTCTAAGGCAGGCGTTGACTGCTGTGATTTTGATGTTATTCTGGACGAGGAGCATGCTAACCATGACCATGATATGGCCTTTTTGCATGGCAACGGCGATGCTGTAGTGCATAGCCATGAGCATGAACATCATCATGACCACGAGCATGAGCACGAACGCGAACATCATCATGACCACGAGCATGAGCACGAGCATGAACATCATCATGACCACGAACATGAACATGAGTACAGCCATGTGCCGCATGAGCATCATCATCACCATGAGCACCGCGGTCTGCAGGAGATTATTGCGATTATTGATGCTGTTGATATGAGTGCCGCTGCCAAGGCGCTGGCACTGAAGATTTTTGATATTATTGCCGAGGCCGAGGCTAAGGCTCATGCTGTAGAGAAGAATGCAGTGCATTTCCACGAGGTGGGCGCGATTGATTCCATCGTTGATATTGTGGCGATTGCTGTGTGTGCCGACAGCCTAGGCGTTGAAAACGTAATTGTGCCGGAGCTGTGCGAGGGCCGCGGTACTGTCCGCTGTCAGCATGGCGTGCTGCCGGTGCCTGTTCCGGCAACAGCTAATATTATGCAGCGCTTTGGCTTTAATGTACGCTTGCTGCCGGTGCAGGGCGAGTTCGTTACACCGACCGGTGCTGCTGCCGCTGCTGCGCTGATGACTGCGGACGAGTTGCCGCAGAGCTTTAAGATTCTGGGCATCGGTTTGGGCGCAGGCAAGCGTCAGTATGAGCATCCCAGTATTTTGCGTGCGCTGATGATTGAGGATAATGCGAAAAAAAAAACTCTGTAAATAGCAATGCTTTGCAGACAGATTGCATCTGCCAGCTGCAGTCTGACATTGATGACTGCAGCGGCGAGCTTTTGGGCTACACGTTGGAGCGCCTGCTGGCGGCAGGTGCGCTTGATGCACATTATCAGCCTGTGTTTATGAAGAAGAGCCGTCCGGCGTGGGAGCTTACTGTTATTTGCCGCGAGGAGGACAGAGCGAAATTGGAAGCGCTGATTTTTGCGGAAACGACAACAATCGGCATCCGTCGTGCGCGCATGGAACGCACTGTGCTGCCGCGTCGCAGGGATGTGGTGCACACTGCTTACGGTGATGTAGCGGTGAAGCGCTGCCTGCTGGAGAACGGCGAACGCTGTTATGTGGAATATGACAGCGCTGCCAAACTGGCGCAGGAGCAGGGAGTACCGCTGCAGGATATCTATCTGGCGGCACAGATGGCGCAAAAAAACATAAATTAGCCACAAAAGTGTGGTATAATATCTCCATAATACGTCAGAGAATGGAGAAAAAATGACTAATGTTTTCGATTTGATAGAAGAATTTTATACACAGGATGAAGAATGGAATTCGGTACTGCAGCAAGCCTGTGCTGAAGATTTCCTGCGCTATAAAACCTGGCAGGGAGCCAAAGACGGCGAGCTGGTCAAGATTTGGGATTATATTACGATTCTTTGTATTTACCTTGGCAATTCCGAGAACTTTCTCGGTGATATGTCACGTGAGGATTTTATTGACTGCGTAGGCTGGTGCTGCCGCAATGTTTCCGGCTTCCCGGCAACGGAGAGCAACATCGCACATTTCCTGGATGTTATGCAGGAGTTTTATGCATATATGAAAAAGAAACGCATTATTACCCGTGATAATGCGCCTGCCGAAGCTAAAGCTAAGCTGCTGGCTGACGGCAGATTGCAGATTGTCGGCAAGGACGGCAGCTTTTTGCCTGGGCATGATCGCTACAATCTGTATTCTACGCCGGATTTGCCGACGAAGGTGTATCTGAACATCGGCGAGAGAATGCAGAATCTGCTGGATGATGTGCAAAGCTACTATAAGCAGAAGCAGTTCCGTCGCGATTTGGAGCGGGCAGATTTTCTCTTTGGCGGTATTTTCCAGAACGGTACAGTTCAGGAAAAGCCGGGCACGGAGGAATATTCGCAGACCTTTTGGGATTATTTTCTCTTTGATTATCGCCTGCTTGCCGATGACAAAACGCCCTTGCAGCATTACCGTGACGAAATCTGCCGAGATGCTTCCGAGATGGATACCTCCGTTGATATTTTGAATGAGCTGATTAAGGCAAAGCTGGTTCTCTTTGATGTGCAAAGACGCACGGAGGAGGGCATGTATGTCTGCAGAAATATTTTCACCAATGAAAAATATACGCTGATGCTGCCGGTAGATGATAATATTGACACAGAAGGATATATTTTCATGGGCCATATTTTTTATGAAAATACTATGGTGATGAACTTCCTGCGCGGACTGGTGATGTCGCAGACCTCGCGTAAGCGCTTTTTCGAGGTTGTCAGTGCGGCGAAAGACTGGTTTGCCGTGCGCCAAAGCGGCGAGATGAGCTGGGAGGAGTTCATCAACCGTAATCCGATGTTCGTACGCCATGTTTCTGTTTTGTATGCAATCTATGTGCGTATGGAGGGCTTTAATTTCAGTACGCAGATAAGTAATTATCAGCCTGCGGCGCTGCTTGAGGACAAGACCTCGGCAATGCTGGAATCTCTTAGAGGAACAGGCCTTTTTTCTGCCTATGATATACAGCTGATGCGTACCATGTGGAGCGATTTTATGCTTCGTGGCAATGCTTTGGCTGATAATACAGACGCTGATTTTGAGCATTGGACGGCAGCGGTTATGTACTGCTTTGTTAAGCTGAATGATGTTTATACCTTTACGGAAAAGCAGGTTTTTGCTATGTGCCGTGCTACCGACCATGCAAAGCTGAAGCAGATGATAGATATGCTAAATGAAACCTTGCAGCTGGAGGCACATGACCCGCGTTACGTTAACGAAGAGGGTTTGTTGCTGATGCTGCTGCAGTGAGAGGAGGCACCAGAATATGAAGTGTGATTTTTGTGGCCACGAGGTTGCTCCCGGCACAGTGGAATGTCCGTACTGCCATTATCAGTTCAAGATTGATGCGCAGGTGCTCAGTCCGGAGGAGCGCGATACCTTTGAGGGCGTGACGATAGACGAGAGCGCAGGCACAGAGGAAAACAAAAGTGCCAGGGAAGGCGCTGTATATGACAGCGGTGCTGATGCTTATAATGAAAGACAGCAGCAGGTGCCGCCGAATATCAAGGTACATACCTTTGGCTGCGGCAGCGGCATTCTGATTACTTTTCTGATTTTGTGCGGCATTGTGGCAGTTATCTTCTTTTTGCTGCCGACGTTTATTGTCTTTGCCGCTGTCGGCGCAATAGTTTTGTTTATTATGCGTCTTTTTATGGGCTTTTAATAGCGTAAAAATGTATTTCTGACGGCCGGCAGTGTTGCCTTGGGCAGAGCTGCCGGCTGTTTTTGTCTGTTGTAGAAATTTTTTCAAAAAAATTTTAAAAAGCCGTAAAAATATAGAGGATTTTTCTGATTGACGGCGAATAATATGCAGGTACACAATGTGTGAAAAGAATAGGAGGCATAAGATATGCATAGTTACAGCATGGATCTTGGCGGCAGAACTCTTACTATTGAAGCCGGCAAGATTGCAAAACAAGCTAATGGCGCTGTGTTAGTTCGTTATGGCGATACCGCCGTAGTAGTTGCCGTTACCGGCACCAAGACCCCGCGTGAGGGTGTAGACTTCTTCCCTTTGACTGTTGATTTTGAAGAAAAAATGTACGCCGTAGGTAAAATCCCCGGTGGCTTTATTAAACGCGAAGGCCGTCCGTCTGAGCAGGCTATCCTGACCAGCCGTCTGATTGACCGTCCGATTCGCCCGATGTTCCCGGAAGGCTACCACAACGATGTACAAATCGTTGCTACCGCTGTTTCCGTTGATCCCGACAATGCTCCGGATATGCCCGCTATGATCGGTGCATCCTGCGCTTTGTCTATTTCCGATATTCCGTTCGAAGGTCCTATCGCCGGTGTGCGCGTAGGCCTGATTGATGGTGAATTCATCATCAACCCGACTGTTGAACAGGCTAAAATCAGCCAACTGAACCTGGCTGTTGCCGGCACCAAAGACGCTATCCTGATGGTAGAAGCAGGTGCTAACGAAGTTTCCGAAGAAACCATGCTGGATGCTATCTGGTTCGGTCATGGCGTAATCAAACAGCTCGTAGAGTTCCAGGAGAAAATCGTTGCTGAAATCGGCAAAGAGAAAATGGAAGTTCCGTTCTACGCTCCGCCTGAAGAAATGGCTGCGGAAATCGAAGAATACGGTGCTCAAAAACTCAAAGATGCTCTGATGGATGCTAACAAGCTGGAGCGCGAAGAAAACGTTGCTAAGGTTAAAGCTGAAATCGCTGAAGTATTCCTGGAGAAATATCCTGATAATGCTAAAGACGTTGCTTACATCACCCAAAAGCTGGTTAAGAAAATCGTTCGCCGCACTATCTCTGTAGATAAGATTCGTCCTGACGGCCGTCAATTAGACGAAGTACGTCCGGTAAGCTGCGAGGTTGGCCTGCTGGCTCGTCCGCATGGCAGCTCTCTGTTCACTCGTGGTCAGACTCAGATTTTGAACGTTCTGGCTTTGGCTCCGCTGCGTGAAGCACAGATTCTTGATGGTCTTGGCGCTGAGGAAACCAAGCGTTATATCCATCACTACAACTTCCCGCCGTACTCTGTAGGCGAAACAAAACCTCTGCGCAGCCCTGGCCGTCGTGAAATCGGTCATGGTGCTCTGGCTGAGCGTGCTTTGCGTCCGGTTATTCCTTCCGAAGAGGAGTTCCCGTATGCAATCCGTCTGGTATCCGAGGTTCTGGAATCCAACGGTTCCTCCTCCATGGGCTCTGTTTGCGCAAGCACCCTGTCCCTGATGGATGCAGGCGTTCCTATTAAGGCTCCTGTTGCCGGCGTTGCTATGGGCCTTGTTAAGGATGGCGAATACTTCACTATTTTGACTGATATCCAAGGTCTGGAGGATGCTCTGGGCGATATGGACTTCAAGGTTGCAGGTACCGAAAAAGGTATTACTGCTATCCAGATGGATATTAAGATTGACGGTATCAACAAGGATATCTTCACCCAGGCTCTGGCACAGGCTAAACGCGGCCGTGAATTCATCATGGGCAAAATGATGGAATGCATTAGCGAACCGCGCAAAGAGCTGTCCAAGTATGCTCCGAAGATTACTACTATCCATGTAGATCCTGATAAGATTGCTAAGGTTATCGGACCTGGCGGCAAGATGATCAAGAAGATTGTTGACGAAACCGGCGCTAAGATTGATATCGATGATACCGGTCGCGTATTTATTGCTGCTGTTAACACCGAGGCTGCTAATAAAGCTATCGAGATGATCGAAGGCATTACTGCCGAAGCTGAGGTTGGCAAGGTTTATACCGGTAAGGTTACCCGTCTGATGAACTTTGGTGCTTTCGTTGAGATTCTGCCGGGCAAGGAAGGTCTGGTACATATTTCCCAGCTGTCTACCGAGCATGTAGATAAGGTTGAGGATGTTGTAAGTGTTGGCGATGAAATTGTTGTTAAGGTTACCGAAATCGACAACAAGGGCCGCATTAACCTGTCCCGCAAGGCTGTTCTGATGAAGAGCGTGCAAAAATAATTTGTGAATTTAAAAGAGCTGTCGCATTTGTGACAGCTCTTTTTTGTAGATTGGAGGAGTGAGTTACTAATGAAAACACGTGGTTTTGAGAAGGTTGCCAAGTATATGAATGTTGAGTTTCCGATGCCGGAGCGCAAGACGCAGTTCAGCGCCGGTTATGATATCAGCGCTGCCGAGGAGGTTGTGCTGGAGCCGGGTAAACTGGTGCTGGTGCCTACCGGTGTGAAAGCCTATATGCAGACAGGCGAGTTCTTGGGCCTGCATATTCGCAGCAGTATGGCGGTAAAGAAGCATCTGATGCTGGTGAATAATGTAGGTATAATTGATGCCGATTATTATAACAATGCGGATAACGAAGGTCACATTATGGTGGCTTTGATGAACATGGGTACCGAGGCTGTTGCCATTCCACAGGGAGAGCGCATTGCTCAGGGTATTTTCTATAACTACCTGACCGTTGATGACGACGATAAGGTGGAGAAGGCAGTACGCGGCGGCGGCTTCGGAAGCACGGGAAAATAATAATATCATATCATTACCTTCGCTTAGGGATTAAGTTAAAAGTGTAAATAGTTTACAATTTTGACGAAAAAGTGTAGACAATATAGGGAAGTATGATATAATTAATGTAGATAATTTTGGAAAATGGAGGTTTTCTCGATGCAGAAAATTGATCAGGCATGTGTAAACACTCTTCGCTTTTTGGCAGCAGACCAGGTAGAAAAGGCTAAATCCGGCCATCCTGGCTTCCCTTTGGGTACAGCTCCTTTGATGTACACTATTTGGGACCGCTTTATGAATTATAATCCGGCTGATCCGCAATGGTTCAACCGCGACCGTTTTATTCTTTCTCCGGGTCACGGCAGTGCTCTGCTGTATGCAATGCTGCACCTGGCAGGCTATGACCTGTCCCTGGATGAGCTGAAAAACTTCCGTCAATGGGGCAGCAAGACTCCGGGCCATCCGGAATTCGGCCTGACTCCTGGCGTTGACGTTTCTACCGGTCCTCTGGGCCACGGCTTTGCTATGGGCGTTGGCTTTGCTATTGCCGAAGCTATGCTGGGCGCAAAGTACAACAAACCTGATTTCCCGGTTGTTGACCACTACACCTTTGGTCTGACCTCTGACGGTGACCTGATGGAGGGCGTTTCCTGCGAGGCTGCTTCTCTGGCAGGTACCCTTGGCTTGGGCAAACTGATTTACTTATATGATGACAACAAGATTACTATCGAAGGCAGCACCGATATTGCCTTCACTGAGGATGTTGAAGCCCGCTTCAAGGCTTATGGCTGGCAGGTTCTGCGCGTAGAAAGCAGCGAGGATGTTGACGCTATGCAGGCAGCTATCGAAGAAGCTAAGGCTGATACTATGCATCCTTCTCTGATTATTGTACGTACTCACATCGGCTTCGGCAGCCCGAAACAGGACAGCCCGTCCTGCCATGGCGAGCCGCTGGGTGGTGAAGCATTGGCAGCTACCAAAGAAAAAGCTGGCTGGCCGCAGGAAATGTTCTATGTACCTGCTGAGGTTAAAGAACATTTTGCTGCTAAGCTGGATGGCTGCGCTGCAAATGAAGCTGCCTGGAATGCTTTGATGGATGACTATAAGATGGTATATCCTGAGCTGGCTAAAGAACTGGAAGACCGCATTGCCGGCAACTCCATGGTTAACCTGACTGCTCTGGAAGCAATCTTCAAGGATACCGTTAAGAATGCTACCCGCGAAGCAAGCGGTGATATTATCCAAGTTCTGGCTGCACAGCTGCCCGAGCTGGTTGGCGGCAGTGCTGACCTTGGCCCGTCCAATAAAACTATCATGAAAACCGGCGGTTACTTCTCCAAGCTGGACAGAACCGGCCGTAACATTCACTTTGGCGTTCGTGAGCACGCTATGGGTACCGTTCTGAACGGCATTTCCCTTCATGGCGGCTTCATTCCCTTCGGCGGTACTTTCCTGGTATTTGCCGACTTCATGCGTCCTACCATCCGTATGGCAGCACTCATGGGCATTCAGGCTGTATTCGTACTGACTCATGACAGCATTGCACTGGGTGAAGACGGTCCGACCCATCAGCCGATTGAAACCACTATGGCTTTGCGTCTGATTCCGAACGTAAGCGTTATCCGTCCGGCTGATGCTCTGGAAACTGCTACCGCATGGCAACAGGCTTGCCTGAACAAGCATAAACCGACCTGCCTGCTGCTGAGCCGTCAAAAGCTGACTGTACTGCATGACTATGCAGCAACCATTCATGAAAACGCTCATAAGGGCGCCTATGTACTGAGCCCGGCTAAGAACGAGGCGAAGGCTGTTCTGATCGGTACCGGCAGTGAAGTACATCTGGCACTGGCTGCACAGGCTAAGCTGGCAGAAGAGGGCATTGACGTTAGCGTTGTATCTATGCCTTGCTGGGATGCTTTTGATGCTCAAAGCGATGAGTACAAGGAAAGCGTTCTGCCTGCAGGCGTAACCAAGTTTGCTGTTGAAGCAGGCGTTCCTTACGGTTGGAGCCGTTACACCGGCACTGAAAAGAATGTTCTGGGCATTACTACCTTCGGCGCTTCCGCACCCGGCGATGTAATGATGGAAAAATACGGCTTTACTGTTGAAAACCTGGTAGCAAAGGTTAAAGCAGCGCTGTAAGCTTAATTTGAAATTGATCTTAAAGGGTTCTATGTCAAGTTTTGGGGTATTCAAGACTTTAACATCATAGACCTAGACAATACATAATTATTTTTGCAATTCAACCAGCCTCTAGTATATTTATATTGGAGGCTGGTTTTATTTTTCTAAAATAAGACATAGTTATCCTAATGCGATTTTACTATATTTTATTCCAGATACAGTATTCTGTTTCGAAATCTGTCGAAATTCCTTACACCATAGCTGATTCGCTTCAATACTTTTATTTTATTATTACTGCCTTCAATAAACCCGTTAGAAACTCTTTCGCCAATTATATTTGCGATTTCAGTTTTCCAATTATAGAACCTTTTTTGTGCCTGCGTTTAGGTTAAGGAGGAGCAACTCGTGCAAAAGTATTAAAAATAATTAACAGTAACGCAAAAATCGCTCATAGTGTTAAAATAAATTAATACTATCGACGAAATGTGCGATAGTGTTAAAAATAATTAACACTGTTGCGGGTGGTAGTGGTTTGTTTATTTTGAAAAAATAGAATTAAGGATGAGTATAAGTATGTTAATCAGCAATCCTATTACGAGAAAAGTGCACTAGGTGAAAAATCTCGTAATAGAAAGTGAAGATGTAGCGGTAAAAAGGCAATCCTATTACGGAAAAAGGGAAGAAATTACCAAATCACGTAATAGAAAGTAGCGTTGATACAACAAAAATTTAACTCTATTACGAGAAAAGGTAAAAAGTGCCAATTTCTCGTAATAGAATTTATCGTTATAATAAAAATAAGGATTCACTTCCGATTTACTTGCGAAGTGAAACCTTATTTTTTGTTTGTTAAGCCTAAAATGTAATCCGTGGATGTGTTATGAAATTTAGCCAAGGCAATGAGTATATCGGTCGGTATATCCCGTTCGCCTTTTTCATAATTGCTGTAGACTCTTTGTGAGCAGTTAAGGATTTCAGCCATTTGTGTTTGCGTCATGTCCTTGTCCTCACGTAAGTCGCGAATGCGCTGATACATTGTTATCACCCAATAACATTATAGAAAGAGAAGGCACTTTAACTTGCTATTTAGCGCAAATTGCGCTAAAATCAGGATAGAAAAGTATTAGCTTGCTAATACGTCAGGCAAAACACACTCGATGTGTGCTTTTGCTTGACGGGGGGGGACAACAGTGTATCATTATAATGAGTTATTGAAAAATTTTTGATACGTAAACAATTAACGGAGCTGACTTGAGAAAATGGACTTTATTGATAACGTAAATGTAACACTAAAAGATGATTTGGCCTTAGAATTGCAAAAGGGCAGTATGCTGTCTATTGTGGCAGCAGATTTTTCTATGTATGCCTTCGAGGCTTTGCGTAAGGAGCTAAGCGAGATTGAAGAATTACGTTTTATTTTCACTGACCCTACTTTTATTCAAAAAGAGAATAGCAAGAAGGAAAAACGCGAATTTTATATTCCTAAAATAAATCGTGAGCGTCGTATTTATGGCACGGAATTTGAGGTAAAGCTGCGCAACGAATTAAATCAAAAGGCTATTGCCAAGGAATGTGCTGAGTGGATTAAGAAGAAGGTTACCTTTAAATCCAATGTTGGTAATAAGGAAATTATAAATAGGTTTATTGTATTGAACGATAAAGCGTATTCCCCAGTTAATAGCTTTACGACTGTTGATTTAGGCTGTGAGCAGGGAAACAATATGGGCGTGACCATATTTAAGGTGGAAAGCCCTATGTCGCAGGCACTCATAGAGCAATTCGCCAAGCTTTGGCAGAACGAAGAAGAGTTAAAGGACGTAACCAACAATGTTATAAGCAGTATAAGCTCGGCTTATAATGAAAATGCGCCTGAGTTTATTTATTTCGTGACGCTGTATAATATTTTCCATGAATTTCTTACGGATATCAGTGAGGATGAGCTGCCGAATGAGCGTACAGGCTTTAAGAACAGCAAAATCTGGAATATGCTCTTTAATTTTCAACGTGATGCTGTGTTAGGCATTATTAATAAGCTGGAAAAATATAATGGCTGTATTTTAGCTGATAGTGTTGGTTTAGGCAAAACCTTTACTGCATTAGCCGTTATCAAATATTATGAAGGACGCAACAAGAATGTACTTGTATTATGTCCGAAAAAGCTGGCAGACAACTGGAATACGTATCGCGCTAACTATAAAAACAATCCTATTGCCAGTGACAGGCTGCGTTATGATGTTTTATATCATTCTGACCTGCTGCGTAAGCGTGGTTATAGCGGTGAGATTGATTTGAGCAGGATAAATTGGAGCAACTATGACCTTGTAGTTATTGATGAATCGCATAATTTCCGTAATGGCGGTGCCTTTGATGGCGAAGATAAAGAGAATCGCTATACGGTGCTAATGAACAAGGTTATTCGTGAGGGCGTGCAGACAAAGGTGTTGATGCTTTCTGCTACTCCCGTTAATAATCGCTTTAACGATTTGAAGAATCAGCTGCAATTGGCCTATGAGGGTGATAGCAGCAAAATTAATGATAAGCTGAATACCAAAAATTCTATAGATGATATTTTCCGTAATGCGCAGGCAGCCTATAATCATTGGTCGAAGCTGCCTCCGGCAGAACGCACAGTGCAGAATTTGCTGGAAAACCTCAGCTATGATTTTTTCAATTTGCTTGATTCTGTAACTATTGCACGTTCGCGCAAGCATATTACCAGATATTATGACACGAAGGCTATTGGCAGCTTTCCTGAACGCAAAACGCCGCTATCCTTTCGCCCTGCGTTGGTTAAGAATGGCGCAGTAAATTATAAAGAAATATTTTCGAAGCTTGATGAGCTGGAGCTGTCTATATATACTCCTACGGAATTTATTTTGCATAGCCGTTTGCCGAAATATGCAGAGCTTTTTGATGATAATAAGGTCAATACTGGCTTTACACAGGCGAACCGCGAACGTGGTATTCGTCGACTGATGGCGATAAATATTTTGAAGCGCATGGAAAGCTCCGTGTATTCGTTCAGGCTGACTGTGGAAAGAGTGCGGGCTAGTATTTGCGCAGCATTGCAAAAGATAGACAGCTTCACGCAGCACAGGCTTGCTAATGCGCAGGTGGATACCGGTACTGATTTCAGCGGCGCCGATTTTGATATGGAAGAGGAAAGCTTTGTTGTGGGCAAAAAGGTGCCTATTGAGCTGGCTGACATGGATATTGTGAGCTGGGGGCATAGCTTGCAGCATGACAAGGAGTGTTTGGATGAGCTGCTTGGGATGGTGCAGAGCATTACGCCTGTGCAGGATAATAAGCTGCAGGAGCTGCTAGAGCTTATCGACAACAAAATTCAGCATCCTCTGAATGCAGGCAATAAGAAAATTATTGTGTTTACTGCCTTTGCCGATACTGCTGCTTATCTTTATGAGCATGTCAGCAAGCATGTGCAGGAGCAGTTTGGCTTGCATACGGCGATGGTTACAGGATCGGTGGATGGCAGATGCACGATACCGAAGCTTAGGTGTGATTTGAATACTGTACTGACCTGTTTTGCACCATTGGCGAAGGATAAGAAGCTGATTTTCCCTGAGGATAAAAACGATATAGATATTTTGATTGCTACTGATTGTATTTCCGAAGGTCAGAATTTGCAGGATTGTGATTTTCTTGTGAATTATGATATACATTGGAATCCAGTGCGTATCGTCCAGCGCTTCGGCCGTATTGACCGCATAGGCAGCAGAAATGCCTTTATCCAATTGGTTAATTTTTGGCCAGACGTGGATTTGGACGACTACATTGACCTCAAAAGCCGTGTAGAAAGTCGTATGAAGGCAGTTGATTTGACTGCTACCGCGGACGATAATCTGCTGAGCAATAATGAAAAGCTCGACTTGCAGTATCGCAAGCAGCAGCTTCAGCAGCTACAAAAGGAAGTTGTCGATATTGAGGATATGAGTACGGGTATTTCCATTATGGATTTAGGCTTAAACGAGTTCCGCCTTGATTTACTGGAATATATAAAGACGCATGGCGAGCTGGATAAAACCCCCTTTGGCTTGCATGCCGTTGTGCCTGCGAGTGAGGAATGCCCTCCTGGTGTAATTTACGTGCTGAAAAACTGCACGGATAACATAAATATAGACAGAAAAAATCTGCTGCATCCGTTTTATGCCGTATATATTGGCGAGGATGGTGAGATTATCTGCAACCATTTGGCGCCGAAGAAGCTGTTGGACAAGCTGCGCTTTACCTGCCGTGGCAAGGATAAGCCTATGACGGATTTGTGCAATGGATTCAACAAGGCGACGAATGATGGCAGAAGTATGGGTGTTTATTCCCGGCTTTTGGAGGATGCTATTGCTTCCATAATCAACGTGAAGGATGCCGACGATGTTGACAGCTTCCTGAGCGGTGAGGAAATCAGCTTCTTTGATAACAGCATTAAAGGACTGGATGATTTTGAACTGATTTGCTTCCTCGTTGTGCGAGGTGAGCATTGATGTTAGGCTTACCGCAGACTACAGAAGTAAAAAAGATTATTCCCAAACGTGCCTTATACAGCAAGTTTGAACTGAATACAGCGGAGCAGAAGGAGTTTGACGCAGCCATCAGGCAGATGACCATCGTCAACGAAATTTCCTTACGCACAATTCCTGCCTTGCAAAAAAAGGAGCAGGAAAAAGCAGTTTATGTTTTGGCAGTACAGCTGAAGCAGGAGGGCTGTGCGGAAAGGCTTTTGCAAAGGCTGTGCAGGCTGATTGACCAACGCTTGCTGTTGGCGCTTTGCTATGAAGATAAGCTGCAGCTGGCGCTGTATTTCGATAACAGAATATTGCTCAATGAGTTTATGCCTGTGGCTGAGCAGAAGGTGAATTTGCAAGGCACAAGCTTAAACGATATTTGGGAGCACCTAGCTCTGCAGGTGGCGCAATTAACGCCACGTGCAGGGCTTACACCTGCTTCCGTGATTGCCAATGCCGGCAGGCGGGCAGAAGCAGAAGCACAGATAGCAGCGCTGACGAAGAAAATGTTTGCGGAAAAGCAGGCACGCAAAAAACTGACCTTGCGTGAAGCAATAAACAAGCTGAAAAAAGAACTGGAGGATTTACAATGATGGAACATCTCAACATGCAATCTATGGATAAGGTTGCAGCAAACGTAGCGAAGATAAGGGAGCTATTCCCTAATTGCGTTACCGAAAGAATCAATAATGAGGGCAAATTGGAGCATGCCATTGATTTTGATATGCTGAAACAGGAGCTTAGTGACCATGTTGTAGATGGTTTGCAGGAACGCTACCAGTTTACTTGGCCGGATAAGCGCAAAGCAATTTTGGCTGCCAATGCACCGATTAACAAAACCTTGCGCCCCTGCAGAGAAGAAAGCGTGGACTTTGACAATACAGAAAACCTTTATATTGAAGGCGACAATCTGGAAGTGCTGAAGCTGCTGCAGGAAACATACTTGGGCAAGGTTAAGATGATTTATATTGATCCGCCGTATAATACGGGTAATGACTTTGTGTATGAGGATGAGTTCAAGCAAAGTGCGGATGAATATATTGATAATAGCGGACAGCTTGATGAAGAGGGTAATCGTCTTGTGGCTAATACAGAAAGCAATGGACGTTTCCATACTGATTGGCTGAATATGATGTATCCGAGATTGAATCTGGCAAAAGATTTGCTGAGCGAGGATGGTGTTATTGCTATTAGCATAGATGAAAATGAAGTAGAAAATTTAAAAAGATGTTGTAAAGAGATTTACGGTGAATCTAATTATATAGCTACAATTATATCAAAAATGAATCCTAGAGGTTCTCAGTCTAGTAAAGACATAGCTATTACGCACGAGTATATTTTGGTTATTGCAAAATCTAAAGAGTATCAAGTAAATGGTTTGGAATTAACCGAAGAACAAGAGAAAGAGTACAAGTATCAAGACGCTATGGGATGTTACAGATTATTGGGATTAAGAAAAAGAGGAGCAGATTCTAGAAGAGAAGATTCACCCAGTATGTATTTCCCGATATATTACGATCCTGACAATGATAACTTATCTACAATAGAAAAATATAGCGTTATAATATATCCTAAATTAAGCGATGGAACTGATGGTAGATGGAGATGGAGTAAATCAAAAGTAGAGAGAGAAAAAAACTTACTGGTAGTAAGAGCAGTAAAACGTGGCACAGAATATGAATATGATGTTTTTAGTAAGGATTATCTCAGCGAAAATAAAAGAAGAAAACCTATGAGTATTTGGGATGATAAAGAAATTAACAATGAATTTGCAACTGAATTACTTACAGATCTTTTTAAAGAAAAAAAGATCTTTGATTATTCAAAGTCATTGTTTTTACTAAAAAAGTTAATTACTGTATTAAGTTCTGCAGACTCCCTTGTTCTTGATTTCTTCTCCGGTTCTGCCACCACCGCTCACGCAGTCATGCAGCTTAACGCCGAAGATGGCGGTAAGCGTAATTTTATTATGGTGCAATTACCGGAAGAATGTGCTGAAAACAGCGAAGCGTACAAAGCAGGCTACAAAAACATCTGCGAAATCGGCAAGGAGCGCATACGCCGTGCAGGCAAGAAAATCAAAGAAGAAAATCCGCTGACAACCCAGAATTTAGACATCGGCTTCCGCGTGCTGAAATGCGACAGTAGTAACATGGAGGACGTGTACTTCACGCCGAAGGAATACATGGATAAACAACAAAGCCTGTTTATTGACAATATCAAAAAAGACCGCAGCGATGAGGATTTGCTGTTTGATGCTATGCTGAAGCTGGATACACCGCTTTCCAGCAAAATCGAAAAGATAAGCATTGCCGGCAAAACTGTCTACAACGTGGCGCAAGGTCATTTAATGGCATGCTTTGATAAGAACGTGACGGATGAGGTTATTACTGCCATTGCCAAAGAAATGCCGAGCTATTTTGTTATGCGTGACAGCTCGCAGGCTGATGACAGCGTAGCAATTAACTTTGAGCAGATTTTCAACACCTATAGTCCGCAAACAGTGAGGAGGGTGCTGTAATGAAGTTCAGTTTTAAAATTCAGCAGTACCAGACGGATGCTGTCAATGCAGTGGTTGACGTGTTCAAGGGACAGGTGCGTCCTGCGCAGGATACCAGCTACTTTTTTGATCCGGGAAGACTTGTGCCGGTGAAAACAAAAAAAGCAAAGAATAGCAATGGTTATAACTTGTTTCAGCAGGAGCTTGATGAACAGGAAGCTAAGCAGGATATAATACTTGGTTATGCCAATGCGCCAATAAAATTGGATAAGGTGCAGCTTCTGGAAAATATTAAGCTTATTCAAGGCAATAATAATATAACTCCGTCGAAGGAGCTTATAGATGGTCAGGGAAAGTGCAGTCTTGATATTGAAATGGAAACAGGTACAGGCAAAACCTATGTCTATATCAAGACCATGTTTGAGCTGAACAAGCAATATGGATGGAATAAGTTTATTATTATCGTGCCTTCCGTCGCAATCCGTGAAGGCGTCAAGAAAAGCCTGGAAACTATGGAAGAGCACTTCATGAGCCAGTATGGCAAGAAAGCGCGTTATTTCATTTATGACAGCAAAAATTTGACGAAGATTGATGATTTTGCCAAAAGCAACGAAATCAATGTAATGATTATTAATAATCAAGCCTTTGCCAAGTCCTTGAATGAGGAGAAGAATAAGGAGGGACGTGGCGGTGATAAGGGTGCGTTGATTATTTACAGTGAACGTGATGAATTCGGTTCACGCAAGCCTATTGATGTTATTGCCAAAACTAATCCTATTTTGATTCTTGATGAACCGCAGAAGCTGAATGGTCCTGCTACACAAAAAGCAATGAAGCGTTTTAATCCGCTTTTCAGCGTCAATTATTCTGCTACGCATAAGCAGGAGCATAATGAAGTATACCGTTTAGATGCAATAGATGCCTATAATCATAAGCTGGTCAAAAAGATAGAGGTTAAGGGTATTGAGGTTGTAAATCTTAAAGGCATTGACGGTTACCTTTACTGCGACAGCTTTGTTACTTCCAAAAATAAACCTCCCATGGTAAAGCTGGAATTTGAACAGCAGCTGAAAAGCGGTACTGTTAAGCGTGTTTTACGCAATTGTGCTTACGGAGATAATCTGTACGAGCTTTCTAACGGCATGCTGCAGTACGAAGGCTACAAAATCAGTGACATTGATGCCAGCGATACAGGCTGCGTAAGATTTACCAACGGAGAAGAATTACATGGCGGTGAAGTTGCTAACAACAGTCAGGAAATGTCTGATTTGCGTTGTGTACAGATTCGCGAAACTATAAAATCTCACTTTGAAAAGGAAGAGCAGCTTTTTACGCAAGGCATCAAAACCTTATCGCTATTTTTTATTGATGAGGTTGCCAAGTACAGACAATATGACGAAGATGGCACACAAAAGCTAGGCGAATATGGCAAAATATTTGAAGAAGAATATCAGAAAATATTCAGAGATAGGATGCAGGAGCTTTATCAAACACCTTATGGCGAATATCTGAGAAATATGGCTGCAGATGTAAGCGCTGTACATACAGGCTACTTCAGTATCGATAAAAAAGGTCATAGCGTTGACAGTAAATGTGAACGTGGCAAGGACACTTCTAACGATGAATCAGCCTATGATTTGATTATGCGCAACAAGGAAGCACTGTTAAGCTTCAATAATCCTGTGCGTTTTATTTTCTCTCACTCCGCATTGCGTGAAGGCTGGGATAACCCCAATGTTTTCCAAATCTGTACCTTGAAGCAGTCCAACAGCAATGTCAATAAGCGTCAGGAGGTCGGCCGTGGCATGCGTATCTGCGTCAATCAGCAGGGTGAGCGCATGGATGAAAGCGTATGCGGAGCTAATGTGCATGTTGTTAATAAGCTGACGGTTATTGCCAGCGAAAGCTATGCCGGTTTTGTCGACAGCCTGCAGGATGAAATCAAAAAAGCTTTGTATGAACGTCCTGAAAAGGTATCTGTAGAGTACTTCTTCGGCAGAGTAGTAAAGGTTGGCGATGAAACTTATAAAATTGAAGGCGAGCAGGCACGTCAGATAGTGAAATATCTTGATAGACATGATTATCTTGACGATGATGACAGAATCACCGAAAAATATAAGCAGGATGCCGCCAACGGTACTTTGGAGCCTGTGCAGGATAAGCTTAAGGATATTGAGCCTGCTGTACATGTACTGATTAAGAGCCTGTATGATAAGGATTCGCTTAAGGATATGATTACTAACGGTAATCAGACAACCGTTGAAAACAAGCTCAACAATAAGAATTTTGAAAAGCAGGAATTCCAGGAGCTGTGGAAGCGTATCAACCGTAAGTGTGCTTATACCGTAAAGATTGACAGTAATGTGCTGATTGATAAGGCTGTGGCAGCGATTGATGCCAAGCTGCAGGTTACTCAGACACTTTATACATTGAGCGTCGGATATCAGAAAAATAATATGCAGGCGCATGAATTAGAGCAGAAAACAAGCTTTGTAGCACCTTCACATACTACAAATGTATTGGAAAATGCTCATGACAGCAGCTTGAAGTATGATTTGCTGCACGAGCTGACGCAACGGACTTCTTTAACACGTCGCACTGTTGCTGCTATTTTGAGCAGAATCAATATGATGAAGTACAGGAAATTCCGTGATAATCCGGAAGAGTTTATCAGCAAGGTTGCACGTCTGATTAACGAACAGAAGGCCGGCCTGATTGTAGAAGGCGTTACCTACAATACAACAAATGAAGTTTTTGACAAAGAAATCTTTACAGCGGAATGTCATCGTGTAGCTTTGTCTAAGGTATTTCCTGCGTTGCATGCCGTAACTGATTATGTTGTTACTGATGGTACAGCAGAGCAGAGTGTGGAGCGTAAATTCGTTGAAAATCTGGATAAAGCAGATGAAGTCGCAGTATACGCAAAGCTTCCGCGAGGTTTTTACATTCCGACACCTGTAGGCAAATATTCGCCTGACTGGGCAATTGCTTTCAAAGAGGGAAAGATTAAGTACGTATATTTCATTGCTGAAACCAAAGGAACTAATGAAAGTATGGAGCTGAAATCTATGGAGCAAGCAAAAATTAAATGTGCCGAAAAGCTTTTTGAAAAGCTTTCCAATGGCGAAGTGCATTACGGTCAGGTAAAGGATTACAAGAGCCTGATGGATATTGTACTTGATAGATAAAACCACAACCGAATATGGAATAATTCACGCTGATAGTTTGCTTGTGCCTATGTGTACACTCTTTTTGTAAAATCTTTACACTTGCTGTTATAAGAAGATGCTAATAAATTTCCTCGTTGACAAATAGCAGTAACAGTAATATAATTTTTCTAATAGCAAACCATTAAGATAGAGGCGCGGAAAGCATGAGTAGGTTGTGGAGCGGGAGCTGAGAAGCATCACAAAAGGGCTAACGCCGAAGTGCAATGGCAGCCGTGTCGTTGTGCTGGGCCGTCAGTGAAAGCTGCCGGACTGTCGCTGCATTTGCAGCGGAGGGCTATCTCGGCTATGGGTGTGAATATTATTTAGCATGCTAACCGTTGAGATAGAATCCAAAGGAAATATCTCAACGGTTATTTTTATGATTAAGGAGTGAACGACATGATTCGTGTTTTGGTAAATGGCGCGCTGGGCCGCATGGGCAGCGAGGTATGTAAAAAGGTATATAGCGAAGCTGATTTGGAGCTTGTCGGTGCTGTTGATATTAAGGAAGGCACCGTGCAGCTGGGCGACGGCGTTAAGGTAACTACCGACCTGGTTGCTGCGATTGAGGCTGCCAAACCGGACGTTGTTGTTGACTTCACCCGTCCTGATGTTGTTATGGGTAACCTGCGCAAAATGCTGCCGCTTGGCGTGCATGCTGTAGTAGGCACTACAGGCTTCAGCGATGCAGATTTAAAAGAGGTTGATGAGCTGGCACGCAAGCACAACACCAGCCTGCTGATTGCTCCTAACTTTGCGCTTGGTGCAGTTGTAATGATGAAGCTGGCGTGTGAGGCTGCCAAATATTTCCCGCATGTGGAAATTATCGAGAAGCATCACGATAACAAGCTGGATGCTCCCAGCGGTACTGCAATTATCACCGCACAAAAAATTGCTGAGGTGCGCAAGGCTATGCATCAGGGTAATCCTGATGAAAAGGAAACCATGGCAGGTGCGCGCGGTGCGGATTACGAGGGCATGAAGATTCACAGTGTCCGCTTGCCGGGTTACGTTGCTTCCCAGGAGGTTATCTTCGGCGGTCAGGGCGAAACTTTGAAAATCAGCACCGACCCGATTAACCGCGAATGCTACATGCCGGGCGTTGCGCTTGGCTGCCGCAAAATTGTTGATCAAGTAGGCCTGGTATACGGCTTAGATAAATTACTCTAAATAGTGAGGGGGAGAATTTTATGAAAAAGTATAACGTTGCTATTTTAGGCGCTACCGGTGCTGTTGGTACTGAATTTCTGAAGCTTATTGAAGAAAGAAACTTCCCATTTGCAGAACTGCGTCTGCTGGCTTCCAAGCGCAGCGCAGGCAAGCAGATTGAATTTATGGGCAAAACATATACTGTGCAGGAGGCCACCAAGGACTCCTTCGAGGGCATTGATATTGCTTTGTTCGCAGGCGGTAGCGTTTCCAAGGAATTTGCTCCTTACGCTGTGAAAGCCGGTGCCGTTGTTATTGATAACTCCAGCACCTTCCGTATGGACCCCGAAGTGCCGCTGGTTGTGCCGGAGGTTAACCCCGAGGACATCCTGAAGCACAAGGGCATTATTGCCAACCCTAACTGCTCTACCATTATTATGGTTATGGCATTGAAGCCGCTGTATGACCTGGCACGCATTAAACGTATCGTCGTTTCTACCTATCAGGCTGTTTCCGGCGCCGGTAAGGAGGGCATTGACGAGCTCACCGATCAGACCAAGGCTTACAGCGAGGGCCGTGAGATGGAGGCACACATTCTTCCGTCCGCAAGCCTGCCGAAGCATTATCCGATTGCGTTTAACCTGATTCCGCAGATTGATGTTTTCCTTGATAATCTTTACACCAAAGAAGAGATGAAGATGATCAACGAAACCAGAAAAATTATGCATGATGACGAAATGCGCATTACCGCTACTACCGTGCGTGTGCCTGTATACCGCAGCCACAGCGAATCGGTAAACATTGAGTTTGAGCATGATCTGGAGCTGAAGGATATGGCAGCTGCTATCAACGCTTTCCCCGGCGTTCAGATGATGGATGATCCTACCAACCAGGTTTATCCGATGCCTTTATATACCTCGGAAAAATATGACTGCTTCGTTGGCCGTCTGCGCCGCGATGAGTCCAATCCGAATACCTTCAACCTGTGGGTAGTAGGCGACCAGATCCGTAAGGGCGCTGCGCTGAATACTCTGCAGATTGCTGAGGTTATGATTAAAAACGGCTGGTTAGAAAAATAATAATGCACCTCTGCGTTGTAAAGACTACCTGGCGTACAGCTTGTACGCCGCAGCCTTTCCGGCATCCGGTACATTTTGCATTTTAATTTAAACAGATGAGGAGCAATTTACATGAAAATCATTGTACAGAAATTCGGCGGCACCTCCGTCGCGAGTGAGGAAGCCCGTGTTGCAGTTAAAAACAAGGTACAGCAGGCTATCCGTAACGGTTACTCCCCGGTAGTAGTTGTTTCGGCTATGGGACGCAAGGGTGCGCCCTACGCGACCGATACTCTTATCGGCACTCTGAAGGACGTTAACCTTTCCGTTAATGTGCGCGAGATGGATATGATGATGTGCTGCGGCGAAATCATTTCTGCCTGCGTAATGGCAGCGACGCTGCAAAAATTTGGCATCAACGCTATGGCGCTCACCGGCGGCCAGGCAGGCATCGTTACTGATTCCCAATTTGGTGCTGCACGTATCAAAAACATCAATACCTCCGGTCTTATCCGTCTGCTGGAGGCAGGCATCATTCCGGTTGTCTGCGGCTTCCAAGGTATGACGGAAAACAACTATAAATTTACTACCTTAGGTCGCGGTGGCAGCGATACCTCTGCTGCTGCACTGGGCGCTGCGCTCAAGGCTGATTTTGTTGAAATTTATACAGACGTTGAGGGCATTATGACTGCCGACCCGCGCATTGTTGAGAAGGCTAATATTCTGCAGCAGATTTCCTATGCTGAGGTTTGCCAGATGGCACAGAACGGTGCGAAGGTTATTCATCCGCGTGCCGTGGAAATTGCCATGGGCAGTAATATTCCCATGTATGTAAAATCTACCTTCAGCGATGCTCCCGGCACTTTGATTACCAGCGAACGCATCGGTCAAGGTAACGGCGGCGAAATTGCGATTAACGAATCCTGCGCCAGCGGCGTTGCTCATCTTAATGATTTGGCACAGTTCCGCATTGACCTGAACCCGCAGGATATTACTGCAGGCCGCAACCTGTTCGAGGATTTGGCGGATGCAGGCATCAGCGTAGGCTGCTTGAACTTGTCCGAGAAGGAAGCAATGTTTGCTGTATTCTCTCCGGACGTAGAGCACACCTGCAAGGTGCTTGATGCAACAGGCTTTAAATATACGCTGAACGAGGGCTGCGGTAAGGTTTCCGTTGTCGGCAGTGCTATGCGTGGCGTGCCCGGCATTATGGCTACCTTTGTAACTGCGCTTGCCAGTCACAATATCGCTATTCTGCAGACTGTGGACAGCGATACTACGATTTCCGCTATTGTAAAAGAGGAGCATTTGGTGGAAGCTGTTAAGGCTCTCCATGAGGCCTTCAAGCTGTAGTCTGTGTATAAAGCACCGTCTGCGTTGTTGCGTTTCCTCGACGTACTGTTAGTACGCCGTCGTCAATGCGCCTAGCATCCGGCACTTTCTCCACAGCCTATTAGGTTAAAGAGGAATAAAGCACTGTCTGCGTCGCTACGCTCCCTCGACGTACGTGAAGTACGTCGTAAAAAATATAAAATCATTTAGATAATAAGCAATATATCATAGAGAATTTTAGTTTCTATTAGTTTTAAGAGGTGGAATTACAATGAAAAAACCGTATTTTGGCAGATTATTAACGGCTATGGTTACGCCGTTCAACGCTGATGGCAGCATCAATTATGAAGCCGGTGCAGATTTTGCTGACTGGCTGCTGGCTAACGGCAGTGACGGCCTGGTAGTAGAAGGCTCTACCGGTGAAGCTGCAACCATGGACATGGATGAAAAAATTAAATTCATGCAGACCATCGTTGCTCGTGTCAACGGCCGTGCTAAAATTGTTGCCGGTGCAGGCACCAACTGTACTGCCAGCACTATTGATTTGGTTAAGAAAATGGAAGCCTGCGGTGTTGACGGTGTCCTCGTAGTTGGCCCGTACTATAACAAACCGACTCAGGAAGGCTATTACCAGCATTTTGCAGCCGTAGCCAAGGCTACCAAGCTGCCGATTATCGTATATAACGTTCCCGGACGTACCGGCGGCAACATTGCCCCGGAAACTGTTGCACGTCTGGCAGCAGATTTCAGCAACATTGTTGCTATCAAAGAGGCAGCAGGCAACGTAGCACAAACTGCGGAGCTGTATCGCGTTCTTCCTGAAGATTTCTCTATTTACAGCGGTGATGACGGCCTGATTCTGCCGTTCCTGTCCGTTGGTGCATGCGGTCTGATTTCCGTTCTGGCCAATGTTAACGGCAACCTGCTGCAGCAATTGATGCAGGCTTACAGCGAAGGTCGCGTTAAGGATGCCGCTGACATCAACAAGGTTATGGTACCGCTGGCTAAGGCTATGTTCATAGAAAGCAACCCAATTCCTATCAAGGCTGCCGTTACCAAGGTTACCGGTATTGAAGCCGGTGCTCCGCGTCTGCCGCTGACTCCTATCAGCGCTGCCGCTGAGGCTAAGCTGGATGCAGCTTTAAAAGCAGCAGGCATGATAAAATGAGTAAGCTGGTAGTAATTATCCAGTGCGACACAGTGCAGCAGCGTTGCTGCGGCTACAACTGTACGCACGCCTTTTACAGCCGTGAGGGCAAGTTTGCCGGTTATCCTGAGGATACGCATTACATGAGCTTCACCTGCGGTGGCTGTTCAGGCGGTGCGCTGACGGTGAAGCTGGAAAACCTGGCGAAGCGCCTGCGCCGCTTTAAGGAGGATGGGCAGGAGATTTGTGTGCATCTTTCTACATGCATGGTATCGGATAATTCGCATAAGCCGCCATGCCCGCATCTTGATTACATCCAAAAGATTTTAACGAAAAAGAAGCTTACCAATATTGTTCATGGTACATATATTTCCAAAACGGCAACCAAACGCCGTGAGGAAGGCATTTACAAGAAATTTGAGTGAGCTTTGAATAAGCAATGAAAAACACCCTGCGTATTACCGTTGGCAATGCACAGGGTGTTTTATTATTGCGTATAAGGAGCTAATTTCTCTGTTTGGCCTGCATTGTTGAGATACAGCGAGGGAAAAAACAGAATCTGATCATATACATTCTTAACGGTTATTTTTTATACATTTTATACATACGGATTGTATAAAATGTGTTATAATAGGAAGATAATAATGTATAACTGTCTTCATTACGCTGTCGCGCTTTTGCCGGCACGTAAGCGAGCAGGAGGTGCCGGATATGGAAGAAAAAAATATAAAGGACACTATCAGGGCCAAGGCTGCAGAAGCCGCTGAAGCTGCTGTCGAAGCAGCGGAAGCACAGGATAAGGAAGAGTATGGCGATATACGTATTGCCGACGAGGTTATCTGTATTGTTGCCAGCTTAGCGGCACAGGAGGTGCCGGGAGTTGTAGGCATGAGCGGTGGCCTGACAGATGGCATTAACCGCTTCTTGGGCAAGGAGAACGCTTCTAAGGGCGTACATTTGCATTTTGAAGGCAAGACGGTAAATGCCAGTGTGTATATTGTTATTGAATACGGCTGCTGCATTCCGGAGATTGCTTTGGAGGTACAGGAAAAGGTTAAAGATGCCATTGAGGCTATGACCGGTTACGAGGTGCAGTTTGTTGACGTCAATGTTGAAGGTGTAGCCAAACGACGTGAAAGCGAGCTGGAAAAGGAAAGCTCATCTGATGTTGATATGGCAGAGATTTTGCAGGCGCAGGCTAAGCGTGCGGAAGCAACGGAAGCCAATTCCTTTGAGCAGCAGCTGGTTAATCTGCATGATAACCATGATTTTGAGCTGCCGCCGGAGGAAGACATGGATGAAAAGCATAGGAAGTTTTTAGAGGAGGATTAACTGTTATGGGTATTGCGGATAGAATTATCCTGACGCTGTATACGATATTGATGACGGTAGCTTCAGTGCTGACGCTGCTGTGCAGCCTAGGCGTTTTCTCTGATACAGGTATGGTAGCGTTTATCAGCCATATCCCGGGCAACTGGGTTTATGCTGTCGGCGGTGTGATTTTGCTGCTGGTGAGCGTACGCCTGCTGATCACCGGCCTGGGACTGACGGGCGTAAGCTCGCTGAAGCTGAGTGACAGCGATAAGGGCAAGGTGCTTGTAGGCAAGGGCGCATTGGAGGATTATATTGCTGTTCTGTCGCAGGAAATATACGGCATCCATCATGTAAAGGTTATAGTGAAGCTGGAGGATCAATGCATTGATGTGCGCATTAATGCTTCGATTGAACCCGGAATAAATATTCCGGAAACCTCCGGTGAGATTAAGAACAACGTCCGTGAAACCATCAAAAAGGTTACCGGCATTGAGGTTAAGGAAATAGAGCTGTTCTTCAAACAGATTAAAGCAAAGGAAGAATAGGAGGCAGAAGCTATGTTTAACGATATTCTTAATGATATCTGGAATAATTATCGCGGCCGTCTGCTTTGCTCGGTGTTTGGCCTGTTTATCGGCGTGGTTGTGCTGTGGCTGGGATTTTTTCAGGCGCTGTTTCTGATGATCTGCATCGGCTTGGGCTTTTTTATCGGCAATAAGCTGGATAAGAAAGAGGATTTGCTGGAGTGGTTGGATAGGTTGTTGCCTCCCGGCTATCACAGATAACGGCGGTGGCGGCGAAAGATAAGGCACCATCTGCTTCACAAGGGCTCCTAGGAGTACGCGGTAGTACGCCGTCGTCGCCCTTGCGTTGCATCTGATACCTTCTATTTCGCCTCAAATTAATAGGTAGTGGCGAAAGACAAGGCACCATCTGCCTAATCTGAATCCATCATCATACAAGATATTTATTAAAATTTTTTATACAAGGAGAGTGTGCAAATGATTCGTAGACTTGCAAGAGAGGTTGCCTTACAGGCGTTATTCCAAATAGACTTTACCGGTAATGAGGTAGAACAGGCTGTTGACGCAGCTTTAGATGAGCACGATGAGCTGCATCCGGAGGCTGCGGTAGACAAGGCTTTGGACCAGCATAAGGAGCTGGGGGCAGCAAGTGCCAGAAACTATGTTAAGAAGTATTCTATGGTGCTTGTTAACGGTGTTGTAGAAAACAAAGAAGCTATTGATGCGACTTTGAACAGCTGTGCAACCGACTGGACAGTAGAGCGTATGCCTGCTACCGACAGAAATATCCTGCGCGTAGCAGTTTTTGAAATGCGCCATGAAAAGCCTGCCCTGGCTGCAGGTGTTGCTATCAATGAGGCAGTGGAGATTGCCAAGGCTTATGGAACCGAAGAATCTCCGCGCTTTATTAACGGTGTTTTAGGTAAGCTGGCAAGAAAATGAGCCAAAAGGTTTATTTAGGCATTGATACCAGCTGTTATACTACTTCTGCCGCACTTTTGGCGGAGGATGGCAGCCTGCTTGCCGAGGCCAGACAGATTTTAAGCGTTAAGCCGGGACGCTGCGGCCTGCAGCAGTCCGAGATGGTTTTTCAGCATACACGCAATCTGCCGCGCCTGGTGGAGGAGGTCTTTGCCGATAAGGATTGTACTTTAGCTGCAATTGGTGTCAGCGGTTATCCGCGTCCGCTTGCGGACTCCTATATGCCGGCGTTTCTCGCAGGCATGAGCGTTGCCCGCAGTCTTGCTGCTGTCTATAAGGTGCCGTTGGAGGTCATCAGCCATCAGGAAAATCATTTGGAGGCCGGTCTTTGGTCGGCAGGCGGTCCGCAGGCGGAGCGCTTTTTGCTGCTGCATGCCAGCGGCGGCACTACCGATTTGCTGCTGTGCGAACGCCGTGAGGACAGCCGTTATAACCTGACTCAGGTTGGCGGCAGCCTCGATTTGCACGCCGGTCAGTTTGTGGACCGCATCGGTGTTGCGCTGGGACTGCAGTTTCCGACAGGTCCGGCACTGGAGCAGCTTGCAGAACAGGCGGAGGAATCGCTGGAGCTGCCGGTGTCCGTGCGTAAGCTGGATGTGAGCTTATCGGGACCTGCAACTGCCGCTATGCGCAAGCTGGAGGCGGGAGCAGATGCTGCTTCTCTGGCCTTTGGTGTGGAGCATACGCTGGCGGAAACCTTTGCCCGTCTGCTGCGTAACGGCGCAGCGGCATATGGTGTGCGTGATGTGATTTTAGTTGGCGGCGTCGGCTCCAACAAGTACATCCGCAAGCATGTTGAAGAAAAGCTGGCGAAGCGCCGTGTGCGCCTGTGGGTGCCTGAAGGACGCTTTAGCTGTGATAATGCCAGCGGTTGTGCCGCTGTTGCCTGGAGATTACATAAGAAAAATGACTGAAGCTGTTTATTCGGTAAGCGAAATAAATAATTTCATAAAGCATATACTGGAGCAGGAGCCGGAGCTGCGTAATCTGCAGGTCGTCGGTGAAATCTCCAATTTTAAGCGCTATCCATCAGGTCATTGCTATTTTACTTTGAAGGATGCCGGTGCTGTGCTCAAATGCGTAATGTTCCGCAGTAAGGCCGCAGGTCTGCGCTTTCAGCCGCAGAACGGTGATACTGTTGTTGCTGTAGGCCGTTTGGCAGTTTATGAACGCGACGGCGTTTATCAGCTGTATACCGATTTACTGCTGCAGCAGGGCGTGGGCGATTTGATGCAGGCTTACGAAAAGCTCAAGCAGAAGCTGGAGCGTGCCGGCCTGTTTGCGCCTGAGCGTAAACAGCAGCTGCCGCTGCATCCGCTCACTGTGGGAATTATTACTTCTCCTGCAGGTGCCGCTGTACGTGATGTCATAACAGTGTCACGCAGGAGAAATCAGGGCATAAAGCTGTTGCTTTATCCTGTTAAGGTGCAGGGTGAGGGCGCTGCGGCGGAAATTGCTGCGGCGATTGAATTCTTTAACCGTAAAAAGCTGGCTGACGTCCTTATTGTAGGACGTGGCGGCGGTTCTATTGAGGATTTGTGGGCCTTTAACGAAGAAATTACCGTAAGAGCGGTGGCTGCCTCCAAAATTCCGGTGGTCAGCGCCGTAGGCCATGAAACAGATTTTACGCTGTGTGATTTTGCTGCCGACGTGAGGGCTGCGACACCGTCGCAGGCCGCGGAGCTGGTGGTGGCTGATGTTGAAGGCTATAAGCAACGCGTTGCCTATCTGGAGCAGCGTGCGCGCAGCCTGCTGTCAGCATTGCTGACGCAGCAGCAGCGCAGATTGGATAATTTAGTTAATTCGTGGGCGTTGCGTGACCCGGAAAGGCTTTTTGCCGACCAGGCGCAGCGTCTTGATACTGCTTCGCGCAGACTGCGTGAAGCCTTAGAGCTGCATTTGCAGCAGGATGAGCATAAGCTGGCACTGGCGGCAGCAAGGCTGGACAGCTTAAGTCCGCTGGCTGTTTTGGGACGTGGCTACTCTGTGAGCCAAAAATCCGATTATACGCTGGTAAGCAGTGTTGATGACCTCAGATGGGGTGATGAGCTGCTGACAACAGTCGCAGACGGTGTGATAACCTCGGTTGTGCAGCAGGTAGAAAGGCGGTAAAGGATGGCAATGAAAAAGATTGCAAAGAACATTAAGTTTGAAGATGCCTTAAGCGAGCTGGAAGCACAGGTACAGCTTCTGGAAAGCGGCGAGCTGCCTTTGGACAAGGCTCTGGAGGTATTCAAATACGGTGTGGAGCTGAGCCGTGTCTGCAGCAGCAGATTGGAAACAGTGAAGCAGGAGGTTGAAAAAATCGTTGTTACCGACAGTAACGACGTTGGCTATAAATTAGAAGCATTCCAGGATTTGGAGGTAAAATAATGGATTTTAAAGCTTATTATGCTAACCAGCAAAAACTTGTAGAAAACTATTTGAAGAACAGAATTGCTAAAAAGGGTATTTCCAAGGTAGATGAAGCTATGGAATACAGCCTGATGGCAGGCGGTAAACGCATTCGTCCGATTCTGCTGATGGCTGCGGCAGAGGCTGTGGGCAGTAAGGGCTACAATTATTTGCCTGTGGCTTGCGGTCTGGAAATGATTCACACCTATTCTCTGATTCACGATGACCTGCCGTGCATGGATGACGATGATTATCGTCGCGGCCGTCTGACCAATCATAAGGTTTTTGGTGAGGCCATGGCAGTGCTTGCCGGTGACGGCCTGCTCACCTTGGCATTTGAGGTAATGCTTGAACAGAAGAATGTTGATCCTAAGGTTTTGATCGAAACTGTACGCGAAATGGCTATGTGTGCCGGTAACTTCGGCATGGTTGGCGGTCAAGGCCTTGATTTGGAATTTGAAGGCAAAAAGATTACGCCGGATGAGCTGCGCAAACTGCATGCGGGCAAGACCGGTGCGCTTTTTATTGCTGCCATCCGCGGCGGTGCGCATCTGGCCGGCGCTAATGACCAGCAGCTTTTGGCGCTCACCAAATTTGCTGATTTGCTTGGACTTGCCTTCCAGATTACCGATGACATCCTTGATGTCGAAGGCACTGAGGAGGAGCTTGGCAAGCCGGTAGGCAGCGATGCCAAGAACCACAAATCTACTTATGTAACACTGTACGGCCTGCAGGCAGCGCATGAGCTGGCAGAAAAGACTGTGGCAGAAGCCTTGGAATGTCTGGAAATGTTTGGCGAGAATGCAGAGCCGTTACGTGAAATTACTCGCCTGATGACTGACAGAAAGAAGTAATTATGGCAGAGAATAAATTTTTAGATAAAATTAATTCACCGGCTGATGTCAAAAAGCTTTCTGTGCCGCAGCTGGAGCAGTTGGCTAAGGAAATCAGACAGCTTTTAATCAGCGTTATTTCGCACACTGGCGGCCATCTGGCGCCGAATCTGGGCGTAGTAGAGCTTACTTTAGCCTTGCATAAGGTTTTTAATACACCGGAAGATAAGATTATTTTCGACGTAGGTCATCAGGCCTATATCCATAAAATTATTACCGGACGCAGGGAGCAATTTCCTACGCTGCGTCAATACGGCGGTCTTTCCGGCTTCCCTAAGCGCAGCGAAAGCGAGCACGATGCCTTCGGTACCGGTCATTCCAGTACGTCTATTTCTGCGGCATTGGGCATGGCCTGCGCCCGCGACCTGCAGGGCGAGGACTATAATGTCGTAGCCGTTATCGGTGACGGCTCCATGACCGGCGGTATGGCTTTCGAAGCGCTGAACAATGCCGGTATGCTGCATAAGAATATGATTGTCGTGCTCAACGATAACGAAATGTCTATTTCCAAAAACGTGGGCGCGATGAGCGAATATCTGTACCAGCTGCGTACAGGCGAAACCTATAACAAAATTAAAAATGATATTGAGGGCTGGCTCAAAAATATGGAATTCGGCAGTGATGTGCTGAAGGCTATACGCCGCCTGAAAGGCAGCGTAAAGTACCTGATGGTGCCGACTTCTATTTTTGAAGAGCTTGGCTTTACTTATTTGGGACCGGTTGACGGACACGATCTGGAGGGCCTGCTGGATGTTCTGCAGGCTGCAAAAAAGATTGACGGACCGGTTATGGTACACGTGCTGACGAAAAAGGGCAAGGGCTATAAGCCTGCCGAGGAAAGCCCAAATAAGTTCCACGGTACCGGACCTTTTGATATTGCTACCGGCAAAAAGATTACTAATCCGAATGCACCCGTAAGCTATACCGAAGTTTTTGGTAAAACCTTGAGCAAGCTGGCTGATATCGACGATAAAATCGTGGGTATTACTGCTGCGATGCCTGACGGCACCGGCTTGAATATTTTTGCCGAGGCGCATAAGGACCATTTCTTTGATGTTGGTATTGCCGAGCAGCATGCGGTTACTGCGGCTGCAGGCATGGCTGCTGCCGGAATGAAGCCTGTGGCGGCAATTTATTCTACCTTCATGCAGCGTGCTTATGACTCCATCATGCACGATATCTGCATGCAGAAGCTGCACGTAACGCTGTGTCTGGACCGTGCCGGTCTTGTCGGTGATGACGGCTATACGCATCATGGCGTATTTGACTACGCTTATCTGCGCAGCATTCCCAACATGACCATTATGGCGCCGAAGGACGAGAATGAGCTGCAGCATATGCTTAAGACTGCGCTGGATTTTGACGGACCTGTTTCCGTGCGCTATCCGCGCGGCAGCGGTGTAGGCGTTGCGCTGGATACGCAGTGGCAGGATTTGCCGATTGGTAAGGCAGAGGTGCTGCGTACAGGCAAGGATGTCTGCTTCTGGGCGATTGGCAGCATGGTGCAGACTGCTCTTGATGCAGCGGAGCTGCTGGAAGCGCAGGGAATCAGCGCAGGTGTTGTGAATATGCGTTTTGCCAAACCGCTGGATGTTGAACTCTTGCGTGAGCATGCGCAAAGCTACGGCAAGATTATTACTCTGGAAGAAGGCGTACTGGCAGGCGGTGTCGGCAGCGCAATTCTTGAAGAGCTTAATGAAAATAAACTGTTGGAGCAGTGTGAAGTACGTTGCTTCGGCATTCCTGACGAATTTGTTATGCATGGCGACAAAAAGCTGCTGTTCCGTGATTTGGGACTGGATACGCCAACCATTGCTGCCAAGGCTGCAGCATTTGTAAAGGGTGAAGAAGAGTGAAAAAAGAAAGACTTGATGTTCTGTTAGTTAACCGCGGTATGTTTGAAAGCCGTGCCAAGGCGCAGGCTGCGGTTATGGCAGGACAGGTATTGGTTAATGAACAGAAAATAGATAAACCGGGTACACCTGTGGCACCGGAGGTTACTATCCGTCTGCTGGGCAACAAGCTACCCTATGTAAGCCGCGGCGGTCTGAAGCTGGAGAAGGCTTTGCAGATTTTCCCCATCAGCGTAGAAGGCAAGGTTGTTGCCGATATCGGTGCTTCTACCGGCGGTTTCACCGACTGCGCACTGCAGAACGGTGCGGCAAAGGTGTATGCGATTGACGTAGGCTACGGTCAGCTGGCGTGGAAGCTGCGCAACGATGAGCGTGTAGTGAACATGGAGCGCACCAACGTGCGTTATCTGGAAGCAGACAGCCTGCCCGAGCAGGTGGATGCTGCAACTATCGACGTAGCCTTTATTTCGCTGGATAAAATTTTGCCGGCGGTACACAAAATCCTCAAGCCCGAAGGCTTTGTAGTGGCTTTAATCAAGCCGCAGTTTGAAGCAGGCAAGGAAAATGTCGGCAAGAAGGGCGTTGTGCGTGATGCTGCCGTGCACGAGCAGGTTATCAATAACGTCATCAGCTTCGCCAAGGGTGAAGGTTTCGGCATTGCCGGATTGGATTTTTCTCCTATCAAGGGACCGGAGGGCAATATTGAATATCTGCTGCACCTGACGCTGGGTGACGACGATGCCGTAAGTAGCGAGCAGGTAGCACAGCTTGTAGGCCGCAGTCATGGCGATTTAGATAAGAAAGCAGAAAAGACAGAGGCATGAGATGCAAAAGAAACGTTTAGGGATTTTCCCCAACCTTGGTAAAGAAAACGTCTGCATTGCTCTGCCGGAATTTATTCAGCTCTGCAAGGACTGGGGACTTGAACCGGTGTTGCCTGTGGATGTGGCGCAGCAGTATGGCGTAAGCAGCTACAATAAAAGTGAGCCGCAGACGCTGAAAACGTTGGACTATGGTGTCAGCCTCGGCGGTGACGGTACACTGCTACAGATGGCGCGCCACCTTGCACCGCTCGATGTGCCTGCCTTCGGTATCAACTTCGGCAAGCTGGGATTTTTGGCAGAGATTGATTTGCAGGGTATGTATAAGGCTATCAGCCGTCTGGCACAGGGCAACTATACGCTGGAAAGCCGCAGTCTGCTGCAGGCCAGAGTCATCTGCGGCGATAAGCTGCTTGCTACGGCGCATGCGCTCAACGATTTGGTTCTGGCTAAGGGCATGTTCAGCAAGCTGGCGCATATGATGCTTTTTATTAACGGACGTTTATCAGGTAAATACGCAGCAGATGGCTTGATTATAGCAACGGCAACAGGTTCTACGGCATATTCACTGTCTGCAGGCGGACCGCTTGTTATGCCGGAGCTTGATGTCAGCGTCATTACTCCTGTCTGCGCACATTCGCTGACGAACAGAGCGCTTGTTATTCCTATGTCGGAAACAATAGAGCTCAGGCCGATTCCCGGCAGTGAGGAAATGCTGCTTTCGGCTGACGGCGAAAATGTTATCGAGGTGCCTAACGATACCAGTGTGCATATCGCCAAATCGCCTTATGAGATGAAGTTTGTAAGACTTACGCGACGCGATTATTATCAGACTTGGCAACAAAAATTAATGCGCAATTTATAGGAGGCGCACGATAAGGCACCGTATACGTCATCCATAAATAAATACGTAAGGCATTACTATACATCATAACCTTTATAGAAGTATCATGATTATAGAAAAGTAAGGCATAGAATTATTTTGCTATTAGAGGTGATTGACTATGAAAATGACCAGACATGCTAAAATAAAAGAGATTATTGACAACAATAAAATTGAAACGCAGGAGGATTTGGCTTCCGCTTTACGTCATCAGGGCATTGATGTTACGCAGGCTACGGTTTCGCGTGATATCAAGGAACTGATGCTGGTCAAGGTGCCGGATGCCAACGGACATTATCACTATGCTTATCCGAAGGAGCACAGCACGATGCTGACCATGGAGCGTTTGGAGCGTACCTTCAACGATTCTATCGTAAGTGTGCGTGCTTCCGACAGCATGGTGGTAATTCGCACGCTGCCGGGCACAGCGCAGGCTGTTGCCTTTGCCGTAGACTACATGAAATGGCCAGAGATTCTTGGATCTATTGCCGGTGATGACACCGTTTTCATTGCTCTGCCAAATAAAGAAGCCGTAATCACTCTGCTGGAACGCTTCAAGGATTACAGATAAGCGAGGCAAGGGATTATGCTGCAATCATTGCATGTTCACAATTTTGCACTGTTAGAGGACGCGCATGCTGATTTTACCCCCGGCTTCAATGTTTTTACAGGCGAAACCGGTGCCGGTAAATCTATTCTGATAGATGCCTTCGGTATGGTGCTTGGCGGGCGCTCTTCTGCCGATTACGTGCGCAGCGGTACTGACGGACTGTGGGTGCAGGCTGTTTTTGATTTGAGCGGTCAGCAGGAGATTAAAGCGCTGCTGGCGGAGCACGGTCTGGAGCCGGAGGAGGATTTATTTCTGAAGCGTCAGATAAGTGCTGCGGGCAAGAGCCGCGCTTTTATCAACGGCGTGCAGGTGCCATTGGCTGTGCTGAAGGCTATCGGTGCGCGTTTAGTGGATATTCATGGCCAACACGAGAACCAGGCCTTGCTGAAGCCGGATGCTCCGCTACATCTGACGGATGCCTTTGGCGGTCCGAAGCTGGCGCAGGCACTGCAGGAGTATAAGCAGCTTTACAGCGAGTATACTGCTGCGGTAAAGCATTTGAGCAGTTTGGAGCAGGAAAATGAGCAGCAGGATTTGCTGTTGGACCGTTACGCTTGGGAAATCAAGGAGATTTCGGATGCTGCCTTGAAGCCGGGCGAGGAGGATGGCCTGGAGGCGGAGGCACGTTTGCTGCAGAACAGTGAGCGCATTATGAAGGCTGTTGACAGCTCTTATCAGCAGCTTGATGAGGAGGACGCGATTCTTTCGCGTCTGGCGCGAGTGCGCGACCAGCTGCAGTATGCGGCACGCTACGACAGCCGTCTGACGCCGTTGGCAGAGTGTGCTGACAGTGCCTGGATCAGCTTGGACGATTGCCGCACGGAGCTGAGCGAATATATGGCAGGCAGTGAATTCAACGGTGAGCGTGCAGCGCAGGTACAGCAGCGCCTTGATATTATTTACCGTCTACAGAAGAAGTACGGCGGCAGTACACAGTCGGCGTTGGAATATCTGCAGCAGACGCAGGAAAAGCTGGAACAGCTGCAACAGATTGCAAAGCTCTTAGAGCAGGCGCAGAAGGCGGTAGCGGAAGCGGTTGTGCGTTTGGGACGTGCTGCCGCAGTGCTGACGCAGTTGCGTGAGGCCAGCGCACAGGCGTTGGCGCAGCGTATTACGCAGCATATCCGCGATTTGGCGATGCCTAACGGTGTGCTGCAGATAAAGTGCGGTCAGTTGGATAAGTTTATGCCGCTTGGCCGTGATGAGCTGAAATTTATCTTCAGTGCAAATATGGGCGAGCCGCTGAATGACCTGGAAAAGGTAGCGAGCGGCGGTGAGCTGAGCCGTATTGCATTGGCGGTTAAGACTGTGCTGATGAACAGCGGCGATGTTGCGACGATGGTATTCGATGAGATTGATACCGGTGTCGGCGGTGTTACGGCGCAGAAGATGGCGGAAAAAATTGCTGCTATTTCCAGTGTCGGTCAGGTGCTGTGTATTACGCATCTGCCGCAGATTGCAGCCTTTGCGGATAATCATATTCATATTGAGAAGCAAAGTGCTGACGGACGCACGGTAACGCAGCTGACAACGCTTGATTATAACGGCAGACTGCAGGAGCTGGTGCGCATGACGGCAGGCGCAACTGCCAGCAGGGCAGCCTTTGAAAGTGCTACCGAGCTGCTGCAGGGTGCGGAGCAGACAAAAAGCAGCTTGAAGCGACTGCAGGAGAAATGAGGTAAGATAATGCTGAAAAAATTTCATGAGGCGGCTTTAGATGAAATATATGTACCTGGAAGCAATGAGGAGGTCTTTAGCGGCCGCCTGCTGAAGGTGCAGCGCGACCACGTAACGCTACCGAACGGTAATGATACAACGCGTGAATATATCCGTCATCCGGGCGCAGTGGCGATTGTACCAGTGCTGGCTGACGGAAGCGTGGTGCTGGTAAAGCAGTGCCGTTATCCGCTTGCTACGCTGCTGTGGGAGATTCCGGCAGGCAAGCTGGACCATGGTCCGGAGGAGGATACATTGGAATGCGCAAAGCGTGAGCTGAGCGAGGAAACAGGCTATGACGCAGAGCATTGGGAGAAGCTGATCAGCATTGCAACTACGCCGGGATTTTCCGATGAGATTATTCATTTATATAAGGCATCCGGGCTGCAAAAGTTTGCTCAGCATACCGATGAGGACGAATTCATCGGTGTGCAGGCCTTTACTCCTGCAGAGCTGCGTCGCATGGTCGCTGACGGCGAGCTGTACGATGCCAAAACTCTGTGCGCTCTTTATGCTGCTAAGGTAATTTGAAAAAGTCAATCACAATAGTTATTTGAGGCTGCTGAGAAGGCAGCCTCTTTTTTCGTGCCGTAGCTTGTCAAGCTGGCGCTACTTCTTTATAATAGAAAGTAAGTGTTTAATAAATTTCTATGAGGGAGTAGATGATACAGATGAAAAAGATACAATACGTGCTTGCTTCGCTGCTAGCGGCAAGTTTTTTTACAACTGCGGCTGAGGCTGCCAATTTTAATAATGAAGTAAAAACCCAGCAGGGTGTTGTTGCCGGTGCTTATGACGACAAGCATCAGGTAGTACAATGGCTGGGTGTTCCGTATGCGCAGCAGCCGACGGGCGCTGACCGTTGGCGTGAGGCGCAGCAGGCAAAGAAGCATAAGGGAATTCTGGACTGCACCAAGGCTGCTCCGGCGAATATCCAATATAACGGTAAAAAGGTGCTCGGTCAGGAGGGTATGCTGACGCTGGATATTGTGCGCCCCGATACGCAGGAAAAAAATCTGCCGGTACTGGTTTATATCCACGGCGGCAATAACCAGGCCAGCAACAGCCATCTGATGGAGGGTAACAAGCTGGCGCAGGAAGGCAACATGGTCTATGTTTCCGTACAGTATCGCCTGGGGCTTTTGGGATTTAACAATCTGCCTGCTCTGGCAGATGGCAACAAGAAGGAACAGAGCGGTAACTTCGGCTTCCTTGACCAGGCTGCAGCCTTGGACTGGGTGCGCGAAAATATCAAGGAGTTCGGCGGTGACGCCAAGAATATTACTGTTTCCGGTTTTTCTGCCGGCGGACGTGATGTTATGGCGATGCTGATTTCGCCTGTTTTCAAAAATAAATTTGATAAGGCTATTTCCTTTAGCGGCGGTCTGACTGTTGCCGATGCTGACAAGAGCAAGAAAACTATCGCGCAGAAATTAGCCCCGATGGTGGTAGAGGATGGTAAGCAAAATAATCTGATTAACGCCGAAAACTGGCTGCTTAGTGACAACGGCAAGGATAAAAAGGCCGTGCGTCAATATCTGCAGGCAATGCCGGCAGAGCGTCTGGCGCCGGTGATGGCAGGCGCTGTCATCCGCATGAGCGCATTTCCGCATCTTTACGGCGATGGAGAGGTGCTGCCGGTAGAAGGCTTTGCTACGAAGCATTACTACAGCGTACCGCTGCTGATGCTGGCAAGTGCTGACGAGTTCAGCTCCTTTGCTGCACGTGATCCTTTCTTTAAGGATCGTCTTGGCTTAATCAACAACGATTATAAGACTACGAGTGAATTTAAATTTGCCAATAAATACGGCAGTGCTTTGTATGGCTTCTTCAACGGCCAACAGTCTGCTGAGGTTTTGTATCCGCATTATAAGGCAGATATGTATGTCTGCAGCTTTGCTTTTGCTCATACTGCTGACGTTGTCGGCAAGGAATATATGGTGCGTAACGGTGCGTTGTATGGCATCTTCCAGCCCTTCCTGACGGATCAGGGCTACGGCTATACCAATAATACCGATGCCTTTGAGCAGGCAGGCTCCAAAGAACTGAGCAAAGCATTTATTGCTTCGATTGCAGCCTTTGTGCGTACCGGCAATCCCAATACTCCGGCTTTGGGAACAACGTGGCAGGCGTGGAATCCCACCTACCGTCCTGAGCTTGTATTGGATGCCAACCGTCAGCATGCACGCATCAGCAGTATCAACAGCAGAGTAAGCTATGCCGGCATCTTGGCAGAGATGGCTAATGACAAGAGCATCAATGAGCAAAGCAAAAATTACATAATTCATAATGTGCTGAACGGACGTTGGTTCAGCGGCGAGCTGGATGCTCAATACGGCAATCCCAGCCTGTGGCCTAAATAAGCAGTTTTATAAGGAGCTGATTGATAATGACAGAAGAAAAAAATACTACTCCGCTTCATGGCAGCAATGTTGCCAGAGAGCAGATTCCGGCAGCCTGCAAATGGCATGTAAGCGATATATATGCCGGTGAAAATGATTGGCAGGCGGCCTGTGAAGAATATAAGAGCAAGCTGCCGCAGCTGCAGGCTATGCAGGGCCAACTGAATACTGCAGCCGCAGTCTGTGCAGCCTTAAAGCTGCAGGAGGAGCTGGCAAAGCTTCTGGATAAGATTTATGCTTACGCACGCTTGCAGCAGGATGCGGATAATACGGATCAAAAGCTGCAGGCGCTCGCAGGCGAGGCCGAAGGCATGGCGGCAGCTTTCAGTAACGCTAACGCTTTTGTAGAGCCGGAAATGCTGGCCTTAGGTAAGGAAAAACTGCTGCAAATGCTGGACGAAGAGCCTGCATTGGCAGAATACCGTTTTTATATTGAAAATATGGTTCGTTTATCAGACCATGTTTTGTCTGCAGATAAAGAGGCTGTTTTTGCGCAAAGCCATTTGGCAACAGGTACTGCAGCAGCGGCCTTCCGCGCACTTGTGAGTGCCGATATGCAGTTCCCGGAAATTACCGACGGACAGGGCAACAAGACTAGCGTCAGCGAAGGCTGCTATCTGCTGAATATGACCTCTCCTGACCGTGTACTGCGTAAAAATTCCTTTACCGGCCTGATGAATACCTATCATCAATACCGCAATACGCTGGCAGCAACACTCACAGGCTCTGCACGCACTGGTTATTTTTATGCTACCGTGCATAACTATAAAGATACACTGGAAGCAGCGTTGGCAGAGGATAATATTCCGTCCAGTCTTTACAACGAATTGATTGATACAGTGCATGATAATTTTGCCCCTCTGCATGAGTATATCCAATTGAAGAAGGATGTACTTGGCGTAGATGAATTCCATTACTATGATATGTATATGCCTATTTCCAATGCAGGCGACAGCTTTGCCTGCAGCTTCCCGGAGGCCTGCGCTAAGGTTGAGGAGGCACTGGCACCGTTGGGCGAGGAATATCTTGCGGCGCTGCATAAAGGCATGACTGAAGGCTGGATTGACGTATATGAAAACAAGGGCAAGCGCTCCGGTGCGTATTCCTGGGGTGTGTACGGCGTGCATCCCTTTGTGCTGCTTAATTATCAGCCGCGCTACAACAGCATTTCTACCATTGCGCATGAAATGGGCCATGCTATGCACAGCTATTTCAGCAGTCAGGCACAAAGCTACGTTAATTCGGAATATACGATTTTCTGTGCGGAGGTTGCGTCCACTACAAACGAAAATCTGCTGCTTGAGCATACCTTGAAGCATGCTACGGCGGAGCAGAAGATTTATCTTTTGAACCAGTTTTTGGAGGCAGTACGCACAACGGTTTACAGACAGGTGCAGTTTGCTGAATTCGAAAGATATATTCACGGCGAAATCACTGCAGGCCGTTCCCTGCAGGCCGAAAAGCTGGAGGAATACTGGCTGCAGAGCAACAGGGATTACTATGGCCCGGCGCTGACTGTGGACAAGGAATTGGCAAGCGAATGGTCCCGTATCCCGCACTTCTATACGCCGTTTTATGTGTACAAGTACGCAACAGGCTACAGTGCAGCGACAGCCTTCGCCAGTGCAATTTTAAACGGCGAAGCGGGAGCGGTGGAAAAATATCTGGGCTTCCTGCATGCGGGCGGCAGCGATTATTCGCTGAACATCCTGAAGAACGCCGGCGTGGATTTGAATACGCCGCAGCCTGTAACTGTAACCTTGCAGAGGTTTGCTGCTAAGCTCAAGGAGCTGAAGGCGCTGTTGGGAAAGTAATCCATCTATAAGAATTTTTAAATAAGGCTATTGACAAAGCTTTAAGAAACGAGTATAATTATTATTGTTCCGAGTGATTGGAACTTATGCCGAAGTGGCGGAATTGGCAGACGCACTTGACTCAAAATCAAGCGGGTTCACGCTCGTGCCGGTTCGAGTCCGGCCTTCGGCACCAGTAAATTTAGGCTCTACAATTTCGGTTGTAGAGCTTTTTCTGTATTTGTGGTTAAAAATTTGAGGAGCAAAGAAATGCAAGTAGTATTAAGCGCAATTAACAGTAAATATATCCATACCGGCCTTGGTCTGCGCTATGTCGGCGAATATGCTAAAGCGCAGGGGCATGAGGTAACATTAATAGAAGAAACAATCAATACCCCAATTCTGGCGGTGCTGGAAAAAATAATGGCAGTACCGGCACAGGTCTACGGCTTTTCGGTACATATCTGGAACAAGCCATTCGTATTCAAGCTTATTCGCATGCTGCGCAAACTGCGTCCGCAAGCAGCAATCGTTATTGGCGGACCTGAGGTAGCGTTTGACGCGGAGAGAATTTTTACGGAGCTGCCGCAGGCAGACTATATCGTGCAGGGAGAGGGTGAGCTGGTATTCAGCGAGCTGCTGGAGTATTTGGCTGGCGGTGGCTCTGTCCCTCAGCATATTGCGTATCGCGAAGGGGAGCAGGTGAACCTGAATGGAGGCATTACCGTAATAGATGATATGTCACTGCTGCCGTTTCCGTATCCTGATCTGGAAAAAATGCTGGCAGAGCATAAAATAGTTTATTACGAATGCACGCGTGGCTGCCCGTTTAATTGCGCGTATTGCCTGTCCGGCATATCGCGCTCTGTGCGCAAGCGTCCGCTGGAGCTTGTGCTGCGCGATTTGGACCGATTTATTGCTGCAGGCGTGCCGTTGGTGAAGTTCGTAGACCGTACTTACAATCTGGACGAAAAATACTTTCTGCCGATGATGCAGCATTTAGCACAGGCTGATACAAATGCAACCTTCCACTTTGAAATTAAGGCCGATATACTGTCTGAACAAGTTATGGATTTTCTGGAGACTGTTCCGAAGGGACGCTTTCAGTTGGAAATCGGCATTCAGAGCACGCATCAGCCAACATTAAAAGCTATCAACAGGCAGGATAACTGGGAAAAGCTGTCTGCTAATGTCAAACGTCTACTGTCCTTCGGTAATATGCATATCCATGTTGATTTGATTGCAGGCTTACCTTATGAAGATTTGCCGACATTTGCCAAATCCTTTGATGATGTTTACGGTTTGGGTGCGGATATGCTGCAGCTGGGCTTTTTAAAGGTTCTGCCGGGTACGCAGATGCGCAGGGAAACAGAGCAGCATGATTTGCGTTATATGGACGAACCGCCTTATGAGATTTTGGCGACTAAGTATATGCCATATGAGGATATGCTGTATTTGAAGCACTTGGATAATATTCTGGACCAGACGGCCAACAGCGGTGGCTTTAAATATACGCTGAGGGCATTGCTGCGTGCTTCCGGCATGACAGCCTTTGCCTTTTACAGAAAGCTGACGCAGTGGTGGGTGAAGGCAGGCTTCTATCCGCAGACACATAACGCCAAGGGTGTAGCAGCTATCTTAAAGCAGTTTATAGAAGAAAATTATGTAGAGCAGCAAACGGAATTGCTGGAGATTCTGCGTTTTGACGTGTTCTGCGAGATACCGCAATGGCGTCCGGAGTGGCTGAAGTGGCAGACAGAGGCAATTTTTGAGCTAGTTTCTGCTTTTTGGCGTGATGAGGAAAAGGTGCGCCGATATATTCCTGCATATAAATTCAGCAGCTGGCGCCAAATTCACAAGCTTTATCCGATTGAATTGTTTAAAGCTGATTGGGAAACCGGTAATGCAGAAGAAATTTTTGTGATGCTGGATAACAGCGGCGAGCAGCAGAAGCTGATTAAGCTGCCGATTGAAGTAAAATAGAATAGTATTAGTACAATAAAAAAAGAGCTGACGAGAGAAAAAAATTCTTGCGTCAGCTCGATTTTTTTGGAGAAATCTACGCAGATTTTGCCGTTTTTCGGTAGAAATTTTAACTTTTTTTGAGATTTTTTGAAGAAATTTTAGGTGCTTTAAAGCGTGTATACATGATACTTCATTTGAATACTGAGCCACGTGTATCACGAAAAAATGTTAAAAAAGTAACAAAAAAGGTGTTGACATAATGCAGGCCACATGGTATTATATACAAGTCGACGCGATACGGCAACAAAACAAAAGCCAAAATCGCTAGGCACTGAACCTTGAAAACTGAACATAAACCTAGAAAAAAGCGAATGTGCGGGTCGAGCGTGAAAACGCAAGACCAAGTCAAATAACTTCTTTTTTAAATAATAAGAGCTAGATTAGTTCTTCAATAAACTTTATTGGAGAGTTTGATCCTGGCTCAGGACGAACGCTGGCGGCATGCCTAACACATGCAAGTCGAACGGAGATTACTTCGGTAATCTTAGTGGCGAACGGGTGAGTAACGCGTGGGCAACCTGCCCTCTAGATGGGGACAACATCCCGAAAGGGGTGCTAATACCGAATGTGACAGCAATCTCGCATGAGGATGCTGTGAAAGATGGCCTCTATTTATAAGCTATCGCTAGAGGATGGGCCTGCGTCTGATTAGCTAGTTGGTGGGGTAACGGCCTACCAAGGCGATGATCAGTAGCCGGTCTGAGAGGATGAACGGCCACATTGGGACTGAGACACGGCCCAGACTCCTACGGGAGGCAGCAGTGGGGAATCTTCCGCAATGGGCGAAAGCCTGACGGAGCAATGCCGCGTGAGTGATGAAGGAATTCGTTCCGTAAAGCTCTTTTGTTTATGACGAATGTGCAGGTTGTGAATAATGACTTGTAATGACGGTAGTAAACGAATAAGCCACGGCTAACTACGTGCCAGCAGCCGCGGTAATACGTAGGTGGCGAGCGTTGTCCGGAATTATTGGGCGTAAAGAGCATGTAGGCGGTTTTTTAAGTCTGGAGTGAAAATGCGGGGCTCAACCCCGTATGGCTCTGGATACTGGAAGACTTGAGTGCAGGAGAGGAAAGGGGAATTCCCAGTGTAGCGGTGAAATGCGTAGATATTGGGAGGAACACCAGTGGCGAAGGCGCCTTTCTGGACTGTGTCTGACGCTGAGATGCGAAAGCCAGGGTAGCGAACGGGATTAGATACCCCGGTAGTCCTGGCCGTAAACGATGGGTACTAGGTGTAGGAGGTATCGACCCCTTCTGTGCCGGAGTTAACGCAATAAGTACCCCGCCTGGGGAGTACGTCCGCAAGGATGAAACTCAAAGGAATTGACGGGGGCCCGCACAAGCGGTGGAGTATGTGGTTTAA